>Ga0316577_10001902_pt1 | contig 10095 bp, 9 predicted proteins | sample S5NA_FD_203073 | JGI IMG/M metagenome (GOLD analysis project Ga0316577, IMG submission 203073) | Rhizosphere microbial communities from salt marsh grasses in Alabama, United States - S5-7_050615r2r1 | ecosystem: Host-associated > Plants > Roots > Rhizosphere | place: USA: Alabama | collected... | reverse complement strand
ACTGGCTCGAGCGGCTCGGCCGCGTAATGGCCTACGAGCCCGACGTGGTCATCCAGTACCAGGGGATCAACGACATCTCCTGGCGCCATCTCCCGCGCTACGCCCAGGCCCACCCCCGGCGGGGCCAGGCCTACCGGAGCCTCCTCGTCCAGCGCCTGTTTCCCTTTCCGGCGGACGAACTCGACCCGTACCTCGAAGGCACCTTCGAAACCCTCGGCACGATCGCCGGCATCTGCCGGGACAGAGGGATCGCCTACCTCGGGGCAACCTTCGCGGCCCCCGACCCCAAGCTCATACGGGGAGAGTTCGGCCGCCATCTGGACTACAACGCCGAGTACTGGATGCGGCGCTTCCCGATGCACTCCTACGCGACCTGGGCGCGGATCGTCGAGCGCTACAACCGACTCTTCGAGAACTTCGCCTGGCGGAGCCACGTGACGTACGTCCCGCTGCACGAGACACTCCGAGATCCCGCGCTCTTCATCGACGTCTGCCACTTCACCCCGGAGGGGATCGAGCGCCTCGCCGGCACGTTTGCTCCCGTGGTGGCCGGCCTGGTGCGGGACACGTCCCCCGGCCGGCGTTGGCTCCGAGCCGCAGCCGGGGGGAAGGACTCCCCGTAGGGCCACGCCGCTTGTCCGCCCCCCACCTCTCGGGTTACGATCCGCCCGCCTTGGCGAGCCTGGTACTCATGGATGCGGCCCGGATGGGCCGCACTCTCTCTCGCATCGCCCACGAGATCCTGGAACGTCACCCCCGGGTCGGCAGCCTCGCCCTGGTGGGCGTGCGCACGCGTGGCGTCCCGCTGGCCCGGCGCCTCGCGCAGCTGATCGGCGAGACCGCGGGGGCCGAGCCGGCGGTCGGGGCCCTCGACATCACCCTCTACCGCGACGACTTCACGACCATCGCCCCCCAGCCCATCACCCGGGGAACGGAGATCCTGTTCTCTATCGACGGCCAGACGGTGGTGCTGGTCGACGACGTGCTCTTCACCGGGCGCACGGTGCGGGCGGCGCTCGACCAGCTCATCGACTTCGGCCGACCCTCGCGGATCGAGCTCGCGGTCCTGGTCGATCGCGGGCACCGGGAGCTGCCGATCCGAGCCGACTACGTGGGTCGCACGCTCTCGACCGCCCGCGGCGAAGTGGTGCAGGTGCTGGTCCGGGAGGAGGACGGCCGGGACGAGATCGTGCTCAAGAAGCGGGGGCGCGCGCCGCGTCCGGCGGCGGCGATGTCGGCATCGAAGCGTGGGACCACGGCGACCAGGGGGACGCGACGCCCGGCCGCGACGCGGGCGAAGAAGCGTCCGGCCGCGGCGAAGGCATCGAAGAAGGCGAGGAAGACGGCGCCCCGCGCGACCGCGCCCCGGGGCGCTCGGAGGAGGCGGTGAGCTTTCCCCATCGGCACCTGCTGGGCATCGAGCCTCTCGAAGCGTCGGACATTCAGACGATCCTGGACACCGCGGACGGCCTGAAGGAGATCCTGGATCGGCCCATCAAGAAGGTGCCGGCGCTGCGCGGGCGGACCGTGGTCAACCTCTTCTATGAGAGCTCGACGCGGACGCGCTCCTCGTTCGAGATCGCGGAAAGGGTCCTGTCCGCGGACAGCCTGTCCATCGCCGCTGCGGGCTCGAGCGTGGTCAAGGGGGAGACACTCCTCGACACCGCGAAGAACCTCGAGGCCATGAACCCCGACCTCGTGATCATGCGTCACGCCTCCTCGGGGGCGCCGCACTTCCTCGCGCGCCACTGCCGCTTCGCGGTGGTCAACGCCGGAGACGGGGCGCACGAGCACCCCACCCAGGCGCTCCTGGACGCGCTCACGCTGCGCCAGCACAAGGGGAAGATCAAGGGCCTGAAGGTCGCAATCGTCGGCGACATCCTTCACAGCCGCGTCGCCCGGTCGAACCTCTGGCTCCTCTCCAAGATGGGAGCCCAGGTTGTCCTGTGCGGGCCTCCGACCGTCATGCCCCCGGGGATCGAGGGGCTCGCCCCGGTGACCTACCGTCTCGAGGAGGCGATCGAGGGCGCGGACGCGATCATGATGCTGCGCATCCAGCTCGAGCGCATGAGCGGGGGGTTCCTTCCCACGCTGCGCGAGTACTTCCGCCGGTTCGGGCTCACCGAGGAGCGGGCCCGCCGCGCCAAGAAGGACGTCCTGATCATGCACCCCGGACCGCTCAACCGCGGGGTGGAGATCGCGAGCGAGGTGGCCGACGGGCCGTACTCGGTGATTCTCGAGCAGGTCACGAACGGCGTGGCCGTCCGCATGGCCGTGCTCTACCTGCTCCTGGGAGGGAGCCCGGAGGCTGCGTCATGAGCCGGCTGCTGCTCAGGGGGGGACGGGTGATCGACCCGGAGCAGGGCGTCGACGCCACTCTCGACGTCCTGATCTCGGAGGACACGGTCGCGGAGGTCGGGACCCGCCTCTCCGCCCGCGGGGCGCAGGTCCTGGAGATGAAGGGCCTCGTCGTCTGTCCCGGCTTCATCGACATCCACACCCACCTTCGCGAGCCCGGGCAGGAGCACAAAGAGACGATCGCCACCGGCACCCGGGCCGCGGCGGCCGGCGGCTTCACCGCCGTGTGCGCCATGCCGAACACCGAGCCCGTGAACGACAACGAGGGGATCACACGCCTGGTGCTCGAGAAGGCGCGCGTGGAGGGCGCGGTCCGGGTCTTCCCGATCGGGGCCATCACCCGGGGCTCGAAGGGCGAGGAGCTCTCCGAGTACGGGGATCTCCGCGAGGCCGGCTGCGTCGCCGTCTCCGACGACGGTCATCCGGTCGCGGACAGCCGGGTCATGCGCCGGGCCCTCGAGTACGCGAAGGCCTTCGACCTCGTGGTGACCGACCACTGCGAGGAACCGCGGCTCTCCGAGGAGACGTGCATGAACGAGGGCCTGGTGTCGACGCACCTCGGCCTGCGCGGCGAGCCTGCGGTGGGCGAGGCGATCATGGTCGAGCGCGACGTGTTGCTGGCCGAGCTCACCGGGGGCCGGGCCCACATCGCCCACATCTCGACCGCGGCCTCGGTGGACGCGGTGCGACGGGGCAAGGCGCGCGGCGTGAACGTCACCACGGAGGTCACGCCCCACCACCTGTTTCTGACCGACGAGGAGGTTCGCGAGAGCGCCTACGACACCTCCACCAAGATGAAGCCACCCCTCCGCTCGGAGGGCGACCGGCAGGCGACGATCGCCGGCCTGCAGGACGGGACGATCGACTGCATCGTCACCGACCACGCGCCCCACCATGTCGACGACAAGAAGGTGGAGTTCGACAAGGCGGCCAACGGTGTCGTGGGGCTGGAGACGGCGGTGGCGCTGTGCCTCGACCGGCTCGTGGGGGAGGGGCTCGTGGACCTGCCCGGGCTCGTGGCCCTTCTCTCGGCCAACCCCGCCCGGGTACTCGGCCTGCCCGGGGGCACTCTCGCCAAGGGATCGCCGGCCGACGTGACCGTCCTCGACCTCGGCCGCAACCGACAGGTGGACCCTTCCCGCTTCGAGAGCAAGGGCCGGAACACGCCCTTCGCCGGCTGGATCCTCAAGGGGTGGCCGGTGGCGACGATCGTGGGCGGGAAGGTCGTCTGGGACGACCTGAAGCGCTAGCCTTCGATCTTGGCCGACCCCATCGCCGAGTACCACCGCCTCCTCGAGGCCGATCCCCTGGCCGCGCGCGAGCAGGCGGAGGGCCTCCGCCACGCCTTCCTCCTCCAGCGGGTGACCTTCGACGGCCAGCCCATGCCGAGCTTCGTCCGTCCGCACTTTGTGGCGCGCTACGACTGGGATGCCCTCCGCGCGCAGGGGGTGCGGGTCATGGAGGTCGCGGCCCGCGTCGCCCGCGACGTGTTCGAGGGAGACGTGGGACGCCTGTGCGACTTCCTCGGTACGCCGGCGGCGGAGGCACGCTGGGTGGCCCTCGATCCGGGGCCGCCCGACGTGGTCCTGTCGCGCCTCGACGGGTTCGTGACCCCGGAAGGACCGCGCTTCATCGAGATCAACTCCGACGCCCCGGCCGGCTTCGGCTACAGCGATCGGATGGCCAGGCTCTTCCGTGAGCTCCCCGTCTTCCGTGATTTCGCCGGGCGCGTTCCGGTGTCCTACGTCGCCTCGGACGAGGGCCTCGTCCGGGCGGTGGTCGGGCAATGGCGGCCCCGGGCGGGGGTGGCGCGCCCACGCATCGCCATCGTGGATTGGGCCGACGTCAAGACCCGACCCGACCAGGAGATCCTTCGCGAGGCCTTCGCGGCCCGAGGCTTCGAGTGCACCCTCGCTGACCCCCGCGACGTGGATGTCGCGAGCGGCCGGCTGCACGCCGGTGGCGAGCCGGTGGATCTCATCTATCGCCGGGCGGTCCTGTCCGAGCTCGTCGCGCGGGAGGCGGAGGTGGCCGTCTTCCTCGACGCCTACCGCCGGGGGCTGTGCCCCATGGTGAACTCCTTCCGCTGTCGGCTCTCCGAGGACAAGGCCTTCTTCGCCATCCTCACCGACGAGACGTTCGCCCACCTGATGAGCGACGGGGAGAGGGCGCTCGTCTCCCGGGTGCTCCCCTGGACGCGACGGGTGGCCGAGCGGAGAACGGAAAAGGACGGGACTCCGATCGACCTCGTGCCATACATCCTCGAGGAGCGCGAACGGCTGGTCCTCAAGCCCGCCCACGCCTACGGTGGTCGCTCGGTCTTCCTCGGCGCGGAGTCCTCCGCCCCGGACTGGGACGAGGCGGTGCGAGCGGCCCTTGGAGCGCCGTGGGTGGTGCAGGAGCGGGTGACCATCCCCGAGGAGCCGTTCCCGGTCGTGGACGAGACGAGCGGAGCGCTCGACTTCGTCCCGCTGAAGGTGAACGCGAACCCGTTCTACGTCGCGGCCGAGAGCGTGGGCGCGGTCACCCGCGCCTCACGAAGCCCGGTGATCAACGTCAGCGCCGGCGGCGGCAGCGTCCCGACCTTCGTGGTCGGCTAGCTCATGGCCACTCCTGACCCACCCTCGATCGGGGGTGGGGAGAAGCGACGAGAGGCCTTCTTGCGTCGTCGACCCCCCGCTACTAACCTTCCGGCCATGAAGGCCCTGCTGCTGACGCGTGAGTACCCGCCCCACGTTTACGGGGGCGCCGGCGTCCACGTGGAGTACCTCACCAGGGAGCTCAAGCGCCTCGTCGACGTCGAGGTGCGCTGCTTCGGAGACCAGGACGAGAAGGAGAAGCATCTGAGGGTCAGGGGCCACGCGCCCGCCCCGGAGTTCCTGGCCGAAGCGCCCGACAAGCTGCGCTCGGCCCTGAGCACGCTCACCCACTGCCTGTCCTTCACCGCGGAGCCGGCGGGGGCCGACGTCGTGCACTGCCACACCTGGTACTCGCACTTTGCCGGAGTGCTCCACCGACTGCTTTACGGGACGCCCCTGGTGATCAGCATCCACTCCCTGGAGCCCCTGCGCCCCTGGAAACGCGAGCAGTTGGGCCGGGGCTACGAGCTCTCGTGCTGGATCGAGCGCACGGCCCTGGAGATGGCCGATGCCATCATCGCCGTCTCCAAGGAGACCCGCCAGGACGTGCTGAGCCATTTCCGGGTGGATCCCGAGCGCATCACCATCATCCCCAACGGGATCGATCCCGACGAGTACAGCTACGATGCGGGAACCCAGCACCTGGAGCACTACGGGATCCCCACCGATCGCCCCTACGTGCTGTTCGTAGGACGTATCACCCGCCAGAAGGGCATCGTGCACCTGCTGCGGGCCATCGAGGGCTTCGATCCCGGCACTGCCGTGGTGTTGTGTGCCGGCGCGCCCGACACGCGGGAGATCGCCGAGGAGATGGAGACGCGCGTGGCCCGGCTGAAGGAGCAGCGCGAGCACCTCTACTGGATCGAAGAGATGGTGCCGCGCGAGGCAGCGATCCAGCTCTACAGCCAGGCGGCGCTGTTCTGCTGTCCCTCGGTCTATGAACCCTTCGGCATCATCAACCTCGAAGCCATGGCCTGCGGCACGCCGGTGGTGGCCAGCGCCGTGGGTGGCATCAAGGAGGTGGTGCTGCACGAGGAGACCGGCCTGCTGGTGCCCATCGAGACAAGGGACGACGGCACCTCGGAGCCGAAAGACCCCGACGCCTTCGCCGGGGACCTGGCGGCCGCGGTGAACCGGCTGATGGCAGACCCCGACCTGCGGGAGAAGATGGCCCTGGCCGGGCGGAAGCGGGTGGAGGACCACTACGCCTGGAGCGCCGTGGCCGCCCGGGTGGCGCAACTCTACCAGGGCGTCGCGTCGGCCGGCCCCATCGACTGAGGCCGGCCTCAGCTCGACCTCAAGCCCCGGGCCAGGGTGTGTGGTCGAAGGTGTACTCTCCGAGGACCCTTTCGCCCTGAGGGTCGACCGCCAGGAGCCGCATCCGCTGGACGTGCGCCGGCATCTTTCGCAGGGTGTCCACGGCGGGTGCGAAGACGAGCTCCTCGGCGTTGGGGTCGAAGGGAAGGTCGGAGATCCGCAGCTCCGGCCCGTCGTCCACTCGGATGACGACATCGAGACGCGACACGCCGCCGAGGTCCGCCGCGAGCCGGGCGAGCACCACGTCGTCGTCGGGGCTCACGGTGCACTGCACGCCCTGGCCGGGCCGCAGACGGTACTGACGGATCTGCCGGCCCTCGTGCTGCAGCTGCTCGACCACCGCCGGCAGCACCGCGATCGACAGCGCTCCCTTGCGGACGAGTCCCCGGACGCCCTCGGCGACGCCGGCCAGGGTGTGCCCTCGCCGCGAGCATTCGTCACAGGAGAGGAGGTGCTCCTCCAGCCGCTCTTGATCGGGGCCCTCGAGCTCCCCCGCCCACCAGGCGAGGAGGGTCTCGTCCGCCAGCGGAGCCGCGCACGCGGCGCTCATGCCCCGACCCCCACGACACAGTCCCGAAGGCGGACGAACGCCCGGCGCCTGACCGTGCGTACGTTCTCGGAGCTGAGGGACAGGCGGGCCCCGATCTCGCTCGAGGGTTGCTCGGCGAAGAAGGTGAGAACGAGGACGGTGCGCTCGCGCGGGGCCAGTCCCTCAAGGCACTCGCGCAGGCGGCCCTGGTCGAGGAGAAGCAGATCCGTCTCGGCCCGGCGTGGGAAGACACCGGCGAAGCGGTCCAGCAGGGCCTCGCGCCGCTTCCGGCCACGTCGGAGGTTCCGGACCGCGAGGCGGGACGTTCCGAGGACGAAGGACGCCAACCGGTCCGGCTCCCGGACGCGTCCCGCCCTCAACCGCTCCAGGGTCAGCACGAGGACCTCCTGGACGAGGTCGTCGGCCTCGGCGGGGTCGCGGAGGTGGCGGAGGCCGTAGAGCCGAACGCGCGGGGCGAGCCGCCGGAAGAGCTCCGCCTCCGCGTCTGAGGCGTCCACCCCGGCCGCGGAGACGCGGCGGGCAAGATCCCCGTCGGAGGGGAGGTCGGCGTGTCCAGCCGCTTGCATCCCACGAGGCTATCACCCCCAGCCGTTCTGTCGGAGAAGTGTCACGAACGCCGCCCTCGTGACACTCCCCTTGCAGAACCAGGGAGGAATGTGATGATCACCAATACCCAGAGCGGGACGTGCGTGGACGAGGTGGCCGCGGGGATCTACCGGATCTCCACACCGGTCAAGGAGTTCCCCGGGGGCTTCAGCTTCAACCAGTACCTGATCGCGGACGAGGAGCCGCTGCTCTTCCACTCCGGGCCGCGCCGGATGTCTCCACTCGTGCGCGAGGCCATCGCCGCCGTGATGCCGTTGGAGCGGCTGCGCTGGGTGGGCCTCTCGCACTTCGAGGCGGACGAGTGCGGCGGGCTCAACGAGCTGCTGGCGGTGGCGCCGAAGGCCCAGCCGCTGTGCAGCCGCGTCGCGGCGATGGTCTCGGTGGACGACATCGCCGACCGGCCCGCGCGTCCTCTCGGCGACGGGGAGGTGCTGGACCTGGGGAAGGCCCGCGTCCGCTGGCTCGACACCCCGCACCTACCCCACGGCTGGGACTGCGGCTATCTCTTCGAGGAGACGACGGCCACGCTGCTCTGCGGCGACCTGTTCACCCAGCCCGGGGCCGAGAATCCGCCCCTCACGGAGGGCGACATCCTCGGTCCGAGTGAAGCGATGCGGGAGGGCATGGACTACTTCGCCCACTCGGACGGTAGCCGCGCGCTCTTCGAGAAGCTCGCCGACACGCAGCCGCGCACTCTCGCCTGCATGCACGGCAGCGCCTGGTCGGGCGACGGGAGGTCCCTGGTGCTCGAGCTTGCCGACGCGGTGTACAACGGCCACGCCGTCGCCCGCTGACCGATCCGCCGTCCCGCGACGGCTAGCACTCGACGAGGATCTTGAGGGTCCCCGGCCGTGCCGCGTGCTCGAAGGCGGCGACGGCCTCCGTCAGGCGGTAGCGCTCGTCGATGAGAGGCCGGGGGTCGACCGCGCCGCGGGCCAGCAGGTCCAGGGCGGCGGCGAAGGGGCCGCACCGTGAGCCCACCACCGTGATCTCGTCGACCACGATCGGGGCCAGGTCCACCGAGGCGCGCCCGTGGTACGTGCTCTTGAGGACGATCGTCCCCCGTGGACGCACGGCGCGGCGGGCGATCTCGAGGCCTTCGGGGTTGCCGGTGCACTCGACGGCGACGTCGGCCCCGCGCTCGGCGACGGCCTCGGCAGTGCCGGTCCTGATGCCGCGGGCCGCGAGGAGCTCGAGAGGGCGCCGGCTGCGGCCGACCACGAGCAGGTCGCAGCCCTTGGTGGCGAGCGTCTGGGCCACGAGGTGGCCGAGCTTGCCCGCGCCGACGACGACCACCCGGCTTCGCGGGCCGATCCTCACCTGCTCCTGGATCTCCAGCGCGGCGGCGGTAGGCTCGGCGAAGGTGGCGACCTCGTCCGGGACCTCCTCCGGCAGCTCGTGGAGGTTGGCCACGGGCAGGGCGAGGTGGGTGGCGAAGGCCCCGTCGCGGTTCACGATCCCCAACACCGTCCGCCGCTCGCAGTGCGTCCGTCGGCCCGCGCGGCAGGTCTCGCACTCCTCGCACACCGCGTTGATCTCGCCCACGACCCGCCGACCGATCCACTCGGCCGCTCCCGGTGCGTCCTCGACGACGCCGACGAACTCGTGCCCGGGCACGCCGGTGTAGGGGTAGTAGCCGCGAACGAGCTCGAGATCGGTGTTGCACACTCCGGCGAGCCGCACCCGCACCAGCGCCTCGCCCGGTGGGGGAGCCGGCCGGGGGACGTCCTCTCGCAGGCGGAGGGCCCGGTCCTCGAGCCAGAGCGCGCGCATCGATTCGCCCGATCCTACGCGAACACAGGGTGGCCCGACTAATCCTCGAGTGCGGCCAGGGCCTTCTCCCGAGCAGCCTCGAACTCGTCACCGGGGCGCCATTCCGGGAGCGTGGGGGCGTCGGCGACCTTGACTCCCAGCGAGAAGAGCAGTTGCGCGTCTTCCACCGCCCCCGCAAGGTCCCAGTCCGGGCTCAGATCGTCGCTCGGCTGGTGGTAGTGGGCCTTCTCCCAGGCCTCCTGCTGCCTCCGTCCCCATCCCGCCGGCTTGCCCACGACGTCCGTTCCCACGTCGAGGTAGACGCTCGGTACCCCTACCCGGGCCAGGCTGAAGTGGTCGGAGCGGTAGTAGGCGCCCTTGTCCGGGAACGCCTCGGGCACGACGATCCTTCCCTGGGCTTCGGCGATGGCCCGGATCCAGTCATCGAGCGTCGACTTGCCGAGACCCACCACCGCGACGTCGTGCGTGCGACCCCAGATGTTCATCCCGTCGATGTTGATGTCGGCGGCGAGACGCCCGACCGGGACCGGCGGGTTTCGGGCGAGATACTCCGAGCCGAGCAGGCCCTGCTCCTCGGCCCCGACCGTGGCGAAGACGACCGAGCGCCTCGGGCCCTGGGGGAGCGCGGCAAAGGCCTCGGCGATGGCCAGCATCGTCGCCACCCCCGAGGCGTTGTCGAGTGCGCCGTTGTAGATCGTGGGAGGACCATTCCCCTCCCCGGGCTTTATCCCGAGGTGGTCGTGGTGAGCGGTGTACAGCACAGCCTCACCGGCCACCGCCGGGTCGTCCCCCGGGTGCCGCCCGATGACGTTGGCGCTCTGCCGGAGTTCGATCCGGTTCTTCAAGGAGAGG
>Ga0316577_10001901_pt1 | contig 10097 bp, 20 predicted proteins | sample S5NA_FD_203073 | JGI IMG/M metagenome (GOLD analysis project Ga0316577, IMG submission 203073) | Rhizosphere microbial communities from salt marsh grasses in Alabama, United States - S5-7_050615r2r1 | ecosystem: Host-associated > Plants > Roots > Rhizosphere | place: USA: Alabama | collected... | reverse complement strand
GGAAGCGGGTATAGGCGTAATGCTTATCTCCCGCGCACAAAAAAGCCGGGCTGGGCCCGGCTCTTCAATAGATCTTCAGAGGGTGCCGAACAGGCTCAGTCCTCGTCATCCTCGAACATCTCCGGCAGCGGCCGGTCGACCAGCTCGACGTATGCCATGGGCGCCTTGTCACCCGCGCGGTAGCCGCACTTGAGGATGCGGATGTAGCCTCCCGGCCGCGCTTCGTAGCGCGGTCCGAGCTCGCTGAACAGCTTGCCGACGGCCGCCTTGCTGCGGGTCCGGTCGAAGGCCAGCCGGCGGTTGGCCACACTGTCCTTCTTGGCCAGGGTTATCAGCGGCTCAGCATAGCTGCGCAGCTCCTTGGCCTTGGGCAGGGTTGTCTTGATCAGCTCGTGCTCAACCAGAGACACGGTCATGTTGCGGAACATCGCCTTGCGATGCGAGCTGTTCCGGTTTAACTGACGTCCACTGTGACGATGACGCATTTTTCCAATCCTATATTCTGTGCTGTCTCAGCACTTTCCACAGATGACTCGGCCCGCCGTCAGGCGCTCAGCAACCGATCGTCGTTTCTCAGGCTGGCGGGGGGCCAGTTGTCCAGGCGCATGCCGAGGGACAGGCCGCGGGACGCCAGCACGTCCTTGATTTCCGTCAGTGACTTCTTGCCCAGGTTGGGCGTCTTCAGCAGCTCCACTTCCGTGCGCTGCACCAGGTCACCGATGTAGTAGATATTCTCTGCCTTGAGACAGTTTGCGGAGCGGACGGTCAGCTCCAGGTCGTCTACCGGGCGCAGCAGGATCGGGTCGACTTCGTCCTCTTCCACCACCGACTCGGACTCGCTCTCGCTCTCCAGGTCGACAAACACCGCCAGCTGCTGCTGCAGGATGGTCGCCGCCCGACGAATCGCCTCTTCCGGATCGATGGTGCCGTTGGTCTCGAGGTCGAGCACCAGCTTGTCGAGATCGGTGCGCTGCTCGACCCGGGCTGCCTCGACCACGTAGGAGACGCGGTGCACGGGAGAGAAGGTCGCATCCAGTTGCAGACGACCGATGGAGCGGGTCTCCTCTTCCGGATTCTCACGGGAATCGGCGGGAGAGTAACCGCGGCCCCGCGCAGCGGTGAGCTTCATGTTGATCTCTGCATCGCTGTTCAGGTGGCAGATAACATGGTCCGGGTTGCGAATCTCGATATCGTGATCGACCTGTATGTCACCGGCGGTGACCGGCCCCGGGCCTTTCCTGGAGAGGGTGAGCTCAGCCTCTTCCTTGCCGTGCATGGTGAGGGCGATGCCCTTGAGGTTGAGCAGGATCTCGATCACATCTTCCTGCACGCCCTCGATAGCACTGTACTCGTGCAGGACCCCGTCGATCTCAACTTCCGTGATGGCACAACCGGGCATGGAAGAGAGCAGAATCCGCCGCAATGCGTTTCCAAGCGTGTGCCCGAAACCGCGCTCCAGGGGTTCCAGGGTTACCTGTGCGCGTGTGTGGTTCTTCTCTTCCACATTGATCACGCGCGGGGTCAAAAATTCGTTCACTGCACTCTGCATAGGGGCACCTGTAAATGTAGGTTGGTCCTTCAGTGGATTACTTGGAGTAAAGCTCGACGATCAGGTTCTCGTTGATCTCGGAGGTCAGCTCCTGACGGTCAGGCACTGCCTTGAATACTCCTTCCAGCTTGTCGCTGTTGACTTCGATCCACTCGGGTTCGCCACGCTGGGCAGCCAGGGCCATCGCGGACTGCACGCGCAGCTGCTTCTTGGCCTTTTCCCGCAGGGAGATCACATCTCCCGCCTTCACCTGGTATGAGGGAATATTGACGACACTGCCGTTAACCAGGATCGCCTTGTGGGATACCATCTGACGCGCCTCAGAGCGGGTCGAGCCGAAGCCCATCCGGTACACCACGTTGTCGAGGCGGCTCTCCAGCAGTTGCAGCAGGTTCTCACCGGTCGCCCCTTTCAGCCGGGCGGCCTCCTTGTAGTAGTTACGGAATTGCTTCTCGAGCACGCCGTAGATGCGGCGTACCTTCTGCTTTTCGCGCAGCTGCACCCCGTAATCGGAGAGGCGGCCACGACGGGCGCCGTGCTGGCCGGGAATCGCCTCCACCTTGCACTTGCTTTCGAGTGCGCGTACGCCGCTTTTCAGGAGAAGGTCGGTCCCCTCACGACGGGAGAGCTTGCACTTGGGTCCAATATATCGAGCCATGTCAGTTCTATCCTGTGTGCGTTATACGCGACGTTTCTTGGGAGGACGGCAGCCGTTATGTGGGATAGGCGTCACGTCCGTAATGTTGCTGATCTTGTAGCCGCAGGCATTCAGCGCACGTACGGCTGACTCACGGCCGGGCCCGGGGCCCTTTACCTGAACGTCGAGGTTCTTGAGACCGTACTCCTTGGCCGCCTCACCTGCCCGCTCTGCCGCAACCTGCGCCGCGAACGGCGTGCTCTTGCGGGAGCCGCGGAATCCGGAACCGCCGGCTGTGGCCCAGCTCAGCGTGTTGCCCTGGCGGTCGGTGATGGTAATGATGGTGTTGTTGAAGGAGGCGTGCACGTGCGCGATCCCGTCGACAACGGTCTTGGTGATTTTCTTTCGAGTGCTCTTGGCACCTGGCTTGGCCATGCTGTTCTACCTGCTTTAATATCAACACTGCACTGCGGTGCAGCTACACTAAATAAGGACTCGCTGGAAGGATTACCTACTTGCGAATCGGCTTGCGCGGCCCCTTCCGGGTCCGGGCATTGGTTTTGGTGCGCTGCCCGCGCAGGGGCAGCCCCCGGCGGTGGCGGAGGCCGCGGTTGCAGCCGAGGTCCATCAGGCGCTTGATGTTCATGGAGACTTCACGCCGCAGGTCGCCCTCGACCGTCATCTCACTCACCTTGTTACGCAGCGCATCCATCTGCTCGTCCGACAGATCGCTGATTCGGGTCTGTTCGGCGACGCCGGTTGCATCGCACAGGCGCTTGGCCTGGCTGCGGCCAACGCCGTAAATGTATGTCAATGCGATAACAGCGTGTTTGTTATCGGGTATGTTGACCCCGGCAATACGAGCCATCCAAAAATCTCCAAATATGTGTCGCTAGTAGGCTGCTGCGGTGCCTGCCCAAGGTACTGATTTCCTGAGGAATTACCGGGGGGCTCGCGAAAGGCGCAGCATTCTAGCGGTATCGTTACAAAAAATCAACTGCCAGAGAGCGAACGCTCACCCCTGCCGCTGCTTGTGGCGCGGGTCAGTATTGCAGATAACCCGCACCACGCCGTTGCGCCGCACGACCTTGCAGTTCCTGCAGATCTTCTTGACCGATGCACGTACTTTCATCACAACTTCTCCGTTCAATCCGGCTCGCCCGACTGCATCTAGCGGATGCGGCCGGCGCTGCCATAGTTTTTCAGGTTGGCCTTTTTCATCACCGAGTCGTACTGGTGAGACATCAGGTGGCTCTGCACCTGGGCCATGAAATCCATTACCACGACAACCACGATCAGCAGCGAGGTGCCCCCCAGGTAAAACGGGACGTTCCACATCACGACCAGGAACTGGGGCAGCAGGCACACCAGGGCGATATAGGCGGAGCCGAATACCGTCAGCCTTGTCAGCACACCATCGATGTAGTTGGCGGTCTGCTGCCCGGGGCGGATACCGGGCACAAAGGCCCCGGACCGCTTCAGGTTGTCAGCGACTTCCTGCGGGTTGAACATCAACGCCGTGTAGAAGAAGCAGAAAAATACCACGAACACCGTGAACAGCAGGATGTTCAGGGGCTGTCCGGGCCCGATGGCCACGGCCAGGTCCTGCAGCCAGTCGGCCGAGCCCGAGGAACCGAACCACTGGGCGATCGATGCCGGGAACAGCAGAATGCTGCTCGCGAATATCGCCGGTATAACCCCCGCCATGTTCACCTTGAGCGGCAGGTGGGAGCTCTGGGCCTGGTACATCTTGCGCCCCTGCTGCCGCTTGGCATAGTTGACTGTGATCCGCCGCTGGCCGCGCTCGATGAACACGATCATGTAGATCACGGCAATGGCCAGCGCCAGGATGAACAGCAGTATCAGGATATTGAGCTCACCCTGACGCGCCTGCTCCAGCGACTGACCGATCGCGGAGGGCAGTCCGGCCACGATGCCGGCAAAAATCAGCAGCGATATGCCGTTGCCGACGCCCCTCTCGGTGATCTGTTCGCCCAGCCACATCATGAACACAGCACCGGTCACGAGCGAGGTGATGGCAATCACGTAAAACAGCGGCGAGGTGTCATAGGCCATACCCTGGTTGGCCATGCCCACGGTCATGCCCACGGCCTGAATCACCGCAAGGACCACCGTCAGGTAACGGGTGTACTGGCTTATCTTGCGCCGGCCCGACTCGCCCTCTTTCTTCAACTGCTCCAGCTGGGGCGTTACCGCCGACATCAGCTGCATGATGATCGATGCCGAGATGTAGGGCATGATCCCCAGCGCCAGGATACTCATCCGCTCCAGGGCGCCACCCGAAAACATGTTGGCCAGGCCGAGAATCGTGCCCTGGTTCTGGTTGAACAGCGCCGCCAGCTGGTCCGGGTCGATCCCGGGCACCGGTATATGCGTGCCTATGCGGTAGACAAAAATCGCCATTAAAACAAAACGAAGGCGAGCAAAAAGCTCGCCCAGACCGGCTTTGTTTACAGAGGGCAGCTGACCTTTAGCCATTTATTCCTCGACTTTCCCGCCTGCCTTTTCAATTGCTTCCCGAGCACCCCTGGTCACCGCAACACCTTTGACGGTGACGGCCCTGGCCAGTTCGCCGGAAAGGAAGATGCGGGCGCGTGTGATGTTCTCGTTGATCACGTCCGCTTCCTTCAGCGCTGCGAGGTCGATCACCTCGCCGCTTACCGCATTCAGCTCTCCCAGGCGAACCTGGGCGGTGGTGCGTGAGACGCGCGAAGTAAAACCATACTTGGGCAACCGCTTCTGCAACGGCATCTGGCCGCCCTCGAAGCCCGGGCTGACCTTGCCGCCTGAGCGGGATTTCTGGCCCTTGTGGCCGCGCCCGGCGGTTTTGCCAAGACCGCTGCCGATGCCGCGACCTACGCGCTTGCCGTCCTTCCTGCTCCCCGAAGCGGGGCTCAGGCTGTTCAGTCGCATAACGTCAGACATGATTTACTCCTCTACCCTGACCAGGTAGTTCACTTTATTGATCATGCCACGCACCGCAGGAGTGTCTTCCACTTCCACCGTGTGGCCGATGCGGCGCAGGCCGAGCCCGCTGACACACGCCTTGTGGTTCTTGAGGCGGCCGTAGGTGCTCTTGACCTGCGTCACCTTGATAGTTGCTTTAGCCATGTCGAGCCAACCCGATAATCAGTTCAGAATTTCTTCGACGGTCTTGCCGCGCTTGGCAGCGACCTCGTCCGGTGCAGCCATGTCGCGCAGGCCGTTGAAGGTCGCGCGCACCACGTTCACCGGATTGGTGGAGCCGTAGCACTTGGCCAGCACGTCGTGCACCCCGGCAATTTCCAGTACGGCGCGCATCGCACCACCCGCAATAACCCCGGTACCTTCCGACGCGGGCTGCATGTAGACTTTGGACGCGCCGTGGGACGCCTTGACCGGATACTGGATCGTTCCGTTGTTCAGCTCCACGGTAATCATGTTGCGGCGGGCCGCTTCCATCGCCTTCTGGATCGCAACCGGTACCTCGCGCGCCTTACCCCGTCCGAAGCCGACCTTGCCCTTGCCGTCACCAACTACCGTCAGGGCAGTGAAGCCGAAGATCCGGCCACCCTTGACCACCTTGGCCACGCGGTTGACCTGGACCAGCTTCTCCTGGAGGTCGCCTTCCTGCTGCTGCTTTTTCTGATCGTTGAACGCCATATTTCTACCCTAGAATTTCAATCCACTTTCACGGGCTGCGTCGGCCAGGGCCTTAACACGTCCGTGGTATTTGTAGCCGGCGCGATCGAATGCAACCTGCTCGATTCCAGCCTCTTTGGCCCGCTGCGCGACCAGCTTGCCTACCGCCGCAGCGGCATCGATGTTGCCGGTCTTGCCTCCGCGCAGGTCGGAATCCAGGGTGGAGGCGCTGACCAGCACCCGGTCCCCCGCCGGCGCGAGCACCTGGGCATAAATATGCCGGGGGGTGCGGTGTACGCTCAGGCGGTTGACCCCGAGACCACGCATACGGGTGCGGGCCCGACGGGCGCGGCGCAGCCTTGACTCATTCTTTGCACTCATCTCAATTTACCTACTTTTTCTTGGCTTCTTTACGCCGGACATGCTCGTCGGCGTAGCGAATGCCCTTACCTTTGTAGGGCTCCGGCGGGCGGAACGCGCGGATCTCCGCGGCAGCCTGGCCGACAGCCTGCTTGTCTATACCCTTGACCACGATCTCTGTCTGGGTCGGCGTGTCCGCGCTGACCCCCTCGGGGAGCTCATAATCAACCGGGTGGGAAAGGCCGACGGTCAGGTTGACGGTCTTCCCTGTCGCCTTGGCGCGATAGCCGACGCCGTTCAGCACCAGCTTCTTCTCCCAGCCCTCGCTGACGCCCTTGACCATATTGCTTACCAGCGCACGCGTCGTGCCCGCCATGGCCTTGGCAGCGTCGCTCTCGTAACCGAAGGTCACGACGCTGTCTTCATGGCTCACCTTGACACCCTCCACCAGGGCGAGCTCAAGGGTACCCAGGCCACCTTTTACGGTCAGCGCGCTGCCATCCAGCCTGACCTCGACACCTTTCGGCAGCTCCACCGGATTATTTGCGACTCTAGACATGTCAAATGCTCTTCAAATCAATCAATTAGAAAACGGTGCAGAGCACTTCTCCACCGACACCTGCAGCCCGCGCCGCACGGTCCGTCATCACACCCTTGGAGGTGGAAACGATCGCGACTCCCAGGCCTCCGCGCACCGAGGGCAGCTCGTCCTTGCGGGCATAGCTGCGCAGCCCGGGACGGCTGATCCGGTCGATCTCGGCGATGACCGGCTTGCCTTCGTGGTATTTCAACTCGATGGAAAGACGCGGTTTGCCGTCTTCGCTGGACGCGGTGAAATCCTTGATGTAACCCTCGTCCTTCAGCACGCCCGCAACAGCGGCCTTGAGCTTTGAACCGGGCATATCCACGGCAGTCTTTCCGGCCATCTGCGCATTGCGGATACGGGTCAGCATATCTGACAGGGGATCTTGCATGCTCATAATCTATCTCTCTCCAACAACCGACTGGCTTTTACCAGCTGGCCTTAACAAGACCGGGGACATCACCGCGCATCGCTGCCTCGCGCAGCTTGTTGCGGCACAGGCCAAATTTACGGTAGACGCCGTGAGGGCGACCGGTGACCTGGCAGCGCCGCTGCTGGCGGACCGGGCTGGCGTCCCGGGGCAGCTTCTGCAGGGCAATCTGGGCGTCCCATTTCTCCTCATCGGAGGCATTGACGTCATTGAGCACCGCCTTCAGGGCTGCTCGCTTGCCAGCGTATTTCGCTACCATCCGTGCACGCTTCTTCTCACGCGCTACCATAGATTTTTTAGCCATGTATTAAGCCTCTTAACCTTTCAGTGGGAAGTTGAAGGCGCGCAGCAGGGCGCGTCCCTCATCATCCGTACGAGCTGTTGTGGTAATGGTGATGTCCAGCCCACGCAGTGCATCCACCTTGTCGTAGTCGATTTCGGGGAAGATGATCTGCTCGCTGACGCCCATCGCAAAATTGCCACGACCATCGAACGACTTCGGGCTGATGCCCCGGAAATCGCGGATCCGCGGAATGGCGATACTGATCAAACGCTCCAGGAACTCGTACATCCTGTCCGACCGCAGGGTTACCTTGCAGCCGATGGGCCAGCCCTCGCGCACCTTGAAACCTGCGATTGACCTGCGGGCCTTGGTAACGACCGGCTTCTGCCCGGATATCTTCTCCATATCCGCGACGGCGTTCTCCAGGACTTTCTTGTCGCCCAGCGCCTCGCCCACACCCATATTGAGCGTGATCTTGGTGATGCGGGGAACCTCCATCACATTTGCCAGCTGCAGTTCTTCCTTCAGCCGGGGAGCGATTTCGCTCCGGTATTTCTCTTTCAGCGTTGCCATGTCTATTACCTGCTAACCCGTTCAGCCATGCGACGCTCAGGCGTCGATCGCCTCACCACTGGATTTGAAGATACGAATCTTCCTGCCACCTTCCACCTTGAAGCCCACGCGGTCACCCTTGCTCGTGGCGGGATTGAAAATCGCCACATTGGACACCTGGATGGGCGCTTCCTTCTCCACAATGCCGCCGGGGACACCCGCCTGCGGATTGGGCCGGGTGTGCTTTTTCACCATGTTGACACCGGCCACCACCAGCCTGTTGTCAGCCAGGACCCTGCGAACCTTGCCGCGCTTGCCCTTGTCCTTGCCGGCCAGGACAATCACCTCATCATCGCGCTTGATCTTCAACATTTCCTTTCCTCTCCCTGCGGTCCGGCTCAGATAACTTCCGGTGCCAGAGAAATAATCTTCATGAACTTTTCACCGCGCAGTTCGCGCGTTACCGGGCCGAATATCCGGGTACCGATAGGCGCCTCCTGGTTGTTGAGCAGAACCGCGGCGTTGTCATCGAACTTGATCAGTGAGCCGTCAGCCCGGCGCACACCTTTACGGGTGCGCACCACGACAGCAGTCATCACCTGGCCCTTCTTCACTTTTCCGCGGGGTATGGCCTCCTTGACCGTGACCTTGATCAGGTCGCCCACACGCGCATAACGACGCTTGGATCCACCCAGCACCTTGATGCACATGACCCGGCGGGCGCCGCTGTTATCCGCGACATCCAAATAAGACTGTGTCTGAATCATCTCTCACTCCAAACGGCGGCCATAACCGCCAAACCTGAGGCCTAGACCTGGGCCGCGCTCTCTACCACTTCAACCAGTTTCCAGGTCTTGCTCCTGGAAATGGGGCGAGACTCGGCGACCGTGACGGTATCGCCTATGCCACACTGGTTGTTCTCATCGTGCGCGTGAATCCTGGACGAGCGCGTAATGTACTTGCCATATACGGGGTGCTTTACCCGGCGCTCAATCAGCACGGTGATCGTCTTGTCCATCTTGTTGCTGACGACCTTGCCGGTCGCCAGACGTGTACGCTTCTCTGCACCTGACATGTTCAATTACCCGCCTTTTCCCTGAGTACCGTCTTCACCCGCGCAATATCGCGCTGGTTCTGCTGCAGCAGGTGGGTCTGCCCCAACTGCCCGGTTGACTTCTGCACTCGCAATTTGAACTGCTCTTCACGCAGGGTGAGCAGTTGCTTGTTCAGGTCCTCAGTGGACTTGTCACGCAATTCGCTCGCTTTCATCACATCACCGACCGTTTTACAAATGTTGTAGCAACGGGAATCTTGGCCGCTGCGAGAGCAAACGCCTCACGCGCCAGTTCCTCGGAAACTCCCTGCACCTCGTAAAGCACCTTACCGGGCTGGATCTGGGCTACCCAGTACTCCACGTTACCCTTACCTTTACCCTGGCGCACTTCAAGCGGCTTGCCGGTAATCGGCTTGTCGGGAAAGATACGGATCCAGATTTTCCCGCCGCGCTTGATGTGGCGCGTCATGGCACGACGGGCCGCCTCGATCTGGCGCGCGGTGATACGGCCGCGGCCAGTCGCTTTGAGGCCGTACTCACCGAAGCTCACCTTGCTGCCGCGATGGGCCAGGCCGCGATTGCGCCCCTTGTGCGCCTTGCGGAATTTTGTACGCTTTGGTTGAAGCATCTGCGTAACCCTTAATTAGTTGCTGTCTTCCGGGCGCCCTCGGACTGATCTTCAGTGCCGATCACCTCGCCCTTGAAAATCCAGACCTTGACACCGATGATGCCGTAGGTCGTCACTGCCTGGTACGTCGCATAGTCTATGTCGGCGCGGAGCGTGTGCAGGGGCACCCTGCCCTCCCGGTACCACTCAGTACGGGCAATCTCGGCGCCGCCGAGGCGACCGCTGATCTGCACCTTGATACCCTCAGCGCCCTGACGCATCGCGTTCTGTACCACGCGCTTCATCGCCCGGCGGAACATGACCCGGCGCTCCAGCTGCTGCGCGACGTTCTGCGCGACCAGCTTGGCGTCGAGGTCCGGTTTGCGGATCTCTTCGATAT
>Ga0316577_10001900_pt1 | contig 10097 bp, 6 predicted proteins | sample S5NA_FD_203073 | JGI IMG/M metagenome (GOLD analysis project Ga0316577, IMG submission 203073) | Rhizosphere microbial communities from salt marsh grasses in Alabama, United States - S5-7_050615r2r1 | ecosystem: Host-associated > Plants > Roots > Rhizosphere | place: USA: Alabama | collected... | reverse complement strand
ACGAGGTAAGAATCACCATCAAGAACATTGGCAATGCCCCGGCAGGCGCCTTCGATTGGGAGTGGCAACCGGGGACGGCTACACCCTTTGGGGGCAGCCTGCCTGGCCTCAACGCAGGCCAGAGCCAAGTCGTGACCGTGACCTGGAACCCTTCGAGCTGGTACGGCAACCTGCCCACGAGGGCGCGGGTGGACACCGGCAATGCCGTGGACGAGAGCGACGAAACCAACAACGAGCTGCAGGTGAACACGGCCGTCACGCCTGCGGTCGACGTGACCGTCACCCTGACCAGCCAGGGCGCGCTGGACGGTTTCCGCGCCAACAATGGCGGCAGCAACACCACCGTCGACATCCGCGTGGGCAATGGAGCCATGTTCGGCACCCCATCGCAGGAGCTGGTCATCCGCGGCTTTATGAGCTTTGACCTGACCGGCATTCCGGCAAGCGCCGACGTCCAGAGCATCCAGTTGCGGTTCTACCAGACGAACGTCACCGGCACGCCGTATGCCAAGCTGGGCAATCTCTTGATCCAGCACGTGGACTATGGTACCAGCTTGGACCCTGCCGACTTTGACGGGCCTGTATTCCATTCGGCCATACTCAGCCCGCATACCGGGTCGGGCGAGTGGTACACGATCACCGCGAACACCATTGGCGACTGGATCGAGGCCGACCTGGCAGCCGGACGGACGAGGACGCAGTTTCGGCTGCAGTTCTCGACCGAAACCGACGGTGACGGCCTGCAGGACACTGCCAGCTTTGAGTCCGGGGAGAACTACTATGGCACGGGCAACGTGCCCCAGCTAACCATCACCTATTCCCCATAGCGCGCCTCGCGAGCCTTTACGCTCGTCCGGACACGGAATCTGACACGGGGGCGACTGCGAGTATGATTCGCAGTCGCCCCCGCTGCCTTGCGCCGCTGCCCGCAGAGCTGGCTCGTAGGTGCGGCGCAACTCCTGCAGACCAAATGCGTCGACCCTTGCCGCTATTCGGGCCCGGCTTCCATTTGACCCAAGGATGAACCTGGATTACAATTCACCGTGCCCCGGCGGCTCATCCGGCAGCCAGCGACGAGCTGCGAGATCCTGCGCCGGCTTCATGGCGGCGCTCGAGCTTTCCAACGATCGCCATGCGCCCGATCCGCCGTGGTACCAAGGACCAGGCACCGTACCCTGTACCTCATGTGAGATTCGAAAGGAATGAGTCGAAATGAGCTACAAAGTTCCAGAAAGCCCCGAGTTAGTCATACGGCACACAGGCCAGGTATTCCCTCTGGCGAATGCTGACGTAACCATCGGCAGCCAGGAGGACAATTCCATTATCCTTGCCGACCCACGCGTGTCGCCCCACCATGCCGTCATCGTTTGGCAGGCCGAAACAGGCGCCTACTTGATCGATGACCTGGGCAGTGGCGAGGGCACCTATGTAAACGGCGTCCGCCTCAGGGCGCCACGCCCACTCCGACACGCTGATTCAATTCGCACAGGCAACACCGTCATAGAGGTGAGACTGCCGCCCGCACAGAACCTCACAGCACCCGACACCCTGTATGCGCTGGACGGACAAGAGACCGGACACGCGTCGAGGAACTCGATCGTGGCCGGCATCCTGGTCGCCATTGTGGCCGGTTTCACGATCCTATGCGTGGGGTTGCTGGTGGTGGTGCTGCTGACCGGGGGCGCGGGCACGCCCAACGTCGTCATCCAGTCCCCGGCTGCCGGCGCCCAGATCGGCGCAGGCAACGAGCTAGTCCTGCAGGCCACCGCCAGCGGTGCCAAGGACATCATCCTCCTGGATCTGCGGGTGGATGGCTCGCTCGTGGCCACGGCTTCCGATCCGAACGGAGTTTCCTCGCTGACCGTCACCAAGTTGTGGCGCTTCACGACGCCCGGCGAGCACACGATCTCGGCCGACGCCTCCACCGCCAGCGACAAGGCCAGCAAGCCGGTGTCGGTTCAGGTGACCGTCCGTGGCGCCGGCCCGACGGCGACGGCCGAGCCTCAACCGCCCACCGAGACCCCAACCCCTACCAGTACACCCACACCCACCCCAACAGAGACAGCCACGCCCACACCGACCAGTGTGGTGCCGCCCCAGGTCGAGTACTTTCAGGCCAGTCCGGCCTCGATCCGGGCCGGTGGCTGCACCACGTTGCAGTGGGGCAAGGTGAGCAATGCCACCGAAGCCCACATCGAGCCGGGCCTGGGCGGCGTCAGCACGCCCGGCGCAGAGACGGTATGTCCGCTCGAGACTACTACCTACATCCTCACCGCCCGGGGGCCGGGGGGGATCACCCAGGCCTCCACTACGGTGACCGTCATGGGTGGTCTGCCCGACTTGACGGTCGACTCGATTACCTTCATCCCCAGCCCGCCTCAGGCAGAGCGAGAAAACGAGGTGCAGATCACCATACTCAACACAGGGCTCGGCGCGGCGGGCGCGTTCAACTGGGAATGGCAAGCCAGCCCCGACGCAGTCTTTGACGGACGGATCTACGGCCTGGAGGCAGGTGAGTCCACCGTCGTGACCCTGCTCTGGAGCCCGGCTCAGCCCTACGAGCGCCTGACCACCGTGGCGCGGGCAGACATCGACGATGAGGTACGGGAGAGCGACGACAACAACAACCAATATACGGCCGTCGTCCGGGTCGTCGAGCCAAAGGTTGAGCCGGTAACCATCACCCTCACGAGTGAGTGGCTTCTCGATGGCTATCGACTCAACGACGGCACAGGCAGCAACTCGACAGACATCCTCATCGGTAATGGTGACATCACGAATCCGACCGGCGAGCTGGTAGCCCGGGGGTTCATGAGCTTTGACCTGTCGGACATACCGGCGGGGGCCACTATCCAGAGCGTGGAACTGCGCTTCTACCAGAAAGAGATCCAGGGCAGTCCCTACGAAAAGCTGGGCAACCTGGTGCTCGAGCACGTGTACTATGGCGCCATCTTGGACGACATCGCCTACGACACGCTTGCCCTGGGATCGGCAACAGTGGATAGGGAGAGTTCCCCGCAGGCCTGGTACATCTTGTCGGACCCTACCGTTGTCAACTGGCTCCAGTCGTCCATGGACACCGGTCTCCCACGCCAGCAGTTCCGCCTGCAATTCAGCCAGGAAACCGACGGCGATGGGCAAGAGGATTGGGTCGCGATTCAGAGCGGGGGCGGCATCCTGGGTTCCCGCCAGGCGCCACAGATGGTCATCACCTTCACGCCCTAGCCGCGGCGCCGGAAAGCGGCCTGTGGCGACAAGCTTGACGATCTACGAACCGTTCCCCCAGTGGGCGGGCCTGGAGCTTGTCGAGCTCCTGCGCGCGTTCGGCACCATCCCGGCCGGGTTGAGCTTGACAGGCAGCCGCAGAGGCGCTATACTTGTTCTCACCACCCGATGCTAGACAGACTTGACAAAAGAGGAGGCTTTCGCAATGGCCACAGTCAGAGACATGTTGAAGACAAAGGGCCCTGACATATGGTCGGTAACACCAGACACCAGTGTGTATGATGCGCTGAAACTGATGGCCGACAAGAACGTCGGGGCTGTCCTTGTCATGGACGGCGATAACATAAAGGGCATCCTGTCAGAGAGAGACTATGCCAGGAAAATTGCGCTTCAGGGCAAAACGTCTGCAAACACTCCTGCCGGCGAGATCATGACCACGCGGGTCTTTTGCGTAGGCCCCGGAGAAACCGCCGAGCAAGTCATGGCACTCATGACCGAGAAGAGGATACGGCACCTTCCCGTTCTGGAAAACGATCGCTTGATCGGCATTATCTCGATTGGAGATGTGGTCAAGGCCACCATCGCCCAGAAGGAATTCATCATCGAGCAACTGGAGGAATACGTCCGGGGCACGCCGTACCTTCCACCGCAAGCTACCAAGTCGGCATAGCCGCCTTGGGGGTTCCGGTACGCATGTGCTGGGCCTCGAGTCTGCAGCGGTTCCGGACTGCGAGGCCCTTCGCCGGTGCTTGACGGCTTTCCAGGGCTGGCAGCCGGGTCTGCCAAGACAGGCCACAGAGCACAGCGCGCCATGTCCGGCCGGCGGAATGGCACCTGCTGACTTGCGTTCCATCCCAAAACTGGTATAATGTCCCCATGAATATCGGTGGGGACCAGGGCCATCGTGGCTCAAGTACGTGGCTGGGAGTTCTTCCGCGACTCCTGGTCACCCTTTTGTTTTTGGCACTGCTCCTATTCCTTGGTAGCTGTGGCCTTCCGATGCAGCCCAGCACCTTGACGCCGACATCTGTGCCGGCCAGTGCCAGCCTTTTGGTCGACGTGACCCCTGGTGGATCCAACATTTTCGTAGACGGCATGCGCAGCGGCACCACGCCGGCGACCCTCACGCTTCGCCCGGGCCAGCACACCATTCGCGTCGAGCAAGATGGATTCGAGCCCCTCGTGGAGACGGTCAACCTTGCTCCCGAAGATCAAACTGCGGTCAGCGGAGCGCTGGTGCCATTTTCCGGCTCTTCCATCCCCACCGTTACCCTCATCCCGACGGATGAATCGGGTTCGAGCCAGCCCCTTCCCGACCTCGCGATCACGTACGTCCAGATCGATCTCGAAACGGGCGGCGATTGTGACTATACTTCCACCACGCTTGGCGTTCGAGTCTGGATCGAGAATCTGGGCAGTGCAGACGCCGGTGCGTTCGTCGTGCAAGCAAACGGCATCCAACAGATGGTTGCGGACGGCCTTGCCGCCGGGCAGACCATCTCCCTCTGGTTCGAAGGCTATGCCAGCGGAGAGAATACCGTGTTGGTAGACTCCACCAACCAGGTCGAAGAGATCCGCAAGGACAACAACTCTTTCTCCCAGAGATTGCCCGTTCCAACGCTGCCGCCCACCTGCACGCCTCCGGCCGCCGAAGCCACAAAAGCGACAACAGCCTCGACCCCCGAGCCGCCGGCTGCCCAACCCACCGCCACCAAGCCGCCACCCCCGACGCCTGCCGCCGTCACCATGCGAGAGGGCGAGGTCACCATCCCGACCTATCCCTACGCCGGCTTCACGTCCGAAGCCTGGAATGGGACCTTTGGCATGGCCTACGATGTTCTGGATCGCGCGGCCTACGAGGGTTCGAACCCGCAGCCCGCCAACGCAACCTACCGCACCTTTATCGTAGAGAACGAATACCTCAGGCTCACCTTTCTGCCCGAGTTGGGCGGGCGCCTCTACCAGGTTCTGTACAAGCCAACGGGTCACCTGGTGACCTATCGCAATCCGGTGCTAAAGCCCAGTCCATGGGGTCCGCCCGAACAGGGCTGGTGGCTCGCCGCCGGTGGCTTTGAGTGGTGCCTGCCCGTCGAGGAACATGGGTACGAGTGGAATGTGCCGTGGAAGCTGTCCGCCACCAGCGACGGGAAGAGTGTGACGGTGCTCCTTCGAGACAGCAGTTCGGAGGATCGCCTGCGGGCCGAGATCGCCGTGAAACTGGAAGCAGGGGCCGCAGCCTTTACCATCCGGCCTCGCCTGGAGAATCCAACCGGCGCGCCCCTGGACGTCAAATACTGGACGAACGCGATGCTGGCTCCTGGCGGCAATAACAAGCCATCCGCCGATCTGCGATTTGTGCTGCCCAAGTCGGTCAGCAGCGTCACCGTCCACAGCCGGGGCGACGAATTTCTGCCTAATGCAGATCAGCGCATGTCGTGGCCGATCTTTGACGGGACAGATTTCAGCCGCCTGGGCAACTGGAACCGGTGGCTGGGCTTCTTTGAGGACCCGGCTGCCGGCACCTTTGTTGCCGCCTACGACGAGGGGTACGACGAAGGTGTGGTCCGCGTCTCTTCCGCCGAAGCTGTTCCCGGATCGAAGGTCTTTGCCTTTGGCTGGAAGGATCCCATCCCGTGGTCCAATTGGACCGACGATGGATCCAGCTATATCGAGCTGCATAGCGGCCCGGCGCCAACCTTTGGCGACAGCGTGACGCTCGCCGCCGGTGGCAGCCTGCAGTGGACGGAGACTTGGTACCCGGTCGCCGGGTTAGGAGGTCTGCGCTGTGCGGACGAGACGGCTGCCCTGAACTTGACGGCTGCTGCGGGACAGGCCCACGTAGCTGTGGCGGTGCCGCGCCGCTGGTCGGGTGACCTTGTCCTCCTGCTGGATGGCAACGAAATCTGGCGGCAGAGCGCATCGCTCGCGCCTGGGCAGCCTTTTCGCGGCGCGGTCGACCTGACCGCCAACGCGCCACAGACCGGTCAGCTCGCGCTGCATCTCGAAACACCTGACGGCGCCGTTCTGACCGAATGCAGTGCGCGGCTGGACCTCAGATGATGGTTCATGTTTAGGAAAAAGAATCAGGACACCCAAAACATACCTGTGCCGGCGCGCTTGCCTGCCCTCGAAGAAATGGACCGGCAGGCCGAGGCTGTTTCGCACCGGCCACGCGCCTGGCTCTGGACCTTGATCGCCGCCCTTGCCGTCGCCCTGCTGGTCGTGTACATGCTCGTGCTAGCGGGCAAGGGCATCTACGACGGCCTGCGGGACCGGGCCCTGGAGAGCCAGCAATTCGCCCAGGAGCATTACGAACTGGGGCTCGCGCAATTGGACAACGGGGAATACGAACTGGCGATTGCCGAGTTCGAGCTGGCCCTGCGCCACGATTCCAGCCTGGTCGATGCCAGCGAGCGGCTACAAGAAGCTCTGGAGATGGTTCAGGCCCAGGGCACGCCGACGTCAGAGACCCGTCAGGACGCAGCCCGGCTCTTGTACCTCCAGGCAGTGGCACTCTACGAAGAAGGCAAACTGGGCCAGGCTGTCGAAGCCCTCGACGAGTTGCGCGGTCTCGACATGGACTACCAGCGCGAGAACGTGGAAACCATGCTCTCCAAGGCCCACTATCAGCTTGGGCTGAACGCCGTTGCCGAAAACCGCCTCGAAGATGCCATCGGCCATTTTGAAAGCGTTCTTTCCATCAACCCCGGCGACGAGGATGCGCAAGACCAGCTCAACCTGGCAGACCTGTATTCCGCCGCTCTGAGCCACTGGGAGAGGGATTGGTCCGCGACCATCCAGGCACTCAAAGGGCTGTACGCCCTTGCCCCTGAGTACAAGGACGTAGAGGCGCGCCTGCGCGACGCCTACACCTTCCGCGCAGATGCCCTGGCCGAGGACGGCAGTTGGTGCCAGGCCGGCGATGACTATGCTTCGGCAGCCGAAATCATGCCCCTGGAAACAATCATCGATCTGCGCGACGACGCCCGGATCCGGTGCCAGGCTACCGCCGAGGCGCCCACGCCCACGCCGACGAGGCTCGCAACCGCCACAGTGCCAGTCGGCACGACGGGCACCCCAGAGGCCACGTCGCAGCCGCGTCCGACTCCCCTGACGCCGGGCAAGGGGCGCATCGCCTTCACCAGCTATGATGCCGTCCGCCAGCGATATGACATCTATGTCGTCGACCTGGCGCAGGGCGATGCCAAGCTGCTGAGGGCCAATGGCAGCCAGCCGGTATTTTCCCCCGGCGGCAAGTTGCTGGCCTTCCGCAACACCGATCCACAACACCTCGGGCTCGGCATCCTCAATCTCTCCAACAACACCACCAGCGAGCTGACCGCACACGTCGAGGACGCTTCGCCGACATGGTCCCCCGATGCCGATCAGCTTGTGTTTGCCTCCGACAAGCACGGCGACCGGAAGTGGCGCGTGTACGTCATCTCACCCTACGAAGTACGGGGCGAGGGAGAAGAATGGGCCATGGGTCAGAAGCCGGCCTGGTCGCGAGACGGCAGCCGGATCGCCTACCATGGTTGCGACGAGCGCGGCGGAAATTGCGGCATCTGGGTCATGCAACCCGGCGGATTCAACGCCGCCCAACTCACTTCCCACGCCAGCGATACCGCGGCGGCCTGGTCGCCGGATGGCACCCAGGTCGCCTTCGCATCGACGCGCGCCGGCAACTGGGAGCTCTACCTGGTCGAGATCGCTACCGGACAAGAGGAACGCCTGACCGACCAAGCCGCGACAGACTTTGCTCCCGTCTGGTCGCCGGATGGCAAAAAGCTTGCCTTCCTCTCCGACCGCGAGGGAGCCTGGGCGGTATACATCCTGGATATCAAATCGGGCCAGGTGGAAAAACTCATCGCCACCGGCGACGCGTATCCAGATCCGTTCGCCGAGACCCTTTCCTGGATACCATGAGCCCGCCACGCACCGGCCGCGGTTCGACTTGAACAGGAGGAACGCCTTGCGCATTGTGATCACAGGGCACAAAGGTCAACTGGGCAATGCCTTGCAGCGTGCCCTGCCTGGTGCCGAACTGCTCGGCCTGGATCTGCCGGAACACGATATCACCGATCCGGTCTCCATTTCCAGGACCATCGTCGGATTCCGGCCCGATGTAGTCATCCATGGCGCAGCCATGACGAACGTCGACCGTTGCGAGCGCGAGCCGGAGCTGGCCTATCGCATCAATGCGCTGGGCACGCAGAATATCGCCCTGGCGTGCGGCAGTTGTGGGGCCGCCATGGTCCACGTCTCTACTAACGACGTATTCGACGGCAAGCTGGGCAGGCCCTATTACGAGTGGGACACGCCCTCGCCGCAGAGCGTCTACGCCCGCTCCAAGGCTGCCGCCGAGTTCTATGTGCGTACGCTGCTGAACCGCTTCTACATCGTTCGTACCTCCTGGCTCTACGCCAGGGGAGGCGAGAATTTCATTACCAAGATCGTACGCGCCGCCGACAAGCACGGACGGCTGCGCGTCGTCACCGACGAGGTAGCCACGCCCACCTATGCCCCCGACCTGGCAGCGGCCATCTCACAGGCCATCCATACCGAGCACTTTGGCATCTTTCACTTTTCCAACAGCGGCACTTGTTCCCGCTACGATTGGGCCAGGATGCTTTTGGAGCTTTCCGGGCGGGGCCACATTCCGGTCGAGCCGATCACGGCCGATCAGTGGCAGCGGGATGCACCACCTCCTCTCTACGCCCCGATCCCAAATTTCGTGGGTGCCGCCCTGGGCATCACCCTCCGCCCGTGGGAAGAAGCCCTGCGGGATTACTTTGCCGATGACGGATCCTGAGGGGACGCCCCGGCTCCGCACCTCGAAGGCAGAGTCAGCTCGGGCCGCTGCACCTTTGGCGTCGATCGTCATTCCCAACTGGAATGGCATCGAGCATCTTCCGGGCTGCCTGGACTCGCTGAGAACGCAGACGTACCGCAACACCAAAGTCATCCTGGTGGACAACGGCTCCACCGACGGCTCGCAGGCGTTGGTGACCGGGCAGTACCCCGAGGTGCGCCTGGTGCCATTGGAGCGCAATCTGGGCCTGACCGGCGGCAACAATATCGGCTTCCACGCTGCCCGCGGAGAGATCCTCATCTCCCTCAACAACGATACCGAGGCGCATCCCCACTTTGTCGAGGCGCTGGTGAATGCCCTAAGCGAGCACCCGGAAGCCGGCATGGCGGCGACCAAGATGCTGCTCTTCGACCGGCGCGATCAGATCCATTCCGCCGGAGACGGCTACGGCCAAGACGGCATCCCGTTCAATCGCGGTGTGTGGCAGCGAGACGAGGGGCAGTTCGATGAGCCGGGCTGGATCTTTGGCGGCTGTGGCGGAGCCGTGGCCTACCGCCGGGCCATGCTCGACGACGTAGGCACGTTTGACGAATCGTTCTTTATGTACTGCGAAGACGTGGACCTCAACTGGCGCGCCCAACTCGCCGGATGGCGCTGTTGGTACGCGCCGCAGGCCATCGTATACCACAAGCTGAGCGCCACAGGCGGCGGTCCCATCGCCAGCTACTACACCGGGCGAAACACGCTGTGGGTCATCGCCAAGAACTATCCTGGCCCGCTATTGCGCAAGTACTGGCAACGCGTCCTCCGCGCCCAATGGGCCGTTACCCGCGATGCGCTTCGCGCCTGGCGGGGCGAGGCGGCCCGTGCTCGTCTTCGCGGGCAGATTGCCGGATTCCTGCGGGCGCCCGGCAGGCTTGGGCAGCGCCGCGCTATCCAGGCGACCCGTCGCGTAACCGATGCCTACATCGAATCGCTGCTCACCGACCGGTCGTCAGAATGACAACGCTCGCAGTCCTATCAGACATCCACGGTGTGTGGCCCGCGCTCAAAGCTGTGC
>Ga0316577_10001899_pt1 | contig 10103 bp, 9 predicted proteins | sample S5NA_FD_203073 | JGI IMG/M metagenome (GOLD analysis project Ga0316577, IMG submission 203073) | Rhizosphere microbial communities from salt marsh grasses in Alabama, United States - S5-7_050615r2r1 | ecosystem: Host-associated > Plants > Roots > Rhizosphere | place: USA: Alabama | collected... | reverse complement strand
GCTCATCGCCTCCCTGTGCGCCCGGGGCGAGAGCATCATCCACAACATCAACCAGATCGACCGGGGCTACGAGGCCATCGAGACCAAGATGCAGGCCCTTGGTGCCCAGATCGAGCGGGTGTAGGCTCACCGGCGCCTGGATGCGCTGAGCAGCGTATCCAGAGGGGGTGTGTGGGGTTCTTACTATGCGGATGGTCGTTGTGCGCAACGAACGCGCACGTGCTGCGTAAAGAAGGGTGAATGCACCAGCACCTGGGTCCACCGCTGGGCCCGGGTTCTGTCGAAGCGCGAAAGGGGGTGGATGCAGAGTCAATCGTCACAGCAGCCCAAAGGGGCAGTACCTTGGTAGCTCTGTTCATACCTCGATAATCAGGGACAAAGGAGGAAGACGTGGTAGAACGAATTATGAGGGCCATTCGGCTCGACTGGACCGTTTTCCGCGAGATCGCGGAAGACCAGGGTGCTATGACGCAGGCCGCCATCATTGTGGTCGTGGCGACGTTTCTCTCAGCAGTTGGCACAGGGTTGGCGTCCCAAGGCTTTTTCGGGGCCTTTATCACCAACTGGATCACCAGCATCCTGATCGGCTGGATCGGGTGGGCCATTCTCACCTACTTTGTAGGTGTGTACCTCTTCCAAGGCCGCACCGACATCCCGGAGATGATGCGTGTCCTGGGCTATGCCATGGCCCCAAACCTGCTGGGATTCTTCCAGTTCATACCCTGTGTGGGCTGGCTCATTGCCCTCATCGGCGGGATCCTGGCCTTTATCGCCGGCTTCATCGCCGTCCGCGAGGCGATGGAGTTCGACACTGGCAAGGCGATCATCACCGTTCTGATTAGCTGGGTGATCTCCTTTGCCATCACCTTCGCCGTCGGCCTGCTGTTCGGCGGTGCCGCCCTGGTAGCCTCAGGGCTATAAGCCTCAGGTCTTGAAGCAATCTCAGAAGAGCCCCGCATCAGCCGATGTGGGGCTCTGCGTTATGCCTAGAGGCGATAGGTATCACCCGGATTCAGGACCAGGCCCTTCGAGGAGGTCTCGGCCTCGACGCGCTCGACAAAGGCGTGAGGATCCTGCTGGATCACATCAAAGGTGTCATAGTGGCTGGGGATGACCAGTTTCGGCGCCAGTAACTTGACGGCCCGCAGGGCATCATCCGGGCCCATGGTGAAATTGTCGCCGATGGGCAGCACCGCCACATCCAGGCCTTCCTCCCCAATCAACTTCATACTATAGAATAGGCCCGTATCACAGGCAAAATAGACCACCTTTCCCGCCAGGGTCAGCAGAAACCCGGCCGGATTGCCGCCATAACTTCCGTCGGGCAGCGCCGAACCATGATGGGCGATGGTCAGCTTGACCCGGCCAAAGGGAAAGTCGTAACCGCCGCCGATGTGGAGACCGTGGGTCTTTGCCACGCCCTGAGCCCCCATCCAATTCTCGATCTCAAAATTGGAGATGACCATGGCGCCGGTGCGTTTGGCAATCGCGACCGCATCACCCACGTGGTCGCCATGGCCATGGGAGATCAAGACATAGTCCGCGTCCACATCCTGAGGGTCGACGTCCGACATGGGGTTGTCACCCAGGAAGGGATCGATCAACAGCTTGGTGCCATCGACGTTGACACTGAAACAGGCGTGGCCGTGATAGGTAATCTCGACAACAGACACAGAAGCACCTCCTTACTAGAATAACAGTCGCGAAAAGTATACCATAGGAGACCGTTGGTTGACAAGACATACCGGATCGGATAGGATAGCTGCATGAAGAAAATGATTCCAGCCCTCTCGCGAGCCATGCTGATCTTGGGTGGGCTTATGATCCTCGCCGGATTGGGCTGGGGGGTCTGGATGCGGGTCAACGCCCCGCCAGATCCCGAATTCACCGACGCAGGCGCCGTCGTCCTTGCCGTAACAGCGCCCGTGGAATTGCAGCCGGTATCGCCTACCCCCACAGAGCCGCCCCCAACCCCGACCTCCGCTCCGACCAGCACGCCCACCTCCACAGAGCCGCCCCGGACAGAAGGGCCAACACCCGCCCTCCTTCCTGATTGGACGGTCACGCCGGAGCCGACCCCCACGACCACGGACGTACCAGCGACCGATGTCCCCCCGACGCCCACTCCCACACCGACCCCAACCAGTCTGCCACCGGCGGAAGAGCCGCCGGTCCGCGTGGTCGCGCCAGCCATCGAACTGGATGCAAAGGTGGTACCCATGGGCTGGGAGATGGTGGATCGAAGGGGGGCCATGGTTTCCGAGTGGAAGGTGCCTGCCAAGGCAGCCGGTTGGCATATGAATTCTGCCTTGCCTGGTCATGGGGAAAACGTGGTGATTTCGGGACATCACAACATCGAGGGCAAGGTCTTTCGCTACGTGGTCGACCTAGAACCGGGTGACAAGATCACGCTCTATGCTGGCGATACAGAGTATGAGTATTACGTCAGCGAGAAGTACATCCTGAAAGAAGCAGGGATGCCGCTCAAAGTGCGTCAGCGGAACGCACAGTGGATCATGCCCTCCGGCGATGAGCGGCTGACGTTGGTCACCTGCTGGCCCTACGAATGGCCGGGCAATACACACCGTGTCATTGTCGTGGCCAGGCCACCTTCCTACTATGAGAGCCTGAGCGACACCGCCGTAGAGGATGGGGTTCAGTAGACAACTCAGGGTTCATCGCCCCCGACCCAGGCCTCCAGCAGTCTCAGGACCAGCCACAACAGGCCGATCAATCCGGCCACGACCAATAGGCAGCTGACCGCAGTGATGGCCGCCGTCCAACCATAAAGCAGCCAGATCAATCCACCGCCCACGACCACGAGAACGAGCATCCCTCCCAGGATGAGTTGGACCTGGGTCTGATGCCAATGGCTATCTGGGCTGAACGGCCCCCTGCGCTTCACAGACGCTCCCGAAAACCCACGATCCGGGTGGCAGGATGACCAACGAGGCCACCTGTGGATAAGTGGGGAAAAGGTGTGGAAAACTGGGTTTGCCTGTGGACAATTCTCTCACACTGTCCACGCACCGTCGCCATTATCCACGTTCCAGCCGGTTTGGACCATGCTTTTCCGATGAGAAACTGGTAGTTTCGTGAAACATCAAATAGTTTTCCACAAGCACTGTGAGCAACAAGAATCAAGCGGTAGTAGAGGTACCCGAGCGGACCACTACATATAGTCACTGCCGGCTCCCTGGCGCCTTTTGTCCACAAATCCACTGCCCCTACTACTACGACTAAAGATCAATGTAATATAAAGGAAAGGGAATGATAAAGAATAACAAATATCGCCAGAAGAAGTGCTATCTCCAGGAACGAGTCTCGTTGACTTTCATCTTTTCCCTGTAGGCTTGTTCCAGGTCAATACCTACATAGTTGGCTAGCTTGAGCAGATAGGCCATGCAGTCAGCGAGCTCGGCCTCGATTCGTCCCCTTCTTTGTTCGAGAGCCCACTCTCTCGCCTCTGTTACTTTTCTTCCCTGGACAACCTGTTTTGCCTCTTCGCGCCAGAGGTTGGCCAGCTCGCTTCCCAGCTCGCCCATTTCCTCGCTCAAGCACAGGTAGTTGAAATAGAGATCGGTGATGAACCCTTTGCTTTCATCGAGTTCAACGTGGAACTTCTGATACTCCAGCCGAAGTTCCGCTTCCTGGAACTGCGGCAACCTGCGTTGATAGGGGCCCTCACGTAGGGTGCTACGAACGCGCGCCACGATGCTTTGGAAATCGGCCGGGCTCGTCACAAAGTTGATGTCATTCGTGTCGATGGTGATGACTGGCGTGTCCTGGTAGTTCTGAAAGAATCGATCGTAGGCTTCCCTGAGATCTGTGATGTAGGCGGGATCCATATTCCGTTCGTAGGGGCGATCTCTCTGGTTGATCCTGGCCATTAACGTCTCTGTGTCTGCCTGGAGATAGATGACAAAGTCGGGCACGGCAACCTGTTGGGCCAAAGCGCCGTGGATCTGCTGATAGATCTCCCATTCATCCCCCTGGAGGTTCAGCTCGGCGAATAGCCTGTCCTTGGCAAACATATAGTCGGAGAGCAGGGCATCTTGGGCCAAGAGCGCCGGCACCTGTTGTTGTTGGCGGTAGCGGCTGAGCAGGAAGAACATCTGCGTTTGAAAGGCGTAGCGGGCACGGTCTGTATAGAAGCTGGAAAGGAAGGGATTTTCTTCAAACACCTCCAGGAGCATGCCTGTCTGCAATTCTTCTCTCAACATCCGGACGAGAGTGGTCTTGCCAACCCCGATCACGCCCTCAATGGCGATGTACCAGGGTCGTGGTCTAGACTCGTCGGGCAAGGCGATCCTCCTTGGCCGGGCAGCGGTGATCGAGATCGGCCCGGCGATGCGGTTCGTAGCCAGCGCTTGTTGGCGAGGGGGATTATACTGCAAAATCAGCCCTCCAGCAAACCGTCTGTCCCTGGCAGGCATTAAATCGCTAAATACGACCTGACTGGTCCAAAATGTGACCGTTCTTACTGAACGGACAGGCATTTGGAGTACAATACAATTACTCCTTTCTCCTCCTTGTGAGGAAGAAGAGCAGGGGCTCACCCGGGTTCCTGCTCTTCTTTTTGGTTTTGTCGGCGCTGCAACCCCTCTGGCGGTAATGTCGGTACGGCTCACGCGTCCCAGCCCTGCGGCGCAGGCATCGTGGGTGCCGGCCCGGCTGCCTTTCGCGACTGAGTTGCCATCCCCAGTTAGCCATGCTATAATGCTGCCTGCAGGAGTGGTGTATGTATATTCGACCGCCAAAGAAAAGGCGATCTTCGCCCGTTCGGGTCTTGATCCTGTTGGCACTGGTAGCGGCGGGATCCTATATTCTGATCTATCGCCGGGATGTCCTCGAGCCTCTCCAGATTGGCCCCACGCCCACCCCCACCCCGACGGCTGACGATGTCATGGCAGATGCCCACGCGCTCTACTTGGAGGGCGACGTCGATGGCGCCATAACCAAGTATGAGCAAGCTTCTGCTCTGGAACCGGACGATCCGGATCCCTATGTCTGGTTATCCCTGCTCTTGACCCTGCGCGGGCGTACCACCGAGGGCGTGGAAAGAGCCCGCCAGGCGGTGGGCGTCGCTCCTGACAGTGCCCGAGCCCTGGCTGCTCTGTGCATGGCCTTAGACTGGGATGCAGGCGTTGGCGAGCAGGACAAGCTACAGGAAGCCCTGACCGCCTGCCTCAGTGCTACCGACCTCGACCCAACCTATGCCGAGGCGCAGGCTTATCTCGCCGAGGTCTATACCGACCTGGGGCAGGTGAGCCAGGCAGTTGAAGCCGGCCGGTTGGCGGTGAGCCTCGATGACAGTAGCGTATTCGCCCACCGCGACCTGGGCTATGCGTTTCAGAAACAACGGAACTATGATCAGGCGATCGCCGAGTACCAGCGCGCCTCGCAGTTGCATCCTCGCCTGGCCCAGCCTTACATCGATTTGGGGCACCTGTACCGCATGAGAAACCGGTACAAGGATGCCATCTCGTATTATGAGAAGGCTACAGTCGTGGATCCCAACAGCGCCTACGCGCTCGACGCCCTCGGTTGGTGGGGTTACTTCAAGACCGGGGACTACCAGCGTGCGGCGGTTGTCCTGCAGGATGCGACGGAGGCCGATCCGACGTATGGTCCAGCCTATGGCCACCTTGGCCTGACCTACTACATCCTGCGTAACTATGAGCAGGCGATCCCAGCCTACCAGAGGGGGTTGGAGCTGGGAGCCGTGGAACCTGAGTACTACTACGAACTGGGTCTATCCTACGTCTACCTCGACCGCTGTGACGAAGCCCTGCCCTGGCTGCAGAAAGCGGTGGAGATCGACCCGCAGGCATCGCCAGCGTGGGAGGGTTTGGATATATGCGCTAAGGATTGATCATGGAGGAATGGCACCGGGGTTTGCTCTTTTTTCTCTTGATGCTCGCCGTCTTGGCCGCCATCGTCTTCCTCCAGGCCCCACGTCCTCAGGACATCGTCTTGCCTACTGCTACGCCTCTCCCTTCACCCCAACCTACGTCGACGCCCCAGCCGCTGCGCGTCTATGTGAGTGGCGCTGTTCGCCAGCCCGACGTCTACGCTCTCGTACCGAATAGCATTGTCAAAGATGCCCTTCTGGCCGCCGGCGGCGCGGCCGAGGATGCCGACCTTGACTCGGTAAACTTGGCCCTGCCTCTGGCCGATGGGCAGCATATTTACGTTCCCCGAATGGGCGAGGAGAGTCCTCCGCCGCCGGTGTCCGCAGGCCGTCCGGCATCGCCAGCCAAGGTGAACATCAACCTGGCGGACGTGACCTCGCTGGAGTCGCTCCCGGGCATCGGTCCGAGCCTGGCCCAGCGCATCGTGGAGTATCGCCAGACAAACGGGCGTTTTGCCCTCATAGAGGATATCATGGAGGTATCGGGCATTGGCCCCGCCACGTTTGACAAGATCCAGGAGCTAATTACGACCGAATAGGTCCATAATGTGATCTTGGTTACCGAAATCGTAGCGAATCGTGGTATAATTCAGATACTCCTTTCTCCTCCTTGTGAAAGGAAAGGACGGGTGCTCGTTATAGGGCACCCGTCTTTCTTGTTGGCTCCCCTTTCCATATCCGTTGCGTCTCCTGTGCGCTTGGTGCGCTGACAAGCTCATGCATATTCATCCTCCATTGGTTCGCTTTTGTTTTATTCCATTGCCCTGTGGTATAATACAGACAGCCCGTGCCGAGGAGTTCCGATGGAGAGGGGAGTGGCCAAGATCCTGGTCGTAGACGATGAGATTGGCATGCGCGAGGGATGCCGGCGGGCGTTGACCTCTCAAGGGTTCCAGGTCAGCACGGCCGAGCACGGGGTTGAAGCCCTGCGCAAGCTACGAGAGGAGGACTATGATTTGGTCCTCCTGGACGCGATGATGCCGGGAATGAGCGGCCTGGAGATTTTGGAGCGCATCCACGAGCACGACCCCGATATTATCAGTGTGATGATCACCGGCTACGCGACGGTCGACCTGGCCGCTCAGGCCATGAAGCAAGGCGCGCACGATTTTCTGCCCAAGCCGTTCACCTCTGACGAGTTGCTGACCGTTGTCCTGAGTGGATTGGAGGAGCGGCAGCGGCGGCTCGATGCAGCACGCGAGGAAAAAGAGGCAGAAGAGTCCCTACAGCTGGAGCGAACGCGCCAGGAGAGGGACAAGATGGAGGCCATCGCCAGCCGCTTTATGCTGGTGGTCGTCCACGAGTTGCGAAATCCGGCCGGCGTGCTCAAGAACTACCTGCAGATCATGCGCGCTGGCTATGTTGACGCGGATGAGTATGACGAGTACCTAGAAAAGCTTGATCTACGTGCCGGTCAACTGCTGTCGATGCTGGACGACCTCCTCGAGTTGGCCAACCTCAAGGGCCGGCACGGTCTAGGCAAGCCGCGACCGGTGCACCTGGCGGACGTGCTGCAGACCATGGTCCAGAGGTTTCGGCCTGAGGCAGAGCCGAAGGGCTTGGATCTGGAAGTCGATATCCAAGCCAGGCCCACGCTGTCCGGTCAAGGGGCTCACTTCGAGTCATTGTGGGCCAATTTGCTGGAGAATGCCATACACTACACGGAGCGGGGGCAGGTGCGCGTGTCTCTCGCCGAGGAAGGGGATGATGTCGTCACTGCGGTGGCGGATTCAGGCATCGGCATCTCCACGGAGGATCTGACGCGCATCTTCCAGGAATTCTATCGTGCGGAAGGGGCCAAAGAGCAGGTCAGCCTGGGCACTGGCCTGGGATTGCCGATCGTCAACCAGATTGTCGAGGTCTATCACGGCACGATACGCGTCGATTCGACGCTGGGCGAGGGAAGTACTTTTGTGGTGAGGCTGCCCAAGGGCGGAGGGGTGGTCGCAGGCTGAGCGGCCGTTGTCTCACCCTCAATGGAGTTAGCCAAACCTGTTGACAATTTCCTTGGAAGAGGGCATAATAGATCGCACTCCGGTGTGGCGTCCTCAGAGCCAAGACAGTCCGTCCAAGGAGAAGAGCGGCTCCTGTGGCATATTGCCCAGAGGGGGCCTGGCATTTCGCGAGGGGAGGAGAACAGATGCCGGACATCCGACTGCAGGATTATATTGCCAAGATCAAAGGCTTGATCCGAGAAGGTCGTCAGGATGAGGCGATTTCTCACTGCCAGCACATTCTGCGCCATTATCCCAAGCACATTGAGACCTACGCCACGTTGGGTGAGGCATGTCTGGAAAAGGAGCTATACCGCGAAGCCATCGAGTTCTTCCAGCGGACCCTCGGCGGGGATCCGGAGAGCTTCATCGCTCGGGTGGGGTTGGGCATCATCTATGATGGCGAGGGTGCGCTGCCAGAAGCCATCTGGCAGATAGAGCGTGCATTCGAGCTGGCGCCAGGCAATGCTGAGGTCCGGCGCGTCCTCCAACGGCTGTACGCCCAGCGTGACGGGGTTGAGAAGACAAAGCTCAAATTGACCCGTGGGGCATTGGGGCGTCTCTATAGTCGTAACGGCCTCTACGAGCGAGCCATCAGCGAATTCCACGCCATTCTGCGCCAGGATCCCGATCTGGCCGACATCCGCGTCGCGCTGGTCGAAGCGCTGTGGCGAGAGAACCGGCGCCTCGAAGCAGCAGATGTATGCCAGGATATTCTTGAGGATCTGCCCAATTGCCTTAAGGCCAACTTGATCCTGGGCGAAATTTGGATGACCAGTGGCAATGAGGAAGCAGCGGAAGGCCGGCTGGAGCTGGCCCGGGACCTGGATCCGGAGAATCGGGTTGCTCAGGACATCATGGGCAAGGAATCCCCCCTGCCACCCGAGGAAGTCTTCATTCCCGAATTGGAGGTCATGCCAGAATCCCTGGATATTGTACCTGCGGGCGAGGACGAGTTTGCCCTGGAGTGGGAGATGGAGGAAGAGGAGGAATTTGCGGCGGGCCTCCTGCCAGAGTCGGTGGGCGAGCCGGGACAGGAAGGTGCCCCTGAGGAGGAAATGCCCGATTGGCTATTAGCCGTGGGCATCGCGGCCGAAGTAGCCGGGGAAGAGGAACCTGAGGAGGAGGAAGGGGTTCCAGCGCCCGAAGCCCTTGAGGAAGCGGGTGAAGAGGAAGAGCCAGTTGCTGCCGAGGAAGAACCGGTGGCGGCGGCTGAGGTCGACCTCGAGGAAGAAGAAGCTCTGGCAGTCGAAGGGGAGGCTGAAGAGATCGAAACGGCGCCTCCTGAGGGTGAGGAAGAGGCTCCGGAATGGCTGAAGGAGCTGGAGGCATCCGAGGCTGAAGAGCTGGCTCCAGAGGTGGCTGAACCCGCACCCCAGGCAGAGGTACCGGTTGAAGGTGTAGAGGAAGAGGCGCCCGAGGAAGCAGAGGCGGTCCCCGCGTGGCTGAAAGAGCTGGAGGCATCCGAGGCTGAAGAGCTGGCTCCAGAGGTCGCCGAACCGTCATCCGAGGAAGTGGATTCTGCGCCACCTCCGGGTGTGCCGGCCAGCCTTTGGGCGCTGGTGGTGGCTGGCATATTGAACAAGGACGATGTCGAGTCGGCCATGGAAGAGATGAGCGAGGAGGAACTGGCGGCCCAGCAGGCCGAGGATGTCCCTGATTGGCTGAGAGAACTGACCGGCGAGGAGGGGACCACCCGTATAGACGAGCTTGCAGTTGTAGACGAGGCCGAGGAAGCCGATGTTCCCGAGGCTGAGGGCCTGGCGCCAGCGCTCGAGGAGACTGCTCCTGAATCCGCGGTTCCTGCCGAGGAAGAGGCCGAAGAGGTCCCTGATTGGGCCAAAGATCTTGGCCTGCCTGAGGCAGAAGAGGCTGAGGAAGTGAAGCCTGAAGCGGCAGCCATTCCTGAAGAGGAGATCGAAGAGGCACCAACCGAAGAGGAAGAGGAGATCGAAGAGATCCCCGACTGGCTGAAGGAGATAGGGGGCGCAGGGGCTGCAGCGATGGCTGCGGCTGCGATCGTGGGAGGAGAAGGGGAGGCCGAGGAGGACGAGGAGGTCGAAGAGATCCCCGAATGGCTCGCCGAGTTAGGGGCCCCTGAGGCGGAAGCGGCCGAACCGGAGGCCGAAGCCGTGGTCGGGGAAGAGGTCGAAGAGGTCTCAGCCGAAGAGGAAGAGGAGATCGAAGAGATCCCC
>Ga0316577_10001898_pt1 | contig 10104 bp, 10 predicted proteins | sample S5NA_FD_203073 | JGI IMG/M metagenome (GOLD analysis project Ga0316577, IMG submission 203073) | Rhizosphere microbial communities from salt marsh grasses in Alabama, United States - S5-7_050615r2r1 | ecosystem: Host-associated > Plants > Roots > Rhizosphere | place: USA: Alabama | collected... | reverse complement strand
AGCGGACCTCATCCAGGAGGGTGGAGAAGTACCGGCTTCTGGAGGAGGCGTCGGGGTAGCGGCCGTCGGGAAGTTGGACCTCCGCCGTCAGAATGCCTCCGGCATCGAACCCCGGATCCAGGGATTGGAGGTTGGAAAGGCTCCGGACCAGAAGCCCCGACGCTACCAGAAGGATCACCGACAGGGCCACCTGGGCCACCACCAGGCTGCTCCGAAAACCGGCGCCACCGTCCTCCATCCCGCGTCCTCTGGTCCTCAGGCCCTCCGTCAGGGAGAGGTCGGCGCTCTTCATGGCGGGGTAGAGGCCGGCCAGCAGCCCGGCCAGGAGAGAGAGGCCCAGGGCGGCCCCCAGGGTGGGGAGGGAGAGCCCGGCCGCCTCCAGGCCCAACCGTTCCATCCTGAGGTAGCCCAGCATCATCCCCTGGAACCAGATGGCCAGGACGGTGCCCAACAATCCTCCGGCCATGGCGAGGCCCAGACTCTCCCCGAGCAGCTGCCGCACCAGGCGACTCCTGGGCGCTCCCATGGCGCCCCGAACCGACAACTCGAAGCGACGGGCCGGCGCCCGGGCCAGGAGAATCCCCGCCCCATTGCCACAGGCAATGAGGAGGACCAGGAGGATGGAACCGGAGAGGATCCACAAGCTCTGGCGATAGTCCTCCGTGAGGACGTCCCGGAGTCCGGAGAGGAGGAGCCCTTTGTCCCGGTTGGTTTCGGGATACGCTTCCCGGAGACGGGCGGCGACGACGTCTACGGCGGCCTGAGCCTGATCCAGCGCGATCCCGGCGTTGAGACGGCCCACCAGGTACCAATTGTGCCTGTCCCGGGACGCCGCCGCGAACCGATCCGGACGCATGGGGAGCCAGAGCTCCGCCGGGGTCATGAAGAAGAAGTCGGGGGGCATGACGCCCACCACTGTGAAGGGACTTCCGTCTACCGAAAGGGATTTCCCCAGGATTCCGGGGTCTCCCCCCAGGTGATCCTGCCAGAAGCCGTGGGAGAGGATGACCACGTCCTCCGCTCCCTCCAGGCCGTCCTCGGGGCGGAACCCACGCCCCAACACTGGTGACACCCCGAGAGCTGCCAGGAGATTCGGAGCCGCGATGTTCCCGGATACCCGCTCCGCCTCCCCGGCAGAGCTCACCGTCAGGTCAACGGGGAAGGGAAGGACGGCGGCCAGCTCGTCGAATCCCTCGGACTCATCGCGATAGTCGTAGTAATCCGCCCCCGTCACCCACGGATTGAGTTGGCCCTGGATGGTAGTCCTGCCCACCACCAGGCGGTCCGCCTCGGGAAAGGGAAGGGGCCGGAGAAAGACGGAGTCCAGCACGCTGAACATGGCCACGCTGGCCCCGATTCCCAGAGCCAGGGTGAGGACGGTGACCATGGAGATCCAGGGAGCGCTCCGGACCGTGCGGAAACCGAACCGGATGTCTTGAAGGAATGGACGCAACATGGGGGCAGTCCGGCGTTGTGGCATCGAAGTCTTCCCGCCTCCCGGGCTTCGAGGGCTCCGGAGCGAACGGAGATGAAGGGTGTCCTGTGCTGCCAGGAGGAGGAGCCATACGAGGCGCAGATACGTGCCCGGGGACCCTGAGAAGAGCGGCCATCTCCCGGGGCGTGTGGGAGCCTCTCGACTCAACCCGGGAGTACGATCCGGCCCGCCGGAACCGGGCCCCTCACCTCTGGTCTTCTTCCACCAGTGAGCGATCTCCCCCTCCCACTCCCGGAGCCAGCGGTCCCTGAGGTCCGGAGGTGCCAGGGGACTCAAGAGCCTGAGGGCGGTGCGGAGGACTCGGGAGCTGGGCGGTGTTTCCATTGTCCCTCACGCTGTTCCGTGCTCGGGGGACGGTCCGGCCCCCACCGTCCAGAGGATTGCCGGAAACCGCTCCAGGGCCTGATCCAGGAGAGATTCCCCGGCAGGGGTGAGCACGTAGTAACAGCGGGGTGGACGCCCCTCGGCCGCGGCCGTGTCCCGGGCCTCCCATCTCGAGCTCAGGCAGCCGGCCCCCTCCAGGCGCCGGAGGGCCGGGTATACGGTGCCGCTGGGGAGACCCGTAGCGTCGATGATATCGAAGCCGTGACGGTTCCCGTGAGAGATGGCCTGAAGTACCAAACCGGTGGGAAAAGTGAGGTTCGGCCTCCGCATCCGCTGTTCTCCGGAAAAGTCCTCGACGTCTTCTAGAGGTTGCGTCGGCCGTTGTCCGGACCCCCGCCCCTTCGAGGCCGCACCACGGCGACGGAATCCTTCGCTCCTTCCTTTGATGACTAGAATCCTACATAGGTTGCACAGATTGGAGAGATTCGTCTGGCAGAGTACCGGGATGGGTCCACCCCTACCTGCCTCTGAAGGTCTGTCTTGAGTTTCATTGTGCAGTCAAGCATCCTGGTCTTCATCACTTCTGAAGCGGACTCCGTCGGGACGCGATGAGTCCACGCCAGGGGTTTCCTCTCGCCGTTAACGGATGGAGCCGATGAGTCCCTTTGAATACCTGGCCGTGCTCGTTTCCCTCATCCTCGGCCTGGGAATAACCCACATCTTGACGGGTGTCGGGCGGGCGATCCATCGACGAGGTGAAATCAGGACAGACCTGACCCATAACCTCTGGACCATCGCGACATTCCTGATCCTGGTCCTCAACTGGTGGGTCTTCTTCCAGTCCCGCTCCGTTTCGGATTGGACCTTCGACCAGTTCCTTCTGGTGATCGGGTGGGCCGTGGCTTTCTACCTCATGGCAGTGGTCCTCTATCCTCCCGGCATGAAGCCAGGCGAGGACTATGGGCGAGTCTTCCAGGTGAACCGGCCGTGGTTTCTGGGTCTGTTCATCGCCTCGAGCGCCATCGACATCCTCCAGACCGCATCCCGGGGTGACCTGTTCCACCCACCTCTGTACCTCCCGTTCGTCCTGCATCTCATCGCTTTGGCCGGGGTTGGCATGGTGGTCCGGCGGCGAGGGTACCACCTGTTCCTGGCCGGTTACGTTCTCTGCATTGGGCTTGTGTGGGCCATTGGGGCCCGGGGGGCATTGGGGGAATAGGCAGAACTCGTTTGGGCTGGCGTCTGCCTTGAGTTCCGGGAGTTGGCCTGCATCCTGCGCTGCAGTAGGATCCCAGTCCGTTAGGCTGAGAGAGAGTCATTGAACGAGGGGGCTGGAATGGGTCTTTTTGAGTTCCTCATGGTCCTCGTGTCTGTCGTTATCGGACTTGGACTCACGGAAATCCTCACCGGTGGGGCGAACCTCCTGAGGGCCCGCGACGCGGTTCGGTTCTACTGGATCCACGTTCTCTTCCAGTTCGGGGTCTTCTTCGCCCTTCTCCAACAGTGGTGGGAATTCTGGGACATGGAGGAGATGGGAGAGATCAGCTTCCTCGCGGTGCTGGCCATTCTGGCTCCCCCGATCTTCCTCTTCCTGATTGCCAACCTCCTCTATCCGACGAAGGCGGAGGGGGCTGATCTTGAAGAATACTACTACCGTCAGTCTCCACTCCTGTGGGGTCTTGTCATAGCAGGCACGCTGGAAGGGACCTTCCTCCAGCCGGTGGTCTTCGGGGACCCAGTGTTCCATCCCGCGAACATCTCCGGAATCCCGATGGTGATGCTCTGTGCGGTGCTCGCAGCCTCAAAGAACCGGCGTGTCCACTCGGTTCTGGCTCCCATCATCATCCTGATGGTGCTCCTCGATACGATCCTGGCCAATCCTGCGATCTCCAGCGGATAGGTGCCTCTTTCGGCGGTCCTGACCCGGCCTGCGCTTTCGGGCAATTGCTTCGCCTCCTTCTCGGTCAGCCGGACCGCTTCGCTGCCGTCACCGGCCACGAGGAGTGAACGTCTTGTTTGAGCCACCTCCCGGTGATCGCGAGCTGAGCGAAGTACTCGTTCGCCTCGTGATGCATCAGCAGTTCCCGTACCTGGATCTTCAGCAGGTGGAGTGTCTCGGGTCCGGATGGGAGTACGACGTCTACCTGATAGACGGGCACCTCGTGGTCCGATTTCCTCGCTACGCCGAAGTGGCGGAGGGATTGGATCGGGCCGAGGCGCTGCTTGCGTTTGTCGGTGCCGAGCTTGGGTCTGAGGTGACAGTGCCCAGGATCACCCTGCGAGGCGAAGGAGGCTCTCACTTCCCCCACCCCTTTTTCGGCCATGAGCTGGTCCCTGGGGTCCCGGCGTCCGACAGGATCGCACCCTGGTCCGGGGACCTGGCCCTGGACCTGGGACACGCCCTGACGCAGATCCACCGAATCTCGCCGGACCGAGCTTCCCGGCTCGGGGTCGGGCGGCAGAAATGGTCCTGCCGTTCCTCATTCGACGCGTTGGTGGAGGTCATGGAAGCGGTACCCGAAGCGTCCGCACTCGTCCCCGAGGCCGCTGCGTGGGTCCAGAGCTTGCCGAACCCGCCCGCGGAGTATCCCGGCCCCCGCCGTTTTATCCATGATGACTTCCAGCCGGAGCACATTATCGTCCATGTGGACTCGGGTCGACTGAGCGGAATCATTGACTGGGGTGCGGCCCTTGGGGATCCTGCGCAGGATTTCTCCTTTGTCGCTGCCTGGAGGGGCTGGGATTTCACCAGGTCGGTCCTCGAGGCCTATCGCGGTCCCGTGGACGCCGACTTTGTGGGCCGGCTGCTATTCCTGGGTCGTGTGCGTGCGCTTGGTTGGCTCGCCTACGAAGTGCAGATGGGGATCGACACCCGCCGGACAGTCGACGTCGTGCGAGACCTATTTTCCGGGGAGAGAGGAACGTGATCGATGCCCACGCCCATATGGACAAGTACCGATCGAGCTTATCCAGGCCTCCTCTCTCGAAGGGGTATCGCTCCATCGGCGTGGGGTCATCGGGAGCCCGCCTCCGAGCCGTGACACACGGATTCTGAGGACGGGCCCGGCGTGGAGGTCAATTCATCGAGGGATCGTATGGCATCCGGGACAATCTCCTGTATTCCGGTCCCTTCCGCTCGAGCACTCTGCTCCAGAGCAATTCCGGCGCGTCGGTGAACACGTCTTCCACCCCCGCCGGCTCAACGATCCAACTGTCGCCGGCCATCTCCGCTTCGAGCTGGCCTGGCCCCCATCCCGAGTAACCGGCATAGACCCGGGCTCTGAGAACGCTCGGGCGGATGTCCTTGGAGACATCACCCACGAGAAAACCCACGGACCCAAATACCAGAATATCCACGAGGTCGGGATCGGCGAGCTCGGCCAGGAGCACCGGGCTCTCAGGTCTCACCGGCCCCCCCTGGAAAAGCGGTGCACCGGGTGGCACCAGGTCACTCAGGGGCGGGATGGCCTGTTCCACCGTGACGTCCAAGGCGCGGTTCAGGACGACTCCCAACGCCCCGTCGGCGTTATGCTCCCCGATCAGGACCACCGTGTGGCGAAAGTTCGGATCGTACAGGCCCCCGCTGGAGATCAGCAGCTGGCCGCGCAGACTCTTCATTCCATCACCTCATTCCACCACCTCGTCGTGGCGATCAACCGTGCCAGTGCCTTCTCTCTGAAACGTAGATGGGCCTGTAGAACGGCGCTACGCCAGGGGCGTCGGGTTTCTTGACTCTCCCTGCCGACCTCTTGACATTCTACGCCAGATGCCGAAGGCGCCCCGGTCCATCGCCGCAACCTGTTGCATCTCTTCTACGTCGACAGCCGAGAAGACATGCGGATCCCTGGACGAGGAGAGAAGAGATGGTCACCAGGCCGCGCGAGCACAGACTCCGCCCCCTCCTCATCCTCGGTATCCTCATTGCCCTTGCGGTCCTGGTCTGGGTCGCGGTGCCGGCGCCGTTCGTCCGTGGATTGACCCTGGGCGCGGTCCTGAGTCTATCGGTGCTCTTCGGTGGGATCCTCCTTCTCACCAGACGGCTGCGCCGGAGAATGGCCGGCCAGCTCAAACCGCCCCCCATTCCGGTGGTCGCATGGGATTTTCAGATGACCGCTGAGGATTCCGACGGAAACCGGGTCGATTTCACCCGGTTCGCCGGAAACGTGTTGATTCTGAACTTCTGGGCGACCTGGTGTGCCCCCTGTGTGGTGGAGATGCCGAGTCTGTCCCGTCTTTACGAAGCCACCTCGGATCTTGGGGTCTCCCTGGCATGCGTCACTCGGGAGCCTGTGGAGACCGTGAGGGACTTCGTCTCGAAAATAGGAATCGAGGTGCCCTTCTTCGTGCTGGACGGGGAGGTCCCGAAGTGTTTTGAATCCAGGGCGATCCCGGCGACCTTCGTCCTGGACAAGAAAGGAATGATTGCCTTTCGCCATTTCGGCGCAGCGGCGTGGGATCACGAAAGCGTAGTCGACTTCGTCAAGAGCCTCGCTTCCGCCCCGGCATTCTGAGGCAGGGATTCCCCACCAGTATCATGTGACCATGAATACGCTTCCAGGAAGCCCCGGGGTTCCTGAGCGTCTCCAGGCAGAGTATTCCGACTGGGCCTGGGAGATCGCCTACCAGTACGCCCCCGATGGACTGGTCTACCGGCTCGCCCATCCAGAGGGGGAAGTGCGGTACCTCAAGTTGGCCAGGCACGGTGGGTATCCCGGGATTGAAAGGGAAGCGGCCCGAATGGCCTGGGCGTCCGACTTCCTTCCGGTGCCGCGAGTAATATCCACCGGTGTGGACGAGGATGTCGCCTGGTTGTGCACTCGAGCCGTTCGGGGCCGAGACGCTACAGACCCCTCGTTGATGGGGGACTCGAATACCCTCGTTCGCATTCTGGCAAGGGGCCTCCGCCTCTTCCACTCGGCGCCGGTGGAGCGCTGCCCCTTCGATTTTCGCCTGCCCCAGGCCCTCTCCCACGCACGGGCGCGTGTGGAGGCCGGGAAGATCGACCCGGTGCGGGACTTCCATCGGGAGTTCAGTCACCTGTCTGCGCGTGAGGCCGTGTTCATCCTGGAGCAAACCCAGCCGAGTTCCGAAGAGCTGGTGGTGTGTCACGGGGACTACTGCCTGCCGAACATCCTCATCGAATCCGGGATCCCGACGGGTTTTGTCGACCTCGGGGAGTTGGGAGTGGCCGACCGGTGGTGGGATCTGGCTGTGGCAACATGGAGTGTGACCTGGAATCTGGGCCCGGGGTACGAAGATCTCTTCCTGGAGGAGTACGGGGTCCAGCGAGACCCGGCCCGCGAGGAGTTCTTCCGGCTCCTCTACGATGTGGCCTCCTGAGGAACCCGGGAGGGGGCGAAAGCGCGGCCGCGCTGCACGCCTCCACTGGCTGGTTGCGCCCGGCCCTTCCGACACCGCGGCAGGCCGGCGTCCTCTGTCGACCGACCTCTTCTCGGCGAGATAGGCAGGTGCCTCAGCTCGTCTCTGCCCTTCGTTGAAAGGTTCCCGGTACGTACCGATATTGGACCTGTTGCCTTGACCGATCCCAGGATGCCAAGGGTGGCGCTCATGAGACAGCCGACCCCATCATCGATTCTTGCGGTCCTCAGAGCTGGAATCCCGCGCCTGCTCCTCGCCATCCTCCTCGCCATCCTCCTCGTTCCTATGGTTCTGACTGCATGCGCGGACTCCGTGGGGCCCGGAGAGGACGCCGCCGGCCCGCAGGACTTGATTCTGTTCGTGAGTGACCGGGAAGGTGCCGTGGGAAGTGCTGGCGAGATGTTGTCCGACATCTTCAGTGTCCTGGAGGACGGCACCGAGGTAAGGAATCTCACCCAGGCTCCTGCCAAGGTCTACCGGGAACTGAGCCTCTCTCCGGGCGGGTCCAGCCTGGCCTTTGAATCCGATCGGGTGGGATGCTACAACATATGGGTGATGAAGGTGGATGGTACCGAGCCTCTGCAGCTGACCTGGGGCCTCGCCGATGGATGCAACGAGATGCCCCGGTGGTCACCGGATGGTTCTCGAATCGCGTTTACGACTTCGCGGGAGACCATCGACCGGAGTTGGGAAGTCTACGTGATGGCCTCGGACGGGTCGGATCCCCACAACGTTTCCGACAATGGGGGAAGTGGGGCGACGGGATGGGATTTTCCCCTCGGCTGGTCACCCGAAGGGAAAGTGGTCTTTTCCCATGTGGATACCGGGGCGCCCATCACCTTTACGGTGAGCCCAGATGGGAGCTCCCTCGCGCCACTCCCAACCTTACCGCATGGGTATGCGGCTTTCTGGTCTCCGTCGGGGGGGAAGGTAGCGTTCATGACCGGCCAGCCAGGGAGCGAGACGATCTCCATCATGAATGCCGACGGGACCGGTCTCGCGGAGCTCACCGCAGCTCCCGGAGGGGATTCGTTCGATCCAGGTTACCGTGCCAATTCGTATCACAATCCCTGGTCTCCCGATGGATCCAGACTTGCCTTCGAGAGTCAGCGTGACGGAAATCCCGAGGTCTATGTGGCCTCTGCGGATGGAACCGAAGTCCTGAACGTATCCAGTCACCCGGGTGCGGATCGATTCGACGGGTGGTCTCCCGACGGTTCCCGCCTGGTATTCTCCAGTGATCGAAGCGGAAGCTGGGACGTCTACATCGTCAATCGGCACGGTACGGGCCTTAGGAATCTCACCGATTCCCCCGCAACGGAGTGGCGCGCGATTTGGGTGGACGGCTAAGAAGAGAAAGCCGTCAAGGAGGAGCGAATGTGCCCCTTAGGGGTGAAGAGCGAGTTGCTGGGCCGGCTCCTGGATCCTGCCGATCCAGCCCTCCAGGTACGGGTGCTCACCGACCTGCTGGGACGGGGGGCGGACGATACCGAGGTGAGGGCAGCGAGGAACCGCATCCCCGAACAGCCATGGGTGAAGGCGACCCTCGCCGCCCACAACGGCGATGGGACCTGGGGCCGCGGTTTCTACCACAAGTATGACGGGACGAGTTGGGTGCTGCTGCACCTGAGCGAGGTTGGGGCACCGATGGACCTGGCACCGATCCGTTCAGGGGTCCAGCGTCTCATCGAGACGGCCCGTCCCACGGGCGAGATGACCGGCGCGCGCGCCGTGCCCTTCCGGGGCCTGGAGGATGGGGTCTACTGGAAGTACCCCATTGCCTGTCTCACCGCCCACATGGCCCTGGTGTTGATTCGGGCCGGGCTGGCAGAGCACGCGGTCACGCGTGCGGCCTTGAACCTTTGCCACCACCGATTTCAGGCGGGCCTCGGGTTTGGTTGTTTCGGGGTGGACGATTCTCTATTGCCGGCTTGTGTCATGACCGTACCGAAAGTCCTGAAGGCTTTCCTGGCTATTCCTTCGCACCTCCGCACGCCGGAGGATCAGGCCATGATCCGGGGAATGGTTCGGGTCCTCAAGAAGTTCCACCTCTTCGAATATGTTCCCCGGGACGCGAATGAGTGGCGCGTCTGGGCCCGCTCCGCAACGCCCGCTCAGAGGCGCGACGCCAAGCCGCGTTGGATCGCGGTCGGCCGCCTTGAACCGCGACGTCCGAAGGAGGGTTGGTTGCGGTTCAGCTTTCCCCACAGCTACAACTCCGATCTCCTCGAGGTCTTGCTTCTCCTCGGGGAAGCCGATGCATCCCGGGACGGGATAGTCGATGCCGGGCTGGAGATCCTCCGAGCGAAGCGCGGCGCCGACGGGATGTGGAAGATGACTGGTGGACTGAACGGAAAGATGCACGCAGATCTCGACCGGAAGAATCGGGAGAGTCCCTGGATCACCTACAGGGCGCTGCTGGCCTTCAAGAGGTTCGGTGAGTTGGCGCTTCCTCCCGCTGACTGACGCCAGAGTGTCCCTGGGTTCGACCGTGTCGTTTCAGCGGCGCGCGGACCGCGCGAAGAGCCGTACAGACCAGGCGATCCAGATCGAGGCCACGAGGCCTCCTCCGAACAGCCATAGAGCCCACCCACGCCCGCCGGCTTCAGCGACCCAGTAAGCTTTCACCGCCCAGTAGGGAGGGTACACTGCGGCCACCCATTGTAGCGGCTCGGCCAGGAAATAGGTGCCGCTGAGAAGGAGCGGCGCCACACCGATGATCTTCAGGTAGGCGAAGGCCTCCGTGAGCCGGCTGCGGGTCTGGATTCGTACGTCCAACCGAAGGGTTGCCGAGAGGAGGCTCACCGAAGTGCCTTCCCGGTGACTTGAACGAAGACGTCTTCGAGCGTGGCCTCCTGAGAGTGAATCGACAGGAGCCCAGGCGAGGGGAGCAGCTCCAGGAAACG
>Ga0316577_10001897_pt1 | contig 10111 bp, 9 predicted proteins | sample S5NA_FD_203073 | JGI IMG/M metagenome (GOLD analysis project Ga0316577, IMG submission 203073) | Rhizosphere microbial communities from salt marsh grasses in Alabama, United States - S5-7_050615r2r1 | ecosystem: Host-associated > Plants > Roots > Rhizosphere | place: USA: Alabama | collected... | reverse complement strand
GAAAATCCGCATATTTTGGGTTGATGAGTTCATCGGTGCTCCCTCCTATCGGTTGCTGCGGTCGCTCGACCGCACGTCCAGTGCCACAATTGGTTTGCTGTTTGGTTATCGTCCCGCCAACTGGATGCCGCCGGCTGCGACCGGGGCCCTTTTTCATGGTCTCTGAGCTATTTACCATTAAGCGGTTTCGATCAGTTGGTCTCGCACGCCCCGCACAACTTTTTTCCAGGGCCTTGAAATGTGACGAACGGACACATTGGCTCTTGACATCCCGTTAAATAAAGATTAAAAAATTCAGTCAATTGTGTACATAATGGCTTTAGGCTCCAACACGACAATGGCGCGCCAAACCTGGCAGATACCGATTGAACACCATCACCGAACTTGCTTTTTTTCATATCACACCGGCAATTTCGATCAACGGTTTCTCCGCCGAGCAGCACGCCGGCAACCGCGGCGCGCACAATCCGGTGACAGTTGTCTAATCGGGGCAGAGCTCTGAAAACTCGGGCGAAGATCGCACAATGTCAGACAAGGAAAAAAGGAAACACCCGCGAGTACCAACCCACAACGTGGTATCCTATATTTGTCTCGACGCGGACGAGCACCAAATAGCCGAAGGAATGGGAACCACGGTTGACATCAGCCAGGGCGGCACCCTGCTCGAAACCAGCCGTCCGATCGAAGCCGAATATATTCTCCTGATGTCAATCGATCTGGACAACAACGTGGTCGAGACCAAAGGCAAGGTCGCCCATTCACGATCAGTGGGGCCCGGTAAATATTTGACCGGCATTCAGTTTCTCGGAGAGCGCGAAGAAGTCACCCGGGTCGTTAAAAACTTCATCATCGACTACCACAGCCGTAAAAACAAGAGCGGCTAACAGTGCACCTGCCTTCCCCATTTTCCGCCCCAGCAACCGGCGCCATTTAAAAGTTCACGGAGAACCGCTCGCACACATCGACCCATCTTGAGAATTTGCCATGATTGTGGTAGGATATACGCAGTTTTGATGCATCGATATTTTTTTCGATCAGGTTGGTTATACGGTCATGCGCCTCAAAAAAATCTCACGTTTATATTGTTACAGCGCTTGCTGCCCGTGGCCGTTCGCAGCGGGGCACCGATCGACCAATTGATGTCGGACGCCGAGCACCGCATGGCCGATTGACATTCGACCGTTCCAAGGAGGCTGACATGCTCAAAATCTCCTTCGCCGCGATTACCCTTTTCTTCCTGCTGCAGTTACCGGCGCAGTCCGACAAGGTATTTGTCTGGACGGACGATAAAGGCGTCAAGCATTTCAGCAACACCGGCCCTTCAGAGTCGACCGAAGAGTTTCAGCAGGACAAGGAATTACCGTCCGAATCGACTTCCGGAAACCAACCCGCACGGAAAATGACCGGTCCGCAGCAACAGTCGGAGACAAATGCAGACAATGAACCGACGACTGACCCCGCAGATTCTCAACCCGCCGAGACAGAAACCGACCCGGATGCCGACTATATCGATGCCACCCGGTTCGATATACTCGTTTTCCCGATTCCTCAGGACGAACTCATCCAACGTGAAAAATCGCTTGTGCACGATTTGCAGCAACAGCTGGACCAACCGGATGTCGACCGGCAGCATCTGATCGATCGAGAAAGAAAGCGCCTGATGCTCGCCATCCAGGACTTGGAAGAGGCACCGCTGGAAAAATTCGGATCCCAGAATAACAAGCGCCGGCAGGTAGGCTATTACAAATACCGCCTGGAAAAATTGTTGGCCGATCCGGATGAGTATATCAAGTACCCGGAGTCGGAATCCGATTGACGGCCGGCCCTGCAGCAGCGGATGGTCCGCCGGTTTTACAAGTGTTTACGATGATCCCGTGCTGTACATAGCCGCATCGCCATTCACGATGGGGTTAAAGCAATCCGCTGTCCGGTTTCAGGGACAGAATCACGTTCTCGCCTGCAGATAGATCCAACCTTATTGCTGCGGAATCTCCCGCAGGACCTTTTCAACATGCACCGGCGTGGACACCAAGCCCTGAGTCACCATGATCTGTTCGGTTTGTTTCCAGGACGCTGTATCGATAAAACCGATCGGAATGGCGGCATCGGGCTGGACCAGGCTTCTGGTGATCGCCAGCTCCTGCTGCAAGGTTTCGACCGAAGAGTCCTTGTCGTAGCGCCGCAGTGTTTCAATGGCCTGGTTCGCATTGACCGGGTCCATGGCGGCCTGCCAGCCCCGCAGCAGGGCCGCAGTGAACTTGTGTACCATTTGCGGTCGGCTTTCAATCATCTCCTTACTGGTAACCAGGGAATTGGCCACAAATCGCACACCGTAGTCGGCGGGATTGAAAAACGCAAAAACATCACCGGAACCACGCAGTTTTTCACCGAGGAAAACGGCCTGGGTATTGCGGTAGACCGGCCAGAAATTGACAATTTTCTGAATGAAAGGCGTGTAGTCGTAGCGGACGCTGAATAGTTTCACGTCGGCCTCGGTGAGTCCCGCTTTGGCCAGCAGGCTCCTCAAAATAGTTTCGTCGTTGCCGCCAAACGTCACGCCGAGAACCTGGCCTTTCAAATCAGCCAGGCGGTTGATCTTGATTTTGTCCGGACGGTACATCCACTGCAACGGGTTGACCTGAAAGAACTGGGCGATCACCACTACTTCGGCACCTTTGGACAAGGCCCGGATCACTTGATCGGCCGAGGCCACTCCGAACTGCGCCCGCCCCAATTCCAATTCCCGGATGGCATCCCGTTCCGGCCCGCCCTCCTTGATGGTAACGGTCAACCCCTCTTGGGTGAAAAGATGGTGGCTGTCGGCAAACAGGTCCCCCACGACGCTGGTATTGAACAGCCATTTCAACCGGTAGGTTATCAGCTCGTCGGCCGCACCCGATTGGGTTAAGCCGATCCAAAAAATCGTGGTCAGCAGCAGGGTGATGAATTTCTTGATGCTCGAATTTTTTCGGCGATTGCCAGCATCCATTTCTTCTGCCTCCAGAGCGCACATCCACCATTTACAATGGGCACTCCCGTTGCCGATTCACACATAAATTGTCTGATCCATCTTTCACCTTCCGGCCCAGCTCTTCTTCACCAAATAACCGGTCAACTCCAGCAATCCTTGATACACCGAAAGGGTGATGCCGATTAGAAAGAGCGCCACCAAAATTTTGGCCAAATTGCTCTGGTAGAGGGCGACCCGAATGCTGTAGCCGATACCGGCATTGGCGGCAATGAACTCGGCCACAATGGTGCCGGCCATCGCCAGAGTAGCGCTTCCGACAATCACCGTGGTCAACTTGTTCAGATTTTCAAAGGCACGGATCTTGACTTCCAATTGCCAGCGCATGCGGCCGGTTACCCTGTAAAAATGTTCGATGTCCACAACCGGTTCAGCCATGATGCCGATAACAGATAGCAGCACCGGAAAATAGCAGATCATGGCCGCAATCAGCAGCCGGGTCAGCAGTCCGTCCCCCAGAAGAATGAAAATAATCGGTGCGATAGCCACGATCGGATAGGCTTGGACATTATAGGCCGCGACTTTGATGAACGATCCAAACCAGGTGGCCTGGCGGCCGGCGATCCCCACCAGCAAGGCGATGAATATCGATATGACCTGCCCGACGACCGCCACTGCCAGTGTGTTCAGGACATCGAAAAAATAGCGTTCGAATTCCTCGGTACCGGTATGCCAGATGTCGACCGGGCCGGGAATCACATAATCGGACAGATTCAGACCATACTTGATCAAGAGCAAGCAGGTAAGACCGATCGCATAGATGATCAGAAACTGGTATATCCGCCTATGAAGAAGCATTGACGATCTCCAGCATGGTCTGATCGAGCCTGGCCCTATCGATGTCGCAATCGATCCGGGCGTCCTGCCCGCGGATGACAATCGACTGCGGGTGACGTTCCGCACCTCTCAAGACCACAATTTCGCGACAGAATTTCGACACCTCGACGACATTGTGAGAGATGTAGAGAAAATGGCGCTGCGGATAAAGCGTTTTGATCCGCAGAATAATCTTCTCGCGGGTCAGTTCATCGACGTTGGCAAGGCTTTCGTCCATGATCAGCAAATCGAAATCCTGCAAGAGATAGCGCAGGAGATTGACTCTGTTCTGCTGTCCCAAGGAGAGTTGGGAAAACCGCTGCCGCAAACTGTCTTCCAGTCCGAAAATCGAGATCAATTCTTCTCGACGTTCCAGTCGGCCGGTCGGAGTGATCTTTTCGAGGTGTTTACCGACTCCCGACCAGCCGGGCAGGCGCTCCGTATTGTAAGAATAAAGAAAAGTCTTCATCCCCTCGTGGCCGATCTTGCCGTAAAAATGGGGCATTTCGCCGGTCAGAATTTTCGCCAACGATGTTTTACCGACGCCCGATGGTCCGAAAAGGGAGTTGAAACCCGGTTCATTTAATTCGAATGAAAGATCTTGGAAGACAAAATTCGACGAACCCGGATATTTGAGGGCCAAGTTTTGGATCTGAAGGCTCATAGGCGGGTTTTCAGAGTCGGTCTACTTTGCGCGCCCCGCCGGCTCGAACAACCGTGATAGGCTGTTTTTCAGGGTATCCAGAAGCGGTTTGCGAATTTGCACGTTAAGGTAAAGATCGCCGGGCGACTCCCCGCCCTTACCGTCAAGCCCCATACCGGTCAGGCGAATTCTCTGTCCCTGGCGGATGCCCGGCGGTATCTTCACCAGCAGCTTTTTCGATTTCTGACGCAGAAAATAAGCGTACGGCCCGCCGGTCTGTGCCAGTTGCGGACTGATGTGAATCGTATCGCGGACGTCCAAACCCTTTTGCGGCAGTTCGACACCACTGACGTTTTTCAAAAACCGGCGGGCGAGTTTACCGAGCACCCCGCCTTGCGGCAACACGGGACCTTGCCGGGTGTTGGTGCGTCCGGAACCGGTGAAGATAAACCCCCTGGCAAACATTCCGGGACGTCTGAACTCGAAACTCCGATACCCCGGACCATAAAACTCCCTGAAGATGTCTTCCACCCCCCTGACGCCGAAGGCACGGGCCATCTCTTCGAAGACCTGGTGAATGTCCGAACCTCTGAAAATATCCTGGTCACTGTAATTCTGCCGAAAACGGCTGTGGGCAGTGTCGCCGAACCGTTGCCGCAGGCCATCGTAATGACGCCGCTTGTTCGCGTCCGCCAGCACGGCATAGGCTTCGTTGATTCTTTTCATCTGTTCCGCCGCCTCGGGATTGTCCGGGTTGCGGTCCGGATGGAACCGGTAGGCCAATTTGCGGTAGGCATCCTTTATTTGCCGTGTGGTGGCGTTTTCATCAACACCCAGAAGGCTGTAATAATCGCTGGTCGTCATGTGAATCGACACTCCCCGCTCACAAGCGGTTTTCTTGTTTTTGCGGTTAAGGTAAAACAAACCCGGCTGCGAAACAAGGATAAAACCGTGCGAATGCCAAACGGATTCAACCTTGCCGGTAAAAGGGTCTCGGTGCTATACTCAATCTATCCGTCAATCTAATACCTTGTAGGGGATAAAGCATGTCCGATTCGGACACCACCAGTACGGCGAGGGTATATGACGTCATCATCGTGGGCGGCGGCCCGGCTGGGATGTTTTCAGCCTATTACCTCTGCGAGCATTCGGACCTGCGCGTGCTGTTGATCGAAATGGGCAAAGATCCCCTGAAACGAAAATGTCCGATGAGTGACAACCAGGAATGTCTCGGGTGCAAGCCCTGTCAGATTCTGTCCGGGATTGGCGGTGCGGGCCTTTTTTCTGACGGAAAGCTCAACTATATTCACAAGCTGGGCAAAAGCGACCTGACCCAGTTCATGCCACGCCCCCAGGCGGAAGCCTTGATCGATGAGACTGAAACGATATTCAATCGTTTTGGAATGGACAGCCCGGTCTACCCGACGAATATGGCCGAAGCCCGCAAAATCCGTCAGAAGGCCAAGCGCTACGGCATCGACCTGTTGATTATCCGGCAAAAGCATATTGGAAGCGACTGCCTGCCGGAGCATATCGCCGCCATGCGTGATTTCATCAAATCGAAAGGAGTGGTGTTTCACACCTCCGAGGAGGTCAAGGATGTCATTGTAGAAGACATGCGGGTGACCGGCGTCGTGACCAACCGCAGGTCATACCGTGCCGGAAAGGTCATACTGGCGCCTGGCCGGGTGGGTGCTAACTGGATCGGTTCGCTGGCGCAAAAATACGAAATCGGTCTCAAACAGCGCGGCATCGAGGTCGGCGTAAGGGTCGAGGTGCACAACGACATCATGCAGGATCTTTGCGACGTGATCTACGATCCGACGTTTTTCATCCAGACCAGCAAGTATGACGACCAGACGCGCACTTTCTGCACCAATCAAGGCGGCTTCGTTACGCAGGAAAACTATAGCCGTTTCGTGTGTGTCAACGGTCACGCCTTCCGCCACCGAAAGTCCGAAAATACCAACTTCGCCTTTCTGTCGAAGGTGGTCCTGACCGAGCCCGTAACCGACAACCAGGCGTACGGAGAGGCCATCGGCAGTTTGGCATCGCTGATCGGCGGCGGCAAACCGATTCTGCAACGCTTCGGCGACCTCAAACGCGGCCGGCGCAGCACCTGGAACCGCATCAAGAAAGGCTATATAGAGCCCAGTCTCATCGACGTGGTCTGCGGTGACATCGCCATGGCCCTGCCCGAGAGGATCCTGACCAACATCTTCGAGGGTCTCGACAAGCTCAACCTCGTCATTCCTGGCGTTTCCAATGACGAGACCCTGCTCTATGCACCCGAGATAAAGTTTTTCGCCACCCAACTCGAAACCACGGGCAATCTGGAAACGAAGATCAAGGGAATGTACGTGGCTGGAGATGGTCCGGGGGTAGCCGGCAACATCGTTTCGGCCAGCGCAACCGGCCTGATCCCCGCCAAAGCCATCGTCGCACAACTCTAAATAGCCTACCACTGTCCGTATCGTTAAAACCCCTCGGGGCCCCTCTGCCCGCTCTTACTGCATGAAGGCATGATGGTTTGGATGTTCTAACCTTATCGTTCGCACTCTCTTCTCGGTTTTCCTTAGTCTTGCAAACCGGCTATCGTTTACTCCCGGGGTAATTTCAATACGAAGGGAACGGCCGCCAGTCCCAAAAAAGCGCTGACAAAATAGGTCGACTTCAGTCCGACCTGGTCGCCGACGAATCCGACCACCACAACGACAGCCGACCGGGCGATGAAGGAAATCATCATGAAATAGCCGTTTGCGGCCGAAGGGCTGCTACGGGCATGCTCCTGGACCAGGGCCAGCATGACCGGAGTGGTCGACAGAAGTGTAAAGCCCACCAAAACCAGGGCCGCCAGCCCAATCCAGCCGCCGGCAGCCGTAAAAAGAAATAGGCTGACCGGTGCCCCGAGCAATGATATCAGCAGAATCCGGCGGCGGCCGAACATGTCGCTCAGAGAACCGGCCGTGAGCACCCCGGCCACTCCGGCGGCTTCAAAAACGGTCAGACCGATTCCGGCCAGCCAGAGGTTACCGGTTTGCTGGTTGATGAAGGTCGGCAAAAAGGCCGTGATGGATGCGTGCATGAATCCGCGGAAAAACAAAATGACGCTCAGTGGCCTCAAGACGTGCCGCATTTCCCGCCAGGTGCCGAGGACGGATGTGCGTTGCCCGGTGTCGGTCCGAATCGGAATGTCTTTGAATCGCAAAAAAAGCCATATCGAGGCCAGGATGCCGAAAATCATAACCGGATAAAACCCCTCCAAACCCAGCAAAGACACGGCACCTACAGCTATAAGCGGTCCCAGCGAGCGCGCCAGTTCACCACCCGTCATGAAAAAGCTCATTCCCCGCCCCTTTTTCGAACCGGACATGCGGGCCACCATTACCGGTGCTGGGACGTGAAAAATGGCCACGCTGACACCGGCGATCAACAGCAGGATCAACAGGACCCCGTAACCGGGTGCCATCCCGATCAGGCTCATGCTGGCAGCTGTTATTCCAGGCGCCAATATAATGAAATAACGAACGCTGATACGATCGGCCAGAGTGCCGAGGTAGGGGTTCAGCAAGGCCGGCACTTGCATGACGGTGGTCAAAAAGCCGGCTTCGGTCAAAGAAAGTGACAGCTTTTTAATCAGCAGCGGCAGCAGCGGAGCCAAAAAACTGGAGTACACGTCGTGGATGAAGTGGCAGATGGACAAGGAGACGACCTGACCGGTTTGAAAGTTTTTCGCCGGACGGTCGTCGACTGCTGCGGGCGCGGATACCGTTGCCTTTGGTGGCATCACATTCATGAGGGTTCGCCGTTAATCCTTACGGCCGGTCGGCCGGTTAAATAATGACGGCCGAGTGTTCCCTTCACGGCCTGAAGATTTTCGACGGCCGGCGGTGTGAACCCGAACACCAGAGCGAGAAAACTCATGGTGATGCGAAAAGTGGCCCCCCAGAGCCGTTCGGTTTGGCCGTCGAAATTGTGCAGAAAACAGGGAAATTCCTTGATGTCTTGAGCATGACGGCCGTCGTTTGATACGCAGATATTCATAACGCAACGGGCGTAGTTGGTCGCTTCCAACAAACGACTCAGCGGAACCGCAACAACCTTTTCGACTTCCCAGTTGGGAAAGAACCGCACCTGATCTGATACCCAGCAGACCATGGGATAAATGACCCGCCGGAACATCACCAGACGCGCCGGAGGCAGAAATCCCAGGAACCGGATACCGAAGGGGTTCAGCCGCATCTCTTCGAAACTCTCGCGCAACCCGGTCGCCAGAAGCAGGGATAGGCTGAAAGCCTCCTGCTGACGCCGCTCACGCCACTCGGGCCAACCGGCCCAGCGCGCCAGCGGCGAACCCCGCAATCGGAGCAGTCTGGCCAGCGTCACATCCAGTCGCGGAACGATGCTGCCCCCCGGGCAACAAAGGTCCCCCGGCTGTTTCACTTTTGCCGAACGTTTGTTTAAGATGAGGAAGGGTCCGGTATCATCACCATAATCACGGGGGCGTCTTCGCCCGAGAAGAAAGAGAACGGCAGATGCGCGCGGGGAATAGAGGATGTCGTCATCAAACACCCCAGGCCCGCCGGCGTATTCTTGGAGTTTATGCTCCACATGTTTCGGCAAGCCTTCGGCATCGTTCAGTATCTTCACTTTTTCGTCCAAGCGCGGCGCCATCGACAGTCTCGAAAAAAACACTTTTCCTTGATGCGCACGGGAGGACACGCGTAAAGCGGGTGTCCCCTCGTGCACCGTCCCGTCATTGGCACAAAAGGAATCAGGAGAGGGTCTGTGTCAGCCGTTGCTAAATGAACTTGTCTATCTTGGCGTTCTTACGCAGGTCTTCCAGATAGGCTTCGATCTTTTCACGCGTTTTTTGCTGCTTCAAAAACTGCTCAATTTTGTCTTTCTCTTCACTGAAGGAAAGGGTTGTTTCAGGCTTTTTTTCGTCAACCTTGATGATGTGATAACCGAATCTGGTCTCCACCACGTCACTAACCGTGCCGGGCTCGAGTGCGAAAGCCACTTCCTCGAAGGCTTTGTCCATCTGGCCGCGCTGAAAGAATCCCAAGTCGCCGCCGCGACTCTTGCTCGGCCCCTCGGAGGACTCTTTGGCCACCGTCGCAAAATCCTCGCCTTTTTTCAGTTTTCCCTGAACCTCTTCGATTTTTTTCTTGGCTTCGGCTTTCTTTTCGTCGCTGGCATCCGGTGCAACCTGGATCAGAATATGGCTGGCTTTGACCTGCTCGGCCTGCTTGAACTGGTCGGTGTGCTCGTCATAATATTTTTTGGCCTCCTCTTCTGTCACCTGGACGTCTTTGACGACTTTGGTTTTCAGCAGTTCGTCGATGGCCAGGCCCTTCTTCAGTTGTGACCGGATCTCTGCCTCTGTAACATCCATCTTGGCGATGGCATCCTTGAATTCCTGCTCGGTTTTGAACCGCTTCTTGATTTCGTCATATTTATCGTTGACAGCCTTCTTGTCGACCTGCATGTGTTGTTTCTGGCTGTCCTGGTAGAGCAGCTCCTGGTCGATCAAACTGTCCAGAATCTCGTTTCTGAGGACCGGCACCTGAACGTCCGGCACCTGCCGCCCCTGACGCACCATGCGATCGGTAAACAGCCTA
>Ga0316577_10001896_pt1 | contig 10119 bp, 10 predicted proteins | sample S5NA_FD_203073 | JGI IMG/M metagenome (GOLD analysis project Ga0316577, IMG submission 203073) | Rhizosphere microbial communities from salt marsh grasses in Alabama, United States - S5-7_050615r2r1 | ecosystem: Host-associated > Plants > Roots > Rhizosphere | place: USA: Alabama | collected... | reverse complement strand
AGACATCGTGGAATCATAGCCTGTTCACATACCCCCATATGTGCTGTTTTCTCGTAAAAACAGGGCTGGACACCCAGATATAGGGGATAATTTCCACGATGCTTTGACGGTCATCAAGTTATGCGATTCCACGATGTGTTGATGTTTTGGCTGTTAAGTTTTTCACGATGTTCTGATGGCTGACAACTACTCAATCAGGCTCCAATTTCACCGCCGAGACGCCAAGGCGGGCAAAGACCGCCCGAACGCGGAGTTTTTTTCCTATTTTCGCAGAGAGCCAACTTTTCTGTGTCCAAAAGGGATTTCTCAGCGGCCTCTGCGACTCTGCGGTGAGGAATTACGACTTTTCAAGCAGTGCCGCGACCTTCTCCAACAACACGTCCGGCGTGAGCGGCTTTTCCACGAAATCGTCCACCGGCAGGTAGGCCTCGTCGGAGCCAAAGCGCAGCGACGTCGTGTCATGGATCGCCGTCAGCATCAAGATCGGGGTATCTTTGTACGCAGCATATTCCGACTCGGGTCTAGGGCTGCGCAGTTGCAGCGAGACCTGGAAACCAGCCGTCGTCGTCTCCATCATCACGTCGAGGATGATCAGGTCGGGCTTGACTTCCTTGACCTTTTGCAGTCCTTCTTCGCCAGTGGAGGCGTGAACGACTTCGTAGCCGTTGGCCTCCAGCGGCATACGCACAGCTTCTGCCATATCGATATCGTCTTCGATGACCAGAATCTTGGGCATAGTACTCTCCTGTTTGAGTGATGCGTGGCACGTGATGCGTGAAAAAGTCACGTATCACGGGTCACGAGTTTGTTAATCTCTTCAAGCACCGCGTACGCGAGGCTTGGAAGCGCCGCCTCTACTGTTGGGCTCAGCCCCTCGCCCCAGTCGATTTTTCCCGGCTGGACGCCAAAGATGACCAACTCCGGCAGCGGCTGACCTACGGCATCGGCTAGCGCCAATACCTCGGCTAGACCTGCGTTGTGCAAGGATGTCATGTCTTCCGATCCGACGAAGCGCGCCTCGTCGGGCGTGAAGCGGACGAACTGGCCCGGTTCCCTCCCAATGTCAGATGCGTCGACGATGACAGCTCTTTCCCATCCCCCCAGGATTTGCAGCAGGTCGAGTCCCCCGGTTCCGGCATCCAGGGCGGTCGTTCCCTCCGGCAGCCCACGGCGGTTCAGCGCCTCGATGACGCGAGGGCCGATGCCGTCGTCGCCGCGGAGGGGGTTGCCGAGACCTAGAACCAAAACTGATGGGGACATAGCTAAACATACTGCGTATTGCGTATTCCGTCATGCCTAGCACGGAATACGCAATACGGGCTGCTTTTCAAAGTGCGTTACGCTTTCAGACCAATTCTACCCTCAACGTGTGCGTTGAGCAAGAAATGCATGGGTCGTATGCTCGCACCAACATCTCCAGCAGGTGACGGATTTCATCCTCCGGCTTGTCCAGGATCTGGGGCAGGAAGGCCTTCAGGTCGGCGTTGACGTTGGCCCAGTTCTGGTTGGTCGGGATGATGCAGTTGGCCTCACGGCAGATGCCGTCCTCGTACACATAGTGGTGGAACAGGATGCCGCGCGGCACGTCGCAGGAACCGGCGCCCTCGCCGCTCGTCCGGTTGACGGGAGCGGGATCCTCAGGCGTGACGCCTTTGCTGAGTAGTGCGTCGATGATCTCGATGCCGTCCTCCACGCAGTGCACCATCTCCACCACCTGCGCGGCGCTGTTGAGGAACGAGTTGTAGCAGACGGGCTCTAAACCCAACTTCTTGGCCGCCTCTTTGGCCTTGGGGTGGAGCTGCTCGTAGTTGTTGTTGAATCGTGCCAATGCGCCCACCATGTATGACTCGCGGTTGTGCTTGGTCCACTTGGCCGTGGAGAAGGGCACACACCACTCGTTGGTCACTTTTTTGTAGTCGGCGATAGGATAGGTGAACCCGTCGGAGGTGACCACCTCGCCGCCGACGAAGGCGTACTCGTCGGCCTTGCGCAGGCTGACGTACTCGGTCTCCCGGCTGAACTCGGGCCAGGGCAGGGTGGAGAAGAGCGCCACCGTCGCGTCCATGTCCTCCCGCGCCGCGACCAGGCGGTCCTGCATGTCGCGCAGTTCCCGCTCGGTGGGTGTGCGCGTGAACCCGCCGACGACCAGCGCGCACGGATGCGTGTGCCGCCCGCCGATCATCGCGCACAGGTCACCGGACAGCTTCTTGATCCGCAGCGCGCGCATCAGCACGTCCGGGTTCATCTCCAGCAGCGGGATGACCGAATCGATCCCCAAAAAGTCGGGGGCTACCAAGTAGTAGGTGTGCAGCACGTGGCTATCGATCATCTCACCGTGAAAGTTGAGCTTGCGCAAGAGCATCGCCTGCTCGGTCAGCTCCACGCCCAGGGCTTTTTCCGTGGCCTCGACGCTGGTGGTCGAGTGGCCCACGGAGCAGATGCCGCAGATGCGGGAGGTGATGTGATTGATCTCGGTGTAGGGCCGCCCGCGCACGAACGCCTCGAAAAAGCGCGGTGCCTCGACGACCTCGAATTGGCATTTCTTGATCTCACCGTTTTGCACGTCGACGACGATGTTGCCGTGGCCCTCGACGCGGGTGAGGTGGTGTACGTTCACGTTCAAATTGGTCGTTTTCGTCATGCTTCTTTCTCCAACACAGTGTAAGCGTTGAACATGGTCATCTGGGCCATGATCTCTTCGACCGTCAGCCCGGCCTCGTCCAACACGTCCTTCATCGCGTTCTCGTTGGGGTTGGGGATAAAGCCCCGGCACCCCTCACAGCCGTCGCCGTTGGTGGGGCAGATGGCCCCACAGCCTGCGCGCGTGACCGGTCCCAGGCAGGTCTTGCCGATGTGGAACATGCACACGTTTCCCTTGAGCTTGCACTCGACGCACACGGGGTAATCGGGCACGGGCGGCTTTTTGCCCACCAGCACCGCCTTGACCACCTTGACGAACTCGTCCCGGTCGATGGGGCAGCCGGGGATGACCGCGTCTACATCAACCACGGCGCTGATGGGGCGCGCGGCGTAGGTGGGATACCAATCGGCCTTGTCGCCGTAGACGTACTTGCGCACGTCGTCCAGTGGTTGTAGGTTCTTGAGCGCGTTCACGCAGCCGGTGTGGGCACACGCCCCTAGAGCTACCAGGATGGCGGCCTGCTCGCGGATCTTCTTCAGCCGCGGCTCGTCCTCTTCGCGCGTGATCGAGCCCTCGACGAAGGCGATCAGGTAGTCGTCTTCACGGCGGGAGCTGGCCTCGCGGAAGTTGACGATCTCGACCGCGCCCAGCAGCTCAGGATAGGTCTGGAGGGCGTCGACGACGGTCAACTGGCAGCCCTCGCAGCTCGCAAAGTCAAAGAATGCTACTTTTGGTTTACTCATTACAGCGCCTCCGGCACGTTCTTGATCTGGTCGTAGGTAAAGACGGGGCCGCTCTGGCAGCAGTAGAGGCCGTTGATCTGGCAATGGCCGCACTTGCCCACGCCGCACTTCATCCGCCGCTCCAGGGAGAGGTAGATGTGGTTCTCCGGGATGCCCTTGCCCAGCATCTCCATCAGCACGAAGCGGTACATGATGGGCGGGCCGCAGGTCACGGCGATGGTCTCGTGCGGGTCGATGGACACCTTGGGGAAGAGGGTAGTGATGACGCCCACGTTGCCTTCCCAATCGTCCTCGCCGCGATCCACCGTGACGTGGAACTCGACGTCATCGCGGGCGGCCCACTGGTCCAACTCGTCGCGGAACAGGAGCTCTGCCGGGCGCTTGGCCCCGTACAGGATGATGACGCGGCCAAAGTCCTCGCGCTCGTCCAACACCTGGTTGATCAAAGAGCGTAGCGGGGCCAGCCCCAGCCCGCCGGGGGCAAAGAGCATGTCCTTGCCGCGCATCTCGTCGATGGGGAACCCGTGGCCAAAGGGGCCGCGGATTCCGACCATAGCGCCCTCCTGCAGGCCGTGCAGCACGCCGGTCACGTCCCCCATCTTGCGGACGCATAGATCGAAGGTGCCGTTGGATCGGCTGGGTGAGGACGTGATCGAGATCGGCGCCTCGCCCACGCCGGGGATCGAGAGCATCACGAACTGTCCCGGCTCATGGCCCAGGCTCTTGCCGCTCGGCAGCTCGATGGTGAAGAGTTTTTCCAACTCCGTCACCGGCTGCACAGAGGTGAGGCGGGCAAACTCGGGTGCATACAGTGATCGGGTCATTTTGCCACCTCCTGCTTCGAGCTGTGGATGGTATTCCAGCCATCTACGATACTGATGTGCGTCAGGCAGGTGCGGACGCAGCGCCCGCAGCCCACGCAGCCCAGCATGCCTAGCTGCTCGTAGATGTACTTGCCCTTACGGAAGAAGCGGTGCTTCTGCCGGTTGGCGCGCGCCTGGCGAAAGTTATGGCCGTCGGCGACGGTGGCGAACTTGTCCAACTGGCAAGAATCCCAGTTCCGCTCGCGAACCGACTCGGCCAAGTCGAGCGAGATCGTGTCGCTCACGTCAAAGCAGTAGCAGGTGGGGCACACGTTGGTGCACGAGCCACAAGCAAAGCAGCGCTCGCCCAACTCCTCCCACAGCGGATGCTCGTAGGCGGTTGCCATCAGCGACGGCAGCTCACTGGCATCGAACTCCAGGTGGTTCTTGAATCGGGACCACTTGGCCCCCACTGCCGCCTCAAGCTTTTTGACGTCGGCATCGTTGGCTGGTCGAGCGTCCGCATACTTGTCCAACAGCGCAGCGCCTTTTTCCGTCCCCACGTGGACCGTGTAGGCATCGCCGATGTCGGTCAGGTGGAGATCGTATCCCTCATCCGCCTCGAGCGTGCCCATGTCCTTGCAGAACGAGTTCTCGTCGCATGGCTGGAGGCACTCAAGGCTGACGATCAACGTCTTCTCCCGGCGGGCGATGTAGTGGGGGTCGGGGTAGTCGACGCTAAAGGCCTTGTCCAGCAGTTGGATGGCGCGCAGGTCGCACGTGTGCACGCCAAAGATGACCGTTGGCGTGGCTTCGACGTTCGACTCTACAGAGGGGGTTTCTCCCAGGTGGATGGTGGCGAGTCTTTCGCGCGGTGGCTGTAACACGGTCTTGGGAGATAGGATCGAGGTGTTATAGTCCAGCCGCAACTCTGCCGGGGTAGTGAGGGGTGCGAAAGCGAACATGGACCGCCTGGCCTGCGGCCCAATGACGACGCCCCCTTGGTGCGCATAGTCAGCCATCAGCCCGCTGACCAAGGGAGCGATCGCGCCCTTGTCCAAAATCCTTAAACTCATACCATTCTCCTTAAATCAATGTTATTGCGAACATACATTGCTAACTGTTTGTATGCCCAAACGGATAGCCTGAAAAGTAGGGAGTAGGGAGTAGAAAGTATGGGGGCATCCCTTACTTCTTACTCCTCACTCCCTACTTCGCTTTTACCTAAACTGTGCTCTCCCGCTCTCGAACGGACTCAACTCTTTTCCTTGTCGATGTAGATGATGATTTCGAGATGAGTGCCCACGTCTACCTCAGAATCAAGCCGCATAACGTCGGAGCAGGATTTGATATTGACCAAACCCATACCTGCGCCAAAACCCATCTCCCGCACCCATTCCGGCGCGGTGGAATAGCCGGCCTGCATCGCCAGCTCGATATCTGGGATGCCAGGCCCATTATCGATGATCTCGATGCGCACCCTGTCCGGCCGCACCTCTGCCACGACCTCCCCGCCGGCGGTATAGATCACCAGGTTCATCTCCGCCTCGTAGGTGGCGACGGCCACGCGACGGATCACGGGCGGGGGAATTCCCAGGCGGTTGAGCGTCGTCTTTAGGCTGCTGGAAGCCTTTCCCGCTGCGTTGAAATCCTTGCCGATCACATAGTAGCCGAACACCAGAGCCGTCTCGTCGGCGACGATGTCCTGGAAGATATGGCTGGCCCGATAGCGGTGGATTTCCTCTGTGTGGTAGTCGACTTCCAGCTCCCTGAGCAGAGCGCGCATGATGTCACCCTGGGTGAGGATGCCCACCAACTTTTCTTCCCGATCGACGACCGGAAAGCGCCCGAAATTTAAACGTGCGAACTGGCCGACGGCGTGGACGAGTGCTTCATCGGCGTAGAGCGTCTTCACATCGCGGACCATCTTTTCGCCCACGGTGACGTCGAGCTTACCATCGGCCAGCGCGTTGATGAGATCCTCCAGACTGACTACGCCTACCAGCTTCCCATTTTCCAGCACGGGCGTACCTGAGATGCGATGGGTGCGCAGGATCTCGCGGAGCTCGGCCATCGTCACATACGGCGTGGTGGTGACCACGTCCTTGGTCATTGCGTCACTCACCTTGAGCTCGTAGGTCAGTTCCTGGAGCTTGGTGACCTCTTTGCCCTTATTCTCGCCCACACCTTCCTCCTTCGTCTATTGTGAGAAGGTGCTTCTATTGATTGTTCTCAAAGGTCTGGCGCCAACGATTCAGTGAAAGCTCGAACAAACCACAACTGGCGAGACCGGCCTTGTAGAGCCGGCCACATGTTTCGAACATGGTGTACTTGGAAGCCAAGAGCGGAATACCTCTCTCCTCGGCCAGGGCGATAGTCTCTTCCGGCGGCATCTTGCCCCGCACAAAGACGATGGCGTTGATACCGGCCACCTCGGCCGTGCGTACTACCTGCGGATTGGTGAGCCCCGACATCAGCAGTGTGCCCTCATGGGTAAAGGACAGCACGTCGCTCATCAGATCGGCACCGCACCCCATCTGGATTTCCATATCCAGGTTCACGTCTTTGGAAATCACTTTTCCTTCTATGATAGACACTACATCGCCGAGTTTCATCAGAAGCCTCCAAATTGACGTACTTCTCGTCTGTAGCAGAGAGATTTTTTCCCGATCATGCCAGGCCCAATTATAACCGAACAGTTGTGGCTGTCAACGTAGTGTGCTGTCCCAAGAGCCTATTTGAAAGCTCGAGCTTAGCCTTGCGAAGGTCCCGAAATGCTTCGCCGCCAGCGCGATTCTGGGCAAACGAAAGCACTCTGGTGCCGAAGGCTGCTCTCAAACCTTCGCTAGGTTGCCTGATGATGGGTTTGCCTTTGTGGATGTCCGTAACTCGGCGCTCTATCGCGGGTTTTTCTATAGTGTGGATTTCGACTTCCCAAGTTACACGCTAGGAGGTACCTATGGCATACAACTGTGTGGTGTTGGTCAAGCAGGTGCCCGACACCGCCAACATCACTGGCAGGGCGATGAAGGAGGACGGCACGGTCAACCGCGCCGCGCTGCCCGCCATCTTTAACCCGGAAGATCTGAACGCGCTGGAGATGGCACTGCAGGTGAAGGAGCAATACGGCGGGAGCGTGACGGTGCTGACGATGGGGCCACCGCGCGCCGCAGAGATATTGCGCGAAGCGCTCTATCGCGGCACCGATCGAGTCGTTCTGCTCACCGACCGCAAGACCGCCGGCTCAGATACACTGGCCACTTCCTATGCCCTCAAGTGCGCCGTGGAAAAGATCGGCGACTATGACTTGGTCTTTTGTGGACGGCAGGCCATCGACGGCGATACAGCCCAGGTTGGCCCGCAGGTGGCCGAGAAACTCGGACTGGCGCAGATCACCTACGCCGAGGCCATCGAGTCGCTGGAGGGGCGCGAGATCGTCGTGCGCCGGGCCTTTCCTTTGGGCACGGAGACAGTAAAGGGCGCGCTGCCCTGTTTGCTCACTGTGGTCGAATCAGCCAACGAACCCCGCCCGCCCTCCGCCCGCCGGATCGTCTCCAACAAGCTGGCCGCTATCCCGCAGGAGTATCCCGCCCTGCTGGAAAAGTGGCCCGAGTTCGAGACGGAGGAGGCGCTGGAGGCTTACCTTGACGCGCGCGGATTAAAGATCGCCGTGTGGAGCGGCGAGGACGCCGGCGTCGATTACGATCGGGTCGGCCTCTCTGGCTCGCCCACCAAGGTGCTCAAGATCGATTCGGTCGTGCTGGGAGCCGAAGGCAGCAAGGCGTTTGAGGCGAGCGAGGCGGGCGTCTCGGCGTTGGTGCAGGAGTTGGTGGAGGATTACATCTTGTAGGGAGTAGGAAGTAAGGAGTAGGGATTAGGGGGACCCCCTTACTCCTTACTCTCCTAATCCCTACTTCTCCTTAATGAGGAAGAATGGACATATGACAACACAACGCGAAGTATGGGTGTTCATTGAACAGGATGGCGGCAACGTCGCGCCCGTGAGCCTGGAGCTGTTGGGCAAGGCGCGGGAGTTGGCCGATCAATTGGACGGCAAGGTGTGCGGGCTGCTGCTCGGTGACGGCGTCGCCAACCGGGCCGAGATGGTGATCCACCACGGCGCTGACGAGGTGCTGCTGGCCCAAGCTCCCGAGCTGGGCGTCTATCGCACGCTGCCTTATGCCAAGGTCGCCGTCGATTTGGTCAAGGAGCGGGAGCCCTACATCTTTTTGCTGGGGGCCACGCCGGTGGGGCGCGACTTGGCGCCGCGCATTGCCAGCGCCTGCTGGGCCGGCCTCACCGCCGACTGCACCTCGCTGCAGATCGGCGATTTCGAGTTCAGGGACGATGTCTACCAAGACCTGCTATACCAGATTCGCCCGGCCTTTGGCGGCAACATTATCGCCACTATCGTCAACCCGGAGACGCGCCCGCAGATGGCCACCGTGCGCGAAGGCGTGATGAAGATGGAGGAACCCGACGAGGCGCGCCAGGGCACGGTCACCAAAATATCGCCGCAGTTTGACCCTTCCGACCTGGTCGTCGAGGTGCTGGAACGGGAGATGCGGCTGCCTTGCTGCGATCTGAAGGGCGCCTCGGTCATCGTCGCCGGCGGGATGGGCGTGGGCAGCAAGGAGGGGTTCGATTTGGTCGCCGATCTGGCCCACGTGCTGGGCGGCGAGGTGGGGGCCTCCCGCGCCGCCGTCGATGCAGGCTTTATCGGAAAAGAACATCAGGTGGGGCAGACGGGTGTCACCGTGCGGCCTCGGCTGTACGTGGCCTGCGGCATCTCGGGCGCGGTGCAGCACTGCGCAGGGATGGATCAATCGGGCACCATCGTGGCTATCAACAGCGACCCCAGCGCGCCGATCTTTCAACTGGCGCACTATCGCATCGTGGGAGACCTGCACGAGGTCATCCCTCAACTCATCAGCGCTTACCGCGGCACGGCAAAATAAGGAGACGTTTATCCTTGCGAAGGTTTCAGGCGGGCCTGGGAGAGAGCAAGTCCCTCTCATACAAAGGCACCCTTGGCTTGAAACAAACAGACTAACCTTCGCAAGGGTTGAGGAGACAGAGCATGACAGATAATTTCTTCACCGACAATCTTGATCTGCAGCGCTACTTGAAAAAGATCGACCTCAGCGAGGTCGTTGGAATTCTGGAGGATGGCTATCGCTATCACGAGGAGTACGACGCTGCTCCGCGCAACTATGCCGACGCGATGGACAACTACCGGCTGATGCTGGAGGTGGTGGGCGATATCTGCGCCAACCACGCTGCCCCGCGCGCCGCCGAGGCAGACGAGGTGGGTGTCTCTTGCGAGGACGGTCGCGTGATCTATGCAGACGCGACGCTGGAGGCGATGCGTTTCTTAAGGCAGGCTGACATCGTCGGTGCGACGCTGCCCTGGGAATATGGCGGGATGAACCTGCCGGAGACGGTCCTGCAGATGGTGGTCGAGATCATGTCCCGCGCCGATGCCAGCCTGATGACCGTCTTTGGCCTGCAAGAGATCGCGGCCAAGATGATCGCCGAGCACGGCGACGAGGAGATGAAGGCGCGCGTGCTGCCGCGCGTCATCTCGGGCGAGCTAGTTGGCGGGGCGATGGTGCTCACCGAGCCGGACGCCGGCTCCGACCTGGGCAGCGTGCAGACCCGCGCCACCTACGATGAAGAGACCGGCGAGTGGCGGCTCAATGGCGTCAAGCGCTTTATCACCAACGGATGCAGCGACGTGCTGCTGGTGCTGGCCCGCTCCGAGGAGGGATCGGCCGACGCGCGCGGTTTATCCTTCTTCGAGGCAGAGGCCGACGAGACGGTGCGCATCCGCCGCACCGAGCACAAGATGGGCCTGCACGCCTCGCCTACCTGCGAGATGCAGTTCGATAACACCCCCGCTCGCCTGATCGGCAAGCAACGCTTTGGACTG
>Ga0316577_10001893_pt1 | contig 10130 bp, 7 predicted proteins | sample S5NA_FD_203073 | JGI IMG/M metagenome (GOLD analysis project Ga0316577, IMG submission 203073) | Rhizosphere microbial communities from salt marsh grasses in Alabama, United States - S5-7_050615r2r1 | ecosystem: Host-associated > Plants > Roots > Rhizosphere | place: USA: Alabama | collected... | reverse complement strand
CGTGGCATGTGGGGCCACCATCAGCCACCAGCACGGGGTGGGCACGGATCATCTACCCTATCTGGCGGTGGAAAAGGGGCCCTTGGGCTTGGCAGCCCTCCATGATCTCTGCGCGAGGTTCGATCCGGAGGGCATCATGAATCCGGGCAAGTTGATCGAAGGATAGGGAACATGTGGTCAAGAAACTGGCGCGAAGAGGTTTGGGCTCAGCTCGAGAGCGACGGGCGCAAGTGGAACCTGATCGTAGTCGGCGGCGGCATCACCGGTGCGGGCATCTTTCGCGAAGCAACTCGGCTGGGGCTGAGTGCCTTGCTGGTTGAGAAACGTGATTTTGGCTGGGGCACCTCAAGCCGCTCGTCAAAACTGGTTCACGGGGGACTGCGCTATCTGAAGGAGCGCAAGCTGCACTTGACCCGCCTCTCGGTGCACGAGCGGGAGCGGTTGCTTCACCAGGGGCCTGGCCTGATCGATCCTTTGGGTTTCCTGCTAGCAACGTACAAAGGAGACCGCCCAGGGCGCTGGATCTATGGAGCCGGTCTGTCGGTCTATGACTTGTTGGCTCTGCAGTGGACCCATGAACATTATAGTGCCGACGATTTCCAAATGCTGGCCCCCCACATCTCGCACAAGGGCTTGACGGGCGGGTTTCGTTACGGTGATGCCCAGACCGATGATGCACGGCTCGTGCTGAGGGTGATTCGCGAAGCGGTCGCCGACGGGGGCCTGGCCCTGAACTATGCCGCCGCAGAAGGGGTGATCAAGTCGGAAAACAGTTCTCTTGTGGAAGGGGTGCGCTTGCGGGATCAGGTCACAGGTCGTCAACTGGAAGTATCCGGGACGGTGGTGATCAATGCCACCGGCGCCTGGGCTGACCGTCTGCGCGAACAGGTCGGGGTTCCCGCACGCATCCGGCCCCTGCGGGGCAGCCATCTGATCTTTCCCTCTTGGCGACTGCCAGTCGCCCAGGCGATCAGCTTTCTCCACCCGGTCGACCGCAGGCCGGTCTTTATCTTTCCCTGGGAGTGCATCACTCTTGTGGGGACCACCGACGTGGATCACGATCAACCCCTGGATGAAGAACCGAGGATCAGCGGGGAGGAGGTTGCGTACCTCATGGCAGCGGTGGAAGCCCAGTTCCCTGCGCTCCAGCTTGGCCTAGACGATATCATCTCGACGTTTGCGGGAGTCAGGCCTGTGATCGGTAGCGGTCACGCGGATCCTAGCAAAGAGTCGCGAGACCATGTGGTCTGGGAGGAAGATGGGCTACTGACAGTCACCGGTGGCAAGCTGACCACTTTCCGGCTCATCGCTCTGGATGCGTTGCGAGCTGTGCATAGGCGTTTGCCTGACCTGCCACCCCTCGATGATGAGGTTGCCGTTCTCAACCAGGTGGATCTGAAGTTGCCAGGGGCCGAGCACTTGAATGAGCTGACCCGCCGCCGGCTGTTGGGACGCTACGGAGCTGATGCGCCAGCTCTGGTGCAAGCGGCAGAGCCAGGCGAACTGGAGCCAATTCCCTCCACGGAAATCCTCTGGGCCGAGCTACGCTGGGCCGCCCGAGCCGAAGGTGTCGTTCACCTGGACGATCTCCTTCTGCGCCGGGTGCGCCTGGGCCATCTGCTCGGGGAGGGAGGAGAGTCTATCCTGCCGCGCATCCGCACCATCTGTCAGACAGAGCTGGGTTGGGATGACACTCGGTGGGAAGGGGAAGAGGCCGAGTACCTCCGTTTGTGGCAGAGTGCGTACAGCTTGCCTGCCGGAGAGGTCATCCCCGACTGGAAGGGGATGCTGGTCGCGGCCATGCAAAGCCGGGCCGCGGCAAAACCAACCAGACGCCGCAAGGCCGTTCGCAGAACCGTGGTGGTGGGAGTTCTGTTTGCCCTGGCAGCGGCTCTGGCGCTCGCATATCGACGATTCAGGCAACGGTAGCTGGCATATGCCCCCAGGCATGGGCATCTGGCGCGAGCCTTTGACATCTTTGAGGCCGCGTGCTATACTCTGCTCGCATGGCAAAGGTGCACTCATCTTCCCGCGCCGTGCTCTGCAGAGATGCACCAGATAGCAGGAGGTGGCGAGTGGCCGGAGACCATATCCTCGCGATCGACAACGGTACCCAGAGCGTGCGAGCACTGGTGTTTGACTTGAAGGGCAACCTAATGGCCAAGTCCTTGGTACCCCTGGAGCCCTACTTCTCGCAGGAACCCGCCTGGGCCGAGCAGCACCCCGAATACTTCTGGGAGTCCCTCTGCCGGGCCTGTCGACAACTGTGGCCGGTGCTGGAGGTGCCTCGGGAGAGCATTGCCGGTGTGGCTTTGACAACCCAACGGGCCACCGTAGTCAATGTGGATCGAAATGGAAAGCCACTGCGCCCGGCCATCGTCTGGCTCGATCAGCGCCGAACGGAAGGGCTCAAGCCGGTGGGAGGCCTGTGGGGTCTGGCCTTCAAACTGTCCGGCATGACAGAGACTGTGGACTATCTTCAGGCCGAAGCTGAGGCCAATTGGATCCACACGCAGCAGCCTCACATCTGGGACCAGACATACAAGTATCTCTTCCTATCTGGCTATCTGGTTCACCGTCTTACAGGGCGTTTTGTCGACTCGGTGGGCTCCCAGGTCGGGTACATTCCTTTTGACTACAAGCGTTTGAGCTGGGCCTCACCTCGGGATTGGAAGTGGCAGGCAGTGCCGATGGATCCCTCCCTTCTTCCTGACCTGGTGCCCCCGGCCGGCCGCTTGGGGGAGATCACCCCGGAGGCTGCCGAAGCCACCGGGATACCGGCTGGCATGCCTCTGATTGCTGCTGCTGCAGACAAAGCCTGCGAAGTGATCGGTGCCGGCTGCTTGGACCCTCACATAGGTTGCCTCAGCTATGGAACGACGGCCACCATAAACACGACCCACCGGAAATATGTGGAGGTCATCCCGCTCATTCCCCCCTATCCGGCGGCAGTGCCGGAACACTACAGCCTGGAGATACAGATCTTTCGTGGCTATTGGATGGTAAGTTGGTTCAAGAGAGAGTTTGCCGATTCTGAGCGCCGTCTCGCCCGGGAACGGGGAATCCAGCCTGAGGACCTTTTCGATGAGTTGGTGAACCAGGTGCCCCCTGGTGCCCTGGGCCTGACTCTGCTGCCCTATTGGTCGCCAGGGCTCAAGGTGCCCGGCCCCGAAGCCAAGGGGGCGATCATCGGCTTTGGTGATGTTCACACTAGAGCACATCTTTACCGGGCCATTCTTGAGGGCTTGGCCTATGCCCTCCGTGAGGGGAAAGAGCGGACGGAGCGACGAAGTCGCATTCCGATCACCGAGCTACGCGTCGCGGGAGGAGGCTCTCAGAGTGATGCGGCGCTGCAATTGACGGCAGATATCTTTGGCCTGCCCGTTGCCCGCCCTCACACCTACGAGGCGTCGGGTCTTGGCGCGGCCATCGACGCGGCAGTTGGATTGGGGCTGCACCCCGATTTCGGAACGGCGGTGGCAGAGATGACGCGAGTCGGGGACGGCTACGAGCCCAATGCTGCGAACCACGAGATCTATGATGCGCTTTACCAGCGAGTGTACAAAGAGATATACCCTCGATTGAAACCTCTATACGAGGAGATACGGGCGATCACAGGATACCCGAGCAAGGCCCGTTGAGAGAGATGCGCCCAATACTTCTCGGTTGCGCCGGGGCGGCGTCGGAAAGTGAGTGGCGCCGGCTTTGCTTTTCGCCGCACCGCTCTCCACTGCATTGCTAGATTCACAACCGAAGACTGAAATGACCTGGCTTCGTCCCTGACCGGCAGGGGCTGATATTGGCTACGCTATGTGAGGTTGTCCCAAGAGATCCCAGAGGTCAGGGTATTGCTCACGGATGGCTCGAACTTCTTCACGAACCTGCTCCTCGATGTCGATCATCTGAATGCCATTTACGTAGGTGGTAGCCTGAGGAGAAGCGAGTTTCTGAAGGATGGTCAGCACAGCCGTGATCTCTTTGACATTCATCTCGATCATCTGCAGATTTCGCCTGAGCAGGTCACTGTCGCCAGTGATCCGGCCATGTTGTCGCTTTGTCTCCAGATCATAGGTGCTGAGGCTAATCGCAGTAAGGGGATTCTTGATGTAGTGCGACAGGGTGACGATCATCTGTTTCACCGTCTCCGCGCGAGCAAGGACCTTTTCTGACGCATAGAGGCGTGCATTCTCGATGGCGATGGCCGCGTAGCTGGACAGGGAGGTGAGCAAGCGGGCATCTTCCGAAGTAAACGTCTGCTGGCCCAATTTGTCGGTGACTCCCAGCAGGCCCAGAGGCCGGCCATGGAGTTGAAGCGGAACATAGAGAAGGGACTGAACCAGGTACCCCGTCTTGAGCTTGATCGAATGATCTGCGGTTCCGCTATTCAGGAAAAGGGGCTCTCCTGACTCGATGGCCTGTCGCAGAGGACTGGTACTTAGCCGGAAGTGCAGGTCAATCGGGCCATTGCGATCGACACCATGATAGGCTTGGGTGATGAGCATGTCTTCTGCTTCGTTGAGCATTAGCAGAGTGCTTTCTCGGGCATCGCTGAAATAGCAAGCAGCCTCCACCACACGATCCAGCACCTGTTCCAGGTCCAAGGTGGAGGTGAGTGACTGTCCGATCGCCTCGAGCGTAGCTAACTCCAGAACTTGTTGTTCCATTTGACGACTGAGGCTGTCAATCTCTTCGGAAATCTTCTTCTTATCCCGTCGCAACCGCTCATCACGTAGAGCCTGCTCAATGGAATCAAGGGTATCCAGGAGCCGGAGTGGTTTGGCGACATAGTCACGGATACCAAGGCGCAATGCTTCGACGGAAACCTTCTCAGAATCGCAGTGGGTCATAAGAAGTGCCGGTGACTCATTCCCTTGCTCTCTGAGCTCTCTGAGTACCTGGCACCCTGATAGCCGGGGCAGATCCAGGTCAAGAAGCACAAGGTCGGGTTCCTGATGCAGGGCCAAGAATAGCCCTTCCCGACCATCGGCCGCGCAGAGCACGTTGTATCCCTTTGATTGCAGGAGGTCGGTCAGGGCGATGAGGGTTTCTCGATTGTCGTCAATTATCAGGATGCTTTCGCCGGCCATACTAGTGTTCCAAGACTGTGGCTTGGCTCTGTGGTTTGAGTGCCTGGCCAAGTGCGTTGGGCCAAAATGGGCTGATCTCAAGCGCGCACATCTCTCGCCGGGCGATGGCAGCACCGCTGTGGGCCGTTCTGCACAGCCTTCACGGGAAAGGCACTCGGAATGGAGTCGACTTCCGGTACTAGTTTATCATACAGTTGCCAGTTTGACAAAAACGACCGCTTGTGGAATAATAACCTTGCTGCGAGTTGGTCCGTGCAGCTTGAAGTAGCTATCTTATGATAGGGAGGTGATGCAAATGGACTGTAGTAGTAAGACTGGCGCCGTAGCATCACCTCGACTTATCTGGTAAGCTACGGCGCAAACCACGGAGGGCCTCCTCGACAGGGGAGGCCCTCAGTCTGTTCCGGGGGAGGAAGAAGCAGATCGTGCTTGGGGAGGGGTTCAGCGTCGGCAAGCTCCCGATGGATCTCTTGCAGGAGCTGCTGGAGCGATACGGGGGGCAGGACGGGCGCCTGGTTGTCGGTCCCCGGGTTGGTGAGGATGCAGCGGTTCTCGATATGGGAGAGCGCTATCTGGTGGTCAAGTCCGACCCGATTACATTTGCCACAGATGAAATCGGCTGGTATGTGGTTCACGTCAATGCCAACGACATCGCGGCTACGGGAGCCACCCCTCGCTGGCTGTTGTTGACTCTGCTTCTACCAGAGAAACGGACTGATCGGCGGACGATCGAAGCGATCTTTCGCCAAGTCCATGAGGCGTGTCAGAGTCTTGGGGTGGTGCTATGTGGTGGACATACCGAAATCACCTACGGTCTGGAGCGTCCCGTGGCCATCGGCTTGATGCTGGGTGAGGTGGACAAAGATAGCCTGGTGTGCACCGCCGGGGTTGAGGCGGGTGACCACCTGATCCTGACGAAAGGGATCGCGATTGAAGGCACGTCCCTGCTGGCGAGAGAGCTGGGCGAGCGGCTGGCCAGCCGCGTTGGGCCAGAGCTTGTGAGCCGGGCCGAGCGTCTTCTGAAAGAGCCAGGCATCAGCGTGCTGCATGACGCAGCCGTGGTCTGCCAGGTGGGGCATCCTCATGCCATGCATGATCCGACCGAGGGCGGATTGTCGACGGGACTGTGGGAGATGGCTCAAGCCTCTGGCAAAAGGCTCGTGGTCGACCTGTCCACTGTACCGATCTTGCCCGAGACGGCCGCCTTCTGCCAGGCGCTGAAGCTGAATCCCCTGGGGCTCATTGCTTCAGGTGCACTGCTCGTCGCGGCGGCACCAGGTGAATCAACAGAGATGGTGGAGGCCCTGGGTCGGGAAGGCATCGGAGGGACGATCATCGGCAAAGCGCTCGAAGGACCGGCAGGGGTACAGGTTAGGAGCGACGACGGGTTGAAGCAACTGCCGATTTTCGAGCAGGACGAGCTGGCGCGGCTATTTGCGGAACAGGTCTGACACGAGAAGGGATTTGACTTTTGGGAGGACCTGTGATAATGTTGGGCTTCGCAAATAGATTCTTTCCAGTAGTATAGCTGTCAGGTTTGCCCGATTAGACAGTGGATTCACTGGGAAAGGCCATCGCAGGCCGTTAGCGGTGGCCCTCTGCATGCTTGGATCTGGTCGTGGAACCAGCTTAGCAGAAAGGGGAGGAGTGACTTGCCTACGATCAATCAGTTGGTGAGAAAGGGCCGCAAGCCCAAACCGAAAAAGGAAAAGGCGCCTGCGCTGCGCTACACCTCGAACAACCTGAAGGGGCGGACGAGCCGGCAACCCAAGGGTAACCCGCAGAAGCGTGGGGTATGCACCCAGGTACGCACGATGACGCCCAAGAAGCCGAATTCGGCTTTGCGGAAAATCGCCCGTGTGCGTCTGACGAACGGGATCGAGGTGACTGCCTATATCCCCGGCGAAGGGCATGGGCTTCAGGAGCACTCGGTGGTGCTGGTGCGTGGCGGTCGTGTGAAGGACCTGCCCGGCGTGCGCTATCATATCGTTCGTGGGGCACTGGACTCGGGTGGAGTGGAGAATCGAAAGCGGGCCCGCTCCAAGTACGGTACCAAGTTGCCCAAGAGATCGGTAATTTTGTAGAGGTTAGGGAGCGGAAAATGCCAAGACGGAACCGTCCACCCAAGCGGGAGATTGCCCCGGACATCAAGTATAACAGCGTGTTGGTGTCGCAGTTCATCAACAAACTGATGCTTGACGGCAAAAAGAGTACATCTCAAGGCGTCTTTTACGATGCCCTCGCTATTGTTGAGTCACGCGCCAAGCGCTCTGGCCTTGAGGTGTTCGAGCAGGCTGTACGGAACGTGACGCCAATTCTTGAGGTCAAGCCGCGGCGCGTCGGTGGAGCAACATATCAAGTGCCGGTTGAAGTGAGGCCGGATCGTCGCGTCTCACTGGCTATCCGATGGCTGGTGGGCACAGCGCGCAAGCGCGCCGGCAAGAGTATGGCCGAAAAGCTGGCCAACGAATTGCTAGATGCGGCGAACAACACGGGCGCCACCATCAAGAAGCGTGAAGACACTCACAAGATGGCGGAGGCAAACCGGGCGTTCGCGCACTATCGTTGGTAGATCCCATACCTGAACTCCCTTTTCCAGTACCTGCCCTATTCGGATTGATGGGGCATGAGGGTCCAGGCACTGGCCGGGACTGAGGGATGCACGGGGGCAGGTATCGGATATTCAGGGTTGTCCCATGTCCAGGGCGTATCCCCTCGAGCGTATACGCAATATCGGAATCATTGCTCACATCGACGCCGGCAAGACGACGACGACCGAGCGGATTCTGTTCTATACCGGGCGAACGCATCGCATGGGCAACGTCGATGACGGAACGACCGTCACCGATTGGATGGCGCAGGAGCGGGAGCGGGGGATAACTATCACCGCCGCAGCCGTGACCTGCTTTTGGCGCGACTGCCAGATCAACATCGTAGATACACCGGGTCACATTGACTTCACCGCCGAAGTCCAGCGCAGCCTGCGTGTGTTGGATGGCGGTGTAGTGGTTTTCGATGCCGTGGCCGGGGTGGAGCCCCAGTCAGAGACAGTCTGGCGACAGGCTGACCGATACCATGTGCCTCGGATCTGTTTCGTTAACAAAATGGACCGCGTTGGGGCCAATTTCTGGCGGACCATGGATATGATTCGCGATCAACTGGCAGCCAGGCCAGTTGCCGTTCAGGTGCCCATTGGCCGAGAAGACAAGTTCCGAGGTTTTGTCAATCTGCTGACTAAACAGGCGATTGTTTACTCGGACGATCTGGGCGCAAGCCCAGAAGTCATCGCCATCCCGGATGACATGGTGGCAGAGGTCGAGGAACATCGCGAGGAGCTCCTCGAAAAGATCGCCGAGTGCGATGACCAAGTCATGGAGAAATACCTGGATGGGGAAGAGTTGTCGGTGGATGAGTTGCGTCGCGCTCTACGAGAAGCGACGCTCCGGGGCGAACTGGTACCTGTCCTCTGTGGCTCGGCCCTGCGCAATAAGGGAGTGCAGCCTGTTCTGGATGCTGTGGTGGACTACTTGCCTTCACCGCTGGACGTACCGCCTATGGTGGGCATCAATACCAAGACTGGTACCGAGTGGAAATGCTATGCCGACGAGACCAAGCCCTTTGCAGCGTTGGTCTTCAAAGTCGTCTCCGATCCCTATGTGGGACGACTGGTCTATCTCCGGGTCTACTCGGGTAGGCTTGAGGTCGGTAAAACGGTCCTGAATACGGTCAAGGGAAAGAGGGAGCGGATCGGCAAGTTGCTCCGGATGTACGCGAATCGCCGTGAGGAATTGCCATCCGTTGAGGCTGGCGACATCGCAGCGGCTGTGGGCCTGAAGAGCACGTTTACCGGCGAGACTCTGAGCGATGCTTCCCAATTGATTGTGCTGGAGTCGATCAAGTTTCCGGAGCCAGTGATTTCGGTAGCCATCGAGCCCCGGACCCAGGCCGACCAGGATCGGCTCAGTGAAGCCCTGGGCCGGCTGGCAGAGGAAGATCCGACCTTCCATGTGCGAACTGACGAACAAACGGGTCAGCTTCTCATCAGCGGGATGGGTGAATTGCACTTGGAGGTCCTGGTGGATCGCTTATTGCGCGAGTTCCGGGTGATGGCCAATGTTGGAAAGCCACAGGTGGCCTATCGAGAGACTATCACCAAGTCGGTCCAAAGCGAAGGTGAGTTCGTTCGCCAAATGGGGGGGCGAAACATCTACGGTCACGTGGTGCTGCAACTGGATCCGCTTCCGGCCGGTTCCGGCTTCCAGTTTGAGAACCGCACGGTGGAGTCTGTGTTTCCACAGCGATTGGTGCCTTTGGTAGAGGAAGGAATCCGGGAGTCTCTGGATTCAGGGGTCCTTGCTGGCTATACAATGGTAGATTTCCGGGTCAGGCTGGTGGGCGGAACCTATGATGAGGAAGAATCCTCTGACATGGCGTACAAGGTGGCTGCCTCAATAGCCCTGCGCAACGGTGCGGAAGACGCAGGTCCCATTCTGCTGGAACCGATGATGAAGGTCGAGGCGGTTGCACCGGACGAGTTCAGTGGGGCGATCATTGGCGACCTGAGCGCTCGCGGCGGCCAGATTGGGGGTTTGGAGTCGCGTGGCGTTGGGATGCAGGGGGTGCGCGCCCAGGTGCCTCTGGCCGAGATGTTTGGTTACGCAACTGACCTGCGTTCAATGACCCAGGGCCGAGGCATATTCACAATGGAATTCGATCACTATGCTGAGGTAGAACGCCAGGTCCTGGAACAGATATTGATGGGCGGAAAAAGGTAACAGTCACTTGCAGATTTGCCATCGCTCTGCTTTTGCGGTAGAATGGCGCGGTTTGTTGGTTGACGATTTAGTGTCCCGGAAGGAAGGAGAGAGCTGTAAGCATGGCGAAGAAGAAGTTTGAGCGAACGAAGCCGCATGTGAACGTGGGGACGATTGGGCACATCGACCACGGGAAGACGACGTTGACGGCAGCGATCACAAAAGTGCTGGCGATGAAAGGGTATGCGGACTTTCGGGCCTTTGACTCGATCGACAACGCACCGGAGGA
>Ga0316577_10001892_pt1 | contig 10131 bp, 6 predicted proteins | sample S5NA_FD_203073 | JGI IMG/M metagenome (GOLD analysis project Ga0316577, IMG submission 203073) | Rhizosphere microbial communities from salt marsh grasses in Alabama, United States - S5-7_050615r2r1 | ecosystem: Host-associated > Plants > Roots > Rhizosphere | place: USA: Alabama | collected... | reverse complement strand
GACGATACGGGCTTGGCCAACAAGCCCACATACCCGGAAAAGGCGATGACGATTCCCAGGTCAAGGCGCCCGTTGATAACCATGAGCCCGCCGACCATCAGGACGATCACGATCTGCAGGTAGGTCAGGGCCTGGGTGAGCGGATACTGCAGCAGTGACGTGAAGAATGCCTTGCTGCCCGACTCGTAGGCCTGGGCCGCCAGGTCGACGTTCCGTTCGTCGGCCCACTCCTGCCGGCGGTTGCTGATGATCACCTTGTTGCCTGAAAGGGTTTCTTCCTGGAAGCCGCTGAGCTTGCTCAGATCCTCCTGCAGCTTCTCAAAGGCTGGGGAGGAGATGCGGTTGGCGATGTTCATCACCACCAGCATCACGGGTACGACCAGGATGGCCACGATGGTCAGCCGCCAATCGATGAACACCATCACCAGGAAGGTCAGCACGATCTGGATCACGGCGCGCAGGATATCGGTGACGGCGCTCTCGTAGAACAACGAGATGACCTCCGAGTCGTTGGTCAGGCGGCTCATCAGCTCGCCACGGCCCTGGCGGTCAAAGAAGGTCAGGGACAGGGTCTGCATGTGCGAGAACATGTGCACCTGCAGCTTGTAGGAGGCCCGCGTGGCCAGGTCACCCCACATGCGGTCGGCGATGAAACTGATCCCCAGGTACAGGAGCCCGGCAATCACGGCCAAGATGACCCAGCGGTTCAGCTCGGCGACGGACCCGCCCGGGATGCTGATGACGTTGATCGCCTGCCCGGTCAGGGCCGGCAGCGCCGACAGGCCCAGCAACGCCAGGAAGCGCAGCGCCAGGGCGAGGCCGAACCTTGATCGTAGCTCTTCGCCCGTCATGTAGCCCAGGAGCCGGCCCACGATCTGGCCCGTGTCGTCCGGCTTGCGGATGGCCTTCTCTGGTCGCGCTTCGACCCATTCCTTTGACTTTGCGGTCGCTGTGCTTGCCGTCATGCTGCCACCTCCACATCCAGGCCGGCAGTCACCCCTTTGCCAAGCTGGGATTCATAGATCTCCTGGTAGAGCAGGCTGGTTGCAAGCAGTTCTTCGTGGTTGCCCTCGCCGACGATGGCCCCGTTCTCCAGGAGGTAGATCTTGTCCAGGTCGATCACCGCGCTGATGCGCTGGGCGACATACAGCGTGGTGACGTGGTTTGTGAACCCGGGAATGGCCCCCTGGACCCGTCCTTCGGTGGAAGCATCGAGGGCGCTGGTGCTGTCGTCCAGGATGAGCACCTTAGGTTGCGCGGTCAGGGTGCGATTGATGGACAGACGCTGTCGCTGTCCGCCGGAAAAGTTGTAGCCACGCTGAGACACCGGCGCGTCCCATCGCTCAGGCAGATTCATGACAAATCCGTACGAGTCGGCGGCTTTGGCGGCATCGAACATCACATCGTCATCCGCCTCGGGCCCGCCAAACTTCAGGTTGAAGCGCACATCTCCTTGAAAGAGCACTGCTTCCTGCAGGGCGATGCCGACGATCTGGCGCAGGTTGTCTTGGGGGATGTCGCGCACATCCACCCCGTCGAGGGTGATCTGCCCCTCCGTCACGTCGTAGAAGCGCGGGATGAGGTTGATCAGGGCGCTCTTGCCCGCGCCGGTCGCCCCCAGGAAACCCACCTGCTGCCCCGGCTCGATGGTCAGGTTGATGTTCCGGAGGGCGGGCGGGTCCAACTCGCCATCGGGTCGCCGGAACGCGAAGGAGACGTTCTCGAAGGCGATCCGCCCCCGCACTTCCTCCGGATCCAGCCGCTGGGCCGTCTCCCGGTCTTGCACGGTTGGCTCATCGTCGAAGGCTTTCAGAATCCGTTCGGCGGACGCGTCGCCGCGCATCAGAAATGGCAGGACCACGGCCATCATGGCCAGGGGGGCGACGGCGAGAGCCAGATACTGGCTGAAGGCGACCAAGGTACCCACGTCCAGGCCGGTCCCACTCAGGACCTGCCGCCCACCCACGGCGAGCGTCAGGGCGATGGCCAGCTGGGCCGTTCCGGTCATCGCCGGGGTGAGAAAGGCGACGCGGAAGGCTGCGGCGTAGGCCGGCTGGCGCAGGGCCTCGGCTCGATTCTTGAACCGCTCGACCTCATAGTCCTCCCGCACAAAGGCCTTGACCACGCGCACGCCGGCCAGGTTCTCCTGCATCGTGTTGTTCAGATCGTCCAGGCGGCGCTGGCGCTCGTCGTAGGACTTGAATATCTGGAAGACCATGATCACCAACACGGCAAAGAGGACGGCCACCATCAGCAGGAGGATCCAGAGCAGGCTGGGCGCCCGCATAATGGTCAGCACAAAGGTCACCAGCAACATGAACGGTGCGTACAACGTCAGCAAGGTCGTGTACAGCATCGCGTTCTGGACGTTGATCACGTCCGCGTTGAGCCGTACCATGAGCGCGCTGGTTGGGAAGCGGTCGAAATTGGCGAAGGAGTATTTCTGGATCTTGCGATAGAGGAGGGTTCGCACCATGTAGCCCGAACCCTGGGCGAAAAAGACCGAGATGTAGGCCGCCCCGGCCAGGCACAGGCCCGAAATCAGGGCCAGCAGAAACATGCTCATGCCGGTATTCAGGACCACCTCCATGTTGCCGGCCGTGATGCCCTGGTTGACCAGCCTGGCGTTGAGCGAGGCAAAGGTGATGGTCGTGATGGCCGATATCAGCACCAGCAACTGTGACAGCAGCAGCCGGCCTCTGTAGCGCTTGTAGATGAGAAAGATTCGCCTCATCGATTTGATCATCCTTGAGAACCTCCTTCTTTGCCTCTGGCTCGGGAGCCGTTCGATTGGGGCCGACTTGGCGACGAACAGGATGGCTAGGGCAGCCCAATAACAGTGGCCGCGCTAGAAAACAAGGCCCGGCAAAAAGACGCCCTTCCGAGTTATGGGAAGGGCGCCTTTTCGCTGTTTGCCCACCGGTGCATCCACGTGTTGGGCGCTCTCATTCGTTTGTGCCTATGACCTCCGCCGCAGGGCCACGCCCGTACCCAGGGCGCCCAGGCCGGCCAGGAGCATGGCAGCCCACGGGGCTACCAGCAGTGCGCCGCCCGTTTCGGGCAGGGTAGCCGGAGTTGCCTCCGCGGGGCCCCCGTTGTCAAAGACCATGGTGCCGGCGTTCTCGTTGAGCGTGAGGACCAGGCGGCCGTCCTCTACGCTGGCCGTGCCGCCCATGCCCAGCTTCTCCAGGAATAGCTGGTCGCTTGAGTCGTCGCCACAGTAGGCCAGGGTCGCCGGGCCGACCGTGTTGAAGCTGAGGCTTGTGCCTTCCAGCGTGTATTCCCAGCGGACCTGGTTGCAGTCGGCCTTGAGGTTGGCCGAGCCGTCGGCGTTAAGGGTCAGGACATAGTTCTCGGGATCGGGCACCACCGACTGGCTGGCGGGCTCGGTTTCAGTCAGCTGGGTCCACTGCCAGTTGATGCCCGTGATCTCGCCGTGGAGATCGGCGTAGGCCGCTGGCACCAGAAGTGCAGTGACCAGCAGACTCATGATGACGAACGTGGGGACAAGCCGTTTGTGCATTTTCGTTCCCTCCTCGTGCTCTTCATTTCCACACCAACAGCTGCGCCCTCGGGGCGCTCGTACGTCGTCCATCATAGCCCAGAATCTCACTGCCAACAAGGGGCATTCGACCTATTCGCACCTGTACATTCGTACAGGCGGGGGCGGACGCGGCGCTGCCTGGGGACCGGCCATCCAGCGCACTGCGCTTGGGTTAATAGGCCACCAGCTCCGCCACGATCTGGCCGGATTCGCTGCTGAGCGTCAAGCGGGTTCCAGTCATAGAGTAGCTGCCGATCGTCGGCAGCAGCGCCAGGAAGGCATCTTCCTGCGCCATGATGCCCTGCGGCTCAGAGCAAAGCTTGGTCGAGGCCGTCGGCAGGGTGAAGGCCAGCAGGCTGCCCTGGACGACATACGTGGACGTGTAGGTGTTGCAGCCGGCCGAGCCAGTTACCTTGCCATCCCGACCAAAGTCGATAGTCAGCGTCGTGCCCGTCAGCACCGGGCTCAGGCCACTCAGGGAAGCGGGATCGCGATAGGACTGGAGCCGCCACCGGGTGCCGCCCAGCGGATCGAAGGGGGAGGTCGGCGCCGGCGCCGGTTCCACGCCGATGGCAATCTGCCGTAGATCGATGCTCCCATCGGGCTTGACCACGCGCAGGTAGAAGGCAATGGTCGATGGCGGGCACTCTTGCTGGCTGCCCTCGCCGGCAACGCCGTGGTTCTGCCAGCGATCGCCTTCCCGGTAGTAGTAGACCTCCTTGACGTTCTCCGTCCTCCAGGAGAAGGTCACGCACTCGCCCTCTTTGATCTGGGTCCGGTCGACGGCGAAGCTGACCTCGGGCGCTCCAGTCGGGGTGGGCGCCGGGGTCGCCGTGTCGGTCGGCTTGGGCGTGTTGGTGGGTTTCGCCGCGGGTGCCTTGGTCGCTGCTGGCTTGGCGGGCGCGGGTGTTTCGGTCGCTCGAGCGCCAAAGCCGCAGGCCAAAATGACCATCAGTGCCACCAAGATCACGGCCAACACTGCAAATCGTCTCCTCGTGCTCATCGCTTGTATCCTTTCTCTTCTGTTTTGTGATTATGATCTGGTGCAATGGACAATTGTGCGCCACGAGCGCCACCATGCCCAGGTAGCCAACGGCATGATCAAGAACCTCCCTCCTCCTGCCAGGCCTGCCGGGTCATGGCCAGGGTTTGGTCGTCTACCTCCAGGTTCAGGCTCTGGCTGGGGTAGGGTGAGTCGATGCCTGCTTCGGCCAGGGCGTTGTGCAGGGCGGTATGGATCCGGTCGTAGGCGCGTTCCCAGTCCCCGCGAAAATCGATCCACCAGCGCACACGGAAGATCATGGCCCCATCTCCAATCTCCACGTACAGCGCGTCCACCGGCTCGTCAGGCAGCACGAACTCGGCTTGCCGGACGGCCTCGATCATAACCCGGCGGGCGCGCTCTACATCGGTGCCGAACGCGATGCCCACGTGGGTCTGCATCCGGTAATGGGGGTCCGGGTAGCTGTAGTTGATCACCTGGTTCTTGCCGATCTTGGAATTGGGCACGACGATCTCCACGTTATGGCGGGTGAGGAGGACCGACGAGCGGAGGCCGATGTTCACCACTTCGGCCCAGGTGTCGATGCCCTCGACCTCGATGCGGTCGCCGATGCGGAACGGCTGGTCGACGAGGATGAAGAATCCGGCGATCACGTCCGTGAGGGTATCCCGCGCCGCCAGGCTGATGGTCAGCCCGATGAGCCCCACCAGCAGCACGGGCACCGAGAGGCCGATATCCAGGCGACCGAGCGCAATGAATCCGCTCAACACCAGGATCAGTCCTCGCGCCCAACGCCGCATGAGCGGGCCCAGCCTCTGGAGGGAGGCAGCCTGCCCTTCGGTTGCAATGCGCCGGGTGTACAGGTCGATGGCCCGGTCCACCAACCGCCAGGCCGTGAGGGTCGCGACGCCAAGGTAGGCAAAGAAGGTCAGATCGGCGAACAGCTCCCTCGTCCGCTGGCTCTCGAAATCGATCAACCAGACGCCGAGATGGAAGCCGATGGCTGCCAGCCACCAGGATAGCAGGGGCCGTAGCTCGGCGAGGAGCGTTTCGTCCACGGGCAAGTGCCGGCGCCGTACAGTCGACTGAAACAGCCGGTAGAGTAACCGCCCGCCCAAGATGGCTACCAGGGCGACGATGCCCAGGAGCAGCGCAAGCTGCAGCCACTCCGTCCCAGTCAGCCGGATGGGCTCGGTGGGCGGGGCGGGTTGGTCCCCAATCTCGATGGTGCCCAGGGGCCAGTCGGTGGGCCAGACCAGCACGGCTCGCGTCGCCGTGGGCGTGGCGGTTGCCCTGGCTGCGGTTGGCTCCGTGGGGATGGGCTGTGCGGTCTCCTCTGGCAGCGGCGTTTCGTCGGGAGTGGGTTCGATTGCGGGGGTCTCGACCCCGGGCTCTGAGGTTTCGACCGGCGGCTGGGTGGGCTCCGGCGGGGGTTCGGCCGTGTCGCTGGGCGCCGGTTCGGTGGTTTCGTCTGGAGGTTGGGGCGTGTCCTCCGCTGGCGGTCCCTGCGTCTCGACCGGAGGTTGGGGCGTGTCCTCCGCTGGCGGTCCCTCCGTTTCGGCCGGGGCCGCCGGGGTGTCCTGCAAGATGGCCACAGACTCAGGCAGAGCCAGCCCAGGCTGACTCAAACCCTGAGCGATGGCCACCGGCCTGCCTGCTGCCGCGGCGGCGCTGGCGGTGACAGCCAGCAGCAGCCATCCCAGCACCAGCCAAACGATCAGCCTGCCGGTCAAGGGCCTGGACGGTGTGGACGCCCGTTCTACGCGGCTAGGCATGGGGCGCTCCCTCGTGGCGCTTCCCATCGCCACTCCGCAGCGAGGAGGCCACCCGCCGCACCGTCTCGGAATCCGCCTGGAGCTTGATGGTCTGGGTCGTGGAGGCAAAGGGGATGCCTGCCTGGTCAAAAGCCGCCTGCAGGGCCGTGTGCACCTGGTCCAGGTTACGGCGCAGCAGCGCGTAGGTGCCGATCCACCACCGGACCCGGAAAACGATGCCCGAGTCACCCATCTCGATGTACAGGGCGTCGACCGGTTTGTCGGCGAGCACGCCGTCGACACCGCGGACCGTATCGACGATGAGCCGCCGGGCGACCTCCAGGTCTGTGTCGTATCCCACGCTCAGCTGGGTCTCACTACGGTAGGACAGGTCCGGATAGCTGTAGTTCATGACCTGGTTGCTGCCGATGGTCGAGTTGGGCAGGATGATCACCCGGTTGTCGCGGGTCCGAATCCGGGTCGTGCGCAGGCCAATGTTCACGACATCGCCCCAGGTGCCGGCCCCTTGGATCTCGATGCGATCGCCGATGCGAAAGGGCCGGTCGACCAGGATGATGACGCCGGCGATGGCGTCGGCGATGGTGTCCTGGGCGGCCAGGGTGAAGGCCAGGCCACCCAAGCCCAGGGCAGCCCCGAGGGCCGTGACGTCGACACCAAAGCGGGATAGCAGGATGATCGCTGCCAGGACCGCGGTCAGGACGCGTCCCACCCGGGTGAGGAGGACGATCACGTGCTCTACCTCGCCCTCGCGGCCGGCCTTGACCACGCGCTGGCGGGCCCATGTATCGGCCAGGGCGATCACCCGGAAGATGATGCGCACGGACAGCCCCAAGGCGATGACAAAGTAGACGTCGCTGAGCACCACCTTGAGGCCGGCCCTCAGGAAGGTCAGGCGGACGGTGGCCACGGACAGGGTCAGGAGGACCACCAGCCAGCGCACGTCCCCACCGACGGCTTCCAGGAGCTGGTCGTCGAACTCTGTGCCCGTGCGCTTGACGAGCCGCGCGAATACGCGCCGGATCAGCCAGGTGCCGATCAAGTAACCGGCCAGCACGTATAGCAGGGAGATGGCCAGGTTGATCCAGGTGACGACGCTAATGCCCAGGATCGCCGTCTCGGCCAGGCCCACCGCTTCGACCAGGTCTTCTACCTGCTGCTCCACCCGGCCCGGCGTCGCCGTGGGCTCCGGCGTCCTGGTGAGGATGACGCCCTCCAGCAGATCCGTGGGCTCGGGGGTGGGCGACTCGTCAGCCGGCGAGTCGCCGTCCGCAGCTTCCCCGGTGGCATTCTGGGCTCCTGGGGATGACAATGGTTCGGGGGTCGTCGCCTCGGCACTGCCAGCCTGCGCGGGTGGGGCAGAAGCCATGGCGCCAGCCGTGGACTCTGGCGGCGTCTGCCACGCCACGACATGAAGCGCGGATAGGGGTACGAAAAGCGCCACAACGATCAATATCGGGATCAGCGCCAGCTTTCGTCTCATCGCCCTTTCCCTCAACTAGGGAGATGTGCCTTGCTGCTGAAGTTGACCACCCTCCAGGACGTAGGTCTCTTCCGATTCCTGGGAGGGGCAACACATCGGGTCGTCGGGCCCGTGCGTCAGCACCTTCAGGCCGATCTGGCCCGATTCGATGGTCAGTCCCTCGACCTGGGTGCGGTCGCCCAACAGCGTGGTAGCCGTGTTCTGCGGTGTCCCGTCCCGGTTGAGGACCGCGGCCAGGTAGACAAAGCTGCCGCTGCCGCCCGAACTCTCAACCAGGAGCACTGCAGCATCCTCCACGCCATCTCCGTCCAGGTCGCCAAGCGCGTAGGGTTCCATGAACGTGACCGTCGGGCGCGAAGCGGCGCCTTCGACGAAGGGTTCGCCCTCATATTGCCCGTCGCTCAGCTCAATTGGCTGGGGATAGATGCCCTGGTATTCGGCGTTCTTGAGGCTCTCCGCAGTCAGCGGCGCGGTCTGGCTGCCACAGCTCGAGGCGAAGATGAGCGTGACCAGCAGCACGGCGGCGAGACTACAGCGGAACAGGCAGTGCATTCTCCATTGTTTCTTCATAGTTCCTCCGGGTAGCGCCATTTGATCAATCCAGGACGGTCGAAGCATGCCGTCTGTGCGTCCACCGGCACCCTGCTCAAGCCTAGTCCCGGCCGGGTGCCTCGCCGCGGATCCAGCGCCACAGCAACCGCAGCACGATCACGATGGCCACCACCATGGGTACGACAAAGCCCAGGTAGGCCAGCCGCGAGGCAAAACTCCAGTACTGGCCCTCCGGCTGGATGAAGGCAATCACACTGGTGGCAATGGCCGAGCCGATGATCATGCCCACCAGCATCAGGGCGATGACCACCTGCCGGCCAAATCGAGACAGCTTGTCCACCGACTTGTCCAGGCCGCTGGTGTCCAGATAGACTTCAAAGCGACCCTTCTGATACTGGTCCAGCCAACCGACGGTCGCATCCTGCAGGCTCGGCAGGCGCTTCAGCACCTCGCGGGCGCTCATCATGACCTGGTCCTTGACCACCTCTGCGACCTTTTCGCCGGTAATCTGCTGCAGGCCCATCTCCCGCACCATCTGGGCGCCATCCTGCACGACCCCGCCCTCCGGGTAGAGCAGGGTGACAAAGGCCTCGGCCTGCATCAGGGCCTTGACGGCCATGGTCAGGTTCGGATCGAGCCGCAAGCCATGGTTGCGTAGCAGATCCAGGCTCAGGTTGACCGTCTGGCCAAAGCCGGCCGAGGCGCCTGCATACAGCTGGCGGCCGATGACCCGCTGAAAGTCCCGCTGGTAGGCCTTTTCGTCCACCTTGGCCACGAAGGGCACACTCAGGCTGCGCAGGATCTGGCCCATGCCCGCCACGTCCCCCTGCTGCAGGGCAAAGATGAGCTGGATCAGGTTCAGCCGTTGGGTGAGGTCCAACTGGCCCACCATGCCCGTGTCCAGGAAGGTGACTTCCCCCGTCTCCAGGCTGACCAGGATGTTGCCCGGATGCGGGTCGGCGTGGAAGAATCCGTCGATGAGCAGTTGCTTCATGACAGCGCGCAGGGCGTTGCGGGCCACCACCTCGCGCGCCAGGCCCGCGGCTTCAATCGCGTCGATGTCGCTGATCTTGACGCCCTGGATGAACTCCATGGTCAGGACCCGCGAGCTCGACAGCTCAGGGTACATGTGCGCGATGTGCACCCCGTCGAGGCCGGCCATGTTCTCGCTCAAGACCATGGCATTGTAGGCTTCGCCCATCAGATCCAGCTCGGCCAGGACGCTGACGGAGAACTGCTCGATCATGCCGTTGAGGTCGATGGCCCGCAATGCCTCCGAACGACCGCTGGCCACGCCCGCGGCCCGCTGCATGATGCCCAGGTCGGCCTTCATCTGCGTCCGGATCCCGGGCCTCTGGACCTTGACCACGACCTGCTCGCCGCCGAACAGCGTCGCCCGGTGTACCTGCGCCGTGGAGGCGGCGGCCAAGGGCTGGATGTCAAAGGTGGCATAGAGCTGTTCCGGCGGGGCACCCAGCTCCTCTTCCAGGATCTCGCGCACCTGGGTCGCCGGGAAAGGAGGAACATCGCTCTGCAGCTTCTCCAGCTCGGCCTCCCAGTCGGCAGGGACAACGGAGGCCTGGCTGGAGACAATCTGGCCCATTTTGACATACGTGGGTCCCAGCTCCTCCAGCATCTGGCATACCTTGGCCGGCGTGCTGAGTTCGTCCACTTCCTCGGGCAGCTGCCAGACCCAGCGTTGCATGCTATGCCGCAGGCTGCCCAGCATCTGCCAGCGCTGGAAGGCCAGGTCCCAGCCGTAGCGCAAGAAGACGTT
>Ga0316577_10001890_pt1 | contig 10132 bp, 10 predicted proteins | sample S5NA_FD_203073 | JGI IMG/M metagenome (GOLD analysis project Ga0316577, IMG submission 203073) | Rhizosphere microbial communities from salt marsh grasses in Alabama, United States - S5-7_050615r2r1 | ecosystem: Host-associated > Plants > Roots > Rhizosphere | place: USA: Alabama | collected... | reverse complement strand
TACACGATGTTCAACCTGCTGACCGGGCCACGCTTGCTCGAGCGGGTTGAGGCAGCACTGCCCCCGCACCGCGAGCGTCTGTTTCCGCCCACCGAGGCGCTGGCCATGTTCCTCGCCCAGGCGCTCTGGGCGGACGGGAGCTGTCAGCACATCGTCAATCAGGTGGCGCTCAAGCGCGCCCTCGGGGGGCTGCCACGATGCGCTACGGATACGGGCGCTTACTGTCGGGCGCGCTCGCGCCTGCCCGAGCAGATGATCGCTGATCTCACCCGTGGGACCGGCGCCCTGGTCAGTGGCGATGCCCCTGGCTGGTGGCGACGACAAGGCCGCCAGGTGCGCCTGGTCGATGGGGCCACTGTCACGCTGGCGGACACCGAGGAGAACCAGGCTGAGTACCCGCAACCACGAAGTCAGCGACCCGGGCTGGGCTTTCCCATGTTGCGGGTGGTCGTGCTGATGTGCTTGGGCAGCGGGGCGCTGCTCGACGCGGCCATCGCGCCATGCGAGGGCAAGGGCAGTGATGAGCAGTCGCTGCTGCGCACCCTGCTCGATGCACTGCAAAGCGGCGATATCCTGCTCGGGGACGCCTTCTACCCGACCTATTTCCTGCTCTGCGAGCTGGTGCGCGGCGGCGTCGACGGGGTGTTCGAGCAGTACGGCGCCCGGCGCCGCAGCACCGACTTCACCACCGGCGAGCGCCTCGGGGAACGCGACCACCTCATCACCTTGAGCCGGCCGAAGAAGCCCGAGTGGATGAGTCAGTACGAGTACGATCAGGTCCCGGCCACGCTGACGGTGCGCGAGTTGCGGGCCGGGGGCAAGATCCTGGTCACCACCTTCCTCGACCCCAAGGAGACCTCCAAGCGCGCGGTCGCGGCCTTGTTCCGATACCGCTGGCACGTCGAGCTGGACTTGAGAAACATCAAGACCACCCTCGGCATGGAGCACCTGCGCTGCAAGACCCCTGAAATGGCTCGCAAAGAGCTCTGGGTCTATCTGCTCGCCTACAATCTGATCCGGCTGCTCATGGCCCAAGCCGCCTTGCTGGCCGATCAGATCCCGCGCCAGCTCAGCTTCAAGCACAGCGTGCAAGTCTGGATGGCCTGGCAGCACGGATGCGTTAACCCTCACGACGGCGCCGCCATCCTGACGCTCCTGATTCTGATCGCCGAGCCCCGCGTCGCGCACCGACCGGGACGCACCGAGCCGCGCGCCCTCAAGCGAAGACCCAAGCCGTTCCCGCTTCTGATGCAGCAGCGCGACGCAGCTCGTGCCCACATCCGCGCGCATGGCCACCCGAAGAAGCAGCGCTGATGGTACCCGGCATGTCAGCCACTAACCTATTGTTTCAGAGAGGACTGACTCCTAATGCAGTGCCATTCGGGTCCGGCAGCATGTTTTCATTGGCAACCCACAGCAGGTTGGCGCTGGAGATCACCGCATCCAGATCGCCGTTCTGCAGACCCACCGCCAGGTTCAGGGGGGTATCGATCTCCACCGGCTGGATGTCGGGCCAGCCGCGCAGCAGCTTGAGTTCCGCCAGATTGTCCCGCAGCACGCCGACACGGCGACCGGCGAGGGACTCCATGCGCGCGATCCCGCTGTCCCGCCGCGTGAAGATGTACTTGTAGGTGCTGTAGGGACTTAGGCTGAACAGGAACCGATCGGCCCGCTCCGGATGGCGAGCGGACACCGCGAGACCATGCAGCTCGCCGCGCCGCGCCCGCTCCACCATCTCGCTCCAATCCCCGAGCACCAGTCGGATGTTCGCGCCGGTGAGGGCATTGATGCGCGCGATGAGGTCGGTCTCGATGCCGGCCGGGGTGCCATCGTCCCGGCGCCAGACATAGGGCCGCCACTGGGCGTCGCTGCCGATGCGGATCTCGGGATTCGCCGCCAGCCAGTCGCGCTCGGCCTGGCTCAGCGCAATCTCAGGGGATTCCTGCGCCTGGAGCAGAGACGGCCAGAACAGGATGGACAGCAACCACAGAACGGATCTGATCGGAGTCGTCTTACTGGGCCTCATGGACTCGATGGCGGGCGCCGGCGCGCGGGCGCCGGCGCGGATTGACGATGCCCGGGCGCAGCGAAGAAAATCGTCCGCCCCAGCAGTACACGCACCGGATGTTACCCGAAACCCTGCAGCACTCGGCAACGGTCCTCATCGTCGACGACGAGCCCGTCGCGCTCCGTGCCATCGTCGCCGAGCTCAACGCGCTGGGCTTCGAGACCCTGATCGCCCGAGACGGGGCCGACGGCCTGCGCAAGGCCGAGCGGGGCAGACCGGACCTGATCCTGCTGGACATCCTGATGCCCGGCTGGGACGGCCACGAGACCTGCCGGCGCCTCAAGGCAACCCCGGCGACCCGCGCCATCCCGGTGATCTTTCTCTCCACCCTCTGCGACACGGCGCAAAAGCTCAAGGGCTTCGAGGCCGGCTGCGTGGACTACATCTCCAAGCCCTTCGACCACCGCGAGGTCCTGGCGCGGGTGAGCGCGCACCTGCAACAGCGGCACCTGTTCGCGCGCATGGCCGAGCAGGTCGAGCCGTCCCGCCAGGAGCGGGCAACCCTCACCCGCGGCAAGGACACTTTCGCCGGGGAGGAGGCGGATCAGGTGGGCCTGCATCTCGTCTACCGCGCCATCGACGTCCTGCTCGACGACATGGCCAACCCTCCCGGGCTCATCGAGCTGGCACACCGGGTCGGCACCAACCAGGCGCGGCTCGGCCGCGAATTCCAGACCCACCTGGGGATGACCGTCTTCGAGTATCTGCGCGACCAGCGCCTGGTCCGTGCCCAGGAGCTGCTGGTCACGACCGACCGGCAGATCCAGCGGATCGCCGAAGCGATCGGCTTCAAGCGGGCCGGCGACTTCGCCACCGCCCTCAAGCTCCGCTTCGGCATGACGCCGCGGGAGTACCGCAAGCGGCGCGGGTAGGAGAGATCGTGCGCATCCCCGCGGCCAGCGGGGGGCGCGGTGTTGCGAGCCGCCGCCGGGCCGCACCCCGTGGGCAGACCCAAGGGCTTACACCAGGCGATGCCTCAGCCCCGGCGCAGTATCGCGCCGCAACATGGGCTCCACCCGACCTGTCTACCCGCCTCAAGCGAGCGGAACGATCCACGACAGGCCCGTGAATGCCGCAAAGTCCCTGTCCGTGCTGTAGAGCGTCAAGCCGTGCTCCAATGCGAGCGCGGCCAGGTGTGCGTCCGGCACGAGGTTGCCTGTCGCCCTGAACGCCATGAGCGGGTTGCCAGGACCTCGGCCACATTGTCCAGACCCGGCAGCCGAGCGCCCAACCGAATGGGTCGCCGTGCGAAACGCCTGACGGCCCGCGTTGGAATGGAGGCTCACGCCGCCCTGGGTCTGACATCCCGCTCGAGCCGAGCGCCGAGGCGCTCGCGGGCCTCTTCCAGATCGTAGTCCGCCTGAAGCCCCATCCAGAACCCCTCCGATGTCCCGAAGTAGCGGGCCAGGCGCAGGGCCGTGTCTGCCGTCACCGCACGGTTGCCGTGGACGATCTCGTTAATCCGGCGAGGCGGCACGCCAATGTCCCTGGCCAGCTTGTTCTGGCTGATGCCCATGGGGACCAGGAACTCTTCGAGCAGCACTTCGCCTGGGTGGACGTTGTCGAGGGCAGTGGTCATCTCACATCCTCAGTGGTAGTCGACGATCTCGACGTCGAGCGCGTTTCCATCACGCCAGACGAAGCAGATACGCCACTGTTCATTGATCCGGATGCTGTGCTGGCCGGCGCGGTTTCCCCGCAGCGCCTCCAGTCGATTGCCCGGGGGCACGCGCAGGTCATCAAGGATGCGCGCGTTGTTCAGCATCCTGAGCTTCCGCCGGGCGATCTTCTGCAACTCGGGAGCAAACCGCCGAACACGGTCGCCGCGCCAGATCCGTTCGGCCTCTCCATCGCGAAAGCCCTTGATCATGAGCCAAATTATAACGAGTGGCGTTACATGACGCAGCCCGTCATGAACGGTTGGAAGGGGAGAGGGGACATGCCACGTTTTGGACGTCAAGCTCCCGGTTGCGAGCCGCCGCCTTCATTCTTGGGCGACCGTCCCGGCGATCCCTTTTCGGTTCGCAGATCGACCAGTGTGGCCATCTGCCGCTCGAACCGGGATTACTGACCCCTGACGCCGCCGCTGGCCCAGTCGCGCAGCGCTGGAAGAAGCCCGGCGCTCAACGCGTTCCCGAACGGCCTGAGATAGGCGGCGAGGCGGTCCTCCGCGGGGTTTGCCAGCTCGCCGCATAGCGCGTGCGCTGTCACCACTGGGACGGCGATACCAAGGGCTTTGGCTCAAATGTTGGCTGGCCGAACAGATTGTTTGGGCTGCCGAACTTTTTTGCCCGGGCACCGGTGCAGGCCGTGGAGCTGCGATACTAACGTCCGCCTTCCCGTTCCCAGGTACGGAGCCGCTCACGGTTGCGACAGCCAAAGACCGCGAGCGTGGTCAGACTTCGCACACGCTGTCGCGCGTCGAGAGCGCGAACGACATCGGCACGCATCCAAACTGCAAGTGACGGACATCCTGGCGGGCGATGGGCTGAGGCTTTGCCTTCCTCCATCGCGACGCCAATCCGGCACCCGCGCGGGACGTTCCTGGCCGCGCCCGCTTGCCCGGGTCGCGGACCCGCGGGCAAACCGCTCGAGTGCTCGACCCTTTCACACTTCAACCCATGAGGCTTCGACCATGTCATTGATCTCCCGGACCCTCCTGGCCACCCTGCTCGCCGGCGCGGCACCAGTCTGGGCGGTTTGCACCACGACCGGTGGCGTCAGCGCCAGCTCGGGGACGCTTGTGCCGAATTCGGGCGAGACGGTCGACTGCACCCTGTCCAACACCGTTTCGATCAACAATGACTTGGCGACCGGCGTCACCGTAAACGTCGCCGGTGGCGGCGACATCACGACCACAGCCACCCGCGTGCCGATCAACCTGGGCGCGGGGACAACGATCAACAACGACGGCACGGTGACCGGCGACTCCGTCGTCGGTACAGACAATCCAGGCGCGATTACGATCCGCGGCGCGGGCAATCAGATCCTGAACCGGGGCACGATCGAGGGGCTGAATAGCGCGGCCATTCAGGGAAACCTGCTTGGAACCGCCGCGACCGGGACGGTGCTCGAGAACTCCGGCGTCATTTCATCGACCACCAGCACGAGCTCGAGCTCGAGCTCGAGCTCGACCGTCAGCCTCGGGTCCGGGTCCCAGGTCGTCAACTCGGGACAGATCCGCCAGAGCGGCTTCGATAGCGCGCATGCGCTATTGGTCGGCGACGGGAGCCGCATCGAGAATCAGGCGTCGGGCCTGATCCAAGCCGAGCAAGTCCTAGGCGGCAATAGCGGAGGCGTGAACACGGTGCAGATGATCGGCGCCAGCACCCTGGTCAACGACGGCACCATCAGGGTCATTGGGGACGTGAGCGGAACGAGGAAGGGCACCGCTGTCAGCGCGCGCGGTGATGGGGCAAGGATCGAGAACAGCGGTACCATCGACGCCGCGCGCGGCTCACTGGCCATCAGCGGGTCGGGCACCACGACCATCGTCAACTCCGGCACCGTCTTGGGTGGTGCCGACGGGGCGATCGCGATTTCAAACGGAGAAGGCAGCGCCGTCACTTTGCAGACCGGCTCGCAGATCACGGGAACGGTGTCGGTCCGTGTCACGGAGCGCGTGCTCAAGACGCTCGCGGACTGGGGCGGCAACCAGCAAGTGTTCGACCTTTGCCAGCAGAATCCCGTCTCTGCCTGCTACAAGACCGTTAGATCGCTGCCCAACCAGGCCACCCTGGCCCTGGAGGGAACGGGGACGGAGGACGACCGCATCACGGGCTTCAACCTGATCCAGAAGCGCGACGCCGGCGCCTGGACCCTGGGCACCGGCCTGCAGGCCGGCTCGGCGTCCGACAGCTACCAGAGCAGCGACTTCCGCGGGCCGCTGACCGTCGAGGTGCAGGACGCCGACGGCCAGCTCAACCTCACCGGGGCCATCTCGGATAATGCCGACGGCACCCAGGGCGAGCTCGTCAAGGGCGGCGCCGGCGTGCTGCCGCTCTCCGGCAACAACACCTACAGCGGCCCCACGACCATCAACGCCGGCACCCTGCAGGCAGACGGCGGCAACGGCATCGGCGACAACTCGGCGGTCACCGTCGCCGCCGGCGCCACCCTGGCGGTGGGCGGCACCGAGACCATCGGCTCGCTGGCCGGCGCCGGCACTGTTGCTCTGCAGAATCAAACTCTGCGGACCGGCAACGACAACACCTCCACCATCTTCAGCGGCGGGATCAACGACGGTGGCGCGCTGGTCAAGATCGGCACCGGCACCCTGCGCCTGTCCGGCAACAGCCCGAGCCCGGGAATGCTTTCGGTCGTCGACGGCATCCTGGACATGGCGGGAACCACGGCCATGAGCGTGACCACCGGACCCGCTGGCGCCCTGATCGGCACTGGCAGGGTCGGCCGCCTACTCAACCAGGGCCTCGTCTCACCGGGCAACTCCATCGGCACGCTGACCGTGACCGGCGACTACACCCAGACCTCGAGCGGCACCCTCGACATCGAGATCGCCCCCGACGGCAGCGCCAACGACCTGCTCGCCGTGGGCGGCACGGCGAGTCTGGGCGGGACGCTGGCGGCGCGGACCGAGGGCCAGGGCTCCCTGGTGCTCACGCCGGGCATGGATGGCACCTACACGGTGCTCACCGCCGCCGGCGGCGTCAATGGCCAGTTCGGCAGCGCGCCGGCGGGCTCGAGCCGTGCCTTCAAATGGGGCACCATCTACAATCCGGACAACGTCCAGATCGTCATCGACTACGTCGGCTTCGCCGCGGTCCAGACCGGCGCCGCCACGGCCGGAGCCCTCGCGCCAACCGTCATCCCCGGCACCGGCACGACCAACCAGATCAGCAAGGCGGTCGCCCTGGACCGGGCCCCGATCCATCCGGTCACGGGCCTGTTCACCAGCGGCAATCCCGACTTCGACCGCGTGCTGCTCGAGATCGCCAACGAGACCCCGGAGCAGCTCGCCGCCACCTACAACGCCATCATTGCCGAGCCCTACGCGGCCTTCATGACGGTGCTCTTGGAGCAGAACGACTTCTACGCCGAGACCGTCATGGAGCGCGCCCAGCTCTGCTCGGCGCGCGGGCGGGGCTCGCTCGCCGGCGGCTACTCGGCCCAGCAGCTCGCCGCCGGCGAGACGCTCACCGACGGCTGCCCCAACCACGAGCGCCACGGCGTGTGGATCGACGCCACCTGGCTGGAGGGCAACATCGACGGTGAGGATGGGCTGAGCGGCTACGACTACCGTCTCGCCGGCGCCGTGCTCGGCGCCGACACCGCGCTCGGCTCCGATACCACGGCGGGCGCCGCCTTCGGCTTCGGCCAGCCCAGGCTCGACAACTAGGAGCTGGCCGACGCCGAGATCGACGGCGACAGCTACTTCCTGAGCGCCTATGCCACCACGACCCGGGACCGCTGGGAGCTCTTCGGTCTGCTCGGCTACACCTGGGGCAGCTACGAGTCGCAGCGGCACATCCGCTTCGGCAGCATCGATCGCGCCGCCAAGGGCGAGTTCGACGGCGACGGCTTCATCGCCTCGCTAAAGGCCGCCTACGATTACCCGGTCGAGGGCTTCGACCTGATCCCCGAGATGGGCCTCACCTATTCGAAGATCTGGCAGGACGGGTTCACCGAGCGCGGCGCCAACAGCCTCGACCTCAAGGTCGACGACGCCGACGCCCACTCGCTCGTCACCTCGTTGGGCGTGCGCCTCGGCACCGAGGTCAAGAGCGGCAACACCCGCATCCGCCCGCAGCTACTCGTGCGCTACGAATACGACTGGAACGCCTCCGACGACGACGCCCACGACATCGTCTCCACCTTCGCCGGCGTGCCCATCATCGGCCCCATCGACATCATCGGGCAGAACCGCGGCGAGCACGGCGTCACGCTCGCCGGCGGCGTCACCGCCCAGGTCAAGGACAACCTGAACCTCTTCGCCGGCGCCGGCTACCGCTGGAACTCCAACGGCGACGAGTACAACCTCGGGATCGGCGCGCGCATGGCCTGGTGAGGCGTAGCGGCTGGGCCCCTTCCCCTCGGCCGCCAAATAGGAGCTCAAGCCGATATGACCTGACCTAGGTGACCGATTTTGCCAGTGCAGCCCAGAAGGATCCGCTCTGACCCCCTTGATTGTGCAGGCCAATTCAGAAGGCCGCACCTCGTATTCATTGTCTGTTGTCGTCGCCAATTGGGCCGACACGTCCGTTGCATTCCAATCCTTCAGGAGTCCCCGATAATGAAGATCTCCACCCTTGCCGTCGCCATCCTCTTCACCGCGGCCGCCCCCGCTGGCTTTGCCTCGTCCGCCTCGGAGCGGGAGTACCAGCGCGGCTACAACGACTGCCTCCACGGCCGCTACGACCAGAACCAGCACGGCGAGTCCTATAAGAAGGGCTGCCGCGCCGCCGAGGATCATCAGAAATCGCAACCCGCGTCGGCGAAGCACGCCCCTGCCACGGCCAAACCCGCGTCAAAGGCGAAGATCTCGGATCTGAAGGGGATGGACTCGGTCAAGGCCTTCGACGTGATGACCTCGAGAGGCTTCACGAACGTCGACACCATCACCTCGGGAAATGCGATCTACGGCATCTACTACAATGCCAAGACCCACCAATGCGTGCAGCTGACCAACGCCAACGACCGCGTCGAGAGCGCGAACGACATCGGCACGCATCCAAACTGCAAGTGACAGACATCCTGGCGGGCGATGGGGTCAGGCTTGGCCGTCCTCCATCGCGACGCCAATCCGGTGCCGCGCCGGACGTTCCTGGCCGCGCCCGCTTGCCCGGGTCACTGACCCGCGGGCGAGCGGCTCGACTGCTCGACCCTTTCACACTTCAACGCATGAGGCTTCGACCATGTCATTGATCTCCCGGACCCTCCTGGCCACCCTGCTCGTCTCCACGACGGCCTTGGCAGGCGATATCCGCACCGAGCGCGTGCAGTTCCACAAGGGCGCCAACAGCGCGACGGTGCACGGCACCATCAAGGGTCGCGAGACCGTGGACTACGTGCTCGGCGCCCGCAAGGGCCAGTCCATGAACGTCAGCATGGCGACGGACAACGGCGCCAACTACTTCAACATCATCGCACCGGGCAAGGCGGACGAGGCCATGTTCGTCGGCTCCACCTCGAGCAACCAGTTCGAGGGCACCGTGCCCGCAAGCGGCGACTACAAGGTGCGCGTGTACCTGATGCGCAGCGCCGCGCGGCGCGATGAGGTGGCCAAGTACCGGCTGGAGATGATCATCGACTGAGCGATCGCCCATCCATGAACCTTGCTTCGTTGCGCCGGCGCTGCGCCGTTGAGCAGCGTCGGCGGACGCCGATTCATCAGGAGACACCAATGAGCCCACGCGCCCTGTTCCCCGTCGTCCCCGGCATCGCCAGCGTGATGAAGCAACATGCGCCGGCGGCCCTGATTGCCGCCTTCCTGGCGGCCTGGTCGCTGCCGTCCGCCGCGGACTCGACACGGGCCCGCTGCGAGATCTACCCCAAGGGCTTGGACAAGCTGGAGACGATGGTCCCCTGCACCTTCGGCCAGCGCCAGGGCTATATCACCATCACGCGCGAGGACGGCGTCAGCTACGAACTCTCGCCGGTCGGCGACGCGCCCGGCAACTTCCGCGACCAGGACGGCAACGCGGTCTATCGCCAGACGATCCACTCCTCCGCCTCGCCCACGGCCTTTGAACCGACCACGTTGAGCAGGGTAAGTGCCACCACCACGCCACTGAGCAGAAGGTGAGTACCATGGGGCGGATGCTACCGAAAACCCGTCCCCAATTGGCAGTCGGCTCATGGGACACAGCGCCCGCTCTCCGCTTGAGATCGGATGTCCGCTTCTTCTCCCGGCAGCCTGCCGACTCCCCCAGACGTCAGTGACAGCAACGCGTCCATACCTGCCCCTCAGGGCCGCTCTGTCATCGGCAGTAATGGGTCGCTTTGAGACATCTCTGCGCCCTCGCCGGTGAGCGCACTGTGGGAAAGCTGGAAGGTGGTGAGGTGGCTGAACCTCAGAAGTTCGTGACGAACTATTGTAGGAAGCAC
>Ga0316577_10001889_pt1 | contig 10133 bp, 3 predicted proteins | sample S5NA_FD_203073 | JGI IMG/M metagenome (GOLD analysis project Ga0316577, IMG submission 203073) | Rhizosphere microbial communities from salt marsh grasses in Alabama, United States - S5-7_050615r2r1 | ecosystem: Host-associated > Plants > Roots > Rhizosphere | place: USA: Alabama | collected... | reverse complement strand
TAATTGGGGACAGCATACGTTTTCACTTATTTCTCAATAGGGGACAACATATCCAGGTACCGATTTATAATTGGTGAAAACGTATGCTGTCCCCAATTTATTCATGGGACGTCCCCCTAATGCTTAATGTGAGCGATGGCGGCATCGATCATCTCGGCAAGGTTTTCAGGATACCAATGTCCGATATTTGGCGTCACGATGAATTTGTGATCGAGACCCTCTGTCTTCATGATCTCGGCCATCGCCTTCTGATCCGGCAGTCGGTTATCCATCTCTGTCGTGATCAGGGTCCCCCGAATGCCTCTGTCCCTAGCTTCTCCCACCTTTTCCGCCGTAAAATCTTCCGGTTTGGCCGGGCAAAGGACCACAAACCCGGCGACAGGAATGACATTGTCCAGAACGACCTCCAAAGTTGCCACTCCCCCTGACGAGAATCCCCCGATGATAACCTGAGATGCATCGACAGGAAATTTTTCGAGGATCTTTTCGTAGGCTTCCCTTATCTCCTTTTTGGTCAACTCCATATCCTCTGTCCAACTGTACCCGGTCATGGTAACAACCTGGCTTGACTGTGGGAAAGCCACTATGAATTCTTTTTTCAAGAGAGGCGATGTCCACTGGGGTTTGAATCCCTCGATATTTTCTCCACCACCATGAAGAGCGATGAACAAGGGGTATTTTTTGCCTCTGTCATAATTTTCTGGGGTAAAGACCTCCAGCTTTGGCTCGACCTTATTTTGGACCTCCATTCTTCTGGCTTCATTTTTTCGTTCGAAGACCGCAAACCCATTCAATGTCTTCAACGGGGTCCATATTTCGTTCAAAAAATCATACTTGCCGTACCAGATTCCGCGCTCCAACCCATATTCCAGGATTTCCAGGGCCTTCTCTGTCTCCCCGAGCTGCACATACATAAGCGCAAGGTTAAAGGAATTGGCATGGAGGTGATCGGGAAATTGGATCAAGGCTTTCTCCAGGATCTCAGCGGCTTCGGCATATTTTTTCTGCTGATACAGACTGCCAACGTGTGCCCTCATCTCCTGGTAGGAAGCGAACTGTTTCTCTTCCTGGATCCGCCCATCAGCGCACACAAAAGAGAGCACTAATACCGAAATGATCAGAACTGCTTTTTTCATGCCATTCCCTCCTCTATTCTGTATGCATCATGATCATGGTAAGGGATATTTTCCATTCGGTAAAGCATAATTATCTCTTGACATCCTGGCCCTCAAAAAGGTAAAAATATGGTGTCTTGTGATTTTGCCGAGGAAACGGGTTTAGAAAAGGACTCAAACCAGAAAAAAATTTCCGGGGATCTTTTTCCCTGGAGGGAATATTTGCCGGAAAATTGATGGAAAAAAAACTTATACTTGACATTATCTATAGTATTTATAGAATTTAAACATAACCAAGCCTGAATTGGAATGGAGGATTGGAGATGCTGTCAAAGCGCCTTGTATTATTAACGGTTCTCATTTTTTGTCTTTTTTCTGTAAGCCTTGTGCAAACCACCGGCCAATCGCAGGAAGAAGGCCTCGTCGCCGGCCGGAATACGAACGTGGTCGGAGGGACAGATCCCTACACAGGAGATCCCTACCTCCAGCGGCAAAACGAGCCTAGCCTGGCCTTCTCGACCCGGAATGTCATGAACATCCTGGTCGGGATGAATGACTACAGGACCATAGACATTCCATTTGAAGATGTCCTGCCAGGGCCCGTTATAAGCCAACCGCCACCAGACGCATGGGTAAGCTACGCCCAGTCCAACGACGGAGGAGGGTCATGGAAAAGTTTTCTCCTTCCCGGCTATCCCCAGGACACATCCGACATAGGCAAGGCTTCTCCGCTCAAATATAACGAATTGGACCAAACGGGCTACCTCACAGCGGCCGACCCTGTGGTCCGCGCCGGCACCAACGGACTCTTTTATATGGCCGGGATCGCCTTCAATCGGGACCAAAAAAACGGAAATCCCGTGTTTGTGTCGCGGTTCATCGACAATAACAACAAAGAATTCGAGAGTGCGATCGAATATATCGACACAAAAATAGCATGGAAGGCCGACGAAGATATGTTTTTCGACAAGCCTTGGCTGGAGGTGGACGGCCCTCACGGCGTCGGCCAGAGGGTAACCATCGCCGGGCAGAGCATTCCCAAAAGCAACGTGTACCTGGCATATGCCGGATTCAAGGGAGCCGAAGTAGCAACCGAGGGCTTCACCGGCATCCAACAAACGGACCTCACCAGCCAGATATATTTCCAAAGATCGACCGACTGCGGCGAAACCTGGGAACCTCCCGTGATATTCGACTCAGGACACGACCTCAACCAGGGAGTATCCATCGCCGTCGACCCCCGGAATAACGGGCAGGTTATATGTGCCTGGAGGACTTTCGGCGAGCCCTACGAAGCCATCTTGGCTGCCATCTCTACGAACGGCGGGGTGGACTGGGACAGAGTCGTGGAAGTGGCGGCGTTTCCGCCTGATCCCTACGGTGCCTTTGACCAGCCGACGACCCCTTTTATCTTCCGGACAAATGCCTATCCTTCTGTGGCCATCGATCAAAACGGCTACATCTACTGCGTATGGACACAAGATGGGATCGGTCCGAACGATGAAGCACGCCTTTTGATCGCCACGTCCACCGACGGCCTCAACTGGTCCGCACCCATGCGGGTGGACAGCTTTGCAGACCAGCAGTTCCCGGGCAACCAATTCCAGCCCTCCATCACCATCGCCGCGGGTAAGATACTGCTAGCCTGGGTCGACCAGCGTTATGATGTCGTGCGCATCGATCATCCTTTGATGTTCTGGGACCAGTTCATCGAGGAGGCATACCCTGTACGGCATACTGTCGATATCCGCGTCGCGCAGGCCATCCCTTCTCTCACGCCCGTCTTTTCCAAATCCATTCAGGTCTCCCGCTACCTTTGGGCCTTTATAGATGGGCAGGCCATCCAGCTCGAGTATCACACGCCCGGCGACAGAATATTTTCACATGGGACCTTGCCTTTTATCGGCGATTATCTCGACATCGCTCCCGCCCCCCGGTTCCTTCCCCAAGGCAACGGCTGGGTTTTCAACAAAGACCCCAATCCAGAAACGACATTCCAGGTAGCCTGGACGGACAACCGGGATGTTTTGGGAAATTTGGATTTGGTATATAATCCCCCTAATCTCCCTAATGTTCTGAATAATGTCCTGAATTCCGAAAACGGATGTACCAATGGAGACGCCACAGGTATAAGGAATCAGAATGTTTACTCCGCCCGGATATCGGAAGGGATCATAGTAGGGTCTCCCGGAAACACCAAACCTCTCAACATCAAAAGAGCTTTCGTGGTGCAGGCAAAAAACACCACAGCTCTCGAAAAAGCCGTCCGGTTCGAGGTCGATCCCGACACGGCACCCTATGCCAGATTCTGGGAGGCCGGAGTCGAATACGAGCACCTGGATCGAACCATCCCCCCTTACTCCTCCTTCGCGACCACTGTTCTCGTCGACCCCTACGGCGACGAATACGCCCCCGTGTACATCAACATCCTGGAAGAAGGCGTGATCGTCAGCCAGGTTATGCTCAACCCGGACCCCACCAACCCTGAGATACTGGACCCTTACAACGGTGATCCCACTGCTAATCCTCACATCGTTAACGACGAGGTCCACACTCCTCACATCGTGAACTGGACCTATGAGGAAGTCGACCCGAACATCGTTTATTATGACCCAGAAAACCCTCATATCGTCAACACGGACTTGGTAACGCCACACATCGTGAACGATGACCCGTTGACTCCCCATATCGTGAACCCCCACATCGTCAACCCGCACATCGTCAATCCTCATATCGTGAACGTCGCTCCAGGGAGCTCCGGGACCGACACCATCTACACGGTTCAAAACGACGGGAACACCACATCCTCCTATTCCTTGGGCACCTATCCGGCGGATGTGCCGGAGGGGCTGCTGGTCCAGATCCTCATTTACAAGATATACACGACACCCACATCCAGAGGCTGCGAGCTGGACAATTCCGAGCATCAGGAGCTTCTGGTGAACCATACCAACCCCCACATCGTCAACAAAAGTCCGGGCGTAACGACCCAGGGAATCGACACCGCGCTCCAGGAAAACGAAGACGTTTGGGACGCCCATTTTTCCCTCCAGCCTGGAGAACAGGCTTACATCGTGTACCGTACATACAATCCCGATCCCGAAGACATCATTTTCACGGACCCTCTCGTGCCGAAAATCACGGCCGATATCGCCGATGTTACCGATGGGAATCTAGGGCAGCTACCTGCGTTTCCACTCCTTGTCGTCACGACCTCGGTGGACGCAGGGATCGAGGGCGAAACCTTCAGCGCAGCCATCGAGGCATTCGGCGGCACCAGTCCTTACTCCTGGCAGCTATTTGGCGCCCCTGACGGGATGGTGATCGACCCAGACACGGGGATAATAACTTGGCCCTCTCCGACAGAAGGAACCCACGAATTTTCCGTCACTGTAACGGATAATGGAGATCCGGCCCAGGTTCAGGAACAAAACTTCACCCTGCATGTGGTGGCTCATTTGGAGATCACCACCGAAACATTGGAAGATGGCGTTGTCGATCAGAGTTATCCGGGAACACAGATGGAGGCGACCGGCGGAACCGGCATTTACAACTGGAGTCTGGATGTCGCCCCGGAATGGATGATCATAGATGAGGACACCGGGATGATAAGCGGGAATGCAAGCCCCGATGCAATCGGTACATTTCCCGTCACAGTGCGTGTCACGGACCCAGGACCGCCTTACCAGACCACGACCCTCGAAACGAGCGTCTCTATCGCTGAACCCCTGCAAATCGTGACCGAATCCCTGCCGAACGGCGTCAAAAATTGGGATTACAGCGCCACCCTCGAAGCGCAGGGAGGAATCGGCAGCTACACCTGGGAATTATTAGCACCTCTCCCTCCAACCTGGCTGAGCATCGACAGCAGTACAGGCGTGATCAGCGGCACTCCCCTCAATCCCTTCGAACAAGTCGACATCACAGTCCAGGTTCAGGATCAATTCACTCCTGTCCCTCTTACGGCAACGAAAACATTTACTATCATAATCTACGATGCTCTGATAATCGTCACCGAATCATCAGACCTCGCTCCGGCATATGCCGGCACGCCTTACAGCGCAACCCCACCCTATACTACCGATACCTTGGGTGCTACCGGCGGCATTGAGCCCTACTCCTGGGGATTGACCGATACATCTGGGCCTCTTCCCGTTGGACTTACCCTGAGCACGGACGGAGTGATCAGCGGAGAACCAGTCTATGATCCAAACGCAAACTATCCCGAGGACTACACATTCGAAGTCTACGTGCAGGACCCCGTCGGATTCCAAAAAGTTACCAAGGAGCTCACCATCACGGTCAACCCCAAAGAAGCCTCCGAGGTCATGATACCAGATGAGACAGGGGACACCGAAGCCAATGCCATCGCTACCGACCCAGACGGGAATGTCTATGTCGTGGGCAAAATAATTGCCGACGGCCTCGACTCCGATCTGTACATCGCGAAATACTTCACTTCCGGGGAACTGGATTGGAAGCACACCATCGATGGGGGACAGGATGGTGACGACGAGGCCGAAGCCATCGCCGTCGATTCCGCAGCCGATTCATCAGGCATATACGTGACCGGATATATCACAGGACCGGACGGGGATGCGGATATTTTCCTGATAAAATTCAGCTTCGAAGGTGCCGAACTGTGGCGAAAAGAAATCAATGGCGGCTACGGAGACGACAAAGCCAGCGCTATCGCTGTCAAGGATGGATTCGTTTGCATAACCGGGTTCAGCACAGGGAAGACATCGGGTGAAGATTTCCGCACGATCCTCTTCACCGCCGATGGCGAAATGGAGTGGGATCACAGTTATGACGGTCCCGCCCACCAAGGTGACTTTGCCAAGGCCATCGCTATCTCCCTCTCAGGAAATGTCAGCATCACGGGTTCCAGCTACAGAGGAAACAAAAAGTCGGGACATTTGGACTACGTTACGATCACATACGACAGCTCAGGAAAGGAAATTTGGGAAGAGAGATACGATGGCAAGGAAAACGGAGACGATGAAGCCATGGCCATATGTGTCGATCCCTTAGAAAATGTCTATGTGACAGGAAGGAGCGAGCTCCCCAAAAAGGATATCCTGGATTTTGACTACTACACGATAAAATACGACGCCGCAGGTGAAGTCGCATGGGAAGTGCGGTACGACAGCGGGAACGGCCACGACGAGGCCATCGCCATAGCTGTGGACGACACAGGCGTTTATGTCACAGGTTACGCCACGGGCGTGGCCACAGGCGCGGATTATTATACCGTGAAGTACGACCTGACAGACGGCCATGTGATCCGAGATGCCCGGTATGACGCTGAAAACGGAGAGGACAAAGCCACCGGGTTGGCGCTCGATTCCACGGGCGTTCACGTCACGGGGTGGAGCAAACCCGGCACAGCCACGAATTTCGACATCTTCACCATAAAGTACTCCTTAAGTTTGGAATCGATTCTCTGGGAAACGCGGTATGACGGCGAAGGAGGCAGCGACGACTTTGCCGTGGCCATCGTGAAAAGCATCACCGGCGAGGTTTATGTGACCGGGATCAGCCAAACTCTCTCCGGGACCAACATGGTGACGTTAAGGTACTGAGAGCTGTTACTTAGAACCTATACGTGATTTTGCGTCGTCGATCATCGGGTTTTCGATATCCTGGTCGACATTTTTCTTGATGTCCAAAAACTGCTGGTAGGATTCGGCAGCGGCTGGGCTGTCCAGGCCATCCTGTGCTCGCCCCAGGAAATAATAGACCGGCGGGAATCTATAGAAAGTAGGAAGGTCATCCAGAAAGACGGAGATCGCTTCTCCCCTGCGGTTCAGGCACGTTTCGAATTCGGAATAGGCTTCGGTGTATTCCTTCGCCTCCAGATAGGCTTTTCCCATGGCGAAACGGCCCACCCAAGTGTCCACCATTCCCAGCGCTTCTTGAAAAAGAGAAACGGCCCCGGGGATATCTCCCCTGGCCAGGCTCAATTCTCCTCCCAAGATCTTTGCGTAGGACTGATGTACAGGCAGTACCTTCACACTCAGATCCGCTGCCAGCGAACGGGCTCTTTCTGTCTCGCCCGCTTCGATAAAAACCTCTGCAGCCGAAAAAACGGCCTCTTCGTTTTGGGACATCGTCAACGCACGATCTGCTTCTTCCAAAGCTGACCTTGTATTTCCTTGAAGCAGATAAGCACGAGCTATCAAGATGTGTTTTTGCGCCGCGTTGTATTTCCAATCGTTTTTGACATCCACTTCGATTCCTTGTTTGAGAATCGACTGTGCGTCTTTTAACCGCCCTTGATAAAGGGCAATATCCGCCAATCCATGGGCAGCCATGGATGCGCCATAATCGCTCTTGGATTCGACCTGCTGGTAGGTTTCCGATGCTTTGGCAGCGTCACCCGAAGCCAGCTCGATGAGAGCCAAAACGGGATAAACATACAAAAAATCCGGGTTTGCTTCGATGATGGAATGGGCCTGCTTTGCGCCGGCTTCGAACTCTCCAGCTCCGGCAGCATACCAGACCAGATTGAACTGGATGTGGATGTTGTCAGGATTGAGTTCGACGGCGCGGAGCCCTGCCTCGTAAGCCCGCCGCATGTCGTAGGAATAAAAATAGGCCAGAGCCAGATTTGTGTGACCGGAAGCATCCAAAGGGTACTGCTCGATCAACGAAGAAAATTCTTCGACAGCCTTTTTATAATTACGCTCCATCAAATAATACCCGCCTCTCGTGCGGAACTTCTCCCGGTCTGTCATTTGATCGATGCGTTTCATGGCCTCGAGATAGTACTCCTCTGCCTTGTCATACTGCAGATTGTTGTGATAGATGGCAGCGAGACCGGCATAGGCACGCCCGAGGTTGGGATCATTGTCCAAAGCTTTCATGTATTCTTTGATGGCTTCTTCGGAATTTCCAGCCGCTTCGAGACGTTGTGCATTGGTGTAGGCTTTCATAGCCTCCAATGACGTGGTGGTGAAAGTTTCCCTGATAAGAGCTTCCGAGGATTCCTCGGGTATCACACCGAGATTTGCCCTGAGTTTGGCCGTGATATAATCGACGGCGTTCAAGACTTTGGTTTTACTGTCGATCTCCTGGTCGACTTCCGTTATTTTCTTGGAAGTGCTGGGGTCTGTGGCCCATGCCTTGATCAGATAGCCGTTACCTTTTTGTTCGATAGAAGCGCTGACAATAGCATTGATGCCCAGCCTTCGGCTGATCAATTGAGCGGTTTCAAGGTCCACATTTCCCTCGGAGCCTGGTTTCAATCGCATCGCCTGCTGCCGGGATTGCTGGCTCTCGAAAACCGAGATGTGGGATGCTCCATCCAGGCTGATACTGAAGGCTTTTTCGATGACGCCGTCAAAAATGGGATCTCCTGTTTGGTTCTGGACATCGGTAAGAATGACAGAGATAGCCTCTGGTTCTGTAACCTGAGCAGGCCCTTTTCCCGGACGTGCCAGCTGGAAAATGACAAATCCCGCCAACACAATGAGGACGACAGCGGTGGCAATCCATGCGACAGGGCGACTGAATAGCGAAGGCGATCCCAGGATACTCCTCTGGGCTCTGCGAATATCGTTCATGAATTCTGCAATATCTTGGTACCGATCTTCACGTTTTTTGGCCAGGGCTCGACTCATGGCTGGCCCGATCACCTGATTCAGCGATTTTGGCTTGACCTGTGCTTGGGGGGGCGGGTCCCGGAGAATCGAGCTCAATGTCTCGATGGCACTCGGCTTCGAAAAAGGATGATGCCCGGAGAGCATTTCCTGGAAAATAATACCCAGTGAAAAAATGTCGCTCCTGGCGTCCACCTCTTCTCCTCGGGCCTGCTCGGGTGACATGTAGGCGATAGTGCCGGCAATGGCTCCCTGCTCTGTTATGTCAGATTGGGTCAAGGTGGCAGCAATGTTCTCCTGCCCTTTGGGAAGAATTCGTTTGGCCAGACCGAAATCCATGACCTTGACGTGGTTTTGGGGTGTAATCATGATATTGGCCGGTTTTAGGTCGCGGTGGACAATTCCTTTCCTGTGGGCTTCGTCCAGAGCTTCGGAAATCTCCAGTATGATGCGGAAAACCTCGGAAAGGGAAAAAGGCTTTTCCTCCATCGCGTCCTTGAGGGTTTTGCCTTCCACATACTCCATGACGATGAAGGATTTTTCTTCTGTTTCCCCCGTTTCATAGACCTTGCAGATGAAGGGGTGATCCAGGGCAGCGGCGGATTTGGCTTCCCGCAAGAATCTCATCCGCGTCTGCGGATCGCTTTCCATTTCAGGAGGGAGGAATTTAATGGCGACGTTTCTTTCGAGAACAGAATCTCTGGCTAGATAGACCTGGCCCATCCCTCCTTGACCGAGGAGGTCGATAATCTCGAAGTGGTCTATGGTATCGCCCTTGGATAACATTGCAATTCTGCTAGCGGAACTCCCTTTCAAACGCGCAAAAGTTTTATAGCACAGGGGAAGGATGTTGTCAATTTAAGCGAATCGATCAAAACATCGTTATTTAAAAGGCTTGACAATAAAGATTTTGATTTGATACAAGTTAGATATCTGCCGGATGAGAGGATCCCCTTACACAGCAAGAAGCTGAAGTTCTCGCTTCTATTCATTAGCTATTAATGGGCTATGCTTGATACAACAAAACAAAGGGGCAAAGTGCGCATTTTTTCCAACTCAATCAATTGAAACAACATAGGAGGCGGGCAATGAAAATAAAACGTTTATTTTTATTTTCTTTATTGGCTATCGTTCTGATTGTATCGGTAAGCATTCCGACCAAATCTCAATTCAAACTGCTGAATGGGACTTACGAACTCATCGCAGGCCGAAATGTGAACATGGTCGGTGGAAGCGATCCCGTTACCGAAGTTCCTTATGATATCGGGCTTCAGCGTCAGAACGAGCCATGGATTGTAGCCTCTGCACGGAATCCTATGCATCTGATAGCGGCAGCCAACGACTGGCGGCCAGTGGAAATGGACGTTGTGGGCGAAGAACTCCCAGGAGTTCACCAAGGAATCCCAGCAACCGA
>Ga0316577_10001888_pt1 | contig 10133 bp, 5 predicted proteins | sample S5NA_FD_203073 | JGI IMG/M metagenome (GOLD analysis project Ga0316577, IMG submission 203073) | Rhizosphere microbial communities from salt marsh grasses in Alabama, United States - S5-7_050615r2r1 | ecosystem: Host-associated > Plants > Roots > Rhizosphere | place: USA: Alabama | collected... | reverse complement strand
CGGCTGGTGCCGATGCGATTCGCGAGCTCCTGGTGCGTCGGCCGCGTGAACGTGACGCGGTTGTTGCCCGGCTCGCGCTCGCCTTCCGCACCGGCGATCTCCATCAGCGTGTGCAGCAGCCGGTCCCGCGCGCTCAGCAGCGCGTGCGACCCGATCTTCCGGTGCAGGTCGCGCACCCGCCGGTTCAGTTCCCGCACCAGGGTGTCCTTCGCGCCGGGTGCCGAATCCGTCCACTTGAGGAACGCGGCGGCGCTGAACCGGGCGATCGTGGACCGTTCGACCGTGATCGCCGTGCCGGGCTGCTCGCCGCCGTCCAGGGCGCCGGTGAGTCCGAACACGCAGCCCGGTCCGAGCAGGGAGACGATCACCTCCCGGGCCTCCTCGTTCGTGAGGATGATCTTCACGCGTCCCTCGACGACGACGAACACGTACGAGGCCGGGTCGCCCGCGTAGGCGAGGATGTTGTTCTTCGGGTACTCGTGGCAGAGCGCGAGCCCGGCGAGTCGCTCGATCTCGGGCGCCTCGACGCCCTCGAAGTACTCGAACCCGGCCAGGGTCTCCGCCAGGTCGGCGGGGCGGCGCGCGGGGCTCACAGCCAGAGATCCGTGCGGACGGTCTGACGCCAGACCCGCGCGATCGCCTGCGCGACGGTCACGCGTCGCGTCGCGATCTTCGCGACGCCGGTCATGCCCGGAGCGGGACGCCACGCGACGTCCGGGATCGGCACGATCGCCTCGACCGTCCCGTCGGAGGCGGCCGGCGCGACGGCGGACACGGTCGACCGGAACTCGAGGTCGGGCCGGGTCCCGAGACGGAGCCCGGCCGGCTGGCCCGCCTCCAGCTCCCCCGACCGTTCGAGCGGGATCCGGATGCGGGCGAGTCGCTTCTCGAGCGAGGCGATGGTTGCGAGCTGGCTCCCTTCCTCGAGGTGCTCGCCCCGGCGCTCGGCCAGGCGATAGCCGAGCACGACGCCCTCCACCGGTGCCCGGAGGATCAGGCGCTCGCGCCGGACGCGGAGCACCTCCCGTTCCTCGCGTACCTTCTCGAGCCGCGCGGACGCGTCGGCGGCCGCGGCGAGATCGCGCCGGCTCTCGGCCCGCGCCCGGCGGAGCTCGAGTCGTCGCACCTCCGCCTCCCGGTCGAGCAGCGCCGCCTCCAGCCCGGGGTTCCAGAGCACGGCGAGAGGGGCGCCGGCCGGCACGGTGTCGCCCTCGGCCACGAGCACCCGGTCGAGGATTCCCTCGGCGCCCGCCCGCACCGGCGCCGGCGGAGCGGCCTCGACCGTGAACTCGCCGGTCGCCCGGTACGTCCAGGGCAGCACGAAGGGCAGGGCGATCAGCGCCACCGCCGCGATGGCCAGCATCCCGGCCCGCGGTCCGCTCAGGAAGCCCGCCTGCCAGCTCGTCCGCGCGGCGAGCCCGAGCGACCGGACGCGTCCGGCGTACTTCCGGATCATCTTCACGGCGATCCAGACCACGAGCACCCAGATCCACGGTCCGATGAACTTCCCGAACACGAGGATGAGCCAGGCGAGCCCGACGATGGAGATGAAGACGCTGTAGAGGCTGGCGAGGGCGCCGTAGACGAGGAAGATGCGGCGCTCCCGCGGCGTCACGGGAGGCTCCTTCACGTCCATGCCGAGGACCCGGCCCTTCAGCAGCCAGCCCCAGTACTCGAAGGCGCCGACCCGGAGCCGCGGGATCTCGAGCCAGTCCGCCAGCGCGTAGTACCCGTCGAGCGGGATCAGCGGGTTCAGGTTCGAGAAGATCGACGACAGCCCTCCGGTCAGGAAGGTCAGGAAGGCGACCCAGTGCACGAGCGTGCCGGGCTCGGTGAGCGCCCACACGACTCCGCCCACCGTCGCCACCATCAGCTCGATCCACGGTCCGGCGAACGTGGTCCACAGCCGATGCGAGCGCTTCTGGAAGGTCCACGCATCGTCGGTGGCGCAGTACGCCGCGGGCGTGAAGTAGAACAGCATCACGCCCCACTCGCGGACCTCGCCGCCGAGCGCCTTCGTGGTCAGGCCGTGGCCGAGCTCGTGGATGAGCGTGATCACGGCGGTGACGGCGATCAGGAGGACGACGTCCCACGCGCCGATGCCCTTCAGCGTGTAGAGGGCGACGGTTCCACTGGCGAACTCGTCCCACTTGAGGCCCGTGACCACGAGATACGTGGCGAAGAACAGGAGCGACACGGCCACGAAGCCCGGCGTCCACATCCAGCGGAGAGCCCGCTGCATGCGCCCGAAGACGGCGTCGGGGTCCCCGAGCGAGACCTGCAGCCGCAGGATCGAGCCCTGGGTCCGCTGCTTGCTGCGGATCTTCCGTTTCTTCCGGAGACGCTCCTGCAGCATCAGGTGCTGCTCGGCCGGAGACCGTTCCACGATGCCGAGCCGCTTCAGCTTGGCGGCGAAGTCGGCGACGACGCCCGCCGAGGGGCGCGCGCCGAGCTCCGACTCCGCGGCGTCGGCGATCTCGTCGGGCGTCCGCGTCCCGTCCATCAGCCGCATCAGCGTGACGACGACCTCGTCGAACTGGAAGTACTTCCGCTCGGTCGGCTCGCGCACGACGTAGTGCACCTCTCCGTGCACTTCGCGCCGGACGATCTTCACCTCGGGGTGGAGCTTCGGCCGGGACTCGAGCGTGGCGGTCACGCCCCGGTCCCTCCGGTCGCCGCGGCCCGCGGCTCCTCCTCGTCCGACGACCCCGCCGCGGGCCCGAGCTCGGCGGTGGCCGAGGCGCCCGGCCGGAAGGCGCCCACGTCGCGGAGCTCCACGATCACCTCCCGCGTGCCGCTCCCGGCGTCGATCGTGGGCCCGACGAGCAGGACCCGCGCCGTCTCCCGACTCCCGTCTGCCGCGGTCAGCGTGACCGGGGCGCCGACCTCGAACGCGTCGACCTCGGACTCGGGGACGAGCAGCCGCGCCCGCAGCGGCGCGAGGGCCGTGACCCGGAACAGCGGCGTCCTGTCGTCCACGACGTCGCCCACCCGCACGTACCGACGGGAGATCACGCCCGCGAACGGCGCCCGGATCTGTGTGCGGGAGAGGTTGAGCCGCGCCTTCGCCAGCGCCGCGTCCGCCGTGCGGCTCCGAAGCAGGGCGTCCTCCCGCTCCGCCTCGGAGACGGCGCCGGACTTCGCGAGCTCCTCCACCCGGCGCAGGTTCGCGGCCGCGATCTCGGCCTCCGGCTCGGCGGCCTCGACCTCGAGCCGCGCGTCCTCGTCTTCGAGCGTCGCCAGGACCTGGCCCTCGGCCACCCGGTCGCCGACCTCCACCCGGATCGACGTGACGGGGATGCCGACGCCGGTGTTCTCGTCCACGAGGAGCCGGTTGTACAGGTCGGCGTCGCGCTCGGAGTAGAGGTTCGTGGAAAACGAGCGCTCGCCCTCCACCGCGGGGGTCGCCATCGCCACCGTCGCGCGGGCCGGCGGCGCCGCGCCATCGTCCTCCGCCGATGCGTCGGATCCGATCTCCCGGGCGCACCCGGTCGCCGCGACGGTCGCCGCGAGGGCGAGCGCCACCCCGACGCCGGTCCGGTCCGGTCTCTTCCAGCGACGCGTCGTGCGTTTCCTCATGACCGACTCCTCATCGCCATGACCGACTCCTCAGCGCCAGAAACGGAGCTGCATCCACTCCACGAGCGGCCGGATGACGATCCAGCCGAGCGGACGGCGATCTCCCACGATCTTCGCGCGCGCCTGCAGGCCCGGACGAAGCAGACCGGCGTCGTTGTCGATCCGGGCGCGGACGACGAAGGTCGGCTCGGAGACCCCGTCCTCCGACGGCTCCGCCTGTGGGGCGATCTCCGTGACCCGGGCCACGAACGTGTGCTCCGGACGGGCCTCCACCTTGAGCCGGACTTCCTGACCGGGGCGTACGCGGTCGATGTGCCGCTGGGGGATGCGCGCCTCCAGCTCCAGCTCGTCGGTCCGTCCCAGCAGGACGAACGTCTCGCCCGCGTCCAGCCACTCTCCGACGCGCTCCCACGGCCGCATCGTGAGGACGACCCCGCTCACGGGGGCCCGCAGGCGGGTCCGATCCAACTGGTCGGAGAGCAGGCGAACGCGACCGGCGAGCTCCGATGCGGAGATCCCGGCCACGCGCGCGGCCGATTCGTCGCCCCGGGCGCGCGCCGCCGCCGCGGCACGCTCGGCGCTGGCCGCCTCCGCCTCCGTCTCCCGAAGCTGGATCTCCAGCGCGTCGTCCCGGAGAACGGCGAGCACCTGGCCCTCCTCCAGCGCATCCCCCTCGTCGACCAGTACTTGCGTCACGAGACCGCCGACGGTGGCCCGGAGCGGCATCCGCCCGGCCGGGAGCAGCTCCGCACGTTCGGCGGCCGTCCTCTGCTTCCAGGGAAAGAGGACGACGGCGAGCACGGCGAGGGCCGGGATTCCGTACCGGGCCAGGAGCCGCCGGCCCGACATTCCCTCCAGCCGTCCGCGCCACTCGGCGATCGGCTGCAGGAAGCCGATGAACGGGGTCTGGCTGTAGAGCTCCGCGTTCCGGAGCGCGACCGAGACCTGGTTCGCGAGGAGCTCGGTCGCCTCGAGCCCGCTCTCCCCGAGGAACGCCGGCGAGGAGGACTCCATGTAGAACGCCCCGAGCCGGCCCTCCTCGTCCTTCAGCGGAACGAGGCAGAGGGAGCGGACGCCCCGCTCCTGCAGATAGGGAGCGAACGCGGCACGGACTGCCTGTGCCTCCTCGTCTTCGCCGTCGACGTCCTCGACGGAGGTCGTCCCGCCGCGTTCCAGCAGCCAGGTGATCAGGCGGGACAGGGCCCGCGTGTCCTCGGCCTTCGCGTCGACGTTTTCCTCGCCCGAGATCGCTGCGATCCGCGGCTCCCCCGCCTCGTCCAGCGCGATCACGGCGCGGTCGTACGCGATCGCCTGGCTGGCGAGGTTCACGACCGACATCACGAGCCGGTCGACTTCGAGCGTCGCGTTGATCTCGCGGCTGATCCCGAGCAGCGCGCGCAGGTCGCGGGCCCGCTTCTCCGCGTCGAGAAGGCGGGCATTGTGGAGGGCGAGACCGGCCGTCGAGCCGAGCGCCTCCAGCAGGTCGCGATCCCCTTCGTCGAACCGACCCGTGCCCGAGCGCCGGTTCAGGAGCTGGAGGACCCCGAGCACCTCGCCCTTCGCGACGAGCGGCGCGGCGACCATGGAGTGGGTGGCGAAGCCGGTCGCCTCGTCCACCTGGTGGACGAACCGCTCGTCGTCCCGGGCGTCGGACACGAGCTCCGGCTCCCCCCGGACGCCCACGCTTCCCACGATTCCGGCGCCCCAGGGGAGCTCCATCCCCTCGATCCGCTCGCTCACCGGCCCGCGCGCGATCTCGCACACCAGGGTCTCGCCGTGTCGGAGCCAGATCGAGCCGGCCTCGGCGTCGAGCGCGTCGATGACGCGGTCGAAGACGCGGGGCAGGAGCGCGTCGAGGTCCAGGGTCGAATTGAACTCGAGCCCCGCCTCGTGCAGGAGCCGCAGGTGCTCCGGTTCGAGACTCACGTCGTCGATGACCCGGCGGGTCGACCGCGACGGTGGCGCCGGCTGTCAGGACATGGTCGCCGCACGGTTCGCTCCGTCTTCACACGGGGATGTCGGGAGCCTCGGATACGTCAATATATGCGGAATGCGGAAACGTGGCAGGCGGGGGGCACCGCCGGATCACGGAAGCCGGTGCAGGCCCACCCGCCACTCCACCTCTTCCACGGCGGCTTCGGCGAGGCGCCGCCGTACGTCCTCCGGCAGGTCCGGGTCGGACGCGAGCCGGGCGGCGCGGACCCGGTCGGGTGCCAGCACGTGCTCCCACAGTCCCGCGGGCTCCAGCGCCGCGCGAAGGGAGGCGTCGTCGGGATAGTGGCGCCCCGACCGGCGCCGGACCGTCAGCCGCCACTCGGTGCCCGCGACGGCGCGATCCCCGGTCTCCTCGAAGTAGCGCTCGAGCGACCGTCGCACGCGGGCCAGCTCCTCCTTCCTGTCGCGCAACTCCTGGCGCAGGTGACCGAACCGGTCGGCGAGCTGGCGCGCCTCGGCGCGCGACGGCACGGTCGCGGCCGGCTCCCTCTGCCCGTCGTCGAAATACCAGTCGGCGAACAGGACACAGTGTTCCCGCCAGTCGCAGGAGGTGCAGCGCCTCTGCGCGATCGGCTCGAACTCGCCCGCCTCGAGTCCGCGGGCCACCGCCCGGACCTTCTCCCGTGCCACGTCGAGGCGCTCCTGCGCCAGGCGGGGGACGGCGATGGGAGTCAGAGACGGCACGTGGTAGAACTGGAGCTCGGCCACCTCGAGCCCGAGCTGGGCCTCGACGGCCATCTGCGCCAGGGCGAGCTGCGGAGAGGTCTCCGCCTCCTCGCGGGTCGGCACCCGTCCGGTCCGGTAGTCGACGATCCGGACCCGCCCGCTCTCGAGCTTGTCGATCCGGTCCACGAGCACGACGGTCTCGAGACCCGCCACCTCGAGTCGCATGCGAGCGTCGACCGCCAGCGCGGGACGGAAGCGGTCGCCGCCGTGCGCCACGTAGAAGCGCTGGAGCATGAGCGTTCCGTCCGCGTACGCATCCTCGCGCTCGTCGAACGTCAGAAACGCCTCGTCGTCGAACGCGGCGTCGAAGGCGTCGAGAACGTGCTCCAGCGGGGGCGGACCGTGCAGCCGGTTCCGATACATCGCCGCCAGGGCCGCGTGCACGGCCCCGCCGCGATTCCGGCGCGCCGACGGGCGCCGCCGATGGCCCTCGAGGACGTGCAGCTTGAACCCCTGGGGACAGTCCAGGTAGAGAGTTACGGCCTGCGGGCTCAGGGATTCCATCGGTCGAGCGCCTCCGGGTGCGGGACTCTCGGCGTGCTGTCCGAGTGTAGACACGACTCGTCGGGAGGTGAAGGCCCCGTGCCTCCGCGAGGGGAGCGGAGCCGGGGCGGCGACGGGCGGGGAGCCGCGCCGGACGGGGCGAACCGGGCCGGCCGATCGCTCGCCGACCCCGCCCCCCGCCGTCGCCGCCGCCGCCGGCCGCGTCGGCTTTGCCGGGGGGGGAGAGGGGCCGTATCCTACCCGGAACCGCCGAACCCGGAGTGAATTTCATGCCCCGTCGCGCCCCGAGGTGGGACCCCCGTGCGGTCCCCGATCCCGTCGTCCCGAACCGTCGCGCCGCACGGCGCTCGCCGCGGGCGATCCCCCTCGCCGCGCTGTCGCTCGCCGCGCTCGCGTGGGTCTCCGGCTGCCGGGGCGGCGAGGAGGCGTGCTCCGATCCGACGGGGATCTGCGAGTACGGAAACCTCTCGGTCCAGGTCTCGACCTCGGGCCAGGATCCGGATCCCGACGGGTACGATGTCCTGCTCGACGGCGCGACGAACGGGTCGATCGGGGTGGACGCGAGCCGCACGCTCCGGGTCACGGCGACCTCCCACACGGTCGCTCTCGGAGACGTGGCGTCGAACTGCGCCGTCCAGGGCAGCCCGATCCGCACGGTCTCGGTCCCACTGGATGGCAGCGCGTCCACGGCGTTCTCCGTGGTCTGCGAGGAGATCGTGGTTCCGGTTCCGGTGCTCGACGTCACTCCCTCGTCCCTCGCCTTCACCACGCCACGGGGCGAGAGCCCGGGGTCGAAGACGATCACGGTTCGCAACGCCGGCGACGGCACGATGAGCTGGAACGCCGGGGAAGACGGCGCCTGGCTCAGCCTCACGCCGACCAGCGGGTCCCTCGGGGCGGGGGAGAGCGCGACGGTCACGGCCTCCGTGGCGAGCGCGGGGCTCGTCGCGGGCGGTTACGCGGCGACGGTCACGATCACCGCGCCGGGCGCGACGGCCTCGCCGAAGACTCTCGCCGTCACGCTGACGGTCACGCCGCCGGGCCAGCGGGCCCTCACCGTGTCGGGCGCCGGCGACGGGACCGGCGTCGTGACCTCGAATCCGTCCGCGATCAGCTGCACGCTCACGGCCGGGTCCGCCACCGGCGCCTGTGCGGCATCGTTCGACGAGGGGTCGGACGTCATCCTGACCGGCACGGCCGCGGGTGGATCGGAGTTTACCGGCTGGGGCGGCGACTGCGCCGGCGCCGGGACCGGGCCCTGCACGGTCGCCATGACGGGGGACCGGGATGTCGAGGCGACCTTCGCGGAGCTGCCCGATCTGTCGGTGACGCCGACGAGCCTCGCGTTCAGCGCCCAGCAGGGCACGAGCCCGACGCCGGTCGCCGTGACGCTTCGGAACGCCGGTGGAGGGACGCTCGCGTGGAGCGCCTCCGACAACCGGAGCTGGCTGTCCGCGAGCCCGGGCTCCGGCAACCTCGCCGCCGGCGCGAGCGAGACCCTCACGGTGACCGTCTCGAGCAACTCGCTGGCGGACGGAGACTACGTCGGAACCGTGACCGTGACGGGCGCCGGCGAGACGGTGCCGGTCGGCGTCACGCTCCGGATCGCGCCGGTTCCCCAGCAGTCTCTCACGGTGACGGGGGCCGGCGACGGCTCCGGGTCGGTGAGCTCGAACCCGGCGGGGATCGGGTGCCAGGTGGAGGCGGGAGGGACGAGCGGGACGTGCGCGGCGCCGTACGACGAGGGGACGGTGGTGACGCTGACGGCGGTACCGGCGGCGGGCTCGTCGTTCGGGGGCTGGAGCGGGGGGTGCACGGGGACGGGACCGTGCCAGGTGACGATGTCGGCGGCGCGGAGCGTGGAGGCGCGGTTCGAGCTGGATCCGACGCTGGAGGTGGACCCGACGAGCCTGACGTTCGCGTCGCAGGAGGGGACGGACCCGGCGACGCAGACGGTGACGGTGAGGAACGGGGGCGGGGGGACGCTGAACTGGACGCTGACGGACGACCGGACGTGGCTGAGCGGGGCGCCGGCGTCGGGGGCGCTGGGGGCGGGAGCGAGCGAGACGGTGACGGTGAGCGTGGCGAGCGCGGGGCTGACGCCGGGGGACTACGCGGGGACGGTGACGATCTCGGGGGCGGGCGACAGCCGGGAGGTGGCGGTCCAGTACACGGTGACGGCGACGTCCGTGGCGCCGACGGCGAGCTTCGACCCGGACTGCACCGGGCTCACCTGCGACTTCGCCGACACCTCCACCGACCCGGACGGGACGATCGTGACATGGAGCTGGGACTTCGGCGACGGCGCGACGTCGACGCTGCAGAATCCGCAGCACACGTACGCGACGGGCGGCCCGTTCACGATCACGCTCGTGGTAACGGACGATGACCTGCTGGTCTCCGACCCGGCCGTGCGGACCGTCAGTCTCAGCACGCCCGTGCAGGCCGGGTATCAGCTGGAGGTCCGCGTCTCGCCGGGCGCGTCGCTGACCTCGTCGCAGCGGGCGGCGGTCGAGGCGGCCGTGGCGCGGTGGGAGGAAGTCATCTCCGGCGACGTGCAGGAGGCGACCGTCATCCGCGCGGCCGCCCTCTGCGGCGGAGCCACGGTGCCCGCGCTGAACGAGATCGTGGACGACGTCGTCATCTACCTCGACTTCGTCTTCATCGACGGCTCGGGAGGCACGCTCGGCTCGGCCGGGCCCTGTTCGGTGCGGATCCCGGGGTATCTGCCGGCGCTCGGAGGGATGAAGTTCGACACGGCGGACCTGGCGAACCTGGAGGCCCAGGGGCGGCTCCAGGACGTGATCCTCCACGAGATGGGTCACGTCCTCGGCTACGGCACGATCTGGACCCCGCTCGGGCTTCTCCGGGACCCGACGAGTCCGGGCGAGCCGATCCAGGACACCTACTTCGACGGCCCGGGCGCGATCGCCGCGTTCGACGCGGTCAGCGATCCGGACTACGCGGCGGGCCCGAAGGTGCCCGTCGAGAACGACAACACCGTGTACGGGACGGGGAGCCTCAACGGACACTGGCGCGAGGGGATTTTCGGGGCGGAGCTGATGTCGCCGTCGCTCAACCTCGGCGACAACCCGCTCAGCCTGGTCACGATCGAGGCCATGGGCGACGTCGGCTACACGGTGAATCCCGGCGCCGCCGACCCGTTCTCCCTCGCATTCAACCTCGAGGCGGGAGGGGCCGCTCCGCCGATCGTCATCGACCTCGGGGACGACATCTGGCGCGGTCCGATCGAGGGGATCGATGCGGCGGGCCGCACGGTCGGGGTCGTACGGCCCTGACGCCGTCCGACGGGCGTCCCGTGCGGACGG
>Ga0316577_10001887_pt1 | contig 10133 bp, 6 predicted proteins | sample S5NA_FD_203073 | JGI IMG/M metagenome (GOLD analysis project Ga0316577, IMG submission 203073) | Rhizosphere microbial communities from salt marsh grasses in Alabama, United States - S5-7_050615r2r1 | ecosystem: Host-associated > Plants > Roots > Rhizosphere | place: USA: Alabama | collected... | reverse complement strand
GTGCGGGGGTGCGACGGTCACCACAGCCAGCCCTGCCCCCCGAAAGTTGAACTCGTTCAGTCGGTTGGAGGGGGCGCAACCCGCCAACAGGACCAGCGGCACCACGAGAACCAGTCCGACAGGCCGGACCACCGAGAGCCTTTCCATTCGGAACCTCCAATGCGCGAGGCCGGCGGGACCCCTTCACTTCAATCAATATAGTCTGCCCGAGACTTCGGACATCTCTCCAGGGTACGCCCTCCCCTTCCCAGCCTTCTCCAGGAAGGAAGGTGTAGAAAAACACGACATCATGCCGGAGAAATTGTCAACACCCCCCAACCCTATGCGCCGTAGACACTTGGAAGTCCCTTCTCGGAAGCCACCGAAAGAAGCGTAGAAATTCTCAACACCTCTCTCCTGTTGAGCTGCACCTGGACCGGGAAGGCTGAACCCCGTAACTCCAATCCTTCCCAGGCGTTGCGCCGTCGGGCCCGGAAGTCCCCTCCTCTGGCATCCGTGTTGCTCCAGGAACCTGCCGTCGGTCGGGGAATCGATGGGGGGATGGGTACAGGACACACACACGTCGGAGCAAGAGATGCTCACTGGACTCTTCGTAATTCTCGTGGTGACGGCCCTCGTGCTGCGCTACGTTCTCGCTGAAGCACCAACGAAGGACCTGGCCAGGGCGACCCTGCCCCTGCCCCGACCCATTACCCTCAGCGAGGCGGTGGAGCCCCCCCCGGAAGCCGTCTCTCTCCAGCCTACCTTCACCTGGACCCGCATCCGGAGGAACGGCGAGATCTTCCTGGGAATCCATCCCCTCCTCACGAGTCTTCTGGGGTTGGATTATTCCCTCGAGCTGCTGCCGGACGATGCGGCCGTGGAGAAGGGGGAGCCTCTCCTGAAGATCCACCGCGGAAAGAGGGAGCTCCAGGTCTTCTCTCCGGTGAGAGGGATGGTGGTGGAGGGCAATACGGACTTCTCTCCCCTGCCCGGGTGGGAGGGCTCCACTATGAGGGGCGGGAGCTGGGTCTACCGCATCGCACCCGCTGGGAAGTGGGCGGAGACTCCCCTTCGGCTCGAAGGGGAAGACGCTTCCGCGTGGGCTCACCTGCAGTACCGCAAGATCAGGGACTTCCTCTTCCGGACCGAGATCCACTCCGAAGTGGGCCTCGCCGCGGCGGACGGCGGAGAGATCCCGGCAGGGGTGATGAGCCAGCTGGACGACTCCGACTGGGAGGCCTTTCAGGCTTCCTTCCTCCACCCTCCAGAGGACGCCCGGGAGGAGTAGAAGGGAATGATCGGGGACGCCTCGGACGGCGCACTGGAGCCCACCTGCATCTGGGTCCTTGCCGGGGTTCTGGACCACCGTCTCTGCCATCGGAACTACGAGTGCGAGGGGTGCGACCTCCATCGGGCTCTCCAGGGCAACCCATCCCACCCCCAACCCTCTCGCTTCCCCGAGTGGGCCCCGCAGGCCCCCCTGGACCCGGAGGGCCCTCGGGCGGAGGACGCCGTGGATCGGGCCATTTCTGCCTACCTCGCTCACCTCACCGAAGACTGCGAGCTGCACCTGGATCGCCCGCATACTTCCGGGCACTTGTGGATGCAGGAGGTCTCGCCCGGCGAGGTCCTCCTGGGCCTGGATTGCCAGGACCTGAAGATCCTCTTCCCCATCCAGGACATCCTCCTCTCCCGGCCCGGCGTCTGGCTGGAACGGGGCCAGGCCATGGGATGGGTCATCCGAGGGACCCTGGCTTTTCCTCTTCTCTCTCCCCTCGCCGGCGAGGTGCTCGAAGTCAACGAAGAACTCCTGGCGGAGCTGAGAGAGCACAAGTTCCCGAAGACCGGGGCTCGCTGGATGATCCGTCTCGAGCCCCACGGTGGCCTCGACGAGCTACCCGGCTTGCTCCGTGTGGAGGCGGTCCTCGGCTGGCACAAGGAGAGGCTAGGGGTGATCCGGCAGTTTCTCCGCAAGGCCATGGACCCTGGAGTCGGCGCAGGAGTGACCCTCAATGATGGAGGGGAGCCCAACCCGAATCTGGAGGCAGTTCTGGGGACCGAGGCCTTCCGGGAGCTTCTGGACCGACTGTTCTCGAGACCCGACTAACCCCACCCTCCACCCCAGTCTCCCCCGGATGAGGAGAGTGGCACAGAGCGTGCTGCTCTCCTCCGGTGTTGGGGGAATCGACCGACTCTCCTGAACCAGCCCGCGACCACTCGAGGGTCTTCATGCCGGGGAACGTCCCGAGAATCCGGATCACATCTACCCTCTCCTTCAGGCTCTACCTGGTTCTGCTACTCTCCGTCCTCTTCCTTTTCGCGGGTTACTCCACACTCACGAACGAGCTCCAGTCCAGAGCGATGGAGGATCAGCTGAGGGACGGAGCCAGCCGGGCAGGGGACATGATCCGGCACAGCCTCTTCACCAGCATGCTTCTGAATGAGCGGGATCTGACGCACTCCATCATTTCCCTCCTGGGCACTGAGCCCGACGTGGACGCCGTCCGCATCTACAACAAGGACGGACGGATCATGTTCTCCAACGATTCGGCGGAGATCGGGACCACGGTGGACCTGGAGGCGGAGGCCTGCTACGCCTGCCACGCATCGGCTCAACCCCTCACCGCGGTGCCCACCCCGGAACGGTCGAGGTTATACGAAAGGGAGGACGGAAGCCGGGTCCTGGGCCTCATTATTCCCGTCCGGAACGAGGAGGGCTGCTGGAACTCGGCCTGCCACGCCCACAGCTCGGACCAGTCGGTGCTGGGCGTACTGGACGTACAGATGTCCCTGTCCAGCGCGGATGCCACACTGGCCCGGGCTCGCCATCAAACCCTTCTTCTGCTTCTGGGGGGTGTGGTTCTCGTCGGGGTCGTTCTGGCGCTGGTTGTCTATCGTGGGATCCACGTGCCGACCCGGATGCTTCGCTCCGGCACAATGGCACTGGCGGACGGAGATCTGGACTACCGCATCGAGATGCATCGCACCGACGAGCTGGGAGCCCTGGCAAGATCTTTCAACCGCATGGCGGAGAACCTCAGGCAGGCCGACGCGGAGCTCCGGAGCTGGTCCAGCACTCTGGAGGAGCGGGTACAGAGGAAGACGGAGGAACTGGAAGAGGTGAGCCGCCAGATGATTCAGGTGGAGAAGAGCGCCTCCCTGGGAAAGATGGCCGCCACCGTGGCTCACGAGATCAACAACCCTCTCTCCGGCATCCTCACGACCGCCAAGCTCCTGGAACGGAAGATGACCCGCCTCCTTCAAGAGGGAGACGAGCGGGAGAGGGTCCTGGAGAACCTGGACCTCATCCGTAGCGAATCGACCCGCTGTGGAAACATAGTCCGGGACCTTTTGACCTATGCCAGGGAGAGTCGGACCGAGTTCCAGGAGTGCCACCTGAATCAGATCGTTCAGCGGGCGGTGCGGCTGATGGAGCACCACACGGAGGTGGAGGGCATCGACACCCAGATAGGCCTCTTTCTCAAAGACGACCGCGTGGTATGCGACGCCGAACAGATTACACAGATTCTCATCGCCCTCATGATCAACGCGGTGGAGGCCATGCCAACCGGTGGACACCTTCGGCTGAAGACCTGGGATGATCCTACCGTGGGCTCTCACCGGGTGTATCTCAGCGTGGGAGACAGCGGAGTCGGAATACCGGCCGACCTGGAGGATCGGATCTTCGATCCCTTCTTCAGCACGAAGCAGGAAGCGAAGGGCGTGGGGCTGGGGCTGGCGGTGGTGTACGGCATCGTCCAACGTCATGGGGGGACGATATCCGTGGAGTCCGATCCGGGCTTGGGGACGACGTTCACGGTGGAGCTTCTCCGGCGGCCCCCCGAAGCTCCGAGGCAGACTCAGTCATCCATCATCTCGGACATACTAGCCGAATGAAGAAACGTAGAATTCTTATCGTCGACGACGAGCGATCCGTCCGGAAATCCCTTCAGGAGTGGTTTCTGGAGGATGGCTTCGACGTGGAGACGGCGGAAGACGGCCACGACGCCCTTCGGATCATGGATTCGGGCCCGTTCGACATCTTCATCGTGGATCTGAAGATGCCGGGCATGGACGGGATCAGCCTCCAGAAGCGGATCCAGGAAGGGGACAAGGACGCCACGGTCATCATCTTGACGGCCTACGCCTCGGTGGAGACGGCGGTGGAGGCGCTGAAGCAGGGAGCCTACGACTACGTCACCAAGCCCGTGGACCCCGACGAGTTGTCGAACCTGGTTCGCAACGCTCTGAGGCAAAGGGATCTCTCGGAGGAGAACGTCCGGCTGAAGGAGCGGATGTCGGAGATGAACCTCGCCACCCCCATCGTAGGGGAAAGCCCGAGCATGATGCGGATCATGGAGATGATCCGGACGGTGGCGGAGACCGATTCCACGGTGGTGATCCTGGGGGAGAGCGGGACCGGAAAGGAGCTCATCGCCCGGGCGATCCACACTCAGAGCAGGCGCCGGTTCGCGCCCATCATCGCCGTGCACTGTGGTGCCATCCCCGAGACCCTTCTGGAAAGCGAGCTCTTCGGGCACGAGAAGGGAGCGTTCACCGGAGCCCAGTACCGGCGAAAGGGAAAGATCGAGCTGGCCCACGGGGGAACCCTCTTCCTGGATGAGATCGGGGACATCACGCCGAAGATGCAGGTCGACCTCCTGCGGGTCCTGGAAACCAGGACCTTCACCCGGTTGGGGGGAAACAAGGAGATCCAATCCGACTTTCGTCTCGTCTGCGCCACTAACCAGAACCTGGAGAAACAGGTCACGGAAGGGGCGTTCCGGGAAGATCTCTACTACCGCATCAAGGTCTTCAGCCTGGAGATCCCACCCCTGCGGGAACGGGGAGAGGACATCCTCCCGCTGGCCCGGCATTTCGTGTCGAAGTATGCCCGCTCCATGGGGAAGCCGGAGAAGAGCTTCACGCCCGAAGCGGAAGCCCTCCTGGAGAGCTACCGATGGCCGGGGAACGTCCGGGAGCTGGAGAACGCCATCGAGCGGGCCATGGTCATCGGAAAGGACCCGGAGATCCGACTCCGGGATCTTCCCCTCAGAGTGGAGAACGGAAGCTCCCCCGACTCCGCCTCGCTGGAAGCCATGGAGAGGGAGCACATCATCCGGGTGATGCGGGAGATGGATGGGAACGTGACTCGATCCGCGAAGGTCCTGGGGATCGACAGGGCCACCCTCTACAACAAGATCAAGAAGTACGGAATCCAGCGTTGAAGACCGCCGGATCCATCTACGTCACCTTTCTCGATCCCACCCCCCCTCCGTGGTCTGCCGAGCTCGTGAGGGAGCTGGGAGGGGTGTTCCCGAATCCTGTGATGTCTCTGGAGGTGGAGATGGACCTGCGCCCCGCCTATTTTCCGGAGCGCAACCAATACCACGCCACCCTCATCCTCGCCTCACTCCTCCGCCGGCTCCCGGATCCTGGAGCCAGAATCCTGGGGATCACGGGTCTCGACCTGTTCGTTCCGGTCCTGACCTTCGTCTTCGGGCAGGCGCAGCTGAAGGGCCCAGGGGCGCTCCTCTCCACCTTCAGGCTCAGAAACGAGTTCTACGGGCTCCCTGCCGACCCCTATCTCCTCCTGGACAGGACCATAAAGGAAGCGGTCCACGAGCTTGGGCACTCCTTCGGCCTGGTCCACTGCCATGACCCGGCGTGCGTCATGAGCTCATCGACCTACGTTGAGGAGGTGGACCTCAAGTCCGACTGGTACTGCTCGGAATGCGAGGGCCTGTTGCTGGCCGGGACCACCTCGGCGCAGGAGACCGGGGGCCCCTGACCGAGGGGACGTCCTCCGGCCCCCGTCAGCGGACCGGGAAGGGGCGTCGGGATCACCGCGTGCCGGTGGACACGGGCGTGACGGGGTCCTTCCCCGCCAGGACCGCCCGGGCGTTCCGAACCGCCAGCTCTGCCATTCCCCGCCGGGTGTGCGTGGTGGCGCTTCCGATATGCGGCAGAGCAAAGACCTTGGGATGGTTCGCCAGCTCCGGAGGCACGTCGGGCTCCCGGGTGAACACGTCCAGTCCGGCACCGCCGAGCCTCCCCTCGTCCAGGGCCGCCAGCAACGCCGTCTCGTCCACCAGGTCGCCTCTTGCCGTGTTGATGAAGAGGGCCCCCGGCTTCATCTGACCGAAGCGCTCTCGGTTGAAAAGCCCCCGGGTGCTCGGGGTGGAAGGCACATGGACCGTGACCACATCGCTGGCGGGGAGCAGATCCGGGAGACCCCGCGGGCTCGCACCGGTGGCGGACTCCAGCTCCAGGCGCCGCTCCTGGTCCGCATAGAGGATGTTCATGCCGAAGCCCACGGCCCTCCGGGCCACCGCTTGACCGATCCGACCGGCCCCGACGATGCCCAGAACGGCCCCCTTCAGCTCCAGCCCCAGGAGCTGGGTGGGCCCCCAACCCTTCCACGCTCCCCCAGCGACCATCTCCCGGCCCTCCCTGAGGCGGCGGGCTACAGCCAGGATGAGGGCCCACGTCAGGTCGGCGGTGGACTCGGTGAGAACGTCCGGGGTGTTGGTGACGACGATACCCCGTCGAGCCGCCGCCTCCAGGTCGATGTTGTCGTAACCCACCGCACACTGGGCCAGAACCTTCAGCTTCGGCAGTCCCTCGAACTCTCTTTCTCCCAGGCGCCGCCGCAGGAGGGAGATGAAGGCCACGTACTCCCCCTCGGGCGTCGGGTCTCGAGCCTCGATCCACACCAGCTCGTGGCCGGGGATGGGATCCTCCGGGAGGAGGGCCTCCAGCTCCGCCGCAATGAGGACTCTGGGCCGTGAGGAATCGCCGGACCCGGAGGTCCCGCTCTCGTCAGTGGCCCCTTCGGAGCCGACCATCAATTCCCACCCCCTCCCCGACGGCCGGGCCGCCGCCAACGCACCGGCGCCGGCGGCTCAGGCTTCAGCTCCACCGCCTCGGTCTGGAGGAGCCTGAGAGCCTCCTGCACCGCGACCTCCAACTGCGGATCCTCCCCCCGCACGTGGTGGACCGGTTCGAAGGGAACCGCAATGTCCGGAGCGACCCCCTCCGCCTCCACGGCCCACTCTCCGTTGACGTCGAAGAACCCACCTCGGGGAGCGACGAAGCGGCCTCCGTCGATGAGTGGCGGAGTATCCCACGTTCCCACCAACCCCCCCCAGGTCCGTGCTCCCACCAGAGGTCCGACGCCCCTGAACCGGAACAGATACGGCATCAGGTCCCCACCCGAGCCGGCCCGCTCGTTGATGATCATGACCTTGGGGCCCCAGAGCCCCGCCATGGGCTGGGTGAAAGGCCTTCGGTCCCCGGTCCGGGAGTTGAAGTACCCCGTCAGCTCCCGCGCCATCACGTCGATGATGTAGTCGGCGGCGGAGCCCCCTCCGTTGTTGCGCTCGTCGATGACGGCGCCCGCCCGGTCCTGCTGCGCGAAGTACATCCGGTTGAAGTACTCGTAGCCACCCTGCCCGGTGTTGGGAAGCCACACATAGGCCAGGCGCCCCCCGCTGAGCTCATCCACCTTCCTCTGGTTCGCCGATACCCAGGCCAGGGTCCGGAGCTGGCTCTCACTCCCGATGGGCTCCGCCACCACCTGCCTGGCCCCCTCTCGAGCCGGCCGGTCATTCACCGTGATGGTGATGGTCCTGCCCGCGGTCCCCTCCAGGAGCATGAAGGGGTTGGTGGGCGCCCGGAGCTCTCTTCCGTCGATGGCGAGCAGATAGTCCCCCTCCGACACCTCCATCCCCGGAACTGCCAGGGGACCCTCGGTACCCACCGTCCACTCCTCCGTCGCATAGATGCGATCGATCCGATAGAAGCCATCCTCCTCGGAGAGATCGGCTCCCAGGAGACCTGTCCGGGGATTGTCCAGCTCGGGATAGTCTCCCCCCCTGACGTACGAGTGTCCCACGGCGATCTCACCCGAGAGCATATCCAGGAGCTGGTTGAAATCGGACCGGTGGTTCACGTCTTCCAGCCAGGGGCTATACCACTGCCAGACCTCGTCCCACGGCGCCCCGTGGGTGTTGTCCACGTAGAGGAAGTCGCGCATGAAGCGCCAACCGTCGCGAAGCATCTGGGCGTACTCCGCTCTGGGCTCGATCCGTATCCTCATCCCGCCGGTCGCGAGCCGGTCTCCGCCGTCTCTCGGTGGCCCGCCACCGGCATCCACCACGCTCCAACCGGTGCCGGTCTGGATCAGAAGCTTCTTCCGGTCGTGGGAGGCGGTGACGGAAAGCACCCCGGTGGAGAACTCCTCCGCTTCCCCATCGTCGAGGGTGTATCGGTGGAGGGTGGAGCCACGCTGATTGGGAACGGATTCCGTGACGAATACCCTGCCCCCGGGGCCTTCCACCAGACCGGTGTAGTTGCGCAGGGGCAGGCCGGGAGCATCCACGATCCTCCTCCCGATACCGGCGAAGTCGATCACGACCTGGGGCACGCCCCCTTGCGCCTCGGCTCCACCGGAACCCTCGGAGGCCGTGGACCCACCCCGGGGCTCCGCTTGCCCTCCCTCACCGGCGCCCACCTCCTCCTCATCGCTCTTGGGCCGGAATGGAGAGGCCTCCCCCTCCCGGAGGAGGGCCACGTAGAGGGCCCTGGTCACCGGTCTGTCGTAGGAGGTCATGTCCAGCCACCCCGTATTCAGCCCGTAATCGGTGGAGGCCAGGAAGTAGAGGTACTTTCCTGATGTGTCCCATACGGGCGTGATGGCGTCGGCCATCCCATCGGTGAGCTGGCGGGTCTCCCCGGATCGGGTGTCGTGAACGAAGATCGCCCTCAACTGGTTGTCCAACCGTCGGGCGTAGGCGATCCACCTGGAGTCGGGGGACCAGACCGGGTTCATGGAGCGCTCCGGATGAGCGAACCGATCGGTGTCGACGTGGGTGAGCTCGCCGGATTCGAGATCCAGGATCAGGACCCGATAGTCTGTGTCCGTGAAGGCCAGGCGCGTGCCGTCCGGCGACCAGGTGGGCACGAAGAAGAAGGTGGGGTCTGCGATCTCGATGCGCCTGGGGGATCCCCCGTCCTGGTCGGCCACCGTCAGTCCATACTCCCCTCCCTCGTCACTGAACCATGCGATCCTGTCTCCTTTCGGTGACCAGACCGCATAGCGGTCGGCCACGCCGGGACTTCTGGTGATGTTTCGCCAGCTACCCTCCTCCACCGGCACCGTGAAGAGGTCCCCCCGGTACTCGAAGACGGCCCGCTTCCCGGTGGCCGAGAGTCGGGCATCCCGGAGTCCGCTGGCGGGGACGTCATCCCACCGCGGTCGGGCCCAGGTCATGTCCCCGGCCACCTGGATCTCCAGCTGCCGAGTGGTGTCCGTGGCCGGATCCAGCTCGTGCAGGTACCCTCCCTGCTCGTAGATGACGACTCCGTCTCCGGCTCCGAGGCTCTTCACGTCGAAGTCGGCGTGGAAGGTATGCTGGTGTTCTTCTCCCGTGCGGGGGTCCCACGACCATACGTTGGTGGCCCAGTCCCGCTCGGAGAGGTAGTAGACCACGCCGTCCATCCACACCGGCGCCATCTGCCTCTCTCCCTCCCAGGGGGGAGTCCGGAGAGACCAGTCCTCCGTGGAGACCACCCGGATGGGCTGAGCCTGCCCTCCCCGGTAGTTCCGCCACTCGGGATCCCAGAACCCGATCTCCTGGTAGGCCAGCCACGCTCCGTCCGAGCTCATCTCCCCATCGTAGGCCTGCGCAGGCGACAAGGCCCTGGGGAATCCGCCACTCACGCCGACGGTGTAGAACTGGGTGAGTCGCGTGGGATATCCGTCACGACCGGACTGGAAGAGAATCCTCCCGTCCGGTGTCCATCCCTGAACCACGTCGGCGCCGGGATGCCACGTGAGTCGCCGGGGCTCTCCACCCATGGCCGGAATCACGTACACGTCCGTGTTCCCGGCGTACTGGCCGGTGAAGGCGATCCATTCCTTGTCCGGAGAGAAGGCCGGATCCGTCTCGGCGCCATCGGCGCTGGTAAGGCGCCGGGCGCTCCCTCCTTCACGCCCCACGAGCCAGATGTCGTTGGCGTAGACGAACGCGATATGGGTCGGGCTCACCGTCGGCTGGTGAAGCATGCGGGTGCCCTGGGCCTCCAGCGTTCCCTGGCCAAGCCCGGCGAGCAAGGGAAGCACGAGGGCGAAGCCCATCAGAAATCTG
>Ga0316577_10001886_pt1 | contig 10134 bp, 12 predicted proteins | sample S5NA_FD_203073 | JGI IMG/M metagenome (GOLD analysis project Ga0316577, IMG submission 203073) | Rhizosphere microbial communities from salt marsh grasses in Alabama, United States - S5-7_050615r2r1 | ecosystem: Host-associated > Plants > Roots > Rhizosphere | place: USA: Alabama | collected... | reverse complement strand
GTGTTGGGGCAGATAAAAGCGACTTTATCGCCCCGACCGATGCCGATTTTTTTTCAGGGCGCTGGATAGGCGCAAGACCCGGGCCTGAAATTCTCTATAAGTGTAGCGCTGATCGTTGTAAACCACAGCGACCTTGTCGGGGAAGGTCGCAGCGCTGCGGGCCAGGAATTTAACCGGGCTTAACACATCGTAGTTGATACGAATAGCTGACATATGGGCGACCTCCTGATTGGTTTATTGGTTTGGTTATCGTTTTTTAAGCACAGGACAGGATGAAGGCGCGAACAGAGGATCATGATACAGCAGGGACGTTATCAAGGGCTTTTCGAACCGTTTGCGCCAGAAGGCGTTTGGTCAGCGGTTTAAGAACCACGGCGCAGATACCAACGGCGTCGGCGCGCTCCTTGGGGATGGGGTAGCGATAACCCGTGCACAGGATGACAGGCATATTTGGATAAAGGTCCCGGGCCGCGGCGGCCAGCTGATCGCCCGTCAGTCCGGGCATGGTCATATCGGTTACCAGCAGGTCGAAGGCGACCGGCGAGCGCCGCAACAGCTCCAGAGCCGCTGAAGCGCTTGTTTCAGTGGTGACCTGATATCCGAGGCGGGTTAGCATCTGCTGTCCCAAATGTGCAATGGGGGCTTCGTCGTCCACCAAAAGGATCCGTTCGGAGCCACCTGGAACAACGATGCCGGAATCGCTGGAGACCGTCTCCCCATGATGCGTTACGGGCAGCAGTATCTCAAAGCTGGCCCCTTGGGGCTTGTTGTCGGACACCGCTATGCGCCCCCCGCAATTCTCGACAATCCCGAGAACCATGGCCAAACCCATTCCGGTGCCCTCCCCCGGTGGTTTGGTGGAGAAATAGGGCTCAAAAATCCGGTCGCGCAGCGCTTGGGGTACACCGCTGCCGGTATCACTGATGGTCAGTTTGAGATACTCCCCTATAGGCAGCACCATGGCCACTTGGCCACTGGCTGCCTTCAGTTCGACCTGCGTCAGGTCTATGCTCAGGGTTCCGCAGTCCCCCCGCATGCTGTAGGCGGCATTGGTACAGAGATTCATGATCAACTGGTGCATCTGGGTGGCATTGGCCATGATATAGGCATCGCAGTCCAATCGGGTCTCGATGGCGATGGTCGTCGGGATGCTCGAGCGCAGCAAGGTCAATACCTCACGTGCGATGCAGCTGACCTGAATCGGTTCGATCTCCTCATCGGAACGGCGAGCGAAGGCCAGGATTTGTTTGACCATGTCCCGGGCCCGCTTGCTGGCGCGTAGGACCTCATGCAGTTTGGCGGAAGTGGTGGTGTCGACAGCCACATCATCGATGGCCAGTTCTGTGTAGCCCATGATGGAGGTCAGAATATTATTGAAGTCGTGAGCGATGCCACCTGCCAGGATCCCCACCGACTCCATTTTTTGTGCCTGACGGAGCTGATCCTGCAATTGTCTTTGGGTCTCCGCCGCGGCCTTCTGGGCGCTGACATCCTGGATGACACCCAGGGCATAGATGAGCTGCCCATGGGTGTCGCTCAAGGTCCGATGGGACAATAAAACATCGATGACGCCGCCCGTTTGGGTCACCATCTGCAGCGCTATTTCATGCAGGTCATGGTGGGCCTTGAGATGGGGCAAATGCCGATCGGCGAACGACCGACGAGCATCATCGGTCAGAAAATCGGTGAACGGCCGGCCGATGATCTGGTCCCGAGAATAACCGGTAACCCTTAGCCAATGGGCGTTTACGGTCGTCAGGCAACCTTGTTGATCAAGGGAGTAAAGCATTACCGGGGTATGGTTGAACAGATCACGGAAACGGGCTTCACTTTCTCGCAACTTGCGCTGTTCAAGGGCCAGATCCCTTTCCAGGCGCTGGGCGTAAAGCTGGATCCAGCCAACAACCAGGGTGATCGAAAAGGGCATCAGGATCAATAAGGCAAAGCCCAACAGATTGGATTCGCTAAGTTTGCTCTGGAATCTATGCTGCGGTAGCAAATAGTAGACACTACCAATTGTGAATAGGATAAAAAAGCCGAGGGTGGAAGTGATAATCATGGGGATACTGAGTCCGAGCTGCCGCACAATATCCTGAACCATGATCTTCAGCACGGCGCCGAAATAGAGCATCCCCACCAGGGAAAACAGCGTCATGCGAAGCTTAAAGTTGGGGAATCGATAGGTGAGAAGCGGATAGAGGATCCCGATCAACACCACACCGATTACCAGATGGATCTCCAAAAGCGGTCCTTTACCGACGAATCGTCTCACGCCGGTATACAGCAAAACCAGTGCCGTGAATAGCAGACCATTCGCTACAATGATCGATATGCTGTCGGGAAGCTGACCGCGCCCCCCGATGAGGCCTAAACCCACCCCGCACAGCAAGGTGGCCAGTATCCAATCCAGAAAACCAGGGTATGCTTTGTATTGGGACCGATGATGAAAAATGCAATAGGTCAGGGTGAGAAAAACAACCCCCAGGGCAAAGGCGAGGGAACCCATATCGAAAACTATCGTCATGGATGACTATACATGCTAATCGGTTATGGATTCACTGAACTTAACCTAAAGGCGGACAGGCGCTGATCTCAGTAAACGCCCCTTACCCCTGAACCCACCGCGGCAGGACGTAACCATTATAAGGGCAGATGGAAGCGTTGCACAAGTCCCTGTTGACAATTGCTGAAGATTAATTGGAACCTTGATTGACATATTCAGATGTGGTATATATCAGTATATATCATAAGGATGATGAGGTGGAAATTATGGAATCCGTGGCAAAACTGTTTCAAAACGGGCGATCTCAGGCAGTCAGGCTTCCAAAAGAATTTCGGTTTGAAGGCACTGAAGTCAGGATTCGCAAACAGGGCGAAAAGGTCATCCTGGAACCCATTAAAAAATCGAAATGGCCGGATGGGTTTTGGGATATTTTCACCCAGGACCAGCAATTTGAAACACCGGCGCCTTTACCCTCGAAAAAATTTGATCTGGATTAGCCGCACCCAATGTATTTGCTTGATACCAACATCATCAGCTATTGGATGCGCGGTGATTTGCAGCTGATCCAGAAGATAAAAAGCTGCAGCCCGGCCGATTTGTCGCTGTCGACCATAACCCTGGCTGAAATATATTATGGTATTGAAAAATCGCCATTAAAAAAGAAAGAACGTCGGGTCAAAATCGAGCAAATTAAATCCCAACTCGAAATTTATCCCTTTAATGAAGCCGCAGCGGTAAAGTATGGCAGTATCCGTGCATCACTTGAAAAACAAGGACGGCCGATAAGCGAAAGAGATCTCCAGATTGCCGCCATTGCTCTGGCCAACAAGCTTTGCGTTGTCACGCATAACGCTAAAGAGTTCAGCCGCATTGTAAAACTGAGCGTTGAGGATTGGGCTGTGGTGTAGCGAGCCGATGATAATTATCGTTCAACAGGCAGAAAAACCGAAAACACGCTTCCCTGCCCGGGCTTGCTTTGCACATCGATATATCCCTGGTGGAAGTCCACGATGCTTTTCACCAGAGCCAGCCCCAGACCGGTGCCGGGGATGTAACGGGTCTTTTCATTCTTGACCCGGTAGAAACGCTGGAAGATCTTTCCAAGATCGTCCGGTTCGAGACCCAGGCCGCTGTCTTTTACGGTTAAGCAAAGATAGTCGTCCCGTAGCATGAGCGCAGCATCGATGCGGCCGCCGGCGGGGGTGTACTTGATGGCGTTGGTGATCAGGTTGGAGACGACTTCTTCCATGTTCCTGCGGTGAGCGAATATTTTGGGAAGCCCGGAATTGATGGCCGCGAAGAGCTCAAGACCGGCGGACCGCGCTCCGGGCCGGTGAAGGTCGATCTGTTCGGCGACCAGACCTGCCATGTCCACGGGTTCGCGTTCCTGCGAAATCAGCCCGGATTCGATGCGGGCCAAATCCAACAGCTCGGAAGCCATGTCCACCAGGCTCTGTATTTTCTGCGAAGCCCTGCCCAGGATCTCCTCCTGTTTGGGGCTGACCTCGCCGGCCAATCCGTCCAGGACGACGTTAAGCTGCATCATCACCGAATTCATCGGACCACGGATCTCATGGCTGACCATGGAGACGAATTCGGACTTCATGCGGTCCATTTTGGCCAGGGCCGTAATGTCGTTCAGCACGGTGATGGCGCCGATGGTTTTGCCGCGACGGTCAATGAACGGGAAGCAACGGACGTTGACGATCTTGTTTTCTGATGCGCCCTTGGACGGCAGTTCAAAGGTATCGGTCAGTTCGGTCAGGCTGGCATCATCCATCTGCAACACCTCCCGGATCATCTCCTCGATCCGGGGGATATTGACGAAGGTCCTGACCTGCCGCCCTACCACCGATGCGGCGTCGTGGCCTACCAGGCGCAGGAAGGCGGGGTTGGCCAGTACAGCCTGCAGCTGCTGGTTGACGCACATCACACCTTCGTGCAGGCTATTGACCATGGTGCGGAGGCGCGAGCCGGCTTCGGCGATGTCCCGCAACGCCCGGGTGTAATCCAGGGCCTTGGCCGCAATGATACGCAGGTGATCCGGCGTGAACGGTTTGGGAATGAAGTCGAAGGCGCCTTTTTTCATGGCGTCCACCGAATGTTCAAGGGTGGCGTAGCCGGTGATCACGACAATCACCGTGTCAGGATGCTTTTTCTTGATCCGGGTCAGCACGTCGAAGCCCGAAAGGCCGGGCATGACCAGATCCAGGAGAATGATATCATAATGTTGGGCTTCGATGCAGGCCAGTCCCTGGGCGCCGTCTTCGGCCAGGGTCACCGCGTAGCCCCTCTCCTCCAGGACGGTGCGGCAGGCCTCGCGAATCCGCGTCTCGTCGTCGATCACCAGGATGTTGGGTGTGTAGTTATCGATATAGCCGTGATATGCAGGTGTTTGCATGTTCATTCCAGTTGTCGTTTCGGTTTCAGGATGGTTCGGATCACGATCCAGCTATCCGATGGACTCCGGCATGCCAGTCACGTGACTCTCGGCCAGGGGCAGTTTGAGCAGAAAAACAGTGCCCTGCGAACCGGTCCGTTTGATATGGATTTCGCCGCCGTTGTTTTTTACAATGCCATAGGCCGTGCTCAGCCCAAGGCCGGTCCCCTGGCCCGGCTGCTTGGTGGTGAAAAAGGGATCAAAAATTCGGGTGCGGTTTTTCTCATCGATACCGCAGCCGGTGTCGCCCACTTCGATGCAGGCGGTCTTTTTGCCTTTGTCCGCATAGGTTCGCAGGCTCAAGACACCCTGCCGGCGCATGGCGTCGATGGCATTGATCACCAGGTTGATGATCACCTGCCGCATTTTGTTGCGATCGGCCATGATGTGGATCGGGATTGAGGACAGGTCCCAGTCGATCCGGATCTTGGCGAAGAGTTTCTGATCGCGGATCAGGCGCAGACTTTCTTCCAGGAGCGTGTTCAGTGAAAAGAACTCCCGCGCGGCGCTGGCCTGGCGGCTGTAATCCAGCAGACCGCGCACGATGTCCTTGCACCGCCCGGCGTCTTCCAGGACGTATTCCAGGTTCGTCCGCATGGGATCGTCTTTTGCGCTTTTCTCCAGCAGGATGTTGCCGTACATCAGGATCCCGGTCAGGGGATTGTTGATTTCATGGGCCACTCCCGCGGCCAGGCGTCCCAGGGAGGCCATCTTTTCCGCCTGCATGATCTGGGCTTCGGCTTCGCGCAGCTTGTCTTCCACGGCCATGCGTTCGCGCAAATCGTTGTAGATGCCCATGGTGGCAAATTCCTGGTCGCCTTCAAAAATAATGGCCCCCGTCATCTCCACCGGCACGGCCTCGCCGCCGGCCGTACAAATCGTCACCTGGGTCGGCGGCAGCTTGCCGCGGCCGCCGCAGCTGTCGTCGCGCAACATCTTCATGATCTCTCTGGCGGTTCCCGGCGGATAGAGCGCTTTAACGTCGAGCCGGCCGACGTTTTTGAAATCATAGTCGAACAACTCCTCGGCGGCCGGGTTCATCAACAGGACGCGTCCATCGCGGTCCGCCGCCATGATGGCGCTGGCCGAACTTTCGATGATGCGTTCCAGCAATTCGCGGATACCGTGGATCATCTGCTCCAGACGCTTGGTGCGGGTGACGTCGCGCACAGACTCGATAATATAGATGACCCGGCCTTGTTCATCCAGGATAGGAGAAAAGACCCGGTCTTCCCAGCGGCTGCGGCCGTTCGGGGTGGGAATTTCACGCAAGACCGAGTGCCCCTTTGCATCCTGCAATGCCTTGTCCAGGGGACAGGATGCCTTTAAACAGGGCAGGTGCTGGTCATGGGCGAAGGTTCGGAAAAATTCGCGGCAGGTAAGGCCGACAACCGTCTCCTCGGTGGTGTCGAAACGTTCGAGGAATTTGCGGTTGGCCGAAACAATGGTCCGGTCCGGCCTGAGGATCAGGGTCGGAAAGGAGAGAGAGTCAAAGACGCGAATGCGCCAGTCGATTTCCGTAAAGCGTGTCAGATTCATCGGCCCTTTTTACTTTCCTCGAAGCCGGGAACCACGAACACTTCTGAAAGGGCGCCGCGGGCCGGCGGCGTCATCCCGGGGGGCAGGACAAGGTAGATGCACGATCCACAACAGGAAGCTGCCAACGGCGAGACGCCGGCGGATAACAACGCCCTGAAAGCGGTTTCCAGGATGCCATAGCGGTCGCCATAGTGGGGGCCTTGAAGAAAAATCAGATCCACGGCCGTTTCCGTCAGCGTGCCGACCTTCTTTGCGGAACCCGCCTGGGTCGGCGCCGTCCCGCCCTGGTTTTCCACGGCGCCGGAGACAACCAGGTGGACGCGCCGATGACCGTCCCGGACCGTACCGGCGAGAATCAACACCAGTTCGCCCCGGCCTTGGACGAGCCTGTCCAGGGAACGTTCCGCCTGACTATCCCCCTTTGCGGCAAGGGTTGCCGAGAGCATGCGCAGACCGGTGCGCTCGACGATCCCGTAGGTTTTGATCACCGGTTCCCAGTAAACAGCGATGGTTTCCATCAGACTTGCCTTACCTGGATCTGGCAACGCATGGGGGTGTGGTTCTCCGGCAGGTCGGCCACCTCTGTCACGGCGCAGGCAGCCTCGTCCAATAAGGGGTAATCGGTCACCAGGGACAGGGTGGACGCGGATGAGGCTATCCCGTGCACGGGCAAGGCCTTGAGATCGAAAACCGTCAGCAGCCGGTGGAGCAGTTCCCACCGCGATTTGTGGGGAAACAGGGTCACGCTGCCAACGGGACAGATCACCGTCGCCGTAATCCCCAGGTCCCCGAGCGATGCGCGCGCCGCAGCCAGATCCTCGCCGGCGATGCAGCAGTTGCAGCGCCATCTTCCATCGGCGGCGTCCAGGGTGACCAGGGTCATGTTGATCCGCCGGGACGTCAGCCGATGGAAAGCCTCAAGCAAAACGTGCGCCTTCTCAGTCAGAAAGTTGAACTGTGCCAGTGCACCACTGAGCTTTAAGCCGTCGATGGGCAACTTTGCTCCAGCTGGTGAGATTTTCTCCATCTTTTTTATGCACCGATGGGATTTAGTTCAGGTGGTCGCCGATAATCTCCATCAGTTTGTCCAGGTCGATGGGTTTGGGAAAATAATCATCGGCCAGGGTGCTTTTACCGTCCTGATGCGTGTAGTTGGTCGTGCCCACGGCATCGGCCACGGCGGTCAGCAGGATGACGATCACATCGTTGAAGTCTTGCGATTTTTTGATTTCGTCGCACAGCTTGTAGCCGTTCTTGCGCGGCATCATCACATCCAGGAGGACCAGGGCCGGTTTCTCGGCCTGGATCCGGTCCCAGCCCTCTTCGCCGTCATAGGCTTTGGCCACGCGGTAGCTCTTACTTTCCAGTTTCATTGCAATGGATTCGACCAGATCGGGGTCATCGTCCACCACCAGGATCAATTGTTTGTCAGTCATGGGATATCCTCCTTATTACGGTTCTATATAAAACGCCAGTTGCTATCATCTTAGCGTGTTAGCGTGCGCGTAATCATATTCGCTGTTTTTCATGGATCACAACCGATCGAACCGATAACGATTACGAGCACCGCCACGCTGAACGCGAACGCGTCTTGATTTTTGCCCTGCTTAAGGATCACTTGGACATTCTCTGTTCGACAGTCGTCATTCCACTGTGGGTCGGGGGTAAAGTCCGGCCCTTTCGACAATCTCCGGGACCTTCTGCTCCCACTCGATGGCCATGATATGAAAGCCGGCCACGCCCTTGACCTCCTTGAGGCGCTGAATGGACTCCACGCAGATGGCGATGCCTTCCTGGGCCTGTTTTTCCTTGGGCACGCCGGCCATGCGGTCCACCAGTTCCTGGGGCACATCCATGCCCGGCACTTTGTTTTTCATGTAGCGGGCCATGCCCGCCGATTTCATGGGCGTCACACCGGCCAGGATGGCGCATTGCTCATGCAGGCCGCGTTCGCGCACGCCGGCCATCCATTGTTCAAACTTGTCCAGGTTGTAGATGCACTGGGTCTGGACGAAATCGGCCCCGGCAGCCACTTTCTTGGCCAGGCGCGCCACCCGCAGCTCGAAGGGGTCGGCAAAGGGATTGGCCGCGGCGCCCACGAACATTCTGGGTGGATTCTCGATATCCGCCCCGCCCTGGAACTTGCCCTCGTCACGCATCTTGCGCACCATCTGCACAAACTGAACCGAGTCGATATCGTGGACGTTGGCGGCAGTGGGATGGTCACCGAAGTGGGGATGGTCTCCGGACAGGCACAGCATGGTGTTGATGCCGTGGCTGTAAGCGCCGATGATGTCGGCCTGCATGGCCAGGCGGTTGCGGTCGCGGGTCACCATCTGCAGCACGGGGTGCAAACCGATTTGGCGCAACAGGACCCCGGCGGCGAAACTGGACATGCGCACCATGGCGGTCTGGTTGTCGGTGACATTGACCGCGTCCACATAACCTCTGAGCATTTCGGCTTTTTTCAGGACCTTTTCCGGCACCGCCCCGCGGGGGGGACCGCATTCGGAAGTCACGGCCAGTTGTCCTGATTTGAGAACTTTTTCAAGTACGCTTTCGGTTTTCATTCTGCCAAATCCTCTCTGATGATTTTACGCGGCCCGCCACCCCGGCCGGTTCGCCAGTCTTTGGCCGGTGTGATCTGTTCATACCGGTCCTGCATGCCAAGGGCCTTGAGCCGGTCCCAGATCAACTGCCAGGCACAATCCACATCCGGACTAATCTCGCATTTACCCTGGGTCGAACCGCCGCAGGGGCCGTTGAGCAACCGCTTGGAGCAGCGCGCAATGGGGCAAACGCCGCCGGTAAAGCCCAGGACACAGTCGCCGCAGCCCTGGCAGCGCTCGGCCCAGACGCCCTGGCGTTCGGAAGCCCCCATGAACTTGGTGTTCACGGCCGGCAGAACCGGAATCTCCTTGTAGCGCCGGGCCACTTCCTGGACCCCGCAGCCGCAGGCCATGGAAAGGACCGCCTGGACCCCGTTCATCATGGGAACCAGTTCTTCCACATATTCCGGGTCGCACTGGCGCTCTAAGGTGTGCTCCTTGATCAGCAAGGATTTGCCCTGTTTGAGGAAAGCCATTTGCAGGGCTGACGAAAGGATGCCGACCTCCTTGCGGCCGCCGGCGGCACATACGGTGACACATTCATTGCAGCCCACCAGCAGGATCCGGTCGAACGGTCGCACGCTTTCGATGATCTCTTCCAGGTTTTTTCGTTCCGCTGTGATCATGGGTTTCTCAATCTCCTTTTTTTTCGCTGCTGCCTTGTAAATAAGTCAGCGCGTATCTTCCTCATCCCTCAGGCGGCACTGCGCTTTACACGATGAATGGGGTTGGGCCCCAGCTTTGCGATTTTGTCCGTGATGCGGGCCGCTGTTTCGGCAAAACGGTCGCCCATGCCGGCCGACAGCTTGACCATTTCCAGGCGCTCGCCGCCCACGCCGATTTCGTCCAGCAATTTTCTGACCGCTTCCACACGCTTGGCTGCCCGCTGGTTGCCGTTTTTAAAGTGGCAGTCGCCGTCCAGGCAGCCAGCCACGTAAACCCCGTCGGCGCCCTTTTCAAAGGCTTTGAGCAGGTGGATGGTGTCGACCTTGCCCGAGCAAGGCACCCGGATGATTTTGACGTTGGGCGGATAGCACATGCGC
>Ga0316577_10001885_pt1 | contig 10135 bp, 9 predicted proteins | sample S5NA_FD_203073 | JGI IMG/M metagenome (GOLD analysis project Ga0316577, IMG submission 203073) | Rhizosphere microbial communities from salt marsh grasses in Alabama, United States - S5-7_050615r2r1 | ecosystem: Host-associated > Plants > Roots > Rhizosphere | place: USA: Alabama | collected... | reverse complement strand
AATTCGGAGTTGACAGGACGGGTGCCTGGACTACAATAATTGGTCTTCCAGCGGGAATAGCTCAGTTGGTAGAGCACAACCTTGCCAAGGTTGGGGTCGCGAGTTCGAGTCTCGTTTCCCGCTCCAAATCCCAAGCGGCAGTCGACAGACCGCCGCTTTTTTTCGCCTGCGACCCGCCGCCGCCTGGTGCGGCGGGTGACGTCTCGCATCAACTTCTGCGATCATCGCCGTTAGTCGAGCAAGGCTCGGAAAAGCGGCGATGGCGAGCATGAAGACCTTCAGTTGCGAGCTGTGCGGGCAGCCGGTGTACTTCGAAAATACGCTGTGCACCTATTGCGGTGCGACGCTCGGGTTCCTCCCCGACCGGATGCAGCTGTCCGCGTTGGTCCAAGGCGGCGACGGGCTTTGGCGCGTACCGGAGGCCGACCCGGCGCCGCGCGCCTACCGCAAGTGCGTCAATTACGCCGCGCACGATGTCTGCAACTGGATGGTGCCTGCAGAGCAGAGCGATGCGTTCTGCGCGGCCTGCCGACCCAATGAGGTCATCCCGAACCTGACGCGGCCGGGCAATGTCGACAAGTGGTATCGCATCGAGCGCAGCAAGCGCCGTCTCATCTATGGTCTGTTGCAGCTCGGGCTGCCGATGCTGACCAGGGCCGAGGATTCCAACCGCGGCCTGGGCTTCGCCTTCCTGTGCAGCCTCGACGCCGCGCCCGGTGAGGTCGTCATGACCGGCCACACCAATGGTCTGATCACCATCAACCTGGACGAGGCCGACCCGGCCAAGCGCGAGCGTGTGCGCGTGGACATGGCGGAAAAGTACCGGACGCTGCTCGGCCATTTCCGGCACGAGATTGGCCACTATTACTGGGACCTGCTCATCCGCGACAGCTATCGGCTGGATGCCTTCCGCGCGATGTTCGGCGACGAGCGTGCCGACTACGGCGCCGCGCTCGACGGCTACTATGCCTACGGCGCACCGATGAACTGGCAGAACAACTACATCAGCGCCTATGCCAGTGCGCACCCCTGGGAGGACTGGGCAGAGACCTGGGCGCATTATCTGCACATCGTCGACACGCTGGAGACCGCGGCGCACTTCGGTGTCGAGGTGGAGCGGCGCATGCCCGACGGCAGCGTGCAGCGCGCCGACCCCGAATTCGAGCCCTATGCCACTGAAGCCTTCGAGCCGATCATCGATAGCTGGCTGCCGCTCTCCTTCGCGCTCAATAGCATCACGCGCAGCATGGGGCAGTCCGACCTTTACCCCTTCGTGCTGTCACAGCCGGTCATCAACAAGCTGGCCCACGTGCACCGGGTCGTGCACGAAAATCGGGTGGCGAGGGGGAGCGGTTGGTGATCCGATACAGGGCGGTCGGCGATCGGCCTTCAGCTGGCGGGTCGGCCGGCCCGATGTCTCTTGGAAGCTGCCCAGCCAGTTTCTGATCACCGGCCAGCAGTGTGTGCTCTCTGCACAATCGTGCTGAAAAATCAGCGCCGAAACCTGACTGCTTACTGCTGATCGCGTTCCGCGGTTGGGTGGATCGGCTGGATGCCACCACCGCCGAAGCGCTAAGCGGGTGAGAAGACGCCATCCCTGGCGTCGGCTCGGTCCGTTGACATTGCGGCCCGTCCTGGCCCCGCGGTCCCGCGGCTGCTGACATGAGCGCCGTCATTGGCCCCCGCATCCTGCCCCAGCGTCCGTGCGGTCTCCTGTCATCAATCCTGCTGGCTTCCTGCGCGATGGTCCGTCCGCCACTACCGGCACGCCGATGAGCCCTGCTCCCGAGAATCGGCGCACTCCGTTGCGCCTGCTTCCCTGCTCGGCTGAATCGCCAGCCGGCGTGGCGCCAATCCCTTCCCTGAGGTCCCGATCCCTGTGGCCTGGTGGCCTGCTCCCGTGACCGCGTCAACGCCGCTCCCGACGTCCGCCCTTGGCCAGTGTCTATCCCTGTTAACGATGAAACTAACGCTTCAACTTGTGGGGTGGCACCTCGCCATGAACGTTAGCGCCAATCCTTCGAGTCTCCTGGATAGAGCGTCCGTGCTGGCTGGTCCTTCAGATGCGTTCCGGAAGCGGTCGTGTCGGCTATGCCCGTATCCTTGCCCGTTGAATCCGTTCACGTATAAGGCTATTGCAGCGTCGGCGCTCCGGATATGGACGAATGTCCGAAGTCGCCGTCGGAAGGCGGCCTTGCGCGCTGTAGGCGATTTCTGACAAGAGCGAGCGGTCCCCGGGCAGGCGGATGCCTCGCGGCGTTCATTAGATGCCGCTCCTTCATCGACGTGGAAAAAGGCGGCCAGCCCGTTTGGGCTTCACCAACGAAAAACCCCGGTCTCTCGACCGGGGTTGGTAGTCGCGGAACGAGCGCGGCGCGGGCATCGCACCTCGCCGGCTCGTTGCGTTTGCGGGTTACTTGACCTCGATCTTCTGCCGTGCCGTCGCCTCCTGCTTCGGCAGATGGATCTCGAGCACGCCCTTGTCAAACGTGGCCTCGACCTTCTCGGCGATCACGTCGGTCGGAAGCCGCAGCGTCCGACTGAAGCTGCCGCGAGCGATCTCGGTGTGATAGTACTCACCCTCTTCGGTCTTTTCCTCACGCTCGCGCTCGCCGTGGATCGTCAGCAGATCGCCGTTCAGATCGACCTGAAGGTCCTTCTTCTCGATTCCGGGCATCTCGGCACGGACCAAGATCTCGGTGTCGCGGTCGATCAGGTCGACGCGCGGTACCCGCATCTCGGGGTCGGTCTGGAATGGAGCCCAGTCCGGCCACAGCTCGCGGAATGGCCGCAGCCAACCACGCGTCATCAGCGCGTCGAAGGCCCGGTCCATGTCCTCGAACAGGCCCGCCTCATGCCTTTGCAGTGCCGTGCTGGTGGTATCTTTGGTTTTGGTCTTCATCGTCGTTACCTCCTTTGTTGCTCTGCTTTACACCTTAAATATAGTACTCAGGGCCTTGGTCAACAAGCGGCCTAGTTAGAAAAAATTTCTATTAATCAATAGACTATGGCGATTCCGCCTGAACTCTGGGCGGCCTTTTCAGACCGCTTAGCTCTTTGTTGACGGCGGCCGGGCGCTTCGCCGTTGCCGCCGATGCGCCCCGGCGGCTGGCCCCAACACAAACAGCCAGGTCAAGCCCCTCCACTCCGGAACCCGAACCCTTGGACCGCGACCGTGCATCGCTCCTCACCGCCCGACACCACCAATCCTCGACGTGCCAGTCCACCGACGCCTAGCTCGGGCAGGCATCACCGCCGTGCGGGCAAGGCAAGGATCCGCGTGCCACGGCCGCAACAGTCGCCGCCGGGCAAGGCGGCCGGTATCGAGTATCACGAACTGGTGCATACCCCCGGCATGGAACGCGCGCGGGTCGTGTGCACGGACTACTGTCCGACCGAGGTGAAGGTCCAGGAGGTTGTGGACCTGAGCGCCTTTCTCGCGGTGCATCGGCCGATCTGGTCCCGGGTGCGCTGGATCCATGTCGAAGGTCTGCAGGATCGGGAGGCGATTCGCGCGCTGGCCGAGAAGTATCAGTTGCACCCGCTGGCGATCGAGGACGCGTTGGACGAGCACCAGCGTCCGAAGGCTGAGGATTATCCGGCCACCGGTGACCTGCCGGGCCGCCTGTTCGTCGTCGCGCGCCGTCTCTGGCTGCACGAGGGCGCGGCGCAGGCCGAGCAGGCCAGCTTCTTCCTCGGCCGCAACACGCTGCTGAGCTTTCAGCCCAGCCCTTGCGCGGTCGTGGACGTGGTACGCCGGCGCATCGAGAGTGCGCGCTCGAGGCTGCGTCAGAACGACGCGAGTTTTCTGCTCTATGCCCTGCTGGACACCATTGTCGACCGCTTCTTTCCAGTGCTGGACGACGTCTCGGAACGCCTGGAAGAGGTGGACGAGGGCGTGCTGACGTGCCCGGACCGGCAAACACTGGAGGCCATCCATCACATCAAGCGCGAGCTGGTCTTCATCCGCCGCGTCGCCTGGCCGATGCGGGAGCTCGTTTCCCAGCTGCAGCGGGAGCGCCACGAGTGCCTTTCCGAGGTGACGCAGACCTATTTCCGAGATGTACACGACCACTGCGTGCAGGTCATCGATCTGATCGAGACCTATCGGGAGATCGCCTCAGCGGTCGCCGACACCCATGTCTCGATGGTTTCCAATCGCACCAACGACATCATGAAGGTCCTGACCATCATTGGAACGATCTTCATTCCGCTGACCTTCATCGCCGGCGTCTACGGCATGAACATGTACATCCCGGAGAACCACTGGCCATACAGCTACGCGGTCTTCTGGTCGATCTGCATTGGTATTGCCGGTTTCATGCTTTGGCGATTTCGCCGGGGCGGTTGGCTCTAGTCGCTCGGTGGCTCTGCGGAGGGTCCGAGCGCCCTCAGTCAATGCCCGCTACGGCAATACGCACGCAGACGTGCCGAGTCCAGCGCCGTCTCCTCGCCGGACGGCAGCGGCGTCTGGTTGGACTGCAGCCAGGCGGCGATGTCGGCGCGCACTCGTGTGCCCTGCAGGTCGCGGGGCAGCATGTGCCAGCCGCGCCGGTACAGGACCAACCGCAGGCCACTGTCGTCGTGCGGTAGCCGGCGGAGCATCCGGCAAAAGGCGGTGCGCGGGATGATCTCGTCGCGCTCGCCATACAGGAGCAGCACTGGGCCGCGCAGCCGCGGGGTGGCCGCCATCGCCAGGTCCATCAGGTTCGTGATGCCCCAGAGGGCATCTACCCGCGTGGCCTTGATCACCAGTGGATCGGCGCCCATGGCCCGCAGCATGTCGATGTTGTCCGATGGGTGAATCGAGATCCCCTTCCCGGTCAGGGTCATGCCCGGGGCGATGCGGACCATGGCATCGAGGCTGACGCGTTGATACCAGGGCATGCTGTCGCGCGACCACACGGCCGGCGCGATGAGCACCAGGCCGTCGACCGGCAATGGCCCCTGCGCCAGTGCGCTCATGATCACCGCGCCGCCCATGCTCTCGCCGATCAGGTATAGCCGCGCCCGCGGATGGCGCGCCCGCAGCAGGTTCACCAGCACCGGCAGGTCCGCGGCCAGGCGCCTGCTGCCGTGCCAGCGTCCTGCCAAGGCGCCGGCACCGAAGCCGCGCTGGTCCACCGCATAGGTGCGAATGCCGGACTCGGCGAGAGTTCGGGCGAGGGGTTCGAAGGCCTTGGCGTAGTCGTTGAAGCCGTGCAGGCCGAGCACGACGATGTCCGGTTGCGCCTGTGCCCCCGACCGCCGCTGCGGCCAGACCGTCAGCGGCAGCCGATAACCGTCGGGCATGCGCACCGACTCGGTAGTCAGCCGGGGCTCGACTTTGACCTCGGGCTGCTCGACCAGGTCTGGCGAGGCGCAGGCGGCGAGCGCCAGACAGACGGCGAGCCAGAGACCGGGCTTGCGTGGTCCGCCGCTTCTGCCGAGTGCCGTCATCACGACGCGCTGTCGGTGGTGCCATCGACGTAATACCAGCGCCCGTCATGGCGTTCGAAGCGACTGATCTCATGCAGCCGGTGGGCGCGTCCGCCGACCCTATAGCGGGCGACAGATTCCACGCTGCCGGTGTCGTCGCCCGGTCCGCCGGCGTCGGCGGCCAGAATCCTCAGGCCGATCCATTTCGGTCCGTCGTCCAACGTGAGCCCCGCGGGGCGGGTGCCGAGGTGCCAGGTCCGCAGCATATAGTCGGCATCGCCCAAGACGTAGGCCGTATAGCGCGAGCGCATCAGGGCCACTGCGGTGTCCGCCGCACGACGCCCGGCGATGACGGCACCGCAGCAACCCGCGAGGCGAAGGTGGCTGCCGCAAGGGCAAGGCTGATGCGTGGATGTGTCGGTGAGGGAGCGTTTCATCCGCGTATCAGCCTTGCGCTGAGGGCCGGCTCAGACGAGCGACCGGCTATCGGTGGTCAGGGTTCAGCGGTGTTCGACAACACATGTGAAGCAATCGTGCCGGCGCAGTCGCGGACAAGCGGGCGCCCACTATGAGGGCGGTTGCAGGTCGGTTCGATCACGCCGGGTGCTCAATGTGAGTGGTGGTCAATGCCAATCCAGCACCAGCGGTCCTTCCTGCATCGCGGCGATCTGCTCGCGCAGCGCCAGCACATGATCCTGCCAGAAGCGCTGGGTGTCGAACCAGGGGAAGGCGGCCGGGAAGGCCGGATCCTGCCAGCGCAGCGCGAGCCAGGCGGCGTAGTGGATCAGGCGTAAGGTGCGCAGTGCCTCGATCAAATGCAGCTCTGGCGCGGCAAAGTCACGGAATTGGCGGTAACCCTCCAGTACCTGGCCGAGCTGCACGCTCATTTCCGCGCGGTCGCCGGAGAGCAGCATCCACAGGTCCTGCACGGCCGGCCCGGTGCGGGCATCGTCGAGGTCGACGAAGTGGGCGCCGTCTTCGGTCCACAGCATATTGCCCCGGTGGCAATCGCCGTGCAGCCGGATCGCGGCAACGGGGCCGGCACGCTCGAAACAGGCGTGGACCTCAGCGAGGGCATGGTTGACAACGCCGCGATAAGCGGGCTCCAGCTCGCTGGGAATCCAGCCGTTGTCGAGCAGAGAGGCGCTCGGCTGCTGACCGAAACTCTCGATGTCGAGCCGCGGCCGATGGGCGAAGGGCGCCGTCTCGCCGACCAGGTGCAGCCTGCCCAGCAGCAGGCCAATCCGCTCCAAAACGCGGGGGTCGTCCAGCTCCGGGGCGCGGCCGCCGCGACGCGGGCAGAGGGAGAAGCGGAGGTCGTCGCGGTGGTGCAGCGTCGTCTCGGCGAGCCGCAGCGGCGGCACCGCCGGGATATCCCGCTGGGCCAACTCCAGCGTGAAGTCGTGCTCCTCGAGGATGGCCGCGTCGGACCAGCGGCCGCTGCGGTAGAACTTGGCAATCAGCGGCGGTGCGTCATCGAGGCCGACCTGATATACGCGGTTCTCGTAGCTGTTCAGCGCTAGCAGCCTGCCGTCCACCGGGAAACCCAGCGATTCCACGGCATCGAGCACCCGCTCCGGCGTCAGGCCGGCAAACGGCGTCGGGTCGGCTGCGATGGGGGATGCCTGCATCTAACGGCCCAGCTGGGGATCTCGGGCGAGCCGGGATTTGTCGTCCGCGGAGCAGGCGCGCCGCCGGATCAGTGCCCGTAACCTGGCCGGCCGGTTGGTGATGATGCTGTCGACGCCAAAACCGATCATGCGCACCATCGTGTTCTCATCATCGACGGTCCAGACATGCGTGGCAAGGCCGGCCGCGCGGTTGGCATGGACGCGCTTCCTTGTGACTTGGTCGCGGCGCATGCTGAGCAGATCCAGGTCGAGCCGGCCGGCGTCGCCGATCGCGTCCGTGACGATCCAGCCGATCCGTATTTCCGGTGCCAGCTCACGGACCCGCGCGATCGAGGCCTGATCCTGCGACGTAATGATGCAAGTTTCGGCACACTGGGCCGAGCGCACCAGTTCGACCACACTCTCGGCGAGATGCCGCTCGTGGCCGTTGATCTTCAACTCGATGTTGAGTCCGATCCTGCTTTGCGCTTCTTGCAATGCCTCGTTGAGCGTCGGGATTCGCGCGTTGGCGAATCTGGGGGAGAACCAGCTGCCAACATCGACCCGGCGCAGGTCGTCGAGACCGGCCTCCCACACCTTGGTCGACAGGCCGGCAACGCGCATCAGGTCCGCATCGTGCAGCAGCACGACCTGTCCGTCGGCGGTCTCTCGCACGTCGATCTCCGCATAATCCGCCCCATCGCTGATGGCCTGGCGCAGCGCGGCCAGGGTGTTCTCCGGTGCCTTGCCCGAGCTGCCGCGGTGGGCGGTCACCTGGACCCGGGCTGGATCGAGTAGCCGAGCGGCGTCCGAGCGTCGACGTCGAACCGGGCCTCGACCGGCCTCATCGGGCTTCATCAGAGCCCGCCTTGGCGAGGTCAGCGGAGGCGTCCGGCTCGTCCGACTCCAGCCCCGGAAGCGACGTGCGATCCATCTCGACGTCGGCGCGGTCGGCCATGGCGCGGACCACGGGTGCCAGCGTGAGCCCCTGCACCAGGATCGAGAACACGACGACAATGTAGGTCACGGTCACCAACAGGTTGCGCATCTCGCCAGCGGGCAGGGATAAGGCCAGTGCCACCGAGATGCCGCCGCGCAGTCCGCCCCAGGTCAGGATGGTCACGACGCCGGGCGAGAAGCTGCGAAACCGGCGCATCACCGCGATCGGCAGTCCGGCGCTGATGGCCCGGGCGACGAGCACCAGCGGGATGGTCAGCAGGCCGGCGGCGATGTATTGCGGCGTCAGCGTCAGCACCAGCACCTCGAGTCCGATGAGCACGAACAGGATCGCGTTCAGCGCCTCGTCGATCAGTTCCCAGAAGTTGTCGAGATACTGCTGGGTGCGCATGGACATGGCCCCGTTGCGCCCCTGATTGCCGATCAGAAGGCCGGCGACGACCACGGTGATCGGCGCCGACAAGTGCAGTTGCTCGGCCACCGCGTAACCGCCGCTGGCCAGCGCCAGGGTCACCAAGACCTCGACCTGATAATTGTCCACCTCACGCAACATCAGGTAAGCGATACCGCCGCTGAGGAGTCCGAAGAGCAGGCCGCCGATGGCCTCGAACAGGAACAGGTGGAGTACGTTACCGACGCTGACGGCTTCGCTGCCGAACGCGACCTCGGTCACGACCAGAAAGACCACCACCGCCACGCCGTCGTTGAACAGCGATTCGCCGGCGATCTTCGTCTCAAGACTCTTCGGCGCGCCGGCGCTCTTCAAGATACCGAGCACGGCGATGGGGTCGGTGGGGGCGATCAGTGCGCCGAACAGCAGGCAGTAGATCGGCGGCACCTGCAGACCAAGCAGCGTGAACAGCACCCAGACCCCGCCGCCGATCAGCAGGGTCGCGCCGAGCACGCCGAAGGTGGCGAGCAGGCCGATGGTCCATTTTTGTTTCGCCAGGTCGTGGAGGTTGACGTGCAGGGCGCCGGCGAACAGCAGGAAGCTCAGCATGCCGTGCAGCAGGGTGGCATCGAAGTGGATGCTGCTCAACATGCGCTGGGCATCCGCCTCGAGCCCGTCGCTGAACGGAATCGGCAGCAGCAGGGCCAGGGATAGCAGCAGCGCGATCAGCATCAGGCCGATCGCGGTCGGCATCTTCAGGAAGCGGTAGTTGAACCAACTGAACAGCGCCGAGAGGCTGATCAGGATGGCGATGATGTCGAACAGTTGCATGACGGGCGGGTTCGCTCAGACGACTGTGGTCGTGGCCGTCGCACCCTGATGCACGGCCTGCGGCAAGAGTCAGCCTCGCCCCGCCGTCAATTGCCAGCAGCCGGCGACCAACGGGCCGGAAACCATGCCGGGCTAACGTTCATGGCACGGTGCCAGCTCTCAAGATGAAGCCTTTGTTTCATTGTAACGCGCGAGTGTCTGAGGCGTGGGCCGCGGCCCCGAGCCGAACACGGGGTGACGGCGCTAACCGCCATTATGCCGGCTTCTGTCGGGTCGGCGACAGGTCCGGATCGGCGCTGCCACCGCCCCGTTCGGCGGCCGCGACCAGCGCGACGCGCAGCATCAGGTCCCCGGTCAACTCGTCGATGGCCGCGCGCACGGTCGGCATCGCCGACAGCGGCTCGGCGTAGACAGAGCGGCCGCGATGCCAGCCTTCGCAATCGATCCAGCCGATAATCAGCCGCGGCGGCAGCGGGTAAGGGTGGGGCGCCAATCCCTGTAGCGAGCGCAGCAGTTGCCGCACCCGCGCATGCTCAGTGACCGCCTGCGCGGCGCGGTCCCGATGTAGACCGCAAAAACGGACCAGGTACCGATGCGGCGCGTCGGGATCGGCGGCGAGATCGAGATGGCAATCGCCGGTCAGGCCGATGCGGCGGGGCTTGAGCTGAAACGGCATGGATTGGGGCCCTGTGTCGCAACCAGGCTTTGGTTCGAACTTACGATGAAACAAAGGCTTCATCTTGCGGGGTGGCGCCGTGCCATGAACGTTAGAGCAGTCGCGACGTCGATGGCAACGTTCGTGCCGCCTCGTCGGCACAGGCCGCGCGGACGCGCGATCCGTCGGCCGCCGGGACTGCTCCAGCCGCGACGCATGGTCTGCCCCGCGATGCGCCGCCTTCCTGCGCGGCTTGACATCAGGTACAACAGG
>Ga0316577_10001884_pt1 | contig 10136 bp, 12 predicted proteins | sample S5NA_FD_203073 | JGI IMG/M metagenome (GOLD analysis project Ga0316577, IMG submission 203073) | Rhizosphere microbial communities from salt marsh grasses in Alabama, United States - S5-7_050615r2r1 | ecosystem: Host-associated > Plants > Roots > Rhizosphere | place: USA: Alabama | collected... | reverse complement strand
CCAGCTATACGGCGCAGCCTCGACTTGGCCTATTGCTGGCCCTGGCCATTGCCTTGCACAACATCCCCGAGGGTATCGCTGTGGCCGGGCCGTTCCGGGCCTGTGGCATGCCGCCCAGGCAATACCTAGCTTGGACCATCGGCTCTGGCCTGGCCGAGCCGGCGGCCGCACTCCTGGGATCTATATTTGTTACCCTTTTCCAGCCCTTTCTGCCATTCAGCCTGGCCTTTGCCGGCGGAGCGATGCTTTACGTCGTTTCCGATGAGTTGATCCCCGAGAGCCACAGCCACGGCTACGAGCACGAAGCGACCTTTGGTTTCGTGCTGGGGTTCATGCTACTGTTGGCACTCTCACAGGTGCTGAATTGACAAGGGGTGTCCGGCAGACTACCAACCCAGGATCTTGCGCAGCGCCCGCGCCTGGGCTCGGCTTAACTCGACCTCCGCACCGGTGGTCAGGCGCAGCTTGTGGCTGCCCTTGAACCAAGGGACGATCTCTTTTACGCGATCGAGGTTGACAATGGCGGAGCGGTGAGCGCGGAAGAAGCGGGCCGGGTCGAGCCGCATCTCTAGATCGGCCAGCGTCCGCCGTATGAGGTACGCTTCACTTCCTACGTGAACGAAGGCCTGCTCGTCCTCGACGCCGATCCAGTCCACGGCATCCGCATCCAGCACGCGGATGCGGTTTTTATCGCGCACGGCCAGCCGGGTCAGGTAGTGGCCCTGGCCGGCCAAGCTCTCCAACAATGGGGCCAGCCGCGATGTCAAGTCCCGTCCCTCGGCCTGCGCTTCGCAGGCACGGTGGACGGCTTTCTCCAGCCGCTCGTGGCTTATAGGCTTGAGCAGGTAGTCGAGCGCGTTGACCTCGAAGGCACGGATGGCATACTCGTCGTAGGCGGTGACGAACACGACTAGCGGAGGTTCCTCCAGTGCCTCAATCACGCCAAAGCCGTCCAGCCCGGGCATCTGGATGTCGAGCAGCACCAGATCGGGCTGCTCCCGCTCGATCAGTTCCACTGCCTGCGGGCCGTCCTCGGCTTCGCCGATGAGTTCCACGCCCTCAATATCTGCCAGCAGGCGCTTGAGGCGCTCGCGAGCGGGGGCTTCGTCATCGACGACTAGGATGCGCATGATGAATCCTCACACACTCTTATACTGGAATACAAATAGTCACCGCCGCGCCCCCTGGCTCATTTCCCTCCACCTCCAGCCCTCTCCCATACGTCTTCCGCAGCCGTTCGTCCACGTTGCGCAGGCCGTGACCGGGGCCGTCGCCAATCCGGTAGCCTGGTGGCATCCCCGGTCCCCCGTCTGCGACGGTGATGCGCACGCCCTCGTCAACGACCCCGACTCGGATATCGAGGTCAATATGGCCATCGTCTCCGTGGCCGTGTTTGACCGCGTTCTCTACTAGCGGCTGGAGGATAAGGCTGGGAACAGATATCGATAGCGCCCGTGGATCGATCTCGCGGGTGACCTGCAGCCGCTCACCGAAACGGGCGCGCTCGATCTCCAGGTAGTCGTCCACAAAGGCCAGTTCCTCTTCCAGCGGCACCTGCCCGCGTTCGCTACCGGTCAGGACGTAGCGGAACATCTGCGCCAGCCGCTCGACCGACGCCTCGGCCAGTGCCGGGTCGGTGTGGGTCAGCGCGGCGATGGTGTTGAGGGCGTTGAAGAAGAAATGGGGATTGATCTGGGCCTTGAGCGCCTTCAGCTCGGCCTCCGTTGCCATAACTCGCAGTCGCTCCTCCATCTGCTCCCGCTCCCTCAACTGGCGGTAGAGGCGCAATGCGTTCTCAGTGCCGTGGATGACGGGGAACCCGACCACCATGCCGGCGATGGCCCACCAGGCCCTGGTATCCCAGATTGAAAAGTGAAACAACCAACTGCAGGCGAGTAAAGCCAATCCTGCACCGCCGACATGGCCTAACAGCGAGGAAACGATCCCCAGCCCAAACCGCAGCCAGTCGTGCGATAGATGTTTCAAGCGGGGCTGAAGAAACGCGCTATCCAGCAGATAGGCAACTTCGATAGCGCTGCTCATCGCCAGCCCGGTGATCAGCGAGATCAGGTAGCGCCGTGTAGCGAAGCTGACAATCGCCCCAAACAAGAGCCCCGAGATCACAGTCCAGGCTAGATGGCTGAACCAAGTTTGTCTGCGCTTGCCCGCTTTCTGCTCGGTCATTATCTATCCCTTCGTTCGACACACCTATTCTATGATAATCAACTGTGTTCGCGGTGTCAAATCGTTCGCCTGTGCCTTTTCATCCCCACACAGCTACGTTCTGCTACATGCATACTCGTTCATCGGCTCTTTTGCGCCCACAGCCGGGCCCGCAAGCCGGTCAGCAAGTTGAGGGCCGGCACCTGCCGCATGTAGGTAAGGTAAGACTCGCCGAACTTGGCTATGTTGAATCGGTCCTCTGCCCGTACTCCCAGTGCGAAGCAGGTTGCAGACACGGCACTGAGAACAAGCACAGGCAGCGTTGGATTCACCAGGATCATGCCGCAGGCACCAACGATGCCGCTCAGTTGCATGGGATGGCGCACCAGGCCGTGGATCCCGCGCTTTGTCAGTTCCGTCGTGTTCTCCCAGCCAGCGGCTGGCCTGCCACCACGGCGCAAGGAAAGCATGGCTATCACAAACATACCGATGCTGAAGCAGACAAGCGCCCACCCCACCGATGAGGTGACTGGCGAGCGAGGGATCAACGCCGGCAGCTCCCTGAAGAACGCCGGCGTAAAGCCCGCAGCCCACAGGCTACCTACTCCCAGGCCCATCTCTACCTCAAAAGCAACGCGGTCGCGAATGGCGCGGATGAGCCAGCAGGCGATGTATGCCATCAGCGCTCCAAAGACGAACACCCAGACAATCTGCATTTTCATCTCCCTATATTTTACAGGCTACGGCAGTGCAATAGTTCATCAATCCCAACACAGCCATAGACTCTCCCTGGTCATACGCGTAGTGCTCCAGGCGTAATCTGTTTTGAACGAGGCATTCCTGCAGCGCCGCCTCCTCCAGTTGGTCGAACCGGGGTAGCAGCCGCCTCATCAGGCGACCGGCGCGCGGGGTCACGACCAGATCGGTGAAGACGAACCAGCCACCCGGTTTCCCTTCGACGGGCTCAGGGCTACGCAGCGCGCGGGCTATCTCAGCCACTGCCTCCCGCCACCCCTTGGGGATATGGTGCAGCACCCCGAAGGAGAAGACGGCGTCGAACGACGCGTCATCGAAGGGTATATCTCTGGCATCCACAACGCGCAACTCGACGCGCTCGCCGAGATCGGCCAGCCGCTCCTGGGCCAGCGCCACCTGCGCCGGGTCATAGTCGCTGGCGACTACCTTTGCACCGTACTGTTCCACCAACAGCCGCGCCAGCGCGCCCTGCCCGCAGCCAATCTCTAGGCAGAGTGGCTGGGGCGACAGGCTGACATGCTCGAGCAGTGCCAGCGCCATCCGTTCCGTATGCCGGGCGTGTTTAGGACTGTTCATGACCCCTTTCTCAAAGCAGGTCAGCTTCATGATTCGTCTGAGAAACCAACTGTCTGAGCTAGTTGTTGTCATTTGGTCGACCTCCAATTCTTGATCAACACGATCAGTCCGTAGACGCCGCTGGCAAAGAGGATGCAGTCCTCGTAACAATCGAGCGCGCCAAAACACTTGGGCAGCCCCATCAGCGCCCACGGCAGCAGAGCGATAAAGACCTTTTTATCCGTTTTCGGCACTGCCGCAGCGACCAAGGCAATGGCGAACACAGTGAGCGGGCAAGGGAACAGGGGTAACAAGACCTTGGGCCACGTGTGCCCCAGGGGCCATCCGACCAGGGGATACAGAACTGTCAGTGCAATCCAGGCGATGGTAAGCCCCCTCATCCACCTGCCTTCGGGTAGCTTGAAGTGCATCTTTTTGACAAATATGTCCACGACGAACAGGACGGATACAATGATGAACAACGGCACGCCGGTGAACATCGAGATCGGGTTCCTGACAAAGACCAGGAAGAACACGATGGTATTCCAGGCGAAGGCGAGCGCAAGGAATGCCTTTATCCATACGTCTGTCTTGGCGCCCGGCTTGACGAACACGCGATACGTCAGGTACGCGGCTGCGACGGTCATCACGGCCTGTACCGGCCACGTCGTCTCGTTATACGCGCCGACTTGGGTCCAGAAAGTTGCTGTGTCCATTTGATATACCTCCATTTATGCACTAGCCCGACGCACTATCAGCCGGATGATACCGGAGGCGAAATTCACCCGCGGCACGCGCTCCATGTATCGCCGGTATGCGTCGCCGAACTTTTCGACGAGGCGCCGGTCGGCTTTCAGCAGGTCCACATAGGCCAGCACCATCGCCGGGACGCCCAGCGCGACGCTGATCCAGTGCTGAGTGACGAGCATCAAGGCTACACACATCAGCAGCCAGGCGGTGCCCATCTGCGGGTGACGGACGATGGCATAGATACCGGTATCCACCAGTGTCGTTGTGTGGACGTAGCTTTTGCCCTTGGGTACATTCCCCTTCCTAAGAAAGGTAAAGATGGGCAGCCAGCCAAAGACGACCCCGACCCACCAGAGAGCCCATCCGATCCAGCGCAGAACCTCGCTGCCAGGTTGGCTAAGGACGAACGCCAGAACGATCTGGGCGACCGTCAGCGGAGCCGAGATACAGCTCAGCGCATACGGATGTAGGTTGTAGATGAACTCGCGAAAGCTTTTCATTTCACACCTCCCTATGCCGGCAAAGCCGGAACCAAAAGGCCTAGCCCGACGGCATCCTGGACTTGGAACCAATCCTCATTATGAAAAATCCTTGTCATCCGTGCAAGAATCTTGTAGGCTAGGCCCTATCTCTTACAATCCTATGATAGCAGAAGGGAGGGGGTAGAGGCAACGATCCCGCGGTGAACGGTCAAATTCGGGGGATGAACGGTCGAGGAGCACACACTGACCAGAGTTGTATTATCCCGTGAGGATACCTGTGCTTACTTCCCACCCTTCACGTGGACGAGCAGTTCAATGCTGCTTACCACGACCAGGATAACGGCCAGGGCCCACAGGAAAACCCGACCGCCGGTTGGGATGCTGAGCTCGCCAAAAACCAACCAAGCGGTCAGCGCCAGGCCGCCGCAGAGGTTGATGGCGATGGCGCCGCCCAAGCCCAATCCCACCAGCCTTCCAGATCCTCTGAAGCACTCGATCAGCAGGGCGATCCCGATGCCGAAGAGGACGCCTCCCAGGATGTTGGGGTAGAAGCTTTGCTCCGCCGGGGGAACGCCGAGCAACCGGACAACCTGTGGAGAAAAGATCAGGAGCAAAAAGCCCAGGATCAAGTTGATGGCAGCGTCGATGATGAGTATCGCTTTTGATGGTTTCATGTTTCCTCCAAATGATCACAAGCGGCGGCATAATTGCATCGCACGGGCGTAATCCCTGGTACATCCCGTGTGCGCCGTACACAGTAGATCGATGCTCTGCAGAGAGGACAGACCCATCCCAGAACTCACGCCTCAAACCGCCACCAGAGAAGGCTCGATGAAAAGCTTCCCTCCCGGACCTTCGATCGATCGATCAATTCCTTGGCCTCATCCAGCGTCAAGGCTGATTTGAACGTCTTATCCAGCAGGCCAATCCAAGAGCGCCTGATATCGGCGATGAACAAACACCCATCTGGAGCGAGTATCCGCTCGATCTCGTTCAACATCTGCACGGGATCGTCGACGAGGTGCACCATGTTAGTGCTGATCGCCACATCGAACGCGGCGGCGGCGTAGGGGATTTGGCGCACGTCCGCCTTCTCGAACCTGACCCTTTCACCCAGGCCGGCCGCCTGGGCAGACTGGTTCGCCAGCCGCAGGAGTGGATCGGATAGGTCGATGCCGACGATCTCGCTATCGACGAACCGGTGGGCGAGGACGATGTTCATCGCGCCGAATCCACAGCCTACGTCGATGATTCTGCCCTCGTAGAATCCACGTGAAACCAGTTTCTCGGCATATTCGTGCCCGAACTTTTCGACCATTTTCTGGTGTCGCTCCGCATACCGTTCAGCGAATGCCTCGTCGGCAAAGACGCGTCCGTGTGTCAAAGGCGATCGTTTCATCTCACACCTCCTGTGCATTCAGCCACGGCGGGGGCCAGCCGCTGGGTGACTCACCCTTCTTAAACCTGAAATCGCACTTCTCGCCCCCCTCAGCCAGCGTCATCGTGCGCTTTAGCTCAATCCCCAGTGCGCCGAACAGGGCATAGTCGGTCAGGCATAGATAGGGCGTCAACTCGTCCGCCCCCTGGCTGTGCAAGAACTTGACGATGCCGCACTCGGCATAGTCCCTCCCCCACCCGAACGTCTCTCCATCCCCCTCGACGTATTCAAACACCCAATCGCCGGCGTACCGGCGCTCTTGAGAAAGCGGAGCCCTCCTCTTGGACTGGTGACGGCTGAGCTTTGACATATAGTAGGTTCCCATCAGACGTCGAATGAAACCAGGATAGCGCCTGATCCACGCCTCCATAATCCGGTACAGGAGCTCGCCGGTTTCTTCGATGGTCCTACTGTGCCGCTTCATGACCCGGTAAAACGCCAGCGCACTGGCCGAAAAGACGAGGTTGCCGGTGAGCGGGTTCTGGTCGCCGCCGATGTAGGGCAGCTCTGGGAGCAGCCTTTCGAACTCTACCAGCGACTCGCGGTTGACGGCGGCGACGAAATCCGGCTCGTATCGCGCGGCCATGATCTCTCGGCCCGTTGTCGTTATCTTCCGGTGATCCTGGAGCAGCTTGGCTTTGTTCCTGACGTAGTACGCCTCATCCGTTTCCTCGGACCGTCGCCCCCCGCCCAGCCGAATCATCGAAAGGCCCCCCAGGATCAGACCGGCGACGAGAATGGATATCCACTGCGTCCAGCCCAGAAAGCTTACCTCAAAGTGGAACCAGTAATCTTTGTAACCCGCCAGGCCCTCTGTCCCCGGGATCACGATAAAGTCCGGTTGAATCGTGACAAAGACAAGCCAGTCGAGGACCAGCAGATCCCACACGGCAAAGAAAAACGCGATCAGCGCACTGTTGGCGAAAGCCGCCGGGAAAGACAGTTTCCCATCGTTCTGCTGTCGTAGCCTGGCGTTCGAGGTGAGTGGCACGCCGACGACGATGCAGAGAAGGAGCACGCCCACGACGAGTTTCTGGCCGATGGGAACGTCAACGGGTCCCACCGCTTCTTGAATGTCCGGTGGATAATCACTGACCCACATCAGCGGGTTGACGTAGATAGACCCATAAACGACGATCGTGAGCAGCACGCTCATGATGGTTCCATCGACAAGAAGCCGCCTGCTGGATAGTTGGTGCTTCACGAACGATTCCTCCCTATGTATCTTCTGACCCTGCGCTTGTAGGCCTCGTAGGAAGCGCCGTGCCTCTTCTGCAAGAAGCGCTCCTCCGCCAGGACGATTCGGTGGTGAACGTACACCCCTATCAGCCCGCACCCGATGCTGAGCGGATTGGGTACTGACACCAGCGAGGCCAGCGTCACCAGGTAGAACCCCAGGTACATCGGATTCCGGCTGAGCCGATAGACCCCCGTCGTCCTCAGCGCCCCCGAATTGTCGGACACGCCAAATCTGGAGTCGCTTCTCAGGTGCCAGAAAGCAGGAATGACGAAAGCGATCCCCAGTAGAAGCAAAACAGCAGAGGTGTATTCAAGAGCCACAGGGACGGGGAAAAAGGTCAACTGCACTCCCGCCGCTTGCACGAACAGAAACCCCCAAGAGATACCCATGGCAAGCTTGCCTGCTACAAAGACCAGCGGGCGAATCGGAAATTTACCCAGCCGATTTCCCCCTTCTGGGGACCTCTGCAGGAGATTAAAGCCCAGGATGAAACCTGTGAAGGCAAAGAGTTCAGCCAGAATCATCAAACGCGCCAAAGGCATCCCCTCCTCAGGCCAGGTCGGCCTGCTTGACGGCCACTCGGTAGACCACTGGCTTTCGCAGAGCGAGCACGCCCAACTCCTCGTGGGTAATGGACAAACCGGCCTCGGCCAAGTGAGACGGATAAAGTGTATACTCGCCTTTGGCCAGGTGGCGCTGCAGCGCGTTGCGGGCGCGCGGCCCGAACTCGGCCGAGACGTAGCGCCCGCCGGGCTTCCCTTCGACAGGCTCAGGGCTGCGTAATACCCGCGCAATCTCGCCCACGGCCTGCCGCTTCTCCGCCAGGTCGAGATGGTGGTACATGATGTTTGTGATCACTACCTCGAAGGAATCGTCGGGGTACGGCAACTCGGTGATCGAGCCGACGCGAAAGTCCACCGTCAGGCCCTGCTCTTCTGCATCCCGGCGAGCAACCGCGATCATCTTGGGCGAGAGATCGATGCCATACACCGTGCAGTTGGGATGCAGCGCCGCGATGCGCAATGCCATCATCCCTGTGCCGCAGCCGGCGTCGATCAGGCACTCGTCACCTTTTAGCGCAGCCAGTTCGAGCACGCGTCGACGAAACGCTTCGTGGCCGCGTCCGCCGAGCACCCTGAAACCCCAGTTGTATACGGGGATCAGGGCGTCGGTAAAGTGTGTGAAGCGATGCCGGTACGGAAGTTGCTTGGTTTCCATTCGAACTCCTTGACGGCGCTACGATCCACCCAAAACCAGCTTCACAAAGCCGCCCAGGTCCCTCAGCCTGGGGAAGAACATCGGTTTGCTCCTGATGTACGTTTCAAACGACGCCCCGTATCGGCGGATCAACTCCTTGTCCTCCACGCGCGCTATGGCGTACATCTCCAGGAACATCATAAACGCCATAATGAAGCCCATCCAATTCTGCGCCAGGAATGCCAGCGCGATTCCCATCCAGACACCCTCCGCGTAGTGAGCGTGGCGGACGTATTGGTACATCCCACCCTGAATCGGGAATGACTTCTCAGGATAGATGATGTACAGAAAAAACTCCGTGTCACGGTCAAAGCCGCCGTTGATTGATTTGCGCATTGACAGCACCGAGAAGACAAGAAGAATGACGCCAATCGGCACGAAAACCCACCACGGCGAAAGCGTCTGGTATAGCACGTGATCGTAGGGGTAGAGCATTGGTAGAAACGAGCTGTCTTCCACTGCCAGTATCATCAAGAAACCAACCGTGCACGAGCCGACGACCGGCACAAGGTAACGGTAGAAGAACCTCTGGTACGCCCGGTCGCCATATGTCGCCCGATAGTGCTCCCGGATCCTCTCCGCGTTCCGCGGCATCCTCGACATCAGGTAGAATGCCAACACGTTCCATGCTGCCGTCGAAACCAGTGGCGCCCACCAGCCAATTAGGTTGAAAAGATGTGCCAAGACGAGCGGCGCAAGGAAACAAACCGCGATATACAGAATACTCTTAAAGCTGTAAAGGTCAGGGACATAGGCTTCGATGAGCCTCATCCCTGTTTTCTCTGAAGCTTGTGCAGCGCTTGAAGTCATAATTGCCTCCCTCCCATCGCGCGCCGACATGCGCGGCGCGACGCTCATCCTAGCTGCAGTAAGTACGGAACTCCCACCAAAGCGAGTAAAATCCCTATCAGGGCCGCCCAGAACCATACCGGGCCAAACATCCTCGTTCTCTTTCTGTATTCCTCATACTCGGCCTGAAACCGAGCGCCGACATCCCACCTCTCCTCCGCGGTTGCCTGCGCAAAGTTGGCTAAAAGTACACCGGGAAACATGAGTAACCCGTCCAGATTCTGCATCGTGAGGGGCAGCCCCAGTGATATCCAGATGATGCCTGTGTATATCGGATGTCTGAAATATCGGTAGATGCCCGAGGTAAGGAGCCCCTCTTTGACATCTTGACCACCGAGGGCTTTTCTCCGCATAACCGTGACGAGGAGCATCGCTACAGATGCCACGATCAGAACCTGGCCGACGCTAGAGAGCCCGTTTCGCGCAGCTAGGTGCGTGAAGAAGGCAGGCGGCGAGAGCACACCCCGATCAGATGGAAGGCCAACGGTCAGATAGCAGAGGAGATTGTACAGCAGCACCAAAACGAGGTTGACAGGGCCATTCTCAAGAAGCCCCCTGTACCTATCGCGGTGCTTTAAAAGATAGCTGGAGAGACTCACATAAGCGGCCAGCAAGCCAAACAACACTAAGCGAATGGTCCACATTT
>Ga0316577_10001883_pt1 | contig 10136 bp, 9 predicted proteins | sample S5NA_FD_203073 | JGI IMG/M metagenome (GOLD analysis project Ga0316577, IMG submission 203073) | Rhizosphere microbial communities from salt marsh grasses in Alabama, United States - S5-7_050615r2r1 | ecosystem: Host-associated > Plants > Roots > Rhizosphere | place: USA: Alabama | collected... | reverse complement strand
GCCTGATCCACGGGCGGAATGCCAACGGCTCAACCGCTTGATCGCGGGATACGAGATCGACGTCTCGTTCGTAGGCATTGGGGAGAATGGCCACCTGGCCTTTAACGACCCCCCGGCGGATTTCGAGGTGGAGGATAGCTACATCGTCGTCGAGCTAGATGAGGTGTGTCGGCGGCAGCAACTGGGGGAGGGGTGGTTTGCCTCGCTGGAGGATGTGCCCCGGCGCGCGATCTCGATGTCGATCCGGCAGATCATGCGGTCGCGCGCGATCATCTGCACGGTGCCGGACCGGCGCAAGGCCCAGGCTGTGCGCGATTGTTTCAGCGGCGAGGTGACGCCGCTGCATCCGGCATCCATTTTGCGCCGGCATGAATCTGCCTACGTCTTTCTCGATACAGAGGCTGCCTCGTTGCTTGGGTCGGCCGGCCCCTCGGCCAGCGCCACGATGCGCTCGTAGCCGCTGTCGATCAAATTCTCTAGCTCTCTGGCGGTGTGTATGTATTCGATCCGCGGGCTGCCGTACGGGTCATGGATATCGTACGCACGGCCAATCATCTCGCTGAGCAGGTAGACCTTGTGGGCTTGATCGGGGAAGGCCATCTTTACGGCCTCGGCGTGGTTTTGTGTCATCACTAACACCAGGTTGGCCTCGGCCACCATCTCGAGGGTGACGGGGCGTGCCAGGTGACTGCTCAGGTCGATTCCGCGTTCGGCCATCTCTGCGACGGCGTGGGCGCTCGCCGGGCGGCCTTCGCCTCCCCAGGTGCCTGCCGATTCTACCACCCAATCCTGGTGAGCCTCGTCGCGGGCCAGCTTGGCTTGCAGCAGCGCCATCGCCATTGGGGATCGGCATAGGTTGCCCGTGCACACGATGAGTATCTTCTTTGCCATTTCGTTTCCCTCTAGAATCTATCCGAAAAATGCAGTCTCAGTAAATCCAGAGATTCTGGCTCGTAGTGCGCGCGTACTCAGCGAGTACGCCTTTAGCGCGTTTCCCAGGCGCTGAAGCGCCGACTACAAACGATATTTCTGATCTACTGAGCCTAGTCCTTCACGGGTGGCGGGCAAAGCCCTATGCTAGGGGATTTTAGGCTAGATTCTCAGTCTACCTCGGCGGGTTTGAGTTCAAGTGATTCGATCAGCGCCATCAAGCCTCCGGCCACGACAGAATGGCCTCCCAGCACCACCGGTATTTGTGCCTGCGCTGCTGCCTGTGTGAAGCGACGCAGAAAAGGGTCATCTACCTCTTCCCAGCGGTGCAGATCGGAGTTGAAGCGGTCGAGTTTTGAGGGCCACAGCCTGCGTGCTGCCAGAATCACGCGGCTGTCGAGCAATAGGCCGTTCGCCAGGTTCGCCATCTCGTCGAAAAAGCCCTCGGTGCCGACGATTTCCAGGTAATCGGCCAGCAGTGAGCGCACTTTTCCGTGCTCTTGCCGCCCGCTGGCCCGCATGCCGCGTTCCTCGGCAAAGACTCTTACCCAGCAATGGGTGGCCCTGTTCAGCGCGGTCCACGCTGCCTCCGATACCCGTCCCGCAATCGCTAGGCTGCCGCCCTCGCGCTCCATCTCTGCCAGTACGCTATCCAAATGCAGTGTTTCCCACCCCAAGCCATCGAGGAATCGTCGCAGGTTCGTCCCGATGTTTGGGTGGCGCTGCGCGATCAGCAGATCGGTGGGGGTATCCAGATCGAAGCGCGTGGCGGCCGAAGGAGGCAGCCCATCGACCTGCCATCCTGCTTTGTTCGCCAGCACCCAGGCGAGTCCATTGTCGTTCGCCTGCTGGGCGATCAGCGGCGCCGCTTCCTGTGCGGAAGTGAACCCCGCCCAGTCGCTGGAGTGTACGTTGTTGGTCGTGATCCGTCGCTCTGCCTGGCCGAGTTTAATCAGCACTTGCTGCCAGTTTTCGACGCTCAGTAGTGGGGCCGAAGCCCCTCCGCTGTAAAGCGCGCGCCGCACCCCGTATCGCTCGATCACCCCCGCCAGTCGCCGTCCGAAGTGGAATGGCTCTCCTGGCGGGTCGATGTCCGCTTCGACCGGCAGTCTGGCCGCTAGGTCTCGCCAGGTGGGATCATCGGTGGCGACCACGACCCGGTCAATCAATTCGGTTTTCAGCAGCGTGTCCAGTAGATCGCGTGCCGCAGCCCGGTGGGCCTCGGCCATGGAGCGTTCTATCTTGCTTTTACCCCATCCTCCCACCATGAGGAGTAACGTCGTTCTCTCCGTCAACGAGTCTTCTCTTATTCTGTTCGAAAACTTTGCGGCGGATGGAGATCCACCGGCAAAATTGTGATACGCACTCTCAGTCTAGCTCTGGCTTCAGCAGGCCGTAGTTGCCATCGTCTCGTTTGTACAAGACATTGATCGCGTCCTCGTCGGCGTTCAAAAAGACATAAAAGAGGTGACCGAGCAGCTCCATCTGCTCGATAGCTTCCTCCGACGACATGGGCCGTATCGCAAAGCGCTTGACGCGAACGATCTCGCCCGCGGATTCCTCCAGGGGCTCTTCGCTGGGGAGCTCCTCTGCGGCTGCGTGCCAGCGATCCTCGCGCTTTCCCTTGTAGCGGGCGATCTGGCGGTACATCTTGTCCAGCACTGCGTCGATTGAGGCAAACATATCGTTGGTGCGTTCTTCCGATCGCAGGATCGTGCCCCGCACGCGTACCGTCAACTGGGCCACCTGCCGGTGGTCGGCACTGCGTGTGTCTTCCACCTTTAGTTCCATTCGGGCCTCCTCGACTGAAGGCAGATAGCGATCCAGCTTGCTGACCTTTCTCTCTACATACTCCTTCAGCCTCGGTGTCATCTTCATGTTCCTGGCAAAGATAGATACTTCCGCCATTGAATTGCCTCCTTTAGTATTTGTTACGAAATAACTTTCTGTGCCTCGACCCAGGTCGTGTGACGGCATACCGTCTTGCCGCTGCGGGAAGTTGTTCTTTTACAGGCCCTTAGTGAAAGTCCTCAAGTGCCTGAGCCTGTCGTTGCTATTGCGCGCGGGCCAGCGTCAGGGCCTGCACACTGAGCGCCCCGCTTTCTTGCAGGGCGATCGCGCAAGCTTCCAACGTAGCGCCTGTGGTACAGACGTCGTCGACCAGCAACACCCGTTTGCCGGCCAGTGAGCTGTCGGAGCAGTAGAAAGCGTCGTGCACGTTTTCCTTCCGCTGCTTGGCGTCCAGCTTGATCTGTGAGGCCGTGGCGCGCTTTCGCACGAGCGTCTGTTCGTCGACAGCTAACCTCGCTTGCCGTGCTAACTCGTGTGCCAGGAGCGCCGCCTGGTTGTATCCCCTCTCGCGCAAGCGATCGGCGTGCAGTGGGACGGGCACTATAACGTCGACGGTCATTGGGTGCTGCTGCCAGTATGCTGCCATCAGCCCTCCCAGGGGTTTGGCCAATGCAGTGCGCCCTCTGTACTTGAGGTGGTGTATCGCCTTTTGGAGTATGCCTCCAAAGTAGGTCGCCGACCGTATGCGTTCTATCCGCAGAGGAGCGTTGCGGCAGCGAGTGCAAAGGCCTATGGCAGCGACTCTATCTCCACAGCGGGTGCAAAAGGGAGGCTCGACACGAGGAATATGGCTAAGGCACTCGGTGCAAATCCAGGCACCTATCTGGCGACAGCCGACACAACGCGGGGGGAACAAAAGATCAAGCAATTGACCGCGCAGGTCACGCAATTGCAGGCCGATTGTCTCAATGATGGCCAACACAGACAAGGGAATCTGTTCCGTTTGCTAAAGATCTCTCTGGCGACCGGCTGACATGCCGGGCTTTGCCTCGGCTGCTCCTAGAAGCTAAAGATGCCTTGCATGTTCTTGAAAGTAATAACCGCCGGGCCAAGCAGGACGACGAGGATGGATGGAAAGATCAAAAAGACGACGGGGGGCAATATCTTGAGCGTCGCAGCGCGTGCTTGTTCCTCAGCCCGTTGCCGCCGCCGCACGCGCATCTGGTCCGACTGGATGCGCAGAACCCGGGCGATACTGACGCCCAATTGGTCGGCCTGAATAATAGCGGCCACAAAGGTTGACATGTCGGGAACCTCCATGCGGTCCGCCATATCGCGCAGTGCCTCGCGGCGCAGCTTGCCTAACTGGATTTCTTGGATGACCCGCGTGAACGCCTGACTCAGCTCGTCCTCCCACTTTTCGGCTACCTTGGCCATGGCGGCGTCAAAACCCAGACCGGCCTCGACGCAGATTGTCAGCAAGTCCAGGGCGTCGGGCAGCGACCTGACAATTGCCTTCTGGCGCCGGCTGATCTTGGTCCGCAGAAACAGCGTCGGCAGAAAAAAGCCTCCTGCGACGGCCGCCCCGGCTACCAGGAATTTCTGTGTGCCCGGCAGTTGACCGGCCACGAGTATAAGGCCCGCCAGCGCTACAAACAGGACAAGTATGATCGCGCGTACTCCCAGGAACTCCATCGGCCCCCAGTTATAGGGATTGCCTGCCAGATCAAGTTGGTGCTGGACGCTTTCCATACTCTGGCGCGGAGTAAAGCGCGAAGCGAATTGCGCTACTGCCCTCAGGACAGGGAGCATGATGCGCTCGCTGAAAGGCTGCGACATCTCGATCTCTTCCAGCGTGGGAGGGCGCTCCAGCGTACCAAATTGCGCCAGGCGCTCTTCCAGTGCATCGGGCTCTCGCGACCGCCTGAGACCCAAAAATACTAGGACTGCTGCAATTAACAGGACTAGAATTATGACAAGTGCCATTTCTTCGTCTCCTGGGAACTACTCATACATCGATGTTGACGATCTTTCTGATGATCAAGTAGCCTAAGATAATGCCCAGAATAGAAACGCCGATCATGATCCACCCGCAGGGATCCTCGAATAGCTGGCCCATAAAGTTAGGGCTGATGAGGTAAATAATCACCGACAGGATGACCGGCAAGGCGGAGAGCAGGTTGCCTGCGCCGCGGCCGTAGGATGTCAGTGCTTGAATTTCACCTTTGATTCGAACGCGCTCACGGATGGTGTAGCTGATAGAATCCAGTACCTCGGCCAAGTTACCGCCTACCTCACGCTGCACCTTGATTGCGGTGATCATCATATCCAGGTCATCACTTGTGATGCGGCGCAGCATATTATCAAGCGCTTGCTCCAAGGTGATACCGAGTTGCACTTCTCTGACCACGCGGCCAAATTCCACCGAGATCGGCGGCCCCATTTCCTCGGACACTGCCTCCATCGCCTGCATGACGCTGTATCCGGCACGGATGCCGTTTACCATCAGATTGATCGTATCGCTCAGTTGATCGTTGAATGCTTTCAAGCGCCTACCGCGCATGAGCGCGACATACACCCACGGGCCGAAAAAGCCCACCAGGCAGGCAATGGCCGTGATGATAAGATCTCTTCTCAGAATGAATGCCGCCGCACCGAGTCCTATGACCAAGATGACGGTGAGGGCCATAAACTCACCGACGGTAAACTTGAGGTTGGCTCGCGCTAACTGTGTCGCCAGGTTAGCCCCCACGCCTCGACTGGCAAGTGCGCGGTTCAGTGTATCTGTAAGGGATGTGGTAGTGATCTCAGCCCTTGCCGCTTGTTCTGCAGTTGTGATACCCAACCGCTCTTCGATGAGCGACTTACCGGACCTGCGGGAGTAGATTATCCCTCCCACAATAGCTCCTATGGCGATTACGAGCCCTATAACGAAAACCCAGGTCATTGTTTCTCTCCCGGTCTCGGGTTAGTAGCGTCCCTTCTGTCCCGTTATGCCAAAAATGCTGGGAGGTAGATGGATGCCAGACCCTTCGATCTTGTTCATGGCCTTTGGCCGTAGCCCTGTTGGCCGCAGCGCGCCGATGACTTTGCCACCCTCGAATCCAACTGCCTCGAACTTGAAGATGTCGGACATCGTGATGACATCGCCTTCCATTCCTTGTACCTCGGAGACAGAGACGACCCTGCGAGATCCATCTCGCATGCGTTCCAGCTGAATGATGACGTTCAGCGCGCCCGCTATCTGCTCGCGGATGGCGCGGTGGGGTAGGTCCATGCCTGCCATCAGCACCATGTTCTCTAGACGAGCCGTCGCGTCGCGGGTGGTGTTGGCGTGAACGGTGGTCATGCTGCCCTCGTGACCGGTATTCATTGCTTGGAGCATGTCGAAAGCCTCTGGGCCACGACACTCGCCTACGACGATGCGGTCTGGACGCATTCGCAGCGTATTGATCACCAGGTCCTGGATGGTGATCTCGCCGCGGCCTTCGATGTTGGGCGGGCGTGATTCCAGCGTCACGACGTGTTCCTGGCGCAATTGCAGTTCGGCGGCATTTTCCACCGTGATGATGCGCTCGTCGTTGGGAATAAAGCCGGATAGGATGTTCAGAAATGTCGTCTTGCCAGTGCCGGTGCCTCCCGAGATGAGCATGTTCAGCTTTGCGACCACGCAGGCCTTTAACAACTCCATCACTTCGGCCGTCACGGTGCCAAACTCGATCAGTTTCTCGACGGTGAGAGGGATCTTGAAGAATTTTCGGATCGTCAGCACCGGTCCGATGAGGGAGATTGGAGGGATCACGGCGTTTACGCGGGAGCCATCCGGCAAGCGTGCGTCTACGTAGGGAGAGCTCTCGTCGATGCGCCGCCCCAAGGGAGCGACGATCTTTTCGATGATGCGCATCAGGTGCTCGTCCGACTCGAAGATGGCATTGGTGCGCACGATCTTGCCCTCTCGCTCGACGTAAATGTTCTTGGAACCATTCACCATGATCTCGGTGATCGTGGGGTCGGCAATCAGAGGTTCCAGTGGCCCCAGCCCGAGGATTTCCGAAACGATTTGTTCGAACAGGCGCTGCCGCTCCGCCCGGCTGAGGACACGGGCTTCTTCGGCCAGGATGTTGTCGTACAGCTCCTCGATCGTCTTGCGCACCTCATCCGTTCTGGTGACGTCCATCGTCGGATCCAATTCCGCGATGAGCTTGTTCTGGATGCGCGTCTTGAGATCCATGTAGGCATCGCGGCTAGGCGCTGCCCGGCGCCGCACTTGCATCTCGCTCATCTGTTGAGAGGTCTGTTGTGTACCAGACCGTTTTTCCTGCTCGATTCGCCTCAGTAGAGACATCCTACTACCTCCTGATAACGCCTTCACTACAGGGGTTGCCGTCGGTGGGCGTTTTTAGGACTTTTTGATCCAGGCCAATTCGCTCTTAGGCTCTGCTTTTGTTATCGGAAAAGGCGTCCTAGGCGATGTCCTGCTTCGTCGTCTTCCTCTTCTTGTTCCTCATCAGCTTTTTGGAAGCGGTCCAGTATGTATTCGGTCAACTGAAAGACTCCCTGAGCGATGGGACGGCTCTGGTCGTGCATAGCAAACGGCACACCACGATTCGCGGCCGCCAGCACGGCTTGATCGTCTGGCGGGATTTGCGCCGCCACCGGGATCAACGCCTGCGCGATCTGGTCCACGCGAATACCTGTGCGCCGATCCGCGCGGTTGACAACCAGCGCGATGTTGTCCGTCGGATAGCCAAGTTTGCCCGCTATCTCTAGGAATAGGCGGGCGCTTTTGATGGCCGGGATGTTTGGCGTCACGACGAGCACGATCATCGTAGCCATGTCGAAGAAGGTCAGCGCTATGTCATCTACCCGGCTCCACATATCCACGACGATGATGTCGAACTCTTGACGCATCAAGGTCATGATCGGCTTGAGGAGCGGGCTGCCTGCTCCCCCCTCTGACGGCGGAACCATCAGGACCTCCGCCGATTCTGGATGTGGGGGGGCCAGCAAAACTTTGATTCCCGATCCATGGGCGGATAGGGCGCTGCTCAACATGTCGCTGTCGATGATGTCGGATTGCGCCACCATGTCGGCGATGGAGCGGCTGGCCGACAGATTGAGCATAACACCGACGTCCCCGAACTGGAAGTTGGCGTCCAGCAGCCCGATCTTTTTGGAGGTGCCGATCTGCTGTTGCAGCGCGACTGCCAGGTTAACCGCGATGGTCGTGCATCCGACGCCGCCTTTAGGACTGTAGACGACGATGATGTTTCCTTCGTGCTCCTGCGCTTCCGCGGCAGTTGGCACAGCCGCCCGGGCGACTTGCTGTGTGGGGCCGACCACCGTCGCGCGCTTTTTCCCCGTCTCATAGACCTGGCGGATGGTGCCCATCAGCTCGTCGCCGCTGGGCGGCTTGGTGAGAAAGTCCCGCGCGCCGGCTAGCATGGCGCGGCGTAGGTAGTCGCTCTCGCCCTGAACGGAGAGGACCACCACCTGGGTCATTGGCACCTCGTGCAACACCAACTCGGTGGCGGCGATGCCATCCATGCCTGGCATGTTAATGTCCATCAGGATGATGTGGGGCTGAGTCTGTTTGGCTAGCTCAATCCCTTCTTCACCTGATGCTGCTGCGCCAACGATCTCTATGTCAGGAGCGAAGGAGAGCAACTTGCGCAGGTTCTCCCGCGTCTCGGCAACGTCGTCAACGATTAGTATTCGGATCTGCTCTCTTGCTTCCACCCTAGCTAATCCCTGGTATGTGCTGAGAAAGGATGGTTACCCGTAATCTATCTAGATGCATCTCCATACCGGCTCACTCAGTACTGGCTGGCGGTGATACCGATCCGTCCGATACGCCATGCCACCGGCTATATTCGACGCCTGCGCCTGTATCGGAGACCACCTCGCCCGCCGCGCCGGTGCGTAGCTTGACGACCGGAGGTGTGACGCCGTAGGGCAGTTTCTCCGGTACCTCGATTTGATACTGCTCGAACAGGTACTGGAGAGTGACTGCCTTGGTATCGACTATGCTCGTGTCACCGGCCGGGCGCAGCACAAGGTCTATGCTGGCGCCGGATTCTTCAGAGTACTTGAGCACCAGCGCATCCTGTGGCGTGACCGCCAGGGTCACCCACCGCATCAGCGACGGCTCGGGAGGAAGCGGGGTCGGCGCCGGCTCTCCTTCCCCTTCTCCGCCTTCAGGAGTTGGGGCGGCGGTCGGTTCTGGCTGCGGAAGCGACAGGGTCGCTTCTTCAGGCCACTCGCCTACTTGGAGCACGATCGCGTCCCGGACGGTCATCTGGGTCACCAGGCGCGGAATCTGTTCGCCACGCGGCCCCTCGATCGTCACGGCGCCGTTGGGGAGGAACTCGGTCCGTCCGACGGGCACTTCTGTGCACTGCACCGTCAGAGAGCCCTCGGATGTCACGCCCGTCAAGCACGTGATCTTGCGGGAGGGCAGGATGGTCTGGTAGTCCTCGTCGAGGTCCACGACCAGCAGCGAGAGCAGCACGTCTACGTGATCGCCGGGCCTGATGGCCCAGGCCACGCTGGAGTTGCCAGCGACTGCCAGGGCATAGCCCACGCGTCCTGAGGGAATCTGCAGCGCTGCATCCGAGCCGGTGCCGCCTAGGTCACCGACCGTGCTGGTGAGCATACCCGCGATGATGGGCATCCCCAGTACGATGTCTGTGCGAGCGATGCGATCGTGCGCGTCTGCGACATTGGTCAGAGTATCGGGGGGCACCGAGTCCTTCGGCCACTTGGCCAACACCACCGCGTTGTTCTCGGCGGTGATGCGGGTGCCTCGGGGGATGTTCTGCGCCGCCACGACGATCTCGACCATTTCGCTGGGTTCTTCGGTTGGCACGACATCCTCTCCGGTCTCGGGGGTGGCCGGTGCGGCGGGTCTGAGAACGCCGCTCAGGTAGATCAGGCCTATGATCGCCACCCCGATGAAGAGGACGACGCCTATGATGATGAAAATTCGTCCACCGCGCATGCTAGCCTCCTTAATTTGGTGTCTTTGTCAATGTTGCTCGTGCTAACTCGGGACGCCTTTCGAAACAGGCGAAATAACTTAAAAGTGCTGTCGATACACGGTTTCGCGAGTGTTTTTAAAGCACGTGGTCCCTGACTTGCGTTAAGTACTCACTTTAGCGGACTTTAGCCCGAACTACGAACAAGTTATCCTTGAGTATTTAACAAGATGATACCCTGTTTGTCATGGAATGTCAAGGAGCGCTTGGGTGCATTCCGGGCCTGGGCGAGATTGACCTCACGGGCATTGGTGGTCCATTCGATGAATGAGCGGTTCAAAGTTCAAGATTTTTCACGCGGGCTATGATCGATAAGAGACAAGCCCTGCCCCGTGGGGCAGGGCTCGTGCTCGAACCAGTGAATATCACATCGCAAGT
>Ga0316577_10001881_pt1 | contig 10144 bp, 9 predicted proteins | sample S5NA_FD_203073 | JGI IMG/M metagenome (GOLD analysis project Ga0316577, IMG submission 203073) | Rhizosphere microbial communities from salt marsh grasses in Alabama, United States - S5-7_050615r2r1 | ecosystem: Host-associated > Plants > Roots > Rhizosphere | place: USA: Alabama | collected... | reverse complement strand
TCTGACCTCCGGCCTCTGTCCTCTGTCCTCTGTCTTTCCCATCTTTCTTCTTAACTCTTTCCTCTTTACTATTCACTATTTACTGTTCACTATTCACTATTCACTATTTACCATTCTTAAACGGACATTTCTTCTCGCGAATGTGAGCGTACACTTCATCTTTAAAGTAAGCCAGAAGGCTCTCTATGGGTGCAATCCCACCGGGAGCAAAAGCACAATAAGAATTCCATAGATGGTGGCACATTTGCTTTATTATCGAAACATATTCCTCTTGACCCTGTCCGTTCTCTATGCGCCAAAGCAGATCGCGCAGATACGGGAAGCCTTCCCTGCATGGCGTACACCAGCCGCAGGATTCCCTGGCAAAAAATTCAGTCAGATTCAACGTGGCTTCGACCAGACAGGTTTTATGATCAAACACCATGATCGCACCAGTACCCAACCGATGTCCGGCTTTTTTCATGGTTTCAAAATCCAGCTCGATATCATAGAATTCAGGCGTTAAAAATGCTGTAGATGCCCCGCCAGGCAAGCAGGCTTTGAATTTACCCCCGTCCCGAATGCCGCCCGCATGGGTTTCTATGACTTCGCTCAAACGGATACCCATGGGAAGTTCATAGCATCCAGGCCGGTTGACCTTACCGCTGACACAGAATATTTTGGTCCCCGAACCGGTATCAGTCAGCGCCAGGTTTCTGAACCACTCAGAGCCGTTCCGGATAATATGCGGGATACAGACCAAAGTTTCAACATTATGTATAACGGTAGGTTGCTGCCAAAGACCCTTTTCTGTGGCATATGGGGGCGGTTGTTTTGGGTTTGGCCGCTTACCTTGAAGAGCATTGATCTGAGCCGTCACCTCCCCGCAAATATAACGGCCGCCGCTACGATGCACCACGATATCAAGATTATAACCGCTGTTTAAAATGTTGCTGCCCAGATAACCTGCTGTCCTAGCTTTCTCTAACTCACGGTGGAGTATCCGGGCGGCGCTCTCATATTCGGGCCGGATAAAGATAATCCCTTTTTCCGCCCGCGCCGAATATGCTTCAATGATCATCCCCTCGATGAGCATGTGGGGATCTGCATGGATCAACACGCGATCCTTGAAAGTCCCGGGTTCCATTTCATCGGCATTGCATACGACATATCTCGGGAAAGGCGCGTCATCGGCAATGGTCATTACTTTTCGACCTGCTGGAAATGCAGCGCCTCCCCTGCCGAGGAGCATCGCATCCAGCACCATGTTTCGAACATCTTTGTAAGAAAATTTCTTTAAGACATCGGCCAACGCCTCATAGCCTCCGCTCGCTCGGTATTCTTCCAACGAGACAATCCGGTCCGGTTTGCGATTTTTAAAAAGGACTTGAGGATACATTTATCCGGCCTCTGTTCTTAATTTTTCCAAGATATTATCGAGTTTTTCTATTGTCAGGGGGCCATACACTTTTCGATTGATGAGTATGGCCGGCGATCGGTCGCAATAACCGATGCAGCACACGGGCAAAAGAGTGAACAACCCGTCGGAGGTTGTTTCTCCCATCTCGATCCCTAATTTTTTACTGAGATAGTCCCGAATGGATTCATATCCGTCCATCCAGCATATGACGCTGTCGCACACATGAATGACATATTTCCCCACAGGCTCACGATAGAGAAAGGTATAAAAAGTGGCGAGCTCTTCCATTTCAAGGGGCGTCATGTCAAGCAACATAGCTGCCTCTTCCAGAGCTTCGTCACTTAAGTAACCATAGTGGTCCTGAAATGCAAGCATCACGTCCACTACCAGTTCCCGAGGATGTTCGGCAGATGATACCATCTCTTGTAGTGGTGCTTTTAATTCTTGGGGCAACATTCAAAAAGGCCCTTTCTTTTCATCATAAAATCGTGTAACGATTTTATGAAACTCGCGAAGGTTTATCTTCGGGATCTAACAAGCGAAAGGCTAAAATTTCTATCTCCGTAACAAGTATTTGATATTTTGGCATTTTTCCCACAACCCTCCGGGTTACGGCACCGTACTTTCGCTTTGAAAAGGATTTTAACTTTTATTTGAATTCATCCCATGCTGCAAGCATCGGTGAATTCAAATTTAACGATCGATATCCGGCAAAATAAAATCAACGGAACCGATGATGGCAATCAAATCGGATATGGACCAACCCCGGGCCATCATAGGCAAAACCTGCACATTGGCAAAACCGGGAGCCCGTATCCGCGTGCGATATGAATAGCCCAACCCGTCACTGACCACGTAATACCCCTGCTCCCCCCGCGGAATCTCACAGGACGCATACGCTTCCCCTTTTGGAATTTTAGGGCCCCGGGTCACATTGACAAAGTGATGAATCAGACTTTCGATATCTTTAAGCATGTCCTGTCTTCTGGGAACTGCATAACGGTAATCATCAGTAATATATCGTCCCGGCGGCATTTGTTCGGCAGCCTGTTTAATGATTTTCAGGCTCTGGCGCATCTCTTCAACCCGAACCAGATAGCGTGCATAGCAATCGCCGTCAGTTGCAGTGGGGATATCGAACTCGAATGACTCGTATCCGGAATAGGGAAACGCTTTTCGCAAATCCCACTTCAGACCGCAGGCGCGCAAATTGGGGCCGCTGACACCCCATTCCATGGCATCATTCAAGGAAATCCGACCGACACCCTGGGTTCTGGCCTTGAAAATTTCATTTTTGGTGATGAGTGCTTCGTACTCTTTGAGTCGGGCAGGGAAAATGCCCACAAAGGCATCCACGTCATCTTTCCACCCTTCGGGAAGATCCGCAGCAACGCCACCCAAACGAAACCAGGAAGGATGAAGTCTTCCGCCGGTGATGCGCTCAACAATATCGAGAATCATCTCCCGTTCTCGAAAAGTGTAAAAAGTAGGCGTCATGGCGCCCACGTCGTGGGCAAATGTCCCGAAAAAAACGAGATGATTGCTCAAGCGAAAAAGTTCACTCAACAGCACCCGGATATACTGAGCCCGATCCGGTACTTTTATCCCGGCCAATTTCTCCACAGCCAGAACATATGGAAGGTTGTTGGCTGCACCAGCCAGGTAATCTACTCGATCCGTATAAGGAATGAATTGATGCCAGGTTTGCCGCTCGCCGATCTTTTCTGCGCCCCGATGATGATAGCCGATATCCATGTCCATTTCATCGATTTCTTCGCCATTAAGCGCAACGATAAAGCGCATTAAACCATGGGTGCTCACGTGGTGAGGACCGATGTTCAGTACCAGCTCTTCTTCTCTGTCTGATCTTTTTACATAAACACCGCCATCTAATGGCTGGTGCTTTACAGCATCATCTCGGGTAAATGGGAGCATTTGTGTGGCCCTGCCGGGGTGACTTTTTCGGAGCGGGTGCCCCTCCCAATTATGGGGCAAAAGAATCCGACGAAGATTTTCATGACCTTCAAAACGGATTCCGAACATGTCAAAAACTTCCCGTTCATACCAATTGGCAGACGGCCAGATATCCGTAATGCTATGGGTTATTGGATCACCTCCCCACAGAGGCACTTTCAAACGGAGCCGGCGAGCAGGTTCGAATGAAAGCAGGCTGTAAACCAATGAGTAATCCGAATAGGTTTGGCCCGGCCTGCGTGCGGATTCGTCGATAGCCGTCAAATCTTCCAAACGCTGGAACCGGGGTGACGCCTCGTTTTTTAGAAAATGAAGAATCTTTTTTATTCCGTCTTCTTTGACCTGAAAGGCCAACATGTCCGAAGTTTTCGGAAGTTGCTCGATGCTGTCCCCAAATCGTGCTTGTAACATTTCAGCCAGACTCTTGTCCTGCTCGCTGATTTCAACCTGAGCCGGTGGCGGCGACCACATTAAATCGGTACGGCTTTCAAAAAAACCGGCGGGCGTCGATGACGACCCCCGAATCGCAGTGCCTTCCATCCCAGGACCCCTCGGGTCTCTGGATTTTGTTTTCCCGTCCTCGAGAATGGGTGTCCGGGTGCCCTGGGTTCCACCACCAAGGTGCAGTATAGAGCGGGTAGGCCGTTCTGAAGCAATTTTCTTTTGCAAAAGAACAAGTCCTTGCAGAACAGCTTCAGGCCTCGGCGGGCAGCCCGGAATGTAAACATCTACCGGCAGAATCTGATTGACACCCTGAACCACGCTGTAGACGTCATACATACCACCGGTGTTGGAACAGGATCCCATGGAAATAACCCATTTGGGCTCCGCCATCTGTTCGTAAAGCCTTAGAACGACCGGAGCAACTTTTTTGAATACCGTACCGGAAACAATCAGAAGATCAGCCTGTCTTGGCGAAGGACGCAACACTTCAGCACCAAAACGGGCGATATCGTATCGGGAAGTGAACGCAGTTGCTTCTTCAACAAAGCAGCATGAAAGCCCGAAAAACATGGGCCACAGGCTCATTGACCGCGCCCAGTTGATGAGCGGATCCAGATATTTATCGAGGCGGTTTAATCTCTTGTTCGCGTCGGTCCCCAATCAAGTCCCCCTTTTCGCCAGATGTAAACAAGTCCTATAAGCAGCATAACGATGAAAAACGAGATTTGTAACCATCCCGACCAACCGAGTTTATCGCAAGAGACGGCCCAGGAAAAAATGTAGGCACCTTCCACGTCAAAGATAAGAAAAAAGACGGCGACAAGAAAAAAGGGAATGGGATAACGAAGGCGGGCGGAACCGGTGGGAATGATTCCACTTTCGTAAGGTCTTAATTTGTCTGGATTAACTTTCTTTTCCCCAAGCCATGAAGCGATAAAAAGAAGAGCGGCTACCAGCACAAAAATCATCATTCCATAAATGACCAGGCTAAATACACTCGGTTCCCAGGGAGATAACGTTCCAGCAATCGTAACAGGATGCATGTGTCCTCCGCCAAACGTTGTTCTTTATACAATTAGATCTAAACTTGTGAGGATATTGAAATAGAAAAAAACGCAATAACCACCCCTAATAGGAGTGGCTTGATATATCATATGACTTTTTATGATATCAATTATTCTAAGCAATCGCACTCTTGATTGTCAAGTGCTGAAAAAGAACTCTTTAATATAAATAACTCAATAGACGTACCAGAGCCCCATTTCGTGATATCTTCGGCTAAGATTCGCTATTTTTTGTATTGCATGAATATCAAAGATGATTAGATTAGAAAAATACTAAGTAAAAATCCTGGCCAGAAGGCCGAACTTTTTAGGACTAAAGTAAAAGCAGTTTAAAAGCTGTCATAGTCCTTTTGAAAGGAGGGTTGAACAATGACAAAAAGAAACCTTTACAGACGAGAACAATTTTGCATTAGCGAGTGCATTCAAAAATATTGGAGCCAACCGGATGTGGATACAAAAGACGATGGTCGAGATCAAAAATATGAACAATGCCTGACGTCCTGTAATATCTGCGGATAACAGTTAAGTCCTAATCAGCTATGCTGTTGTTTTTAATTGTATAAATTGGGGCCGGCCCTTTAATGAAAATGCGCATTGTTTAGGCCGGCCCCTTTTTTAGTTTTTAATTCTAACCGGTCAACTTGCCGATCTAAAATGTTCGTCAACTTTATTCCAGTTAATCACATGGCTGATTGTCTTTTGCGCACAACGTTGATCAAACTCCCTTCCATAACCATTTCAAGCTGGCGTTCGCTCAACGTATGTTCTGTATCATAGGTTTCATTTTTAGTTTTATTGATAATCCTGACTCGCCTGCCCTGGCTTAAAACACGATGAATATCTTGAGTTTCGAGTTCATCTTCCTGCTCAATTTTATCGTAGTCTTCAGGGTTGATAAAGGTAAGGGGCAATATTCCAAAGTTGATTAAATTTTGCCAGTGGATACGGGCAAAACTTTTAACAATGACGACTTTAAGCCCCAGATAACGTGGAGCCAAAGCAGCATGTTCACGGCTTGACCCTTGTCCGTAGTTGTTACCCCCCACCACCATAAAGCCCCTTTTCTGGTGGTTTATGGCGCGCTTGTAAAAATTTTCATCTATCCGGCTAAAAACGTACTTGCTGATTTCCGGAATGTTACTCCGAAACGGTAGAATTTCAGCGCCTGCAGGCATGATTTCATCCGTGGAAATATTATCTCCGACTTTCAACAGGACTCTGCCGGAAATGGTATCAGGTAGCGGATCAAACGGAGGTAGAGGCTTGATATTTGGACCTTTTTCAAGCTTGACATTTTCTCCTGAATCTGGAGGGGCGATTAACATCTGGGTGTTGATTTGAATCTCTTGAGGCTCGTCAAAGTGGGGATAAGGCATTTCCAGTGTGCGAGGATCAGTGATGACACCGGTTAATGCTGAAGCAGCTGCTGTTTCTGGACTGCACAAATAGACTTGATCCTCTTTTGTTCCGGAACGACCGGGAAAATTCCGAGGCACTGTTCGCAGGCTTATCTTTCCGGTGGCCGGTGCCTGTCCCATGCCGATGCAGCCGTTACACCCGGCCTGATGAATCCTTGCCCCGGAACGGATCAACCTTTCCAAAAATCCCTTGGTCGTCAAATTTTCTAATATCTGTCGTGAGGTGGGGTTAATGTCAAAAGAAACACGACCATGAACTTGTCTTCCGTCTACCATAAGTGAAGGTATGGCAAAATCTCTGAACCCCGGATTGGCGGATGAACCGATATAGGACTGGTAAATCTCACGACCCGCAACTTCCTTCACCGGGACGACGTTACCTGGACTGCTCGGCAGGGCAACAAGCGGCTCTAAACAGGACAAATCGATTTCATCTGTTTCATCATAGACAGCATCTTCATCTGGCAGAATGGAAGTCCATACTTTTTCTCGACCCTGTGTTTCTAGAAAATTTCGTACGGCCTCATCTGATGGGAAAACTGAAGTCGTAGCCCCTAGCTCGGTTCCCATGTTGGCAATCACGTGCCGATCCATTGCCGACAGACAGTTTAATCCCGGACCATAGTATTCAATGATTTTCCCGTATCCACCATTGACACCGTGTCTTCTCAGCATTTCCAGAATGACGTCTTTGGCACTGACCCAGTCGGGAAGACTGCCGGTCAACTGAATCCCCATTATTTTAGGCATTTTGATATAGATTGGTTCCCCGGCCATGGCCAAAGCAACTTCCAACCCTCCTGCTCCCATGGCCAGCATGCCCAGTGACCCTGCAGATGTGGTATGGCTGTCCGAGCCCAGCAAAGTTTTTCCCGGAATCCCGAATCGCTCCATATGAACCGGATGGCTAACCCCGTTTCCCGGACGGCTGTACCAGACACCGAACTTCTGACAGCAACTCCATAAAAACAAGTGATCGTCTGCATTTTTAAAATCGGTTTGCAGCAAATTGTGATCAATGTACTGGACTGAAGTCTCTGTTTTTATACGAGGAATCTGCATCGCTTCAAATTCCAGCATGACCATAGTCCCGGTAGCATCTTGGGTGAGTGTTTGATCGATTTTAAGGCCGATCTCCTCACCAGGTTGCATGTTTCCATCAACCAAGTGGGTCTCTATTAATTTTTGTGCTACATTTTTTCCCATAGATAATCTCTCCATAGCTTTTGTGGTTTTTAATAGATATTCAAATATATTGAACACATAAGCTTCGCCTCGGCTGGAATGATGGAATAGTGGAGTATTGGGATGGTGGGGTTGAAGGACTTAAGAGCTATTTAAACAAATTAATTAGATCTTATCCCCAACATTCCAGCATTCCAAAATTCCATTTTTCCACAAAAGATTATTTCGGGTCGCTGCACTAAAAGCTTTTTAGCAATATTATGTGCGAAACTTGTGTTACAGATCTTTTTGCTCGATACCAAATTTATAGCGCACTTTGGTTAACAACGGTTTTGCAATTTTTCGGGATGTTAATGCCCCTTGTTTTAGAATTCGTTCTATGACCGGCTTATCTCTCAACAAAACATCATAGGCCCGACGGCCTTTTTTGAATCTTTCCATTAACAAAATCACCTGCTTTCAACAACAACCGCTAATCGGACGATAACAGGGATCAACATATCTTCCATCGGAATCGACAATATAACAACAACAGGGGTTCGGCCTTTCTTGAGAATCTCTTTCATGTATCATGCAGGTATCTTCGTATTCTTTTTTTTCTGTCTAGTCACTCATTGGAATACCTTTTAGGATCTAAATTATAATAGGATGATAACACCTCAACGTCGCTCTATTACATAGCTATTTAGTAAAAATGTTAACGTTCGTACCATTTGTCAAGAGTTCCAAATTTAATTTTCACTTACACTGGAAGCCATATTGAAATTCGGTTATCAATGTTTAGTTTTATAGAAAGGTTTAACGATCTTTATTAGTGTATGCTAAAATATTTTTGAACCAACAAAATGTCTTGATGACAATTCGGGAGGTGAGTGAAAATGGCAGATAAAGTCAAATTGGCTCCAAACATTTTCAGTTATCCAGACTTCGAGCATTCTGATCTGCATATGGAAATCTCATTGGGCGGCGTCAAGAAGGAAGATATTACTTTAAAGGTACACGATGAAAGTTTTTTCATCCGAGCCCCACAGGATGATTTCGAGTATGTAACATCCATGAGGTTTTGTTGTCCGGTAAAAGCTCAAGATACCAAGGCAACATTCGAAAATGGGATATTAAAAGTTATCATCCCATTTAAGCAGCAGATGAAAGATCCCATAAAAGTTGCAATCGCCTGATCTTTGAATTAACTGGAGGAAGTCCTTCATTGACTGCAGAAAGAATCTAACCCAAATTAATTGAAGTACATTCTTTAATGCGGATTTTTTTAAAAATATATCCGACTATCTTGACGAGTTACCTCTAGCGCATTAGGTTTAAATTAAGTGATGTGGAACCGTATAGAACCATATCAATTTTTAATAACCGATATTCGAAATAAAATCGTGCAACGATTTTATGAAACTCCCGAAGGAAAACCTTCGGGATCTAATAAGCGAAAGGCTAAAATTCCTATCTCCGCATCCTCGAAGACGGGATTTCCGCTTCGCTTCAACACGCTTTTGGGGTATTTCGGAATTTGTACCACGGCCCACCGGACTGTGGTACCCCACTTTCGCTTTAAAAAGGATCTTATACTTAATTTGAATTCATCCCGCGCTGCAAGCAGCGGGGAATTCAAATTTAAATATACCTCTAAAGGGGGTGATGTTATGTCTATGCCGAAAGATAGTATCTATTCTGAAATGAATACGGCTTGGGAGGCATATTTGACAGCTCTTGAAAATTCCCTCGACAAGCTCGAAAAAGATATTGAGGAAGCAAAGAAAATAGCCGGGGTCTGCACCAATGAGTGGTGCGAAGCCATCGAACATGTTATTGATGATCTCAACAATGCCCTGTTTTCAATCAGTGAGCCAAGATGGTCCGATGCCGACTATTCAAAACGCATAAAAACACTTAAGAGAAGAATTTATGACATTTATGTGAATTACAAAGGTGTTTACGCCAGTGCGGCATAATTTTGAACTCCTCGCAACCATTTGAAATGACATACTCTGCTCTGGTTCGACAAGCCACAGGGAATGCGCTCCCCATTGCCTTTCAGCATGGAGAGCGCATTTCTCGCTTTGGTTCAGACACGAATCTGAAAGAAAAATGCTGATCGAACCCATGCCCCAACCATGTCATTTGTAGATTCATCTTAACCCCGCCATCGGCGGGGCCCGCCTGCTACCTTTTACTGGTATTGACTGAAATTAATGGTGCGAAACTTGAACAACCACCTAATCAGGCTGCAAGATCCCAAGAAAATAGTGAATTTTCGTATTGACTATTATTTATTTATAACTATTGTTTATGAGTAAGGTTAGCGTTATTTTATTCATATAGTGACTTGGCAGTAACAACCTTCAACGCTAAGGAGTTGAGGCTATGGCACAAGAAACTTCAGAAAATAGAGAAAAAACTTTAGATGGTGTGGAAAAGGCCGTAATTCGTGAAGACATTTTAGAGAACTTCCCGAGGCTTTTCGGGACCAAAACGGTTAACGGTCGAAAAGTCAATGTGGAACAGGAAATTGCCGCAATCGCCAAAGAGCTGCATCCTGAAATCGCCGCGGTCCTTACCGCGCGCCGGACGCTACTGAATTCTCCCGAAACTGTCCACGAAAAATATGCCTGGCCAAAGTGGGACGACACCTTTGAGGATCCTGTAACTAA
>Ga0316577_10001880_pt1 | contig 10148 bp, 7 predicted proteins | sample S5NA_FD_203073 | JGI IMG/M metagenome (GOLD analysis project Ga0316577, IMG submission 203073) | Rhizosphere microbial communities from salt marsh grasses in Alabama, United States - S5-7_050615r2r1 | ecosystem: Host-associated > Plants > Roots > Rhizosphere | place: USA: Alabama | collected... | reverse complement strand
GTTGTCCCGGGTTGTTCCCCCAAAGGCGCCGACCGGGCCGCTGGCGGGTGCCCGGCCATACGTGGGCACGTAGGGCAGGCCATGGCAATGGGGTGGGCCCATCGCATGACCGGCGCCGGCATAGCAACCGTGGTAGTAGGGATGCGGAAAGCCTTTTTTCTCCAGGCGGGCCATGATCCGCTCGGCAAAAGCAGGCGAAGGGATCGCCTGATCATCCTCCCCGGTCAGGAGCAGGACCGGACCGTTGATCCGCTCCACGGGAATCTCACCCATTTCTGGATCCGATCTGTCATCCAGCAGCCGGAAGAGTACCGGCGCGATCGACACCGGCTCCTGGGCCCGGCTCAGCTCCTCAAAACGCTGCTCTTCGTCCGGGGTCAGCACCAAAGGAAGGAAGGGCAAGGGCTGCCCATCCAGGCAGGCGGGAGGCCGGTTCTCCGGCTCCATGCCGAGCACGATCCCCAACGGAACGTAGCCAACCACTGCTTTGATATGCGGGTAGGTCGCTGCCGCGAGCAGGCCGAACATGCCACCCAGCGACGTGCCAAGGACGGCAATCGCATCCCCATTCACCTCTGGCCGGGCCTGTAACCAGGAGATGGCCCGGCCAAAGTACTCCAGCGGGATCTCGTGGGGCTCGGGCGGCAGGGGCTCGACTCCGAAGTAGCCCAGGGCCAATGCGACAAAGCCGCGCGCGGCCAGCAGGGCTGCCCCGTGCTCCAGGAGGCCCCCGTCACCCCCGCCCAGGACGATCACTGCTGGACGGGGATCGGGTTCGGCGGGCAGAAAGAGCACGCCGGTCAAGCCCTCTTCGCGCACCTCGACGCGGGTCTCGCCCGGGGCCAGGAACTGCCGTACAGCTCGCGCCCCAGATACGACCTCCCCGTCTACCTCGGCGGTGAAGTCGATCCGGATGGGATCCAGCGTTCGCTTGCGGAAGTAACACTCCTCCTCGGCGGCCGGGTCGAGCTCCATCGACCAGACCAGGCCCATCGGGTCGGCATCTACATAGGTGCCTGCCAGCGGCGCTTGCCGGGCGAGGTCCACGGAGCCGTGACCGTCTGTCTCAAGCACAGCGTACGATTCCCAGGCCCGCCCAAAATCGTCGTCACCGGTCCGGGCGCGCAGTGTCACCTGCTGGTGGGGCTCAAAGCCGGTGAGCCGGATCGCCAGGGGTACGTCGGTCAGCGCCACCAGCGGCTCGATGTGGATCTTGCCGGCGGGCTGCGATGAGAGGGTCATTTTCGCCGTCTCTCCAAAAAGGCGTCCATCGCCGCCTGGCGCTCGGGTTGGGACCAGCAGGCCGCAAACTGCGCCCGCTCCCAGGTTACGAAATCGGGGCGTTGGGTAGCAGAAAAGACGGCCTTGGCCGACTTCAGGGCCAGAGGCGGCAACCCGGCCAGGGATCCGGCAAGTGCCGCTGCTTCGGTGTACAGGTCTGCCTTGGGCAGCACCTGTTCCACCAGGCCGATCCGTAGCGCCTCGCCGGCATCTATCGGGTCCCCGGTGAGGACCATCCGTTTCGCTGCGCCAAGTCCCACGACCCGTTCGAGGCGTGGGATCAACCGCAGGTTGGGAAAGAGCCCGATCTTGACCTCGGGTGCGCCGAAGTGTGCTCCCTCAGCGGCCAGGCGCAGGTCAGCGACAAGGGCCAGCAGCAGGCCGCCCCCCATCGCTGCGCCGTGCACGGCCGCAATCACTGGCTTGGAGCAGGCTTCGATGGTGTCGTACACGGCTTCGATGGACGCCAGGTCCTGGCGTGCGGTTCCCGTGTCCTGGCCGGCCATCCAGGCGATGTCAAAGCCAGCCGAGAAGGCGAAACCACGCCCGCCAAGAACGATGGCTCTGATCGCGTCGTCTCGGGTCAGTTCCTCGAATACCTGCCGTAGTTCAGCCAGGGAAGTGTCATTGAGCGCATTCAACTGGCGAGAACGATCCAGCCACACCCAGGCGACGGGATCCTTCCGTTCCACCAAAAGGGTTTCCATAGCCTTCCTTTCTCAGATCTGTGGGCCCCCAGGGCGGCGAGGGACGGTTGAAGCCAGGAGCCGCGAGAACGGGCGCCCAGCTTCGTCCTTTCCTCACTGTGGAAGGGCCTTCACCGGTCCCAGGCGTCTTCTGCGCGCAGGCGGGCCACTTCCTCCTGGGCCAGGGCGTGGAGCTGCACATAATCAGTCTTGGCCACACGGTTGAGGGGCAGTCCGCCCGGCTCGAGGATGACATAGTGTAAGGGACGCATGTAGGCAGCGATCCCCTGAGCGTGTTCCTCCAGCTCCTCGGCGGTCAGCTCGACGTCGGGTTTCTTTTCCACAAAGGCCACGATGGCTTCGATCCAGACCTCGTGGTCCATGCCCACCACGCCGGCGGTGGCGACTTTGTCGCGCAATTCGCACAGATGATCCTCCACTTGCGCTGGGAACACCAGGTAGCCCTTCGGCTTGATGACCCACTTGGCGCGTCCGGAGAAATGCAGGCCCTGCTCGTCGCGGTAGCCCAGGTCGCCGGTGTACAGCCAGCCGTCGCTGGAGACCGTACTGGCTGTTGCCTGCGGGTCGTTGACATAGCCCAGGAAGGTCTGGGGGCCTTTGAAGCAGATGTGGCCGCTTTCGCCATCAGGGAGTTCGTCGCCGGCCGAGCTATCGTCTTTCATCGGGCCACGGATGGTCATTGGATACACCGGCATGTCGTAGCCGACACCGCTGACCAAAAAGTCAACGGACGCGTCCAGTGGCGTATAGGTACAAAAGCCCGCGCACTCGGTGAGGCCCAGCCCCGTCGGGTAGCGAGGTGCCATGGTCGCCACGGTTTCGACAAGCTGCCGCGGGACCTGCTGCCCGGCGCAGATGGCCAGTTCCAGGCTGGAAAGATCGTACTGATCGTAGTCTGGCAGGCGCCATTCCAGGTTGAACATGGCCGGGATCTGGCCCAGGACGGTGACTTGATGATCCTGAATCGCCTTCAGTGATTTGGCCGGGTCAAAGATGTGGAGCAGGACGATCGTACCCCCGTAAAAGAAGGTGGTCATCATCTGCTCGGCCTGGCCGCCGACGTGAGAGGGCGGCAGATTGACCAGCATGCGGGTCTGGTCATCCATATCAAAGGCGGTGCCCAGGCACATGTTCTGGCAGGTGATGTTTCGGTGCGAAAGCAGAGCGGGCTTGGGATAGCCGGTGGAGCCCGTGGTAAAGATGACCTGAGCCCCGTCGTTTTCGCCCACCGCGGCGGCGGCCTGTAGATAGGTGGCCAGGATTTCAGAGTTGGCCGGGTCTTGGGCGGCCTCTGTGGCCAGGGCTTGGGCACTGGCCGCCAGGGCAAAGGCCGAGGTGGCTCCCTCGATGCACTGCTCTGGGGGCGAAAACTGGATCAGGTGCTCGACGAAGGGGCAGTGAGCCTGCACCGCTTTGCCCAGCTCGCGAAAGTCAGCCAGTGGCGTCTCGCCCAGGAAGGCATAACCTTTCGCCTGGATCAAGCTCAGGCTGCGAATGACCTCCGGGCCTTTCAGGCGGAGGTCCAGGGGCACATGAATGGCGCCGATCTTGAAACAGGCATACTGCAGGTAGACATGTTCGGTGAGAAAGGGTAGGGACGTCGCCAGAAAATCGCCCTTGCCAAACCCCATGCTGAGGAGCTGCATGGCCAGGGCTGTCGTGGTCTTGTCGAACAGATCCCAGGTGATCTGCTGCCCGGTGTCGGCGTTGATCATGGCCAATGCCTCCGGCTTTTCCCTGGCCCACTTGGCCACGACCTGGTGCAGGAGATGCCGGTCGGACAGGTCCTGCTCAAAGTGCTCGAGTGTACACTGCGGTACTCCGTGCCGAGTTTCCAGCGGTTGCATCGTGTCCTCCTCCTTGTGTGTATCCACCTCTTACCTGGTCCCTGGCTGTCCTGCGCAGACCCTAAGCCGGGTCTCCCTCTCGCTCGTCGAAACCGGCCTTAACCAGTGCGGCGATGACCTCGTCCAGAGCCGGGGTGGCGGGTGCGTCCTTGAATCGAGCCAGCCGCCGATAGAGGGCGGCAGCGCCCGAATGGAACTCGCCAGGAAGCCCGGCTGCCTGTAAGGTGGCCGAGATTTCCTCCATCTCACCTGCAAACCGCCACGCTTTGGCCGTGACGCGCCGGACGCGCTGCACGGTCTCCTCTGGGAAGCCGGGCCAATCCCGCTCCCACTGCTGCTCCAGTTCCGCCCATACGTCCAGCGTATCGGCGGCGGCCACGATGGCGGAAAGTAGGGCGGTCCTGCCTTTGGTCCAGGCTGCGTAACACATCTTGAGCGCGGAGGCTTTCCCGACCGCCTCGCCGATGACGGCCGTCTCCAGGGGGCCTGCCGCGAAACAAGCTGCGGCGGCCGCTGCCCGCCGGCCGGAAAGATAGAGCCACGTCTGTCCTGGCTCCCAGGCAGGTCCGCCGATGATGCCGCCATCCACGAACGTGGCGCTGGCAGCCTCCATCTTCTGGCCGATGCGCGTCACACGGTCAGGCGAAATGGCGTTCGCATCCAGGTACAATCCGGAAAACCCGTGAGCCAGCACCTGTTCTGCCACTTCCTCGGCGGCGTGGGGTGGGCAGACGCTGATCAGGATCGAACAAACCAGGCACAGATCGGCGACAGTCCCGGCATCGTGGAGGCCAAAGCGCCGGGCGCGATCGTGGCTCTGCGCGCTGCGGCCTTCTGACGCCCAGTAGACCTGGCAGCCGCTATTCTTGGCCGACGCGGCGATCGAAATGCCCATATTGCCCGGGTGCAGGATGCCCACCTTGGGATGTTTCATTTCGCGATCCTTCCCCCTCCGCGATTATCGGGGTGTTGGGCCTGTAGCGAGCGACATGCCCTCTGGTTGGAGCCCGGCCGAGGCGATCACCCGGCCCAGGGGTTCGTGGAACAGCACCCGGTTTGAGGCAGCCATGCAGGTGAACTTGCGCGTGTCACCAAGTTCTACCCGGCGACGGACATATTCGGGAAATATCGGAACCTGGTGATAGTCGACGAGCGCGGGCCCCTGGGCCTCGCGTAGCAGGATATCCCCCGCGGCGCAATCCCACAAGCTCAACGATGTGTCGCTGAAGGCATCGATCTGTCCGGAGGCGACATAGGCGATCGAGGCCACGGCAGACATCAGGAGCCGGAGGGAGCGCCAGGGCACTCCCTCGGCAGCACAGGCTGCGGCCAGCCGGAACATCCCGCTACCGGCCAGGCTGATGACCAATCTGGGTAGCTCTCTCTCCAGGCTGACGGCAATCGGCAGGGGCGCAGCCCCACTGTTCTTCGTGAGAAACGCCCCAGACCCCCGGGCGGCAAAGAACAACTGGTCCAGGGCCGGCAGAAAAATGGCCCCGCACACCGGCAGGCCCTCCTCGCAGAAGGCAAGGCTCACGCCATAGAGCGGCAGCCCGCGCTGGTAGTTGAAGGTGCCATCGATCGGATCGACGATCCACAATGCTCGTTTCGCCATTTCGTGGTCTCCGACGAGGCCGTCCTCCTCCCCCAAGATCGGCTCGCCGAACTCGTCGAGGATCCGTGTCTTGACCAACTCTTCGGTCTTGAGGTCATAGACCGTCGCGATGTCGTACCCATCCGCGACGTCCTTGGGCAGCTGGTCGCACTTGCCAAACCCTTCCAGGGTCAAGGCGCCGGCCTCGCGCGCCAACTGCTTGATGAACTCCATTCGTTCCCGGTACATGCCACCCCCAGTGCGTGCTGGCGGCAGAGATGGACTCTGCGTGTCGGGATCATTATACCACAAGCCCGGCCTGCTTTCAAAGCTCGCGGAGGGCTCTTGGTAGGCAGGCTTGGCGCGGGCAGTACCGACTGGGAGCGGGGATAGGGTATGGGGTCCTTTCGGTGCAGACCTCGAGATTTTCACGCGCGTTCAGCGAGTTTTCGCCCCTCCGGAATCCCGTGAGAAGCAACCTGGCTCGGTGTCCGGCCCAATCTCCAAGGTCTTGTTTCAAGATGTGTGTATCGCCGAGCTGTCTGTTGACACGAGTCCTCGAGTATGGTATTCTTGCTACGTCTCGTTGTGCATTCCACGAAAAAGCATGAACCAAGGAGGTTTCGAGTATGGATGCACTGGCTGTGGCTCGTTTGCAGTTTGCCATTACCACGGTGTATCACTTCTTCTTTGTGCCCCTCACTGTCGGCCTCGGAATCCTGGTCGCTCTCATGGAAACCCTCTATGTCCTCCGTGGCGATGAGGTCTACAAGCGGATGACCAAATTCTGGGGCAAACTCTTTGTCATCAACTTTGCCATGGGGGTGGTGACCGGGATCGTCATGGAGTTCCAGTTCGGCATGAACTGGTCCGAGTATGCGCGATTCGTGGGCGACATCTTTGGCGTCCCGTTGGCCATCGAAGCGCTTCTGGCCTTCTTTCTCGAATCCACGTTCCTGGGGATCTGGATCTTTGGCTGGGACCGGGTGCCCAAGGGGGTGCACGCCGCTGCCATCTGGCTGGTAGCCATCGGCAGCGTTTTCTCGGCCTTCTGGATCCTGGTCGCCAACTCGTTTATGCAGGAGCCGGTGGGCTATGTTCTGAGCAACGGCCGGGCCGAGATGGTGGACTTTGGCGCCTTGGTGACCAGTCTCCACGTCTGGATCCAGTTCCCCCACGTGCTTTTCGCTGGCGTGACAACCGCTGGCTTTTTTGTCCTGGGCATCAGTGCTTACCACCTGGTCAAGAAAAGCCGCGGCCAAGAGGTTTTTCGGCGCTCTTTCCAAATGGCCGTGGTCTATGCCCTGGCCGGCTCAGTTCTGGTTGGCCTCATCGGGCACACGCAGGGCCAGTACCTGCACGAAGTACAGCCGATGAAGCTGGCGGCTGCCGAGGCGCTGTGGAACACGGAGCAACCGGCCTCCTTCTCCATCTTTACCCTGGGCGACCTGTCGGGCAAGAAAGAGGTCTTTTCCATCCGCATCCCTGGGGTGGTCAGTCTGCTGACCTGCAACAACCTCACCTGTGAGGTCAAGGGGATAAACGATCTGCAGGCCGAGTTTGTGCAAAAGTACGGCCCCGGCGACTATGTGCCGTTCCTGCCTATCACCTACTGGTCCTTCCGGGCCATGGTGGGATCTGGACTGCTGATGATCTTGCTAGCGGGGATCAGCCTGTACCTGGTGCTGGCGGGAAAGATGGGCCAGTATCCCAAGTTTATGAAGTTGCTCCTGTGGGCCATTCCCTTGCCCTATCTGGCCAACTCGAATGGCTGGCTTCTGGCCGAGGTTGGCCGCCAACCCTGGGTGGTGTACGGGTTGATGAAGACGGCCGATGGTGTCTCCCAGGTTGTCAGCCCGGGGACGATGCTCTTTTCCCTGTTGACCTTCACCCTGGTCTATGGCGCGTTGATGGTGGTGGATATTTACCTCCTGGCCAAATACGCTCGCAAGGGAGTGACCGAGGAGGAGGGGGAATCCCCCCAGGTAAGCCTCACGGGTGGTGCTGTTCTCGAGGGGGAGGTGTAGGATGGATCTGAACACGGTTTGGTTCGTCCTGGTTACGGTTCTGTTCATTGGCTTCTTCCTGCTGGAGGGGTTTGACTACGGTGTTGGCATTCTTTTGCCCTTTCTGGGGAAGGATGACACCGACCGGCGGGTGATCATTAACACCATTGGTCCTGTATGGGATGGCAACGAGGTGTGGTTGATCACAGCGGGTGGGGCGATCTTTGCTGCCTTTCCCCAGTGGTATGCGACGATGTTCAGTGGCTTTTACCTGGCGCTGGTGCTGATGTTGCTGGCTCTCATCGGACGTGGGGTCGGCTTTGAGTTCCGGAGCAAGGATCGGAACCCCACCTGGCGGGCGCTGTGGGACTGGCTGATCTTTGCCGGCAGCCTGGTGCCTGCCCTGCTGTGGGGAGTGGCCTTTGGCAACCTGGTCCGGGGGGTGCCGATCGATGCGAACATGCAGTATGTGGGCAGTTTCTGGACCTTGCTGAATCCCTATGCGCTGCTGGATGGGCTGGCGTTTGTGGCGATCTTTGGCCTGCACGGAGCCATCTTTTTGAGCCTCAAGACCAAGGGCGAGCTGGCAGAGCGTGCCCATAAGGCGGCGATGCGGTTTTGGTTACCCGCGGTTGTCCTGATCTTTGCCTACGTGATCGCCAGCTATTTTGCCACCGACATGTTCACTCGCCTGGGCATCAATCCTGGCCCGATACCCTTGGGCGCAGGGGTCGCGCTGCTGGCAACCGGTTGGTTTATCCGCCAGCGCCATCATGGCTGGGCTTTCGTCATGACCTCGTTGACCATCGCCCTCTCCACTATCACAGTAACCATGGGCCTCTATCCGCGGGTCATGGTCTCCAGCCTGAACCCGGACTGGAGTTTGACTATCTACAACGCCTCGTCGAGCCCGTATACCCTGCGGGTCATGACCATCGTCGCCCTCATTTTTGTGCCGATCGTGCTCCTCTACCAGGGCTGGAGTTACTGGATCTTTCGCAAGCGGATCGGGAGAGAAGACGTGCTGGAATACTGAGGGGGCCCAGACTTTCTGGCGGCAAGCGGCGGGTGCCGGAAGGCCTCGCCGCTTGCGCATTCCGGCCCTTCCCTGCCCCAGTCGCGACAAATCGGACACGTGCAGTCCGAGTGCATTTGACAGTTCGCGGCAGTTGGGGTATCTTGTAGAAACCTGTGCCCGTGAGATGTGAGGAAGGTTTGCTAGGCGGATCAAGTTCTCGGTGGATGACGTTGGCCAAGTTGGCGGTGCTGCCGGTGGTCGCACTTTTGATCAGTGCGGCCTACTGGCGTACGGGGCTCCCGGTTTCTGTGCCCGATGGGGGAGAGATGCTGGCCAGGGTCGCGGGAACCGCCACACCGACACGCACTCCATCCCCTACGCCGACGTTTACACCGACACCCAGCCGTACGCCCACCTCAACGCCAACGCCAACCGCCACCTCAACGGCCACCGCCACTCCGACCTCGACCTATACGCCAACACCAACCGCCACCAACACCCACACGCCGACCCCGACCCACACGGCGACGCCAACCCCTCTCTTGCCAACGCCGGACGGCGTCTTGCGCCAGGCACACGTACCTATCTTGATGTACCACCGCATTGACACGCCACCGGCCGATGCAGGTCCGATCCGTCGCGACCTGTCTGTTCTGCCGGAGAACTTTGATGCCCAACTCCATTACCTGGGGCAGGAGGGCTATTCCACCATCACTCTGGACGAATTGGCTCTACATCTGACGATGGGCAAGCCGTTGCCCCCCAAGCCGGTGATCCTCACCTTTGACGATGGATACGCCGATGCTTATACACATGCCTTCCCCCTCTTGCTGCGGCACGGCTTTGTGGGCACCTTTTTCCTCACCACGGCGCCGATCGATGCGCGGAATCCCGACTTTCTTTCGTGGGACCAGGTCAGCGAGATGGCCGCGTCGGGGATGAGATTTGAAGCGCACAGCTACGATCACCCGGATCTGCGCAACCGGGGCTTTCAGTTCCTCGTGTTCCAGATCGTGGGGCCCAGGGATGCGATCCAGGAGCGGACGGGGGAAGCGCCCCGGTTCTTTGCCTATCCCTCAGGGCGTTATGACCAGTTCGTCATCGACGTGCTCAAGTCCGCGAATTTCTGGGGGGCGGTGCTCACAGAGCAGGGCGCAACCCACACCAGCGACGGGCTCTTTACCCTGAAGCGCGTGCGCGTTCAGGGGGGCGATGACCTCGACACGTTCATTCGCAAGCTAAACCTGGATTGGTAGACAGCCGTGCTCACTGGCCTGGTCGAGGCCTGCACGCTGGCAGCCAACCCTGCCAGTCGTTGAGTCGAGAGAGCCTTCCATGCCTTCAGATAGTAGGATCGCAGTCGGACTATGTACTTTGATGCGTTGACGATGGCCTGCGTGGCCGATGAGCTGCGCCGTACGATCCTGGGCGGAAGGGTCCAGCAGGTGCTCCTGCCGGACAGCCTGTCGATCGGTCTGGAAGTCTATGCCCAGCACCAGCGGCACTACCTGCTAGCCTCGGCCCACGCAGAGCTGGGACGGGTGATCTTGGCCTCCGAGAAGCTCCGGCGAGGCGTGGAAAAGGAGACAGGCTTGCTCCTTCTCCTGCGCAAGCACGGGCGTGGGGCCATCATCACCTCGATTGAGCAACCGGCCTTTGAACGGATCCTGCGTCTGGAGCTGGATCACCCCGATT
>Ga0316577_10001879_pt1 | contig 10149 bp, 7 predicted proteins | sample S5NA_FD_203073 | JGI IMG/M metagenome (GOLD analysis project Ga0316577, IMG submission 203073) | Rhizosphere microbial communities from salt marsh grasses in Alabama, United States - S5-7_050615r2r1 | ecosystem: Host-associated > Plants > Roots > Rhizosphere | place: USA: Alabama | collected... | reverse complement strand
GTATTCGATTTCCAACCGAAATTCACCGGTACAGGGTTCCGGCAAAAGGACGGTGAGCAGTTCTCGGTCCGGTGTCAGGCTGAAGGCGCAGGGCCGCCACGCGTCTCCCTGTTGGAGCCGGCATTGCCATACGGCCAGCTCCAGCAGGTTCAGCTCCACCTGGGAAACCGGCTGATCCGCCTCCAGGTCCACCGTCGCCCGGCCGCTGAAGCGGAACTGCGGCAGATCCGGAGCAATCTCCAATTGATAGTGCACCGGTCGAATGCTGTCCGACATGCGGGATCCTTCCTTTATTTTTACAGTCCATGATTGAAAGGCGCTTAAACGGGATATACAATAAGGCCTGACATCCTTCAATGGAAGGACAAAATTTTCATTGCGGTGTTTTTATCAGGAATTGTCACCGCACAACAGGAGAACCGGGATGATTTTATACGACCCCCGAATTCCGGTCAGCCTGACCGAATTCGGGATCCAGATCCCCATCCGCGACAGCCGGGCCGTCAACACCCTGGCCCACTTGCGCAGGGATCCGCGCCTGAAGGCCGGCCAAAGCCGCTGGCACCGGGACCGGATCGTCGAATCCCTTGACCGGGAGGATCTTGAACGGGCCCACTCCCGGGCGTACGTCCAGCGGTTGCATTCGAACCATCTCGAAAAGGAGATCGTGCGCACCTACGAGCTGATCGACCCCTTCGGCAACTATCACCGCTATACGCCGGATAGGGCCAAGCGCCCCCTGACCGACCTCTTTCAGCGCATCCTGGGCAAGGCCGCAGGCACGGCGCAGGCGGCGCGGCTCGCCCTGGACCGGGGCTTCTGCTTCTATTTCGCCGGCGGCATGCACCATGCCCACCGCCACTTCGGCAGTGGTTTCTGCCTGATCAACGATATCGTCATCGCCGCCCGCAAGCTTCAAGCCGAGAAACGGGTATCCAAAATCTGGATCATCGATGTGGACGCCCACAAGGGGGACGGCACCGCGGCCCTGACCGCCGGCGACGACACTATCCGTACCCTGAGCATCCACATGGCCCGCGGCTGGCCCCTGGACGGCCCTTCCCTGCTGGCCGACGGCACCCCCAACCCCTCTTATACGCCCAGCGACATCGACATCCCCATTGAATCCGGCGAAGAATCCCATTACATCGGGCGCCTTCGGGAAGGACTTTTTCAGTTGGAGGCACTGGACGCCGCCGACCTTGCCCTGGTGGTCTGCGGCGCCGATCCCTATGAAAAAGACGAACTGCCCTCCACGGCCGGTCTCAGGCTGACGCTGGAGCAAATGCTGGAGCGGGATCAACTGGTCTACTCCTTCCTGGAAGAACGCAAGATCCCGGCGGCCTACCTGATGGCCGGCGGATACGGCGAAGAGACCTGGCGGGTCTATACCCAGTTCCTGCAATGGGTTCTGGCTGCAAGCAGCAATTCTGACTGAATCCGATTCAGCGCGTTTTATAAGCCTTGCGGCGTTCGCTGGGCTGCAAGAATGCCAGTTACATTGACCCATATTAGATGATATGGGTAGCAATATGAAGACAACCATCGACATTTCGGATTCATTGCTTCAGGAAGCCAAGGAACTGGCCGCCAGGCGGGATATCACTTTGCGGGCGCTCTTTGAGCAGGGACTGCGCGAAGTCATTTCAAAACAGAAGTCGGCTCAGAAATTCACCCTCAGAAAGGCCAGTTTCAGAGGCAAAGGACTCCAAAAAGAATTCCACGGGGAAAGTTGGCAAAAAATTCGCGCAGCGGCTTATGAGGGGCACGGCGGATGATGGCCGTGGACACGAACATACTCGTCGATGCCCATTCGGCAACAGGATCGCTTCATCGGACCAATTCGACCACCGTCGCCCCCCATCCACCGGCTTCCGCCGGGGCATCTTTAAATTCACGCACCAGGGGGTGCTTTCTCAGCAGCGAACGCACCCGGGCCTTCTGGACGCCGGTACCCTTGCCATGGATGATGCGCACACTGTAAATTCCCTTTTCACGGCAGGCCGCCAGATAATCGTCGATCAGCAAGGGCAGTTCCCTGGGGTTGAAGGTGTGCAGGTCCAGGATGCCGTCTATGGGAATCTCCACCGGTTCCATCATGATACCTTAAGCCCCCTATGGGGCAATAAGCGGAAGTTGTCCATGTGACTTATCTTTATAATCTATTAGATTTGTTCGCTCCGGGGGTGGCAAAACCGGAGGAATAGCAAGCTCTTCTGAGGATTTTGCCATCCCCGGAGCGGGCGGAGATGACCGGAAGCCGGGGTGGATAAAATGTGATTTTATTTTTTCGCGGCTCCTTAGATGGATTATTTGGACCGGGCCACGAACTTGCCGCTCTCCGTCTGCACCCGCACCCATTCGCCGGGCGACATGTACTCGGGCACCAGCACAACATGCCCGTTGGACAGGGTGGCCGGCTTGTTGCGGTTGGTGGCCGTGGCCCCCTTGATCACCGGCGCGGTTTCGACGATTTCCAGGTCCACGGTGGCCGGCAATTCGATGCCCACAATCCGGTCCTCCAGCAGCAGGGCCGTGATGCCCGTCATATTGTCGGCCAGCCAGTCCCGCTGGTCGGCCAGCTGATCCACATGCAGGCTGTGCTGCTCGTAATTCTCCGTGTCCATGAAATGGCAGAATTCCGGATCGCCATACAGGTAGGAGACGGCCCGCCGGTCCACGGACATCTCTTCCAGGACATCCGAACCCTTGTAAGTCTGGTCGAGGTTCTGTCCGCTGGTGACGCTGGTGAACTTGACCCGGTAAAGCGTATTGCTGCCCCGGGCCGTGGGCGTGCTGATGTCGATATGGCGGACCTGGTAAGGCTGGCCGTTGATGTTGACCACGTTTCCTTTTTTCAATTGATTGGCTTTCAACACGGTATGTTTCTCCTTGTTCGTAAATTCTAATGTCCCGGCCACTCCGCCCCGCCGAGAAAATCATAGCCGATCTTTTTCTGCAGCGACTCGATCTGAAGGAAAGCCTGCTTGAGCATGGCTTCATCCATATGCCCGATCTTGTTCAGGACGATACAGTTGTCCATGGTCCCGCCGGCCTGCAGTCCGGCCAGCTGGGCCTGAAAACGCAACCGCATCAGAAAATCGTAGGAGGCGGAGACGGCATCGCAGGCGGAAGGCTGCAAGACCTTTTTCCAGACCAGGGCTTCGATGCGCTCCATGGAATGGGTCAGGGGCAGCTTGTGGCGCAGGGCGTACAACCGTCCGAATCCGATGACCGGCATCAGCGTCTCTTTCATGTTGAGCCGCCCCGACTCCCCGGGCGGGCCGCCGCTTTTGATGATTCTGCCCAGGAGCCTGAAGGGCGGCTTGAAAAGCAAGGCGTTCTGGGCCAGATGCGGCAGAAAACTGGGACGGTCCTGCAAGACCTTGTAAATATGGGTGCGCAGTTCATTGGCCAGTTCGGCCTCGCCGTAAACCGGACGGAAATCCAGGCAGATGCTGAAGTCCAGCAGCTCTTTGGGCTCGGCTTTCAGAATCCATTCGGTAAAATTCTCCTTCCACTCCGGCAGCGAGCGGCACCAGTCCGGGTTGCTGGCCATCACCTTGCCGTCGCACAGGGCATAGCCGGCCTGATCTAGCCACTGGCAGACCCGCTCGCCCAGCGAAAGAAAATAGGCCGATGCCCCACCAGCGGTGTTGTCCTGCTGATAGATGATGGCATTGTCCTGATCGGTGAGCAGGGTCTGCTCCTGCCGGCCCTGGCTGCCCATGGCGATGAAGGTAAAAGGCACCGGCGGCGGCCCCAGTTCCTCCACGGCCAATTCGATGAACCTGGATGTGGCCGCATCGCAGACGGCCGACATCATATAGGCCACGGTGCGCGGCCGGGCGCCGGCATCGATCAGCGCCTTGACCAGGGTGGGAAGCCGCTTGCAGCAGCGAGCGACCTGGTCGGCGGTGCCCGCCCTGGCGATCTCACGGGGCAATACTTCCGGTCCGTAGCGGTGAAACTGCAGCAGATCCTTGGACCGGACCACGCTGGCGATACGACCGCCGGCATCCTCAACGGCCAGATGCTGCACCTTCTTTTCCTCCATCAGCATCAACGCTTCATAGATCATGGCATTCACGGAAATGGAGATCAAAGGTGCGCTCATGAGGGTTCTCACCGGCGTCTGGAGGTCCGCCTCCCGGTTGCCTGCCACCCGCTTGCGAAAATCGCGGTCGGTGAGAAATCCCACGGCCGCCCCGGCATCGGTTTGCACAACGATGGACGTGGTATCGCGGTCGATCATCAGAGACGCCGCTTCATGGATCGGCGTCTCCAGGTTGCAGGTCACCACCGGCCGGCCCAACTGGCCGATGGGCTCCTGCAGGAACAACAGGGAGACCCGCAGCTTCTCGATGAGGGCCTCGCGTTCGTTTTCACGCCGTACGGTATCGGTAATGTCTTTGATGACACAATTGAGGGTCGCCGGTTCCCCCCGTTGACCGCTCGCCTGGGCTGCAGACAGGGAGAGCACCCGCATGCTCCCGTCGGCGCCCAGCTTCTGGATGATGCGATCCTGGGGTTCGCCGGTGCGGCGAAGGGTTTTGAAAAATTCGCCGACTTCGCCGGCGTCGTCGAAAAGGTCCTCCAGGGTGAACTGCTCGTCCCGGCTGCTGCACACATCCTGGAGCAGCTCCCGGGCGGCCGCATTCATGGCCACGATCACCCCCCGCCGGGCCGCCTGGGCCTGGAAAATTCCGATGGCCGCGGACTGGGCGACCTGGCCGAGCTTGACGATGGAGCCCGCTTCCAATCTGGACGGGTAGATATCCTTGACCAGCACGATGATCGCCGGATGGTCAGCGAAGATGACAGGGTTCAGGGTGATAATGCATTCCCGCTTTTCGCCGTCGGCCCGGTCCAGCACGGCCTCGAAGCTTTTGGATCCCCCGGGCCCTCCCGGCAGGCTTGCGACATGGGCCCAGACCGCCTCATTGACCGGTTCCCGGGGCAACAGGTCCGACAGCTCCAGCAGTTCAAGTCTTTCGGCGCTGTAGCCCGTCATCTGCAGCAGGGTGGGATTGCCGTACCGGCAGCGGCCGTCCAGGACCAGCAGCGTGCCCTCCGTGGTCGCTTCGATGAGCGAGCGGTACCTTTCCTCGGCCTGCTGCAGGTCGGCCTGCATACCCATCCGCTTTTTCTCCACGTCCAGGCTCTGCCGGACGTTGGACAGCAGCACGATGAAAACCAGCAGCACGATGGCCGTCAGGGTGAAAACGAGATTCTGCTCGATCCGTTTGATCTCGTGCTGGACGTCATCCACATACATGCCGGTGCCGATCACCCACTCCCAGGGCTTGAAGCCGCAGACATAAGACTCCTTGGCCTCCAGCCGCCCCGGATCGTCCTTCCACTGCCAGACATAGGCCACAAAGCCCTTTTCCTGCCGGCGGACGATCTGGGCGAACTGGACAAAAATCCGGACCCCGCGCGGGTCGGTGAATCCGGATACGTCCTTACCGTTCAAATCCGACCGGTAGGGATGCATGAGCATGCGCGGGTGCATATCCTGGATCCAGAAGTAGTCTTTGCCTTCCTTGCCGTAGCGCAGGGCGCCGATGTACGCCTTGGCCTTCTGCTGGGCCTCGCCGCGACTGAGCCGGCCGGCCCTTTCCTCCCGCTCGGCCGCTGCGAGCAGGCTCAAAGCCGTATTGGTCAACTCCCGGATCATGTCCCGCTTGCGGTCCACCAGGATCGTCTCGATGGAGGGCAGAATCATGCCCCAGATCGCAACGACGAACAACACGATGGCCAGCAAAGAGGGCAGCACGATCCGCGGGCGGAATGAAGCCCAGCGCCGCTGGTCATCCTCCTGTTCGAAGTCCGCATCCGGCGCTTCGTCTGTCCCGCAGACGGCAGCCACAGGGCCGGCGGTGGAACCCATGGAGTGCACAAATTGCTTCCAGCTTTCAAGGGGCATATCAACGCCCAGGGCGGACCTGTCCGCCGTGCCGATCGTGTGCAAATCCGTTCCGGCGCTGATAAGAAGGTCCCTGCCATGGGCCAGTTCCCTCAGCATGTCCCGCTCCGGCTCGGAGCCGTGGTCGCTGGTCACCTCGAGCCCATCGAGCCCCAAGCCCTTCAGATCCGCCACAAATTCGTCCAGCGCCCCGGGCTCGGATTCATAGTTCAGCGGATGGGCCAGAAATGCCCGGCCACCGGCCCGATGCACCAGGGCGATGGCTTCCTGCATCGCGATCTTGCCTGTTTCCGCCACGCCGGGCGCCGGCGCCCCCTCCAGTTCCGGCACCTGGAATTGGGACGGCATGCGCCGCAGGGGGCCCTGGACCCGCGAAAGCCGGTCATAGCGCAGCAACTGGAGCGTGGCCCGGAGTTCCTTGTGGTGCGTATCGAACCCATAGCCCAGCAAATGAACCTCGCGGCCCTGGTGCTGCGCAGAGATCTCCACCCCGGAAAGGAATCCGATATTGTGCCGCTTTAATGCCGAGTGAAAACGGGTCAAACCGTCGATGGAGTCGTGGTCGGTCAGGGCGGCGTAAACCACGCCCGCCGACGCCAGCCTGTCGGCCAGGGCCTCCGGCGTCAGTTCACCGTCGCTGAACACCGAATGGCAATGCAGGTTGATGCGTGTGCTGGTTTTCATTTCAATAGATTAATACCACACTAAATCCCCGCGGGCCAACGGGCTAACCGGCTAACGGGCAAACGGATTAAAAAACGCCGACCCTGGAGATCAGAGCCGGCGTTGTAATTTACACGGTAGGGTTTAACATCATTCCGTATCCGGCCTGTGGGCCAGGGCCATGAACTCCGTGGGATTCTTCCCGGTATCGGAGGTGGCCATGGTCACGAGTATCAAAACCAGGGCCGAGGCCACCACCCCGAAGAGCCCGGGGCCGCCGGCCACCGGCAGTCCCAAGAGGGTGTATTTGGCGCCTTTAACGAACAGCAGCACGATAAAGAGCACCGAAACCCCCAGCCCGGTCAGAATGCTGGCGATAACGGCCTGGCGCGTGGTGCGCTTCCACCACAGGGTGGAGAGCATGGCCGGAAAAATGGCGCTGGCGGCAATGCCGAAGGCCAGCATGACCAGCCAGGCGATGTTCTCTTTCTTGAGCAGCACCGCGAGGGAAACCGCGATGGCCGACATCAGCAGGGTGGTGATCTTGGCGATGCCCAACTCCTGCTTTTCCGTGGCGTTGGGGTTGATGTACACCTTATACAGATCGTGGCTGACAGACGAGGCCACGGTGATCATCAAGCCCGCCGAGGTGGAGAGGACGGCCGCAATGGCGCCGGATGCGCCGATGGCCATCAACCAGGTGCCGCCCACCTTGTGGCTCATTTCCAACACCGACATGTTCTTGGCCAGACCGACCCCCACCGGTCCCTGGGAGATCCAGGCCACCAGTTTCGGATAGATCCCCGGAAAAAGGAGGAAACCCAGGACAATGGCGCAGAGGTAGAAAATCCCCAGGTTCACGATGCACAGGGCCACGCTTTTCTTGGCCGCCCGGGCGCTGGGAACGGTAAAAAACATGATCAGGATGTGGGGCAGGCCGGCGGTGCCGAATACCAGGGCGATGACGGTGCTCACCATGGCCAAGGTGCTGCTTGTTTTGACGCCGATGGTCATGGTCGAGGGAGCGTCCGGCAGCATCTGCCGGGCGACGGCGATGGCCTCACTGGCCGGCAGGCCCTTGATGGCCGCCACCACGGCCGGATCCTTGGCGGCGATCATCGGCGGTACGGTCTGTTGCGCCGTATCGAGGATTCCGAAAAAGGAACCATGGCCGATGCCGAAATAGGCCAGGGTCACCAGGATGACCATGGTGCCCCAGAGGAAGCTGGCCTGGATGACCTGGTTGTACAGCGTGGCCTTCATGCCGCCGAAGATGATGTAGATGCTCATCAGGATACCCAGCCCCACGGTGACCCACACAAAATTCCAGTGCAGCAGCATCTCGAAGAGCAGACCGGCGCCCAGCATCTGGGGCACCAGGTAAAAAGTGGAGATGACCACGGTGCAGAGCATCACGGTAAGCTTGATGCGGTCGTCCGGATAGCGGCTGTGCAGGGCGCCGGCCACGGTATAGGAGCCGATGTTGCGCAGGGGGCCGGCGATAAGCAGCAGCACCGCCATGTAGCCGCCGAAAAAACCGATGGAGAGCCAGATGGAGTCGATGCCGAAAACGCCGATATCACCGGCGCAGCCCAGAAAACTGGCGGCCGACAGGTAGGAGCCGGTCATGGCGATGCCGACCTGGGCCCAGGGCACGCCCTTGCCCGCGACATAAAAGTCGCTGGCCGACTTGGTGGACCGGCTGGTCCACCAGGTGATGAAAATACTGACGAGGACGAAAAAGGCGATAAAACCGATGACGATTGGGACGTTCAATTCAGCGGCTTGTTCCCCATCGGCGGCGAATGCAACGGCAGGAGCGAAGAATGACAGCAGCAGTGAGAAAAGGATTTTCAAATTCATTTGGACCTCCAGAACCAGATTATCATGATCACCCAGGACACGGGGAAGATGAGCAGGGACAACAGCATGCCCAGGGGCATACCCAGCGCCGGCATGGCGGCGATATCTTTGAACGACGGCGTCTGAATCACCGCCGCGCCTAAATAAAAGGCAAAAAACAGAAAAAAAAGTCCGAAGTTGACCACCACCTTGCGGCGCATGGCATTCGAGGACGGGGGGCTGTTAGACATTGGAAACCTCCTTGCAAATTTTAAAATAGTCACTCAGTTTAACTGAACAGGTTGAAATTAATATGGTATCCCCAAGAAAAACCCCATAAAAAAAAGGTCCTCGTCCATGAACAAGGGCCAAGTCAAAAGCGTAAGAGGAAGCGTATATCCCATCTGCCTGCCTGGTGCAAGCATTTTAATAATATTTATGCGCTCATAATTTTGAACTACATTCTTATTTTGAACACCGCTCAGACCACTCGCCTTTGTCCGACACACGGGCCGTATGCCTGGATACCCGGCCAACCTACCGGGTGCGGCCTATAAATTCCTCTGTGTCCCGGCCAGAACGCGCAACGAAGATAAATTTTTTGCTCGAAGCCATTTTTCCTGGAAGTGGGTGTGCTGCACCGTCTGGGCGATGGCCGACAGGACATAGAGATGAAAATCACGCTGATCCCGGGTTCCGGCCAGCACAAATACCGCCCGCACCTGGGGTGCCAATTCGGAAAAAAAGATTCCTTCTTTGCAGCGCGCCAGCAAAATGTGAAATGCGTTCCGTCCGTCGATAATAATATGGGGAATGGCCAGGTCGGGCCTCAATGCGGTGCTGCTCTCCTTCTCCCTTTCCATGAGCAGTTGAAAAAGCGTGTCGCTGGAAACATCTACGTGGGACGCCAGGACCTGGGACGCCTGGCGGAAAAAATGGTCATAGGTCATGGAGACCGGCAGGTCCAGAACGGTGCTGGCCGCGATGAGCTGCTCAAACCGCGACCGTCTTTGATCGTCACCCGTCTGAATGATGGCTTCGACCTCCCGGTCCAGGCATTGGGTGGCGAACATGCTGCAGGTAGCGCGCCCCACCATGTCCACCAGTGCCTGTTCGCGATTTTCTCCGAACAGCAGCATCATCTGTTCCAGGCTGGTTCGCGATCCCACAACGGTGAGCCAGTCGCCGACCCGCAACCGGGTAAAGCCGACGGAAACAATCAATTGACCGTCCCTTCGGACGGACATGATATGAAGATCCAGGGGCAGGTGCAGATCGCGGATGGCCGTACCCTGAAGGTCGACGTTGCGCAGTTCGAATTCGATAATCTCCCGGTCCTGCTCCATCCCCAGCAGCAGCCTGGCCGCCGACGGCGAACGAACAAACTGATCCAGCAGGTTGACCATGGCGGTATGGGGTTCGACCACCAGGGCCCCCAGTTCATGAAACCGTTTGAAATAGGTGCGCTGGTTCAAGCGCACGATCAGGTTGCGGGCTCCGAAGTTTTCATATACCCGTTCACAGATTTCATAATTCTCTTCGTCGGAGAGCATGGCGACAACGGAATCGGCCTGGCCGATGCCCAGCTTGTTCAGGGAAGGCAGGCTTAAATCCGGTATGGGATGGATCTCGATATCCGAATCGGCGGCCATTTTTTGGACATACTGCACCTGCGTCGTAGCGATTTTAACCTCCCAGTTGTTGGACTGCAGCAG
>Ga0316577_10001878_pt1 | contig 10153 bp, 11 predicted proteins | sample S5NA_FD_203073 | JGI IMG/M metagenome (GOLD analysis project Ga0316577, IMG submission 203073) | Rhizosphere microbial communities from salt marsh grasses in Alabama, United States - S5-7_050615r2r1 | ecosystem: Host-associated > Plants > Roots > Rhizosphere | place: USA: Alabama | collected... | reverse complement strand
GCTTGCGCAAGGTGGTTTTCAGTATCACATCGCCACCCTTGCCGCCATCTCCGCCATCCGGTCCACCGCGTGGTATAAATCGTTCGCGCCGAAAACTGACGCATCCGCGGCCACCATCACCGGACTTGACGGTGATTATGACTTCGTCAACGAATCTCACGCTGCATAGACACTGACCCTTCGGCTGGACCGGCCCTTGCGCTCGAAGGTGACAATCCCATCAATTTTGGCAAAGAGCGTGTAATCCTTGCCGACGCCCACATTCTGGCCGGGATGGATTTTAGTCCCCAGTTGACGAACGATGATGTTACCGGCCTTGACAAACTGCCCGCCGTAACGTTTTACGCCCCGGCGCTGACCATTACTGTCGCGGCCGTTTTTTGAGCTGCCACCTGCTTTTTTATGTGCCATGATTGACTCCTGGATGGATGAGATCCCGCAACACTTGAAAACAGTCTATGCTTCAGCCTGAATTTCAGGCAAACCGGCTTCGTCGCCCTGTTCCTTCTCTTCTGCGATCTTATCGATCCTCACTGCGGTAAAGGATTGGCGGTGCCCCTGCTTCCGTCGAAAGCGCTTGCGACGCTTGAATTTGAAAACAATGATCTTCCGGTTCCTGGCCTGCTCGATGATATGACCGTGAACGGCGGCACCTTCAACCACTGGTTGGCCAATTTTTACGATTTCTCCATCAGAGAGCATCAGCACCTTTTCAAAGGAAACATCAGCGCCGACATCACCTGGGATTTTTTCAACGCGAAGGATTTCCCCTTCACGGACCTTATATTGTTTCCCGCCTGTCGATACAACAGCGTACATGGGGTCCTCCTCCCTGTTTTGTTCATAGAGACCAAAGATTTACAGAATCGAGTATCATAAAATAATATGGCTTTTTGTCAAGCAAAAAGTGATGTATCCGGAAATTCCCGGTGAGATGAATTCGGTGCCCCCTCACCGTCCGGTCCACCGAAAATTGCAGCAGCGACCGGGTAATCGCTTCCTCAAACCTGCTGCGGTTTAGGATAGGTCCCGGATAAAGTCTTTCGCCCATCTTGAAGCCAGGCTAAAAAGGTTTTATGTTACGTTCTGCGACCGGAGGATCCACCGAACCTGATGAAGATAAACATCTGTGAGGAGCCTTGAACCCATCATCTTTTTCAGCCACCCATTGGCACCAGAATGCCACCCAGGGGCGTGAACTGAGTTTAATCAGCGAAGAGCCGCTCTCCATCCGTGTGGATGGTCATCCCTATTCGGTGGTCATGCGCACGCCGGGCAATGAGACCGCCCATGCCGCCGGATTCTGTCTGGGAGAGGGAATCGTAGATTCCCCCGATGACATTGCATCCATCGGTTTTTGCGACGGCCAAGACACCAACACGGTCACCATCACGTTGTCCCCCCAGCGCCGCAAGGCGGCCGCGGCTTTCACCGACCGGCGCTTCTATGTCAGCCAGACAAGCTGCGGCCTGTGCGGCAAGCAGCTCGTGGAAGAGCTCTACCAGGATATCCATCCCATCCAAGACGACATACACCTGCCCCTCGCTCCAACCCTGCGGCGACTGGAAGCGCTCGGTGATCATCAGCCGCTGCGGGCCGAGACACGCGCTGCCCATGCCGCCGCTCTCTACGATCAAAACCTTGATCTGCTGACGGTGGCCGAGGATGTGGGCAGGCACAACGCCCTGGACAAGGCCGTGGGGGAGCTGTTCCTGAAAAAATGTCTCAGCGAGGCCAAGCTTTTGATCCTCTCATCCCGGATCAGCTATGAATTGGTCCAAAAAGCGGCCAGGGCACGTATACCCATCATACTGGGGATGTCACGCCCCACCGAATTGGCCGTTACCCTGGCCGACCAGCTTAATATGACCCTGGCTTGTCTGGCCGGCGGCGGAGGGCTTTTTATCTTCACCCACCCGCAGCGCCTCCATCCTTAAAAAAACGGCTGTATGTCCACCCTGCCCTATAGGGAACTAAGCGCGGAAAGGTGGCGTAGGTCAACAGACCCACAGCGACCGTAGATACCTGAATGGAATGAAAAATGGATTTCGATCAATGCCCGCCGGGACGAACGGATTTCGGGATGCGTGCTCACGAGGGGTTGTTCTTTCACGGCAAGCTATCGTAAAAACAGCCGGACCCATCCGCTGATGCCTGGAAGCGGATGGGTCCAATGGATACGCCAACTGTCGATGATCAGACTTTAAAAGGGTGGCTTGCAGCGCTGCGCCGGTCGGTACTGAATTGAAAGCTTACCCCCACCAGCCGCCCATCAAGCGCGGACCTCCTCTTTCACCGATACGACCATCTTGTAAAGGATGGTCAGCACCAATGCACCGATGGCGTAAACCCCCAAGGTGATGCCGATCTCAGGTACGGTGGGTACATACTCGGTGATCTCGTGAAGCGGGTTGGGAACAAAACCGCCCGAGATCATTCCCAGCCCCTTGTCAATCCATGTTCCGATAACCACCGCCAGGCAGGCCACCGCCAACACGGACTCATTCTTACGGCTGCCCGGATTGACCAGCAAGATAATACCGATCACCATCAGGCCGACGGAGGCCCACATCCAGGGAACCAGAACCCCATGGCCATGCAGGCCCACAAAAAGATACTTGATATGATCCATGTGGGCCGGGATATTACTGTAAAAAGCCACGAATACTTCGCAGATCATGAAAAAGACATTGACGCTGATGGCATAGGCCACCGTCTTGGCCAGGGCCTGAATCTGCTTGCGTCCCGGATCGAAACGGGTCACCTTGCGGATGAAAAGGCACAGTAAAATCAACAGGGCCGGGCCGGCTGCAAAGGCTGACGAGAGAAAACGCGGAGCCAAAATGGCAGTCAACCAGAATCCTCGCCCCGGCAGGCCACAATACAGATAGGCAGTGACCGTATGGATGCTGATGGCCCACGGAATCGAGATATAGATGAAAGGTTTGAGCCAGCCCTGGTAATGGGCGTTGTTGCGTTCCGACTCCAGCACGTTCCAGCCGATCACCAGGTTCAGAAAGAGGTAGCCGTTGAGTACGATCATATCCCAGAAGAGCACCGAGTTGGGCGTGGGGTAGAGCGGTACGTTGAATAGACGCATGGGTTGCCCAAGATCGACCAAGATGAACAGCAGGCACATGACCACGGCGGCGATGGCCAGGAATTCACCCAGAATGGTGATTCGGCCGTAAGCTTTGTAGTCATGCAGGTAGTAGGGCAGCACCACCATTACTCCTCCAGCGGCCACGCCGACCAGGTAAGTGAAGTTGGCGATGTAAAAGCCCCAGGAGACATCCCGGCTCATGCCGGTGATGCCAAGGCCGAATTTGATTTGCCAAATGTACAAGCCAAAGGCGCCGCCGATAACGGCCAACAGCACCACCAGCCATCCCCAATAGGATTTTCCACCTTTTAACGTTAATTCAAGCATACCCACCTCATACGATGTAGTAAACCGAAGGCTCGGTCCCCAAGACCTGTTTCCGCCGAATAGTATAGTTGGTCTTCAACAATTGCCTGACTTCTGATTCTGGATCGTACAAGTCCCCGAAGGCGATGGCCCCCTTGGAGGCCTCCACGCAGGCAGGCATTTGACCGACAGCCAGTCGTTCCGCGCAGAAATTACACTTTTCCACGACACCTCGCGTGCGTGTGGGGAACTGTTTGTTCTGCTCTTTGATAAACGGACGCGGATCCCTGAAATTGAAGCTGCGTGAGCCAAACGGGCAAGCGGCCATGCAGAAGCGACAACCGATGCAGCGGTGAAAGTCCATCATCACAATCCCATCGCTCTCCCGTTTAAAAGTTGCCTTGGTGGGACAGGCCCGTACACAGGGCGGATTTTCGCAATGATTGCAAAGCACCAGGAAGGGCCGGTGTTGCACCTCCTGATTGAGAAATTGATTCATTTTGTCGGTGAAGGCGTGTTGGTATTCGGTTTCCCAGATCCATTTGATCTCGTGATGTTTATTTTGGAGCTTGGGAACATTGTGGATTTTGTGACACACTGCGATGAGGGGCTCCATATCGTCTTTGGTTTGCAGCTTGCGCGTGTCGATGACCATGGCCCACTGCTTGGCGGTGAGTGCATCGGACCCGCGCTGCACGTGCACCCGGCCGGCCTCGCCATGTTCGCCGGCAGCCGCCGGGGCCTGTTCGGCACCTGCTTCTGCATGGGCTTCGGCGGGTGTTTGGGCCTGCTCTTCGGCCGGCGCTTCGGTATGTTCATCCGTGGCAAAAGCGCTTAAAATCGGATTGGCCCCCAGACCCATTGCAGAAATCCCAGCTATTTTCAGAAAGGTTCTTCTGCTGTCTTCCATCAGTTTTCTCCTTTGGGGTTATCGATATGGCAATCCCAGCAGTAGGGCGACACCGAGGCATAATTATGGCATCGATCACAGAATTCGGCTTTATTGGAGTGGCAATCCAGACAGGTGTTGGATAGGCTCATGGTGTACGTTTTGCCATCTGCAGCCACATATACCCGCTCGGCGTTACGAACCACCGAATGGCGCCATAGATCCAGCAACTGCATATGGCTGCCGCGCATCTCCTCCAGCGGCAGGACACAAGTCTTGGCGGCCTTGGCCTTTTCGGTGAGTTCCAGTTTGGGTTGCGGCGCTGCCTTTCCCATGTTGAACCACAGCGGGAAAGTGAACAGCACGCAGAAGATGACTAAACCTGCAATGATTAGCTTTTTATCACTCATCGGCATCCTCCATTCCCGGCAACGGCTCACCGCGCAAGTCGGTGGTTCTCTCCTGTTCGCCCGGCAGCACCAGGGCGTTGCCCACCAACTCGTGCACACCGGTCACATCTACTCCCGGAACCCAGTAGTTCATCAGATCGGGAAGCGCTGCCCGGTCGATGGCGCAAATGGTGGAGAGCATATTGACCCCATACTTATCCTGAACGTATTTGACTGCATTAGCCCTGGGAAGACCGCCGGCCATACGAAGTTCCATGTCCTCGCCGGCGTTGAGTCCGGCCCCGCTGCCGCAACAGAAGGTCTGTTCCCGGATGGTACTAGCGGGCATGTCATAAAAGTTGTTGGCGACATTTTGAATCACGTAACGCGGCTCCTCGAAGAGCCCCATTCCTCGGGCGGGATTGCAGGAGTCGTGAAATGTCAGGATTTTATTGTCGTTCCGGCTGGGTTTTAGGTCCAGCTTGCCGTGTTTGATCAGATCGGCGGTGAATTCGGTGATGTGAACCATTTTGGTGGAAGCGGCACTCTCGAATCGCGTTCCGGTGATGGGATTGACGGGTACTTCCAGGAAGTCCGCGGGGCCATTCATGGTGTCCATGTACTGGTTGATCACCCGCCACATGTGGCCACACTCGCCCCCCAGGATCCATTTGACACCAAGCCTTCTGGCCTCATTGTACATCTTGGCATTGAGGCGCTTCATCATTTCGTGGGAAGTGAAGAAACCAAAATTTCCTCCTTCAGAGGCGTAGGTGCTCCAGGTAATATCGAATCCATACTTCTCCTTGAGGAAATGGAAAAGCATCAGGTATCCCATACAGGTGTAAGTGCCCGGATCGGCGAATACGTCACCCGATGGGGTAATGAACAAGATGTCGGCACCTTTTTTATTGAACTGGGGATCGGTGCGTACACCGGTGATCTCTTCGATATCATCCACGAAGAAGTCGAGCATATCCTTGTAGGCATGCGGTTGAATTCCCAGATGATTGCCGGTGCGGTAACAATTGGCCACCGGTGTGGCGACCCAGTCGATGTTCAAGCCGAGCAGGTTGAGCAGCTCGCGGCCCATGATGGTGATTTCGGCGGTATCGATCCCATAGGGGCAGAACACCGAACAGCGACGGCATTCGGTGCATTGGAAAAGATAGGACCACCACTCTTTAAGCACGTTCATGGTCATGGGGCGCGCCCCGGCGATTTTGCCGAGAAGTTTGCCCATCCGGGTGAAATCGTTGCGGTAGACCGAGCGAAGCAACTCGGCCCGCAGCACCGGCATGTTCTTGGGATCACCCGTGCCGATGAAGAAGTGGCACTTGTCGGCGCAGGCCCCGCATCTGACACAGATATCCATGAAGACTTTAAGGGAGCGAAACCGCTCAAGACGTTCCTTGAATCCTTGATGTATAATCTCCTGCCAGTTTTCGGGGAGTTGCCAGTCTTCGTCAAAGCAGCTCCAGGTCCTTGGATTGGGCAAGCCGACGTATTCGAGGCTCTTGGGATTGCCGGCATAACATGCAATCCCTTTTCTGATATCGACCGGGGTGTCCATCCAGTCCGTTTGGGGCGGACGTTTGGACACGTCAACCAGTTCCTCAGGTTTGGGAAGGTCTGCCATACGTTACTCCTTTTTCTGTGCGGCCGTCTCTGCAGCGGGCAACTTTTCGACCGGGAGGCCAGCCTCTATCATTTTTTCACGGAATTCGTCTTCATAAGCTTCATAGGTGTGCACCTTGACCGGATAGTTCCAGGAATTGACATGCCTGACCTGGCGCGTGTTGGCGGGCAGGTTGCGCGTCGGGCTGAGAAAAACACCACCGAGATGCATCAGCTTGCTGAAGGGAAAGTATGCCAACAGAACAGACACAAAAAACAAATGGACATAAAAAATGGAACCGATGCCGCCCTCGGGAATGTGTGGCTGCAGGGTGACCAAACCCATGGCAAGTTCCTTGGCGGAGGTCACTTCGATCTTGGTGAAGTAGCGCATTAAAATGCCGGTAAAGGCGATCCCACCGATGAGCAGCAGCGGGAAATAGTCTGAAGCCAGTGAGATATAGCGAACATTGCGGATAAAGATTCTTCTGCTGAAAAGGTAGATGACCGCCGCCAAGAGAACAATACCGGATAAAAACAGGCCCGGCAGCCCCACTTGAACGGCATCGTAGAGAATTTCAAACCGGAAGAAGCTGTCAACCGTTTCCACCAGGCGAACCAAATAGGGGACGGGTTCGGTGAAAAAACGCAAGTGCCGAATAACAACGGTCAGGAATGCGTAATGGAAGGCCAAGGCACCGATCCAGAGAAAAAGTTCCAGGTTGTAGCTGATCTTGGGACCGGCTTTCAGCTTCATGCGTGTATTCCTGAACAGGGAGCGAAAGGTCACCACTTCCAAAAACATGCGCAAGATAACCCCGCCTTTGGTGAAAGGGTTATCAATATCGTTGGATTTGATCCAGGGAAGTGATTTTTGTTGTCCGCAGGTCGTCGGAATGCGGAATGGAACTGCCGAACGGGCCCATCCCAGAACACGGTAAATGAATCCGGCGATGAAGGCGATAACGGCAATATAGGGGATGACGATCCCGAACAGTGCCTCCAGTCCCAACCCCTCGACACCAACGTAGGCTATCAGGAAAAGACCGATAATAGCCAGGAAGGAGTACAAATACTTTGCATTCATTTAACCTACCTCACTCGCGTTTGATAAGATCGATATTCGCTGTTATGTCATTTCGTTTGGCTATTCCTTGGAAACATCGGCAATCAGCCCGGCACGGGAAAAGGCGCTGTAAATTTTATCTCGCTCGGTGGACACTTTCAACTCATAGATTTTCTCTCGACACTGTAAATAGATATCGAACGCCAGCAACAGTAAATCATCCACTCGCTGATCGAATCGAGCCAACTCTTCAGCCGACACCGACGCTTGGTCGACTTGCGACCGGACGAGGGGTTTTAGATCGAGGATAAATGAAACCGCCTGGGAGGGAGAAAAGTTCTGTATCGCCCGGACCCGGATAATCGGGTCCAGATTTTTTATCAGCGCCGGCCGATCCCATTTTTCAAGCATCAAATCAAACAAACCTTGCATGCTTTCCTGGGCCGTAAAACCCACTGGATTGGCAAACTGATCCTTTTGCGACTTGAGAAACTGGGCGGTGTCAGGAGGGTAGGAATTGATCAACCGATCAAACCACGCTTTGACAATATTAGCTTTTTGCCGCGCCAAAAGCTTCGCCAACACCATCTGGGAGCTGCCTTAAAATTTCGCTGGGACTATGGATTAAATGCGATGATAGAAACTAATTCACGATTCAGTAAAAAAACACTCATCTATAGTGAGCCTAAGATTTGACCTATAATCAACTTGAAAATCCATGTCAAGTTTAAATGGCAAGTGCTGCCGGGCGAGCCCCACAGTTATGGCTACGGCCTGGACCAGGATTTAGACCAGGCGTTGGGGATGAACCGAAATGGGGGGGGGTTAAAGCTTGCGGTACAGTTTCTTCCATGGGTGGCGTTGCCCTTGCCCTGCATCTGAAAGTGCAAGATAAAGCGCCCCCACAGCCAGTTCAGCGCAATGGAAATGATTCTCCGGCAGTGATTGCAGAAACCCGGCCACGATCTCCGGTGTGATCCCCCAAGCCGCTTCGAGGCTTCGGCCCCGGGCCAACTCTATTACCGCATTGGCGCAAGCATTGGTATTCAAGCAACCGTTGGTCGCGTAAGCCATCTGATGAATACGTCCCTGTTCGAAAATCAGAAAAAATTCGATGGTATCCCCGCAATCGCCTGTCTTGATTCCGTATCCGTCCGGTCTGGGGAGCCGCTCACAGTGGTCATTGCGAAATGCCATCTCAAGAAAAGAGAGCGAATGCCGATTCCATAAATCTTCGGTTGAATTGGTCATTGTGCGCACCTATAAGTCATCGCTGCCGGATTTGGGATATTCCATAGACTTCAAGAAAATGTTTTACGACCTGGCCCAAATGCCAGGGGACGATATTATGGGTGGGTCCACTTGTCAATGCAGGGCTTTAAATTTGATATGGCCCGGGTAATCCGGTTGCGTGCTCAACAGCATTATGCCAGAATACCATTATTGTATTCGGCGTGCCCAAGAAGGATGACGATTTGCCTAAGGAGCCATTGAATGCACTCCATCGACTCGAATGGGGGCCGACCATCGGCCAAGGCTACTGCGTTGCGCCTGCTGAGTCGTCGAAGTCACTCTGAAGCGGAACTGTACAATAAGCTTGCCCACAGGGGGTATGATTCACAGACCATTACAGCGGTGTTGGCCGAATGCCGGCGATATGGCTATCTCAATGACGAAGCGTTGGCCCGACATCAGATTCGTTTGCGCAAGGAAAAGGGATACGGTCCGTATCGCATCCAATTGTACCTTATTAATAAGGGGTTTTCCGCTAGGCTCGTTCGCGAACTATTGGCTGAAACGTATCCGCCCCAAGAGGAGATACAAAACGCTCAAAAAACAATTATGCGAAAATATGGGGATAGGTGCGATCGACTTCAAAACCCAGGCACCACCGCAAAAGCCGCTCGCTTTCTCCAGAACAGGGGATACTCTGCTGAAACGGTAGCGTCCATGCTGAACCTCATGAAACAGAACATGCCGTTCGGGACGCCTTGACAAACCAAGGCCTGTAGATAGCTTGTGACCATATCCTAATAAGGAGGAAATCATGGACCGCGAGCATCAGAAAAAGCAAAAATTCGTTGTCGACCTGGAGACATTGAATCGCTATAACGATGAAGGATGTGCCGCTTGCGGCAAGAAATTTACCCTGGGTGAAACGGTCGTTGTTGCATGTGGAGCGTGGGAAGGCGGCGCCAAACTAATTCACGAGAATGAAGCTGTTTATGATAGGCAAACTTCATCCTGGATTGAACGAAAGTGCTTCAACGCCAGCAGAGGACGGTGATGGTGGACCGATTCCAACGGATCACGCGTGATACCCCAACATGAGAGTAACGTTGCAATCCATTATTACACGAGGCCTGAGTCGTCTATTCAAGTTTTTCGAGATCTCTCCGATAATGTTAGACGCGGCTGGATTAAGTCCACCGGTAATGACATCAAAAAGAAGAGACGATTCTCCTTGCAGATAGGCCTTAATTCCACACAACCTGGCCCGGTTGTTTATTGCCACGGCCCCTACTGATGGGCTGTTTAGGAAGATGCTGCATCATCTACTTCTCAGAAATAAACAGCAATTCACGGCTTACAATGAATTTAGAAAAACGCTTTTTTCGGAGTTGGCTCCAAAAGAAGCCGAAGCCGTCCTTTACTTGCTGCCATGGTTGCTATGCGTTAACGAGCCACAATGCCCCGGTTATATTCCCGCCCTACGGAGTGGATTCCGCCTCTACGATATCGACTATAACAAGAAAATTCGTGCTTACGAATCCAGTTTCAAG
>Ga0316577_10001877_pt1 | contig 10153 bp, 6 predicted proteins | sample S5NA_FD_203073 | JGI IMG/M metagenome (GOLD analysis project Ga0316577, IMG submission 203073) | Rhizosphere microbial communities from salt marsh grasses in Alabama, United States - S5-7_050615r2r1 | ecosystem: Host-associated > Plants > Roots > Rhizosphere | place: USA: Alabama | collected... | reverse complement strand
GGGCAGCATTCAGTAATCGCTGCAGCGATTCTCGTTCGAAGAACTGCCACTCGTCAAACTGGGGGCAATCTGGCAGGCTGAATCCTGCCATGAAATCCCCAGAATACATCCCGGCACATTCCTGGACTTCAGCCATTATGGTGGAAATTTCTTCTACTCGCGAATCTCCGGTTTGATTGGATAATAATTCTCGAGCTGTTGTATAGCGGGATTGAAATGTGGTGCTGTCAATCCAGCAGTCCAGCCCTGGATTCAGGACGACTTGTTCTCGATCACTGGAAAAGAGTTCTTCGTCCAACGCGGTTTTAACCCTGGAAAGCTCGCGGCGCAGGTTAGCGCGGGCCTTGGATTGATCGTACTGCGGCCAAAACATGGTCGCCAGGGAGTCACGGCTGTGTGGGCGGTTGGTTGTGGCGAGGTATGCCAGCAGTGCAAAGGCTTTCCGCCGGGGGAAATGGACTGGCTTATCCTGAAGCTCGATGCGGGGTGTACCCAACAGGAAGATGCGCAGATCGGACATGAATTCATTTTACCTTATTGGTTTTTCTTTTAGGAATATGGAGTGAATAAAGTATTTTTCCAAAAAGGGACCAGTTGAGACAAGCCTGGGGACGCAAATGGGGACGGATGAGAGACAGCCAGACAATATACTGGGTAAGAAATTTAGAGTTATCGGTATATACGAGGAGAGATAAAATGCAATTAGATTTTTTTTCAGATTCACTGGTCTATAGTGATGATCGCGATCGAAATGAACAAGACCTGCGCAGCGAAGCATTAGGTTTGTACTCACGCATGGCAAACAGTGGAAAAATACACCGGACGCTGAATTTTCTGAGACATCAATCAAGAAAACTAGCGGATTTAGAAACTTCCAAGCCGGAAACATGCAAACAAAGCAGGCATTACGCGGGACAGCAAAGTATTGCGATCGCTCAAATCAAAGGTACCGAAGGTCGGGAAGTGGATTTCGATGATGCCTTCAATCCGCTGCACGATCGACTGCGCAGCCGCTGGTTGGGCGTTGCCTCGGTACGGTTATCCGGGAAGGAGCTCCCGCCGGTAGAAGTGGTCCGCATGGGAGGAGATTACTATGTCCAAGATGGTCACCACCGAATTTCAGTCGCCAGGGCGCTGGGAGAGCAGTTTGTGGATGCGGAAGTGATTGATCTGGATTGCTGAAAAGGACTGGATCACCAAAAGATTAGTTCCCCTCAACGGGTAGGTCTCAAGACAAATCAAGGATCATTTCAGAAACAGAATCCATTTTTTGTTTTGCAGGATATCCTGATCCTGGTCCACTCGAGATATTGGGCACTTTGTTGACAGATAAAAAAATGGGCAGCTGTTCAGCTGCCCATTAATGAAGAGGGAATAGATTTATGGCCTACCTCCACGGCTGCCTCGCATACCATTACCCTGGTTTCCAACTGCGTTTGATCCAGCAATGATCGCCTGGTATTCCTCCAGAGTCATGAACTGTGGTTGGTAGGTTTCACCTGTTTGGGTCATCAATGTCGAGGTAAATGCCTTGAGATGGTTGATGGATCCCTGCAGCAGGTTATTGAATACTTGCTGGATATCGCTGTTGCTGGTTGCAGCTAGACGTTCCTGCAGGTCGAGAATATCGATTTCCTCAATCGCAGCACCTACCCGGAGCGCTTCGGCAAGAGACTGGCTGCCTTGAGCCAGCAGTTCGTCGTACAAATCCTGTAAATCTGGGTTCGAAAAGACTCCCGGTTCGCTGCTGGCTGGATCAGGGATATCATACCTATCCAACAATGTCTTGACCGCCTCGGTATGTGACTGCTCACTGCTGCTGATATTCTGGAAAATTGGCAGTCCCCAACTTTCATACATCGCCACGTAAATGTCGTGCGCTAGTTTCTCTTCTTCTCGCATGAAGATCAAAGCCTGTTGCTCCGATTCACTCAGTACGCCTCCACTTTCCGGTGTATATTCATGATAACCTGATTCATTCCCGGTTCCCTGCCCGTAGCCTCCTGATTGACCAGGCCCAGAAGAACTATCTCTACCATTTGTCGCGCGTCCATAACCGTTGCCCTGGAAATCCTGTTCTTGTGCGTTACGACCAAGACCAGCAGCTGCAGAATCAATTTCCGTTCCATCAGCGGCAGCCCGAGTTCCTCCCTGGTAATTGCCTTCGCCAGCTGTCCTCGCCATGGTGCGATTGACGGCTCCGATTAACAAGGCACCGATCAATCCTACAAGTAAAACCAATCCGATAATTTTCTTCATCATTTTTCATCCTTTTCAATTTTTTGATCTAATTTTTTGACAAACTTTTTATGCGCTTTCCTGAAGAACCGGCTTGCTTTGATTCCTTCTTTCCTGGGGCAAGATCGAGTGCAGGACATTTGCAGTTACGTTCACTATCCATCGCCAGTGGATGGCAAAGTGAATCACCGCCGAGACAACCAGGACTACTCCAGCCCAGGTATGGATCAAGTCCCACGAAGTACGGCTGACCAGGAAGGCGGGATCGACGGCCGACCGGCCGGATGGGGCATACAGGAAATAAATTCCGCTGATAGCGGTGAAAATGAAGCTCAATCCGACAGCGATATTCAAGATCAGGTTCCAGCGACCGCGCCAATTCATCTTCCCGTTCTTCCCGGTGATGTCTTTCCACATACGGCGAATCATATTGACTACCCAGGACCAGTGCAGGATGATGTGAATGGCAGCGATAGCGATCATCAAGATTCCAGCCCACATATGCACATCTCCCCAGGTGTGGCGGCTGTAGATGATCTGGATGTTGTAATATGGATTCCTGCCACCCTGAAAGCCGCCTGAGGGGAAATAAAGGAAGTAGATACCTGATAGGGCAGCTGCCAGAGCACTGCTGAACAGAACTGCATCGATCCACCAATTTCTTTTAGTTATTCCTGACATGCGTTTAATATTTGCCATATTTATCTCCACGATAAAGGATCATTTGTCCTAAATAATTGACAAGATGATCTTACTAAGCCGAAGTGAAGATTTTGTGAAGTTATGATGGAAGAGGTATGAATATTCCCGTTAGAGATTATGCAAACTTTGCCCTCAATAAATGTTGAGTGGAAAGAGGAGATGAGGAAATATGAAGATGGAGCTGTCTCGGCAGATAGCGTGGGATTTGCAATCCTGCACAACATCTACAATGGGGATTTATATAATATTGATATAATTGCATCCAGCAAATGGGCGTTCCCAGTACCTGCCTGTAAGAGTAAATTAGGTCTAGCGAGGAGGAAGTACAGCGGAGTTTTAAGGGGTGTGTAATGCCAAGATGGGTTGGTATCTCTCGGCTTGGATCAGCATTTTGAGTCCAGATTAGAAGTGCAGCTCTATTAAACTGGTGTCAGAGATGGCAACAGTTTTTTGATCCTCGTGGTACCGGGAAATGGAATATTGTTGCCGGAATGGTATTTCTGACAGAAAATTCTTCTCGAGTACTTCTGGCGGGCAAGGAGCCAAAAAACCTGGCGTATTGCGGCAGTTGCGCGACATTTTTGGCAGTATGGGGGTGGAAAACTCGGTAGGCGAAAGGAGATCAAAAATGAACCCGATCTACGAATCTGGTATCCAATTTATCAAGTCACTGCAGACGATGAGCCCTACCCTCGATGGCGTGATGAACGCCTTCACTTTCCTGGGCAGGTTTGAGTTTTACCTGATCCTGATCCCATTTATTTATTGGGTGGTCAGCCCAAAGTTGGGTTTTCGTGTCCTGCTGGTGCTGCTCACTTCTGACTTTCTGGGTCTTACCTTCAAGCAATTATTGCACCAACCACGTCCATACTGGGTTGGTGATGTCCAGGTGCTGGGGACGGAAACCTCTTACGGGATCCCCTCCACGCATGCCAGCGATTCGTTGGTTGTGTGGGGTTACCTTGCATACCGGCTTAATAAAACCTGGCTGTGGGTAGTTACCTTCCTTATGGTGATGATGATCAGCCTGTCCCGCGTGTACTTGGGGGTCCACTTCCCAACGGACGTGATCGGGGGTTGGCTGGTCGGCCTGGTGGCGATCTTCCTGGCCGTTAAAGGTGAGGCGTGGCTTTCCCCCTACTTGAAGAAGCAGCCTCCGGGTATGTTGATCGGGATAAGTTTCCTGGTTTCGATCGTGATGCTCCTGGTGGGTTGGCTGGTCACCCTGTTGATCGCTTCTTCACCAGACCCGGCGGAGTGGGCTCGTTTCTCCACCCAGGCGCGCAGCACAACCTATTACTTTTCACTGGCTGGAGCCACCTTTGGCATCGGTGCCGGTTATACATTGATGCGCCAGTGTGCCTCCTTCCAGACCAAAGGCAGCTGGGCGAAGCGCATCGGACGCTACCTGCTTGGGATGGCTGGCGTGCTAGTGGTTTACTATGGATTGGATGTGCTCTTTGGGTTGGTGGCACCCGATGAGAGCACCCTTGGCTTGATTTTGCGCTATTTCCGTTACGGAACAGTCACCTTCTGGGCCCTGTTTGGTGCCCCCTGGGTCTTTCTGAAGCTGCGCCTGGCGGAGCCGGAGGAAGAGTGAAGCCAGAGGGGAATACTCGTGGATGATCATTAACTCTGTGTGGTGTCCAGGTGATTATTACCGGGAAAGGCGTTAGTATTCCGGAATCAACAACCGATTTACAGTAAGATCAGCAAATTGAAGAGAAAACCTTCCAGCGTTCTAATCCGGAAGGTTTTGTATGTCAATGATAAGAGGTTCAGTTCACCCGCTCGAGGCGAGGTCGAAACTTATTTCTGTATATTTGATTTAAGGAAAATCCTTATTAAAGTATGAATCGGTGGGAGGATGCTCTTTTTTTCCTGAGGAAAATCCCGATTTCCAAGGTTCAAACTGATTCATTTTTTCTATGCGTACTCACGGATTCGAAGTGATCATAGTCTTGATAAACGCATTACATTTGATGGATTAACATCTATTTAGCTCCATAGAATTTGCATTTAATTTTGCTATTACGTTAGGGTGGGGATATTACGATATTTGATGATCATTTCTAGGGATGGGTTACTGGATTGAGAAATGTGGACAATGGCACTCACCACATCCATGGTTTAAGAATTGTCTAGCAAATTAACCTTAACAGGGAATATTGGAAGATTGACCTAATTTTCTAACATGGAAGAAGAAATTAATTTAACTCAGGGGAGAATAACTTGTAAAGTAAATTCCTGCAATGATATTTTTTGGCAGGACATGAACTGGTTTTGGCATTTTTCCTGTGCTATAAATAAATGAATGAAGAAGAAAATGTGGGAGGATTATCTAATGCAATTCATTATGAAAATTTGATAATTCTATCTTAATTTGAGGAGGGAAAATGTTATCCATTGAGAGTTTAATCCAAGATCTGGAAAGTGAAGACATCGAGAAAAGATATGCAGCTTTAAAGCAATTAGGGGAAATGGAACTTTTACCTGATGAAGCCTTGGCTGCGTTACGGAATGCCACAGGGCATTCCGACCCCTTTACTTCAATAAGTGCAAAAAGAGTTTTGGATGATCACACCAGTTTGTCCTTTCCAACTGAAGAGGAACATACTGTTGATCTTGCCTTTTTAAATCCTAACGAAAACAAGGTGCTAGCCTGTGATTCCTGCGGCAGGGTAGACGAGACTTTGCGATATTCGGAATATCCTTTCGTGATCAGTCTAGTGTTTATAACGTTCCGGAGAGAATTTTCTGGTTTATGGTGTCGCAGACACCGCAATCTTTATTCTTTTCTCGCCAGTTTCATCACCGCAACGATAGGTTGGATAGGCATTCCGTTCGGATTTATTTACACACCCAGAGCTTTGTTCAAGCTTGCCAGAGGTGGCGAAAGAAATCCGCACAAAAATTTAGCAATGCTAAAGGAACTGGGTGAAGCAAAATTGGAGGAGAACAATCCCCAGGGTGCCATTCGTTGCTTTGAAGCAGTGATTGAGTATGGAGAGGATAAGGAAGTTGTTGAGCACTTGAGAGAATTGTACAGGCGATACAGGACACCCCCGCTGGCAGGGGGCCTTTCAACATTCCTGCCAGTCACCTGTGTACTGCTTGGTTCGGTTGCTATCGGAATGACGATCGGCATCCTGGATTATTGGATTAATTTAGGTATCTCGAGTATTGTTCCTGAGGAGGGGTCGATTATATTAATCATCCTGACCTGGACACCGTTTATCGCTATGGCTTTCCTCGGAGGTCTTCTGTTACAACAACTGATCTTTTGGGGACTGGTCCGCGCTCAGGTGACTCAGAAAATGCTTGGCATAATTTTGGCTGTAGTAGCTGCTTCATTAGCGATCTACGGCATTCCGCAGGGAAGCATGATCGCAGATTATTTTTCATTGATGCTTTCCGATTCCGGATCTGGATTAACCATTGAAGCCATTAATATCACTGGCAGTGTGCTTGCTCTTGGGGGTATATATTACCCGCTTCGTGCACTCGAATTCTGGGGTATATCTGGTGTGATCTATCTTGTTTTGTTGCTGACTTGTGGAGCTTACTACTACACTTCGAGCATTATGGCTGCGCGTAGGACCACCAATTGGATGGGGAGACTGGCGGGCATTCGAAGAGATAGATCATTTCCTGCCGATAGAAATTTTTATCCTGCCTGGCTATCTATCGCTGCGGTAATACTGGGGTTATCAGCATTCAGCATTCTTTTCAATGATCCGGAAGTGTTCAACCCTGATCCTGCTCTCAGTCACAATGACTATGCATTAGAGCTTATCGCTCAGGGGGATTATGAAGGGGCGAGAATGGAGTTAGAAGAAGCTATTCGCCTCAGCCCTGACTTTACAATCGCACACAGCAATTTGGGGTGGGTGTACGCAAATTTAGGGGAAGTTGATAAAGCACTTGAAGAATGTCAGGTTGCGATCGACCTCGATCCTGAGTCAGCATATGCTTACGATACCTTGGGTTGGATTTCCTATTATATAGGCGATATGATTGGTGCGGAAGAAGCTTTTAAAACCGTCGTTCTCCTTAATCCACAATATGCGGAAGGTTACTTTGGATTAGGATTAACCCAATATTGGATGGGTGAAACTGAATCTGCTGGTCAATCTTTCCAGAATGCTATGGATCTTGGTCTCGATGATGGCTCAGCGAAGGCGGGTTTGGGATTGGTATATCTGGATCAGGATCGGTTTGAAGAAGCGGAAGCACTGCTCCATCAAGCAGTTGATCTTGGTCCGGATTTCTACTTTGCTCAGTATGGCCTGGGATATTTCTATTTTGCAATGGATGATCCTGATACGGCCGAGCCATACCTGAGAAAAGCAATAGAACTCAATCCTCAATTTGATACCGCTCATTACTTCCTGGCTTTAGTCCATCAACAACGCGGTGAATTTAAACAGGCTATCGAACTTCTAACCACTGCATCTGAACTGGCACCGCAATGGGGGGTTCCTCATGCCGTATTAGCGGGTATATACTACCAACAGGATCAGCTGGATTTGATGGAACATGAGGTAAGCCTTGCCGAGGAAATGGCAGAAGAGGATGGGTATACTCAATACATCCTTGGATCCGTATATTTGGATTTGGGTGAATATGCGAGGGCTGAGAATTTGTTGTTATCAGCCATTGAGCTGCAACCTGATGATGAGAACTTGTACCTTGCGCTGGCCAGAATATTTTCCGCTCAAAAAGAATATTCCAAGGCTCTTGAAGCCAGTGATAGAGCCATAGAAATGAATCCTGACGATACTGGGGGCCATCTTGCACGGGCACAGGTCCTCATTGAACAAGGGAATCTCGATGTGGCTCTAAATGAACTCCAGAAATTAGCGGCAAGGTTTCCAGATGATTGGCAAATTCACAGTTGCCTGGGTTTTGTGTATTACGAAAAAGGGAATCTGAATAAGGGTCGTAGAGAAGCCGAGGCTGCTGTCAGATCGAATCCTTACGATACCTATGGTCACACAAATCTGGCGTTCATTTATTATGACAGTAATGAACCCGACCTCGGGCTGGAGGCGTCTGAAAAAGCGGTGAGTCTAGAGCCAAAATATGATCGGCCTCACTACATCCAAGGGATGTATTACATGGATAAAGGAGACAAAGATAAAGCTATCACAGAATTTGAGACCTTCCTGGAACTTTACAAGGATCGAGAAATCATTCGCGAGTTAAAAACAAACGCTGAAGCATATCTGAAAGAGCTGCGTTCAGAGTGAATACCATACTGGTGTCATGATCGCCCTAATTTTTTGTTTCTAGAATGGAGCATTCTTAGTTGAGGGAAAACGTAAATAAGCCATAACCAGGGAGTCTCTCCATAATCAGGCAATCACCTATACAGGGGATAGGCTCTCATTGGTTAAGCTGTGTTAGAGAGTCTAGGTGAGATAGCACCTTCGGAGAGAATAGCGAGCTGTGTGTAGTTAAAGTTTATTGAGGGTGTACATTATAGAAAAAAACCTTCTGGATTTTGATCTCCAGAAGGTTTAACAATATCTCTTTGCTAATGTCTCAGTTCACGCGCTCTAATCGCGGCCTAAACTTATACCCGTAAACCAGCATGCCGCGCTCGTCGCCGTCTGTGCGCAGGCGGCGGGTAACCATCTCCACAGGTGTGCCGATTTCAACACCCTGCTCGCCAAGATCGGTCAGCTGCGCTGTGACCATGGGGCCTTCTTCCAGCTTGACCAGTGCTATCGTGTAAGGCGCATACTCTTCGAATCCGGCAGGGGCATCATAGACCGTGGTGTGTGAATAAACTTCACCGCGCCCGCTGAAGGGAAATAACTTTTTCGCTTCTCCTCCACATTCCGGACAAACGTCGCGTGGGGGGAATACTTTAGCTTCACAATGAGGACAAACTTCGCCAACTAATTGGTAACGTTGCTGTTTAAGACGCCAGTGGCGGGGAATTTCCATTATTAACTCCTGAATACCGGTTTACCACCAAGAATAAATACTTGGGGACTTCATTAGCGCTAGTTTAGCCAACTGAAACTATCAGGAACTATCAAATTCCCCTCAAAACCTTGCATCCCGGACAGGATCTCCAGTATTTTCACATATTATTGATTGCAAATGTTACCCAAGCAAAAAATAAAGCAAACCAAGCGAGATGGCTAAGCGCAGAAAGTATGCGAGCAAATTTCAAGCCTTATCTTTTATACAGGTAAAAGAGGGTTTCAGCACTCGCTAGCAGCGTGGCAAAGACAAAGATTCCTAGAAAAGGCTATCTACGCTTCTATGCGTTCCAGCACATGAGTCGCTGCAGACGAAGCGGGTCCGCCCAGGCACTGCACCATTGCCCTGCGCGCATCCTTTACCTGGTTATCTCCAGCCTGGTCGCGCAGCTGCAATACGGCTTCTGCCACCTGGTATAACCCGGTCGCGCCGCCGGGATTGCCGCGTGCTTTCAAACCGCCAAATGTGGAAATGGGCAGAGTCCCATCCAGGTTTAGGCTACCATCCTGGGCCATCTGCCAGCTCTGGCCGCGTTCAGCGAACCCCGCCGCTTCCAGCGACAATGCGGCATAAATCGAATAAGCATCAAACAGCTCAAATAGATCAATATCTGCAGGTAAGATTCCCGCTTGTCTCAAGGCGCGCTCGGCTGAAAGACGGGCCGCCTTGAAGGAGAGCGGGTCGGAGCGGTCATGGAGGGCGAGGGTGTCGCTGACTGAACTCGAACCGGAGATTCGCACCAGTGGTCTTGTAAAGGGTGGCGGTAGGAGATCATGCCGGGTAAGCACGATCGCTGCTGCGCCATCTGCGCTGGGAGCGATGTCAAACATATTCAGCGGGTCGTTGACGATGCCCGCCCTGGAATACCCTTCGAGCTTGATCGCCCGGCGAAACATGGCATTCGGATTACCCACACCATTGGCATGGGCTACGATCGGAAATCCAGCCAGGCTATCGCGCTCCAGGTTGAACTCGTGCAGGTAGCGGCGCATAAGAAGCGCAGATTGGGCGGTAGGGGTTAACCCCTGAACTGCTTCATAATCGCTGTCTACGGTAGTTGACAGGGCTGCTTCAACTTTGCTGCCGGTTTGGTCGGTAAATTTTTCAACTCCGCAGACCAGGACTGCATCGGCGGCACCCGCCGCCACCATCAAATAAGCCTGGCGCAGGGCGAGACCACCCGACGCCCCCGCACCTTCAACTGTAACTGCTTCAA
>Ga0316577_10001876_pt1 | contig 10153 bp, 8 predicted proteins | sample S5NA_FD_203073 | JGI IMG/M metagenome (GOLD analysis project Ga0316577, IMG submission 203073) | Rhizosphere microbial communities from salt marsh grasses in Alabama, United States - S5-7_050615r2r1 | ecosystem: Host-associated > Plants > Roots > Rhizosphere | place: USA: Alabama | collected... | reverse complement strand
GTCTCGGCATCGTAGGCAAGGGCCACCACCGCCAGCGGGGCCGTGGAGATCCCGGCGATGGCGGAGGCCAGCTCGGGCTCCAGATCCCCCAGGATGGGGTGGGCCATCGGGGCGGGAACCGCAACCACCACGGCATCGGCGCGTAGGAGCTCGCCGTTGGCGAGGCGCACGGCCCAGGAGGGGCTGACGGTCATCACCCGAGTGTCCAGGCGCACGACGTCGCCGAGTTCCTCCGCCAACGCATCAGGAAGGGTGTCCAGCCCCTCATTGAAGGAGGTCAGGGTCCCGCCGGGGCCCGCGGGTCCTCCGGGACGCGTGAGCTCCCCCACGTCCTCTCCTCGAGCACGCCGGGCTCTCGCCTCCTTCTTCGCCCGGCGTTTCGCCCTCATCCCCGCCAGCATGGCCTTCACCAGCCCACCGTGCTCCTCCTCCATCCTCGCCATTCTGGGGAAGGAGGCAGCCAGACTGAGCTCATGGACGTTCCCGGCAAAGACCCCGGACACCATGGCGTCGATGAGGATCGACGCCGCCTCGGTACCGATCCGGCGCGATGCAAACTGGAAGATGGTCTCGTCCACTCCTCGGGGCCTCGGTGGGGCGAAAGGCTCTCCGAAGACCCGGAGTCGGCCCGAAAGTGAGAGCACGGGATTGCTCAGGAAGCCGATGGGTCCGGTGGGGAGGAGGTGGAGCTTACCGTTCCGAAAGAGATAGCGGTTCGCCGCGGACTCGTCGGCCTTCTGAATCTGACCCTCCAGCCCCAGGCGGCGGACGAGAGCCGGTGTGGTGGGAACGTTGTCCAGATAGCCGTTCGGGCCCCGCTCGATGACGAATCCCTCCACCCGCTGGGTGCGGATATTCCCCCCCGGGACCCCGGACGCCTCGAGAACCAGGACCTCCAAGCCGCCATCGATCTCAGCGGCGCGGTCCTTCAAGTGAAGAGCGGTGGTGAGACCGCTGACGCCTCCTCCCACGACGACGACCCGCTTCATGCCGAGTCGGTGCAACCCGGGTTACAAGGAGACCGCCGCCGGGCCACCCCTGGGGGGGACGCCATCACACGGTCCGGCTGAACACGGGTGTTTCGGCAGTCTTGGCCTCCAGGTAGCGGTCGAAGGCCATGCAGACGTTTCGCACGAAGAGGCGACCTTCCTCCCTCACCCGGAGCTCCGTCTCGGTGAATTCCACGAACCCGGCCTCCCTGACGTCGTCCAGCCTATCCAGGGAACGATGGAAATAGGTGTCGAAGTCGACTCCGAACCGCCGCTCCACGTCGGCCTTCGAGACCTTGAAATTGCACATGATCTGTTGGATCACGTACTGACGCACCCGATCGTCGTCGTCCAGGACGTATCCCCTGGCCACCGGTAGCCTCCCGGCATCCAGGGCCTGGTAGTAGGTGGAGAGCTTCTTCCGGTTCTGGAAGAAGGCACCCTGGACTTCACCGATGCCACTCACACCCACCGCCATCATGTCCGAGGCCGGCATGACGGTGTACCCCATGAAGTTGCGGTGGAGACGCCCCTCTCTGGCCGCCACCGCCAGCTCATCGTCCGGCAGGGCGAAGTGGTCCATTCCGATGGGCTCGTATCCGGCCTCCAGGAAGCGCTCCATGGCCCTCAGGTACAGCTTGAGCTTGAGCTCGGCGGAGGGCAGGGTGTCCCTTTCCAGCTTCTTCTGGTGCCCCTTGATCCAGGGGACGTAGGCGAAGGAATAGACAGCCATCCGGTCCGGTCGCAGGTCCAGAATCTGGTCCAGGTTGGTCTCGAAGGTCTCCAGCCTCTGTTTGGGAAGCCCGTAGATGAGATCCAGGTTGATGCCTTCGGTGAAACCGACCCGTCGGGCGTAATCGAGAAGGTCGGCGGTCTGATCGTAGGTCTGGTCCCGGGTGATGGCCTCCTGGACCTCCGGGGTCAGGTCCTGGACCCCCATGCTGAGGCGGTTGAAGCCCAACTCCACCAGGCGATCCAGGTGCTCCGTGGAGGTCACACGAGGGTCCACCTCGATGGCCAGTTCCGCCCCCCTCATGAAGTGAAAGTGCTCCCGAACCTTCACCATGAGCTCCGTCAGCTGGTCCGGACTGAAATAGGTGGGGGTTCCACCACCCCAGTGCATCTGGGCCACCTCACGGCGGTCCGGAAGGTGGGAGGCCAGCCGATCGATCTCCATCTTCACATAACCCAGGTACTTCTCCGCCACCGGCATGTGGGGGGTGATGACCACGTGGCAGCCGCAGAACAGGCACCGGTGCTCGCAGAAGGGGAGGTGGGCGTAGAGGCTGATGGGAACATGGGCTCCCACGGCGTTGGCAAGGGCCAGCTTATCTTCATAGGCTCTCCCGTTCACACCCTCGTGGAACTCCACCGCGGTAGGGTAGGAGGTATACCGGGGCCCTGGCCGGTCGAAGCGACGAACCGTGTCCATGTCCACCCGAAAACGTGTGCCACTCATCCTGAGAATTTCCCTTCGGTCCACTCGTGGACGCAGTCCACCAGGTAGGCCAGGGCATCGGGATCCGTAGTCCGCTCGATGCCGTGCCCCAGGTTGAAGATGTGTCCCGGCTCGTCGCCGGCCTCGTCCAGGACCCTCCGGATCTGGATCCCGAGCTCCCCCCGGGGAGCGAAGAGCGCCGCAGGATCCAGGTTCCCCTGCACGGCCACCTCGGGGCCCAGGATCTCCCTCGCGTCCGAGAGAGGCAGTCGCCAGTCCACGCCCAGAACATGGGCCCCGGTGGTTCCGGCATCCCTCATAAGGGTGGCGCCGTGATTGGGAAAATAGATGACCGGCAACCCCAGATCCTCCAGGCCGAGAATCGTCCTCCTCACGGCTGGAAGGGCGAAGGCCCTGAACTCCCAGGGGCTTAGGAGGCCCGCCCAGGAATCGAAGATCATGAGTGCCTGAGCCCCGGCCTCGGCTTGTGCCCTGAGGTACGCGATCATCGTGTCCGCCAGCTTTGCCAGAAGAGTCTGACCCGCAGCGGGCTCGGCAAAGAGAAAGGACTTGGCCCCGATGAAGGTCTTGGATCCCTTTCCCTCCACAGCATAGCAGAAGAGCGTCCAGGGGGCCCCGGCGAAGCCGATGAGCGGCGCCGAAACGGGAAGCTCTTCTCGGAGGATCCGGATCGTCTCCATGACGAAGGGCACCGTCTCGTAGGGGTCCGCCACGCTGAGGCGGTCCACGTCTTCCGGTGAGCGGACCGGGTTCCCGATGACGGGGCCCGGAGCGAAGTCCAGCTGGATTCCCATCCCCTCCACCGGGGTCATGATGTCGCTGAAGAGGATGGCCGCGTCCATCCCGAATCGTCGGATGGGCTGCAGAGTGACCTCAGCGGCCAGGTCCGGTGTCTTTGTGAGCGTGAGGAAATCCACCTTCTCCCGGATGGCCCGGTACTCGGGAAGGTACCGCCCCGCCTGCCTCATCACCCAAACCGGGGTGAAGGGCACGGGGTTCCCCCGGCAGGCATCCAGGAAGGGCGGGACGTATGCGGGATCCACGGTGGCACTCCGGGAACCTGCCGTCCCAGTAGCCGGAGCCCGCCCGGTCTCCTGGGGAAGAGGGGCCCGGTCAGACGCTGTCGCCTTCCCCTGGACCGGTTCGAAGCCTCTCACTTCTCGGCCCCTTCTCCGAACACCCGGTCCAGCACTCCGGCGCAAGCCTCCAGGGTGGCGTCGATGTCCGCCTCCGAATGTGCGGTGGAGAGAAACATGGCCTCGAAAGGGCTGGGGGCCAGATAGAAACCCTCCTCCAGCATTCCCCAGAAGAACTTCCTGAAAGCCTCTCGGTCGGAGCGGGCGGCGGTATGCCAGTCCCTCACCGGACCGGGGGTGAAGAAGAGGGAAGCCATGGATCCTACCCGGGTCCAGCTCAAGGGGTACCCGGTCTCGGCGATGAGCTCGAGGACCCCTTCCTCCAGGCGTCGGCCCCTCTCCTCCAGAAGCCCGAAGAGCTGGGGGTGCTCCTTCAGGTGGGTCAGAGCCGCCTTTCCGGCGGCGGTGGCCAGAGGGTTCCCGGAGAGGGTCCCGGCCTGGTACACGGGCCCGTCCGGTGCGACCTGCCGCATGAGGTCCTCCCGTCCACCGTACGCCCCCACCGGGAGCCCACCTCCGATGACCTTTCCCAGGGTGGTCAGGTCCGGCATCACGCCGTATCGCTCCTGGGCACCACCCGCCGCCACTCGGAACCCGGTCATCACCTCGTCGAAGATCAGGATCGCTCCTTCTTTCGAGCAGATCTCCCTCAGTCCCTGGAGGAAGCCCTCCACGGGAGGCACACACCCCATGTTCCCCGCCACCGGCTCCACGATGACACAGGCCACCTGTCCGGGGTTGCCGTCGAAGTGGGCCTGGACGGAGGCCAGATCGTTGTACTCCGCCACCAGGGTGTCCTGCGCAGCTCCGGAGGTAACCCCGGGGCTGGAAGGCACACCCAGGGTAGCGGCCCCGGAGCCCGCCTCCACGAGGAACGCGTCTGCGTGGCCGTGATACCCCCCCCGGAACTTCACCATCTTCGGGCGACCGGTGGCCGCCCGTGCCAGGCGTACCGCGCTCATGGTGGCCTCCGTTCCAGAGTTCACCATGCGGACCACCTCCACCGACGGGACCATTTCCACCACCAGCTCCGCCAACTCGATCTCCCCGGTGGTGGGCGCTCCGAAGGAGGTGCCCTGCTTCAGTGCCTCGTATACGGCCCTCCTGATCCCCTCCTGGTTGTGGCCCAGGATCATGGGACCCCAGGAGCCGACGAAATCCAGGTACTCGTTCCCGTCGGCATCGAAGACCCTGGCCCCCTCGGCCCGAAGGAGGAAGAGGGGGTCCCCACCCACGCTCCCGAAGGCCCGGACCGGGGAGTTCACCCCCCCCGGGATGGCCTCCCTCGCCCGCTGGAAGAGCTTCCGACTCAGCTCGTTCTTCGGCATCACCTCTCCTCCAGCCAGCGAGCCACGTCCTTCCCGAAGTAGGTGAGGATCATGTCCGCCCCGGCCCTCTTGATGCTCAGGAGGCTCTCCAGGGCGACCCGCTTCTCGTCCACCCAGCCCCTCTCCGCCGCGGCCTTGATGAGGGCGTACTCCCCGGAGACCTGATAGGCGGCGGTGGGAAGCCCAAAGGCCTCCTTCACCCGACGGACGATATCCAGATACGCCCCTGCGGGCTTCACCATGACCACGTCCGCTCCCTCCTCGATGTCCAACTCCACCTCCCGAAGAGCCTCCTCGGCGTTGGCCGGGTCCATCTGGTAGGCTTTCCGGTCCCCGAAGGCGGGAGCAGAATGGGCCGCATCCCGGAAGGGTCCGTAGAACGCCGAGGCGTACTTGGCGGAGTACGCGACGATGGGGGTGTCGATGTAACCCGCTTCGTCCAGGGTCTCCCGGATGGCCCAGACCCGCCCGTCCATCATGTCCGAGGGCGCCACGGCATCGGCACCGGCCTGAGTGTATACCAGAGCCGCCTGGGCCAGCAGGTCCAGAGTGGAATCGTTCTCCACTTCCCCGGCATCGGTGAGGAGACCACAGTGACCGTGGCTCGTATACTCGCACATGCACACGTCGGCCCAGACCAGCAGGTCCGGGACGGCCTTCTTGATGGCCCGGATGGCTTCGGGTACCAGGCCCTCGGGGTTGTACGCCTCCGTCCCCTCCGGATCTTTGTCTTCGTCGTGGGGAACCCCGAACAGGATGATGGCGGGAATCCCGAGGCCGTGGATCTCCTCCGCCTCCTTCACGACTTCGTCCACCGAGAGCTGGAAGACCCCGGGCATGCTCTTGACCGGGTTTCGGACCCCCTCCCCCGGAACCACGAAGAGGGGAACAATGAGGTCGTCGACGGAGAGGGCCGTCTCCCGGACCATGCGCCGCCAGTTGTGGTTCTTCCGGAGCCGGCGGGGCCGTTGGGTTGGGAATGCCATGATCTGTTTCGCCTTTCCAAGTAAATGTCTCGTTCGACTCTTGCCTCCGCCGAGCCGGCCTCGGGAGGGCCCGCATCACCGATCCAGCCGGAGTCCCTCGACCTCAAACTCCCGCGGCGTTCAACGCAGCATCTGCGAGCCCCGCCAAAGTCGCCTCCCTGGCCACCGTGACCCTTTCCCACCCAGCCTTCCTCAAGGCGGCAGCCGTGGTACGCCCCATGGCGGCCGCCGGGACTTCGGCGGCCAGGCGGCGAAAGATGTCCTCCCCCAGTGCGGTCCTCAAGCCATTCATGGCAGAGGGGCTGGCAAAGGTCACCGCCTGGACCCAGCCCCGTCTCACGGCATCGGCACACTCCTCTGCATCCAGGGGCGGCGTCACCATCCGGTAGGCCGTCACCTGGTGGACTTCTGCCCCGAGGGCCGACAGGCCTTCGGGAATCACCTCCCGGGCCACCGCACTGGCGGGGAAGAGCACTCTCTTCCCTTCAGCATCCCCCGCCGCGCGAAACGCCTGCACGAGACCGGCACCCGAGGGCTCCTCCCCAAGCCGGTCCACCCTCCACCCCGCCCTGAGGAGGGATTCGGCGGTAGATGGACCCACCGCAGCCACCCTCACCCCCGGGGGTGGCTCCGGAACCCGGCTTACCACAGCATCCGCGGCTCGAGGAGAGGAGAAGCAGATCCAGTCGTATGCATCCAGCTTTTCCAGGGCGCCCAACAAGGGGACCGGGTCCTCCGGGGGCGCGAATGCAATGCTACACCAGTGGAGGACCCGGGCTCCCCGCTCCACCAGGTTCCGGGTCAAAGGGCCGTCGGATTCCTCTCCCCGGGTCACCACCACTCCTACGGACCCGGGCTCAGCTCCCACTGCCCGCCTTCCCTATCCCCTCCAGAATCCGGTCTCCGCCCCGAGCCAGGAGATCCTCTGCGAGACCGATCCCGATGGCACCGGCGTTTCCAACCACCCCGGACCGGGTCCCCTCCACCCACTCCGCTCCGTTCAGGGAGCAGACCACGGCACGAAGTCGGAGGATGTCGCCTTCCAGCTCGGCGAAGGCACCCACCGGCACATGACACCCGCCCTCCAGCCTGCGCAGGAGCGCCCGCTCGGCGGCGGTGGCGAACCGTGTGGGCGGGTGATCCAGCGCCCCCACCCACCGGGCGATGGCTTCGTCCCGGGCTCGGATCTGGACGCCGATGGCTCCCTGGGATACCGCCGGGAGGAAGCGCTCGAAGGAGAGGTAGGAGGAAATCCGATCCTGCAAACCCAGGCGTTTCACCCCCGCCGCCGCCAGGACGATGGCGTGGAATAGCTCCCCGTCCAGCTTCTGTATGCGGGTGGGGACATTCCCCCGCAGCTCCGCCAGCTCCAGATCCGGACGCCATCGAGCCAGGAGGGCCCGGCGTCGGATGCTGCTTGTCCCTACTCTCGCCCCCCTCGGCAGATCCTCGAGAGAGCCCCCCTCGAACGAGAGGAAAGCGTCTCTGGGATCCTCCCGTTCCAGCACCGCCCCCAGGGCCAGCCCCGGAGGCATCTCCGTGGCCAGGTCCTTCAGGGAGTGGACCGCCACGTCCACCACACCGCTCAGAAGGGCTTCCTCGATCTCCTTCGTGAAGAACGCCTTCCCCCGGACCTGGGAAAGGGGGACGTCCTGGATCCGATCTCCTTCCGTCTTGATGAGGACCAACTCCGGTTCCGGGGCCTCGGGGACTGCCCGAAGGGCTGCGGCGACGTGCTCAGCCTGCCAGCGGGCCAGAGCCGAGCCCCGTGTCCCGATGCGGATGCGGCCTCCCGAGAGGCTCACTCTTCTTCCTTCCCCTCGTCCTGACAGGGCTCCCGGGATCCGTTGCTGTAGGCCTCCACGTCGAGCTCGAAGAGCTCCTGGATGGCCACCAGCTTGTGCAGTCCGTGGGTGCTGGAGGGCTCCACGTTCCGAATCCGGGTCGTCGGCTGGTGAAGCAGCTTGTTCAGGAGGGCTCGGGTGTATGCCCTCAGGGCCTCCCGGTCGGAGGGATGGAAGTTCTTGCTCTGCTTCTGCATCTCCTTCCCGGCGATCTCCTCGAACCGCCCCCGGAGGGCGCGAATGACCGGGACCATCTCGAGGGAGTCGTACCAGGCAAGGAAACGATCGACTTCTTCAGCCACGATCCCCTCCACCTTTGGAATCTCTTTCCTTCTCCGGACTCTATTCTGCTCGGCGATGCTCTCCAGGGCATCCAGGTCATAGAGGAAGATCCGGTCCAGATCTCCGACTCTGGGGTGGATGTTCCTGGGGTTGGAGATGTCCACCAGGACCTTCGGACCCCGTCCGGAGCGTTTCAGCACCCGCTCCATGCGTCTCTGGTCCAGGATGGGCTCCTGTGCGCCGGTGGCGGCCACCACCACTCTGGCGTCCACCAGGGCGTCGTCCATCTCCTCCCAGGGCACCGCTCGCCCTCCCAGATCCGAGGCCAGCTCCCGGGCCTTCTCGAAGGTCCGGTTGACAACCGTGAGGGCCCGGGGCCGGGCGTCGCTGAAGTGCCGGGCCGCCAGGGTCCCCGTCTCGCCGGCACCGATAACCAGAACCGAATGGTGTTGGAGGCCGTCGAAGATCTTCTGGGCCATCTCCACAGCGGCGTAGGCCACCGAAACGGTTCCCTTTCCGATCTCCGTCTCGGCTCGGGCCCGCTTCCCTACGTGCACCGCGTTGTTGAACAGGCGTGTGAGAAGGGCTCCGGCCCCCCGATGTTTCTCGGCCAGATCGAATGCCTCCCGGACCTGACCCAGGATCTGGGGCTCCCCCACCATCATGGAGTCTACCCCCGCCGCGACACGAAACAGGTGCTGAACCGTATCCCGACCGACCCAGGAATAGGTGTACTTACCGTTGTTGAGGTGGAGGATCCCCTTGTGGAGGTAGACGGCCTCCCTCAGGGCATGATCGGCCGCCTCCCGGTCCCTGGCCAGCCCGTAGAACTCCGTCCGGTTGCAGGTAGAAAGCACGGCAAGCTCCGGGAGGATCTCCCGGAATTCCCGGATGTGGGAGTAGAACGTGCCCATCTCGTCGGGACCCAGCTGGATCTCGTCCCGGACATTCGCCGGGGCCGTCTTGTGGTTCGCGCCGAGTACGATGAGATCCATAGGGCCTACGAGAACTGATGGAACGACGGCAACACGAGATTCACTGCCAGGGACGTCCCCACCATGAGGAAGAAGGCCACCAGGGAGAGGTAGGCCAGCTGTCGATTGGGCCACCGGAGAAGAAAGCGCCCCCCAAGGGTGAGACCGTATAACATCCAGAGTACCAGCGTGAGAAGTACCTTGGGGTCCGTGTAGAAATTGCCCTGGATCTGGCCCGTGGATGTCAGCTCCCCGGCCCATATGCCCCCCAAAACGGTGGCAAGGGTGAGACCGAACCACCCGAATAGAATGGCCCCGACGTTCAGCCTCGAAAGGGTTTCCAGCGTGGGAAGGCGCCTGAAGATCAATCCCACACGATGCTTCTTCAGCTCCCGGTACAGCATGATGTACATGGCTCCGTACACCGCCGCCACCGAGAACGCCACGTAACCCAGGAGGGCGGTCGTGACGTGGACACCGAAGAGAGGGGAGCGAAGGATCTCGTCCACCTCACGGGTATGGGTCACGAAAGCGCTGGAGAGAACCTGGAAGAAGAGAACCGGCAACAGGAGGAAGATTCCGGTGGCCTTGTCCTTCCACCGCCATTCCAGGGCGAGGTAGACCACCACCATGGCGAAGGCCACGAAGGTGAATCCCTCCCAGGCATTCGCCACGGGGACGTGTTGGAAAGCGAGAGTGCAGAGGACCAGATAGACGGCGTGGGCCCCGGCCACCACGATGGTCAGGAGTGTCGCCCACCGTTTCGCCCACTCCGGAGACTCCAGGAACACCACGAGGTAAGCCAGCACCGCCAGGAGATATCCCAACGGGAGCAGAATATTCAGCAGCTGAAGTGCGGTGAGCACGGGCCTTGGTTCCTATGTCCTCTTTCGCGAGCCGATCCCGGGCCGGACCGAAGCCTTCTCCCATGCAAGAGCGAGGCCATCCTGACCGCCCCCCGGAGATAGGGAAGAGCCCCTCAAACGGGCCGATACGACTCCGGCCACCATACCTTCACCGCCCAGGTGATCTGGAACGGGTAAATATTACCCAAACGGTGATGAATTGGAATCGGCCAACCCCGGCTCGACCGGGGGATGACGCGAGTCTGGTGGCAGGGAAGACGTCGGCGGGCGGCCCCGCGGGGACCGCCCG
>Ga0316577_10001875_pt1 | contig 10157 bp, 4 predicted proteins | sample S5NA_FD_203073 | JGI IMG/M metagenome (GOLD analysis project Ga0316577, IMG submission 203073) | Rhizosphere microbial communities from salt marsh grasses in Alabama, United States - S5-7_050615r2r1 | ecosystem: Host-associated > Plants > Roots > Rhizosphere | place: USA: Alabama | collected... | reverse complement strand
AGATAATCCAGGGCCCTGGCTTTGTCGCCTTTTTCAAAATACGCTCTGCCCAGATTAAAAAGGGCCATGATATCATCCGGTTCAAGCTCTAGGACTTTTTCCCATTGTACGATGGCCCTGTCGATATCATGGGAACCCAAATAAGCCATGCCGAGGCCGTAATGCGCCTGGGCATTCCCGGGATCCATCTTGATGGAGCGCTCAAACAGCTCGATGGCTTTTTCAAGATGATTTTGTTCTCCGGTTTTCGGAAAAATAGACAGATATACATTGCCGAAATTGCTCAGCAGCGCCGGATTCTCATCATTGATCGCAACCGCTTTTTCGTACGTTTCGATGGCTTTTTCTAGGTCCCCGGTTTTCCAATACGCATAACCGAGAAAATTCCAGATATCCTCCTCAAATTCCATTTGCACGACATAGATCTTATTACACAGCGAGATGACATCTTGGTATTTTCCCGCCTCGGAAAGATTTTTCACAAGATCCCGCAATATTTCGAAACTGGAAGTGTGATATTCTATCCCTTGCCATAAAACCTCGATGGCATCTTCAAGCCTTCCCATTTCTCTATATAACGATGCGAGACCCTGGTAGGCGATATCGATCTTTTGTGTTTCCGATAGGACCTCCTTCAAGCCCTCCATTGCACCGTTTATCGATATTTTACCTTTTTTGTAAAGACTGGTGGTAAGATTGGCCTTGTTGTATAAAGGAAGAAGTGTTTTCACATCATCGCCAGGGCCGAAATTTTCTTTGATGCCTATATTGGGATTGGAGACATACCCCAAGCTTTCCAGTTTTCTCAATGCTTCTTTGTCGATCGTTCTCCGCGATGCCGGTGTGTCGTAAATGGACAGGTCACTCATGATTCGATCCAGTTTCTTTTTGCAACTTTCCAGATCCCTTGCCTCTGCCAGATTATCCAATTCGAAAAAATCATTCTCGATATCATAAAATTCAGGAATGGGGGAATCGATATATTTTCCGCCATCCTGGATAAAACCTCTCAAGGGAGCCCAACCTCTTCCGTAAAACGGATACAGCGACTCAAAATAATGGACTCTGGACGGGATTTTTTTTCCCTCTATTGAGGGCTTTAAAGAAACCCCTTGCAGAAAAGAGGGTTTTTTTACACCGATAAGGTCACAGATTGTCGGGAAGATATCGATATGGCTCACATACTGATCGATCCGGCTTTTTGTTGTTTCGGGCGAGCAAACGATAAGGGGAATCCAGATAACCTCGTTGTAGGCAAAAAATCCGTGGGTAATCTCTCCATGCTGGCCCAAAGCCTCCCCATGGTCTCCGGTAAAGACGACAAGGGTGCTTTCGAACAAAGCGTTTTTTTCGAGATAATCGTAAACCCTTCCTAGGACATGGTCCACGTAGGCGACTTCTCCATTGTACAGGTCTTCTTTATACTTCTCAAGAAACGGTTCCGGAGGCTCATAGGGGTCGTGGGGATCATAGCAGTGAATCCAGAGAAACCAGGGATTTTCCCGATCTTCTAACCAGTTAAGGGCCTTTTCCACGACGAACTCCGCCCGAATCTCTATTTCCGATTTTTTCCCGAAATCGTCGTCATACACATCGAAACCCTGGTCGAGCCCAAATCTTGCATCGAGTGGGAATCCGCCAACAAAAGCCCCGGTTGAGTAGCCCAATGCTTTGAGATGTTCTGTCAGAGTTAAATGCTCCTTTTTAAGAACAAAATTGAAATTGTCGTGAACCCCATGATGCAGGGGAGTGGTCCCACACAGAATGTTCGTATGCGAAGGCAGTGTCGTGGATGCATGCGCAAAAGCTCTGGAAAAAAGCACGCCCCTTTCAGCCAATTTGTCTATATTCGGGGTTTGAATATATTCCTCGCTGTAACAGCTCAACCTGTCCGTTCTGAGCGTGTCGATGCTGATGAGCAGGACATTCCATGAATCCCGTTCTGCCGCGTTTTTGGCCGCGGTAAATGGGTGGACGAGAAAGGGGACATGGAAAAAACAAAGAAAGAAAAAAACGATGTTCAGGACGAATCTTCTCATGTTAGACTAATCTCCAATCCTTTTCTATTCTAACAAAAATATCGGACTTTTTTAACGTCAACATTCTTCAAGTAGCTCCGGAAGACGGAGCATCAACATTTATATCGCTGGAACTTAATAAATTCAGCGCTGTTCTGTTTTTAAATCAGGGCCGGCTGGCCGAAGATATTTTTCCGCAAACACGCTTGCCCCATATACAAAATCACGGAATGATCCGAGGGGTTCAATTCTAAGACTTTCTGCAAAACCGGAAGAGCCGCATCGATCCTTCCTCCAACATTATAACCCAGACCCAGCACTTTGTATCCAATAAACTGATTTGATCATGTCCAATCGTGGTTTTAGTATATCCATAGACCATTCATAATCCACCAATTTTCCGTCTAGAAAAAAACCGTAAAATAAAAAATACCAAGGCTGTGGTGTGAACTTGGATACGTGCCATCCAAAGCGAGGGATCTAATGTGGTATTCCGATGCTTTTTCTTCATCACCTTATTGCAAGTGAGCTAATCCCAAATAATTCCATACTAAAGGATAGAAATCCACCAGAGTCAATCCCTACTCCAGCGTTTCGATGCCATGATTGAACATCCCCATTTCGACCAACAGAATGCCGTATTTTGAAATGATATTGGAGTCATTTGGATAATTTTAGATACCTTTCCCGAGAAGATCTAAGGTATCTTCCGATCTTCCATTATCCTTATACATGCGATACAGATAGATATACGTTCGGACCAAGCCTTTCTTCTCATTAATTGGCTCCCCCAGCAGACCAGCGAATTCCTGGTCTTTTTTTTCTGGAGGAGAAAACTCGATGAAATTTCCAGGAGAATCGGATTCGTCATACACGTCGAATCCTTGATATGCTCCACATAGGTGAGAAAACTTCCTGACAGTCTGAATGATGAGAAGGGGCTGCGCTTTAAACACCAGTGACCAAGAAAATTAAAAAAAAAAGAGGCCATTCGATCTTCTTTTTGGTCTCACGGCTTGATTCCTGGGAATCGTTTCATTTCTTGCATTTCATTATCAGGATCTCTAATTTCCTGCGCTCTTCGGGTGAAAGAGTATTTTGATTCAAAAACAAGTATCTTTCCAAACACTTGAGGGCGCTGGCCTTGTTCCCTCTCTCAAGGTAGGCCACGCCCAAATTGTAAAGGGAAAAGCCAAAATCCGGATCGAACTCCAACGATTTTTCCCAGGTTTTTATGGCTTTGTCGAGCTGACCCGCAGCTTTGTAAGCTCCGCCCAGCCCGTTGTAGGCAGACACCAGGCGCGGGTCCAGTTGGATCGCCTTCTGGAAGTTCTCCATGGCGGCGGCGTTTTCCTCGGTTCTCCCTGTCTTTAGGTAAAGGGAAAAATGCAAAAATCCCACATTGTCGTATACCAGCGCATTGGTGCTGTCCAGAGCGAGGGCCTTTTCGTAATATTCCAGCGCCTTCTGGATTTCCCCCTTGGCCGTATAAGCCATGCCCAGCTGAATCCAAGCATCAGCGTCGGTATTGATCAGGGCAAGGGCCTTTTGAAGGAATTGGATCCCCTTATCGACCTCTCCTGATTTCACCAAAAGAATGCTGTAATCCAGGATTAGGCTGTAATTTTCCCTATTGTGTTCAAACCCGGTTTCCATGACCGCCAAGGCATCCTCTCGAAGTCCCTGGGACTCGTAGATGCGGGCAAGGTCGCTGTAAGCATCGGCAAAATCCTTCCTCGCCTGAATGATATCGTGCAGGAGCTTGACGGCTTCCGGGATTTTATTCGTTTCCATCAACCGGCTGGCCGCATCCTTCTTCTGCTGGAGAGGAAGGAGGGTTTTTAGATCGTCTCCCGGCCCGTAGTTTTCCTTGACTGGAGAACTCGATGATAGATATCCCAGGCTTCTGAGTTTCTCGCGCGTTTCGCTGTCCATGCGCCGTGGATTTTTGATTTTCTGCGAGGAGGTGAGTCGGCCTACTAATTCTTCCATTTTTTTCTTGTGGATTTCCAGGTCCTTATTCGCAGCTAGATTTTTCTTTTCGAGAAAATCAGCGTTCAGGTCGTATAACTCCATCAGCGGGGAATCGATAAACTTTTCTTTTCCTTCGATATATCCCGTTAACGGGGCCCATCCCCTGCTGAAATGAGCCACCAGGGATTCGAAATAGATAGCCCTTCCGGCTCCTTTTTTTCCGTTTATAAGGGAGAAAAGAGAGTCGCCCTGGAGAAAAAGAGGCTTTTCAATTCCCAAAAAATCGCAGACCGTGGGAAAAATATCGATATGACTGACATAATCATCGATCCGCGCTGGGTTTATGCCCGGACCTATCATGATCAAAGGTATCCAGATGGTGCTGTTATAGGCAAAATAGCCGTGCGTGCTCTCGCCATGCTCACCCAGGGATTCTCCGTGGTCTGCGGTTAAAACGACAAGCGTGTCGTCTTTCCATCCTTTGTTTTCCAGAGCATCGAACAGCTTTTTTATTTCCGCATCTACATAGGCGACTTCGCCGGAGTAGGGATCATCCTCAAATTTGCTGCTAAATGGCTCGGGAGGAGAATACGGGGCATGCGGGTCCCATATATGAATGAAGGAAAACCATGGAGAATCTTGATTCTCCAGCCAGTCAAGGGCAGAGCGTATGACCTGACGGGCATTTCTTTCCGGATAAGCATTCGCCGAAGAAGACTTGGAAGGATAGGATTCATCATAAACATCGAAACCTTGAGAGAGCCCAAAACGGGAATCCAAAGGAAAAGCCCCGATAAAGGCACCGGTGGAATATCCCAAACCCTTCAAGTACTCTGCCAGCGTGAGGAAATCCTCGGCAAGCACAAAATTGGCGTTCTGGTGAATACCATGATAAAGAGGAGTTGCCCCCAGCATGATATTGACATGGGACGCCAGCGTGGTGGGTGTATGGGCAAAAGCCCTTTCGAACACAACGCCTTTCGAAGCGAGCGCATCGATGTTGGGAGTTCGACAATAATCAGTGCTGTAACAGCTCAATCTATCCGGTCTAAGGGTATCTATGGAGATGAGGAGAATGTTTTTCTTTTTGGTCTGTACAGAGCCAACTCCAGATGAGACGGCGAACGGTGCCAAATAAAAAAGATAAACAGAAACAAAAAAAGGGACAAGGAATATCCACGTCGCGCTAGACCTTTTTTCTGCCACTTTTCTTTTTTCCCTGAAAAATCCTTGCAGTATTTCCGTTACGCTCTTTTGCTTCATATTTTATTTTACAATTTTTTCACATCCCTGTTCAACTCGATCCAACCCGACTAAGGCATTTCCAAAACCGTGATAACATAAAAACATTCTGGCATGCTGAAGAGGAGGGCATCCGGAGGCGAGCGGGCACGGTTCCTCATAGAGGAGAGCGAGCCGAGGAAATTAAGCGGCCCGACGTTTCAGCTTGCCAGAAGTAGTATTGTCACGGATCTGGAAATGCTTCCCGACCCATTGACCGATGTTTCCCCTTGTGATATATAAAAAAAACCGTTCATGAGGGATGAAATCACATATCTTTATCTGAAGAGGAGGGATCATGATCAAACCTAAATTTTTGCGTATGTCTTTTGCGGTGCTTATTTGCTTGATGGCAGCAACAACAGTTTTGGCTTGGGCTCAGGACAAAACCCAGAAAGCCCAAGACTATGCCGAAATTTTAAACGCCTTGAAGATGCGGGCTATCGGGCCGGCCATCATGGGCGGCCGAACAGTGGATTTTGCGGTCTTAGAAAGCAATACCGCTGTCATTTACGCTGCTGTAGGACCCAGCGGCGTCTACAAATCGGAAAACAACGGTGTGACTTGGGAACCTGTATTCCATAGGGAAAACACCGTGGCAGCCGGAGCAGTGGCTGTCTCCCAGAGCCATCCGGATATCGTATGGGTGGGGACAGGAGAAGGCACATCCCGCAACAGCGTGGGCATCGGCGACGGCGTTTACAAATCGGAAGACGGAGGGAAAACATGGAAAAACATGGGACTGGAAAAAACTCAGCATATCGCCCAGATCCTGATCCACCCCACTGACCCAGACATCGTTTACATAGGAGCCCTGGGTCATCTCTGGGGACCCAACGAAGAGCGAGGCGTGTTCAAAACCACAGATGGGGGGAAAAACTGGGAAAAAGTCCTGTATGTTAACCCCACCACCGGTATCTCGGATATGGCCATGGACCCATCCAATCCCCATATTCTTTATGCCGGAGCATGGGACCATCTCCGCAAGCCCTACCATTTTCGAAGCGGCGGACCGGGCAGCGCCCTGTACAAAACCACAGACGCTGGGGAAACATGGCAGAAAATACACAATGGCCTGCCTGCCGGTGAGTACGGGAGGTGGGGCATCGATGTCTGCCGTATTAAACCCGACGTGGTGTACGTTCTTGTGGAAAGCAAGAATAGCGGCGTGTTCCGCTCGGATGACAAAGGAGAAACCTGGAAAAGGATGTCGGATTGGCAAACCTACGACCGAGTCAATTTCCGCCCTTTCTACTACAGTAAAATCACGGTCGATCCCAACAACGACTTGGTGGTGTATGTCTACTCCGGCCGTTCCTATGTCTCCAGGGACGGCGGAAAAACCTTCGAACAGATATCCGGCGACACCCATCCCGACCACCATATGATGTGGGTCAATCCCCACAACTCGCTCCACCTCATCGACGGCAACGACGGGGGTATCGATATTTCTTATGACGGTGCCAAAACCTGGTACAGCGTTAAATCCAATGCCTGGTCGGAGATTTACCAGATAGGTTATGACTTCCGCGACCCCTACTATGTTTATGTCGGCCTCCAGGACAACGGGAGCTGGGGAGCACCTATCAATTCCCTCGACCCGATGGGCATCATGAATTTTCACTGGTACGCCATCGGAGGAGGAGACGGGTTTTATATCCAGGTCGATCCCCAGGATTACACCACCGTCTACCGCAACGCTCACATGGGCGGGATATCACTTTTCGATGTAGAAACTGGCGATTCGCAGGACATCAAACCGGTAGCACCTCTGGATGAACCGCCCTACCGTTTCAACTGGAATGCCCCCATCCTGCTCTCTCCGCATAACAATGAGGTCGTTTATTTCGGCGGAAATTTTCTTTTCAAAACGACAGACAGGGGCAGATCCTGGGAAAAAGTGAGCCCTGACCTCAGCAGCAACGACCCGAAAAAACAGAAAGACTCAGGCGGTATCACACCGGACAACACCGGCGCCGAGATCCACTGCACCGTCTACACCATCGCGGAATCGCCCCTCAAAGAGGGATTGATCTGGATCGGGACGGATGACGGCCTGGTCCAGCTGACCCAGGATGGCGGAAAAACCTGGACCAATGTCACGGCGAACATCAAGGGCCTTCCGCCTGAAAGCTGGGTGACCCGGATAGAGGCATCCCATTTCGCCGAAGGTACGGCTTATGCCACGTTCGACCGCCACCGGACTAACGACAACGCTCCCTATCTTTTCAAAACGAAAGATTACGGGAAAACATGGCAATCTCTGCATGCCGGGCTGCCCAAAGTGGGATACCTGCACGTGGTACGGGAGGATCTTGTCAATCCGAACCTGTTGTACACAGGGAGCGAATTCGGATTATTCTTGAGTTTCGATGGCGGCACGAGCTGGACGGCTTACAAGAACGACTTCCCGACCATTGCGGTGCGGGACATCCAAATCCATCCCCGGGAAATGGACCTTTTGGTCGGAACCCACGGAAGGGGATTGTGGGTGCTGGACGACATCACACCGATCCAGGATCTGACATCTGAAGTGCTGGCATCGGATTTCACCCTATTCAAAATCAGGGATTCCGTTCTCTACTCGCACAAAGGCAACTCCATGTACTCCGGCCCCCATCCTTTCCAGGGACCTAACCCGCCTATGGGAGCCATGATCACCTATTACCTGAAGGAAAAACCCGGTGCCGGAGACAGTATCTCTTTAAGCATCAAGGACAAGAAAGGACAGACCGTCACAGCGCTTCGGGCTGACAAAAACAAGGGCTTGAACCGCGTAGTCTGGTCCCTGCTGAAGGCAAGCCAAACCGGAGAAGAAGCGGGAAGATCGCGGTTCAGGCGGTTCGCCGGCGGCCCCTATGTTTTGCCCGGAGAGTACCAGGTTGAGCTGGAAGTCAACGGCGTCAAAAAGATCCAACCGCTTGTTGTCAAACCTTTTGCTAAACATGATTTCACCATGGAAGACCGCAGGCTCAACCAACGGTATGTCCAGGATATAGGAGACCTTGTCCAAAAAGGAAATGCCCTCATCCAGGGTATAGCCGACCTAGACGAAGAATTGAAGTCGCTGGCAAAAAGGGTGCCTGCGGCAGGGATAAAAGACAAGCGGCTCGAGACAAAAATGACGGCCATCAGGGCCAAGGTGGATCGGATCCAAAAAGCCTATTCCCGGAGCGTGGAAGGAAGGACAGGGTACAAACGGCCGGTACTGGTGGCCCTGCGGGGAGGAACCCTTCCCGAACAGATTTCCCGTCTCCAGTACTCGATCATGGGCTATCAAGGGGCACCCACCCAAACACAGATCGACCAGTACGAAAACATCAAAAAGATCATGCAGCCGCTTCTGGATTCGGCAGAGGAACTGAAGAACAAGGATATCCCCGAGCTCAATGCCCTGCTCAACGAGCTCAACTTCCCCGTCATCAAGAATATTAGATAGAGGTTTCAAAACTATATTGCTATATACGACCTGAAATGATCACGAGCCGAGATAGATCGAACGAGGACATCAGCCCAGGCTCGCCATTCGGGTTAAAAATGCGTCGTCATTTTTTTTAAACTTTCACGTTAAAAGGAGGGAGTTTATGTCTAATCTATTTCACAAGGGAAAAAGCCCAAGTGTCTTTCTTATGGTCGCTTTGCTGGTCACTTTCATTTTCGGGGGAACTATCCAGGCATATGCCCAGGAAATCACTCCTGATCTGTTCGGCTCGCTGCGTTACCGGCATATCGGTCCGATGGGAAACAGGACATCTGCCGTGTGCGGCGAACCTGGCAATCCCCTGGTTTACTACATAGGGGCGTCCTCGGGCGGGATATGGAAATCCACCGATGCCGGGGACACATGGTTCCCCATTTTCGACGAACAGCCGGTCCAGTCCATCGGAGCTCTCGCCATCGCTCCATCGGATTACAATGTGGTATGGGCAGGCACGGGAGAGCCTTTTGTCCGCAGCAATATCTCCATCGGAAACGGGGTTTACAAATCCACCGACGCGGGGAAAACATGGGAACACATGGGATTGGAAAAAACCGGACGGATCGGACGGATCACCATAGATGCCGAGGATCCTGACACGGTGTTCGTGGCAGCCTTGGGTCACTGCTACGGCCCGCAAAAAGAGCGGGGTGTCTACCGCACCAAAGACGGGGGAAAAACCTGGGAACAGGTGCTTTTCGTGGGTGAGGACACGGGGTGTTTCGAGATCGCCATGGATCCTACCAATTCCCGGATCCTTTTCGCGGGGATGTGGCCCATCGTCATCCATACTTGGGGACGGTTCAGCGGAGGACCCAACGGAGGGATATGGAAATCCACAGACCGGGGGGACACGTGGACAAGGCTCACCGGGCGGGGGCTACCTTCTCCTCCCGTAGGAAAGATCGGCCTTGCCATCGCCCAGTCCAATCCCCAGGTAGTCTATGCGCTTATCGAAACGGGCACGCCCAACCGTGGCGTCCTGTGGCGCTCAGACAACGGCGGGGAAAACTGGAGGCTGGTCAGCTACAACCGCCTCCTGAACGAGAGGCCCCACTACGCCTCCCGTATCATGGTCAACCCGGCGGACGAGAACGAGGTCTACTTCGCGGCCAACAGCCAGAGCCGAACCCTTGACGGGGGGGATACGAGCGAAACCGTTCCCTGGAGCGGGGACTGCCATGACATGTGGGCCGACCCCATGAATCCTGACCGGATGATGATCTCCGATGACGGCGTGGCCATTATCACCCTCAACCGGGGAAAAAACTGGAAGCGGATCGAACTGCCGGTCGCACAGATGTATCACGTGTATGTGGACAACCAGATCCCCTACTATGTCTACGGCGGCATGCAGGACGGCTCGGCCTATAAAGGACCGAGCACGGCCAGCACAAGGAGAGGAT
>Ga0316577_10001874_pt1 | contig 10158 bp, 10 predicted proteins | sample S5NA_FD_203073 | JGI IMG/M metagenome (GOLD analysis project Ga0316577, IMG submission 203073) | Rhizosphere microbial communities from salt marsh grasses in Alabama, United States - S5-7_050615r2r1 | ecosystem: Host-associated > Plants > Roots > Rhizosphere | place: USA: Alabama | collected... | reverse complement strand
CCTGGGGACATTCACCGATGCAGGCCCCCAGGCCGTCGCACAGGTTATCGGAGAGCACCTTGGCCTTGCCCGCCACGATCTCCAGTGCCCCTTCGGCACAACTGAGCACGCATTGCCCGCAACCGTCACACTTCGCTTCGTCGATCTGGATGATTTTACGAATGACTTTCATAGGACCTCACTATTTAAACGTTCCCCAGTAGTACTTTGCGGGCCTCCTGGCGCCCCCCTGCCGTGAGCAGCTTTGCGGCCATCGCCGCCTGGATGGCATCGTCACCGGCAGTACCGCTCTTCTGCCGCGCTTTCAGTTCGGCGATGGTGACGGCATCGCAGAGCACCTGCTGCTCAAGGGACACCGGATCGGCAGCCCCCTTCAGGATCGCCGTCACAGCCGCCGTCAGCTGGGGTCGGGCCCCGGCCTTTTCCATCAACTGCGCCACCGTCCCTTCCCAGGCCGCGTTCTGGGTCGTCAATTCATGAAGATAAGCACTGGTGAGAATGACGGCCATATTGGCGGCTTCCCGCTTGCCGATCTGCTCGGCGTAGCGGGCCAGTCGCATGACATGGCTGATGCGTCGGAAATCACTTTTCAGGTAACGTTTGACCGCCACCGCCACGCGGTCCTTGAGCAGGTCCTCCTTCTGGGCCAGCAACTCGGGGGGCAGGTCGCCGATGCACTGCTCGGCATACTGGCAGTAAGCGGCACAGCCGAAATCCATCTGGGGGTTGATGAACCTGTGACCGCAGGCCCCGCAGCGGCGGGTGGTGTCATCCTTGAAAAACTCGACACTCGCACCGCACTGGGGACATTTGGCGTCGAATATGGCGTCGGCCTTCCAATACTGGGAATCCTGTCCGGGACATTTCATGAGGCACGCTCTTTGGGTTGATGGTTTCACGATGTTGTCGGTGGGAAGGCCGGCCGCAGCCGGCACTACCCCCCGGCAGTAGCCACTATCCCAGGATGGCCGCGAGATCCTCATCCGGGGTAGAGATTGGCATAATATTGAAGGTCTTGACAAGCGTGTCCAGCACGTTGGGACTCACGAAGGCCGGCAGGCTCGGTCCCAGGCGGATGTCCTTGATGCCCAAGTGAAGCAGGCTCAGCAGGATCGCGCAGGCTTTTTGCTCATACCAGGAGAGCACCATGGAGAGGGGCAGGTCGTTGACCCCCACGCCAAAAGCATTGGCCAAAGCTACAGCGATCTGCACGGCCGAGTAAGCATCATTGCACTGGCCCACATCCAATAGGCGTGGAATACCGCCGATATCCCCCAACTCCTTGTCAAAGAAGCGGAACTTGCCACAGGCCAGGGTCAGCACGACACAGTCTTGGGGAACCTTCTCTACGAACTCGGTGTAGTAGTTGCGGCCGGGTTTGGCACCATCACACCCGGCCACCAGGAAGAAGTGCCGGATGGCCTTGCTCTTGACCGCCTCGATCACCTGGCCGGCCACGCCTATGACGGCGTTGCGGGCAAAGCCCACCATCACCTGCTTGCCCGCCTGATCGTCACTGAAGCCCTCCATGGCCAGAGCCTTGTTGATGGCCGGGGTGAAATCCTTTTCGACGAGGTGGGTGACGCCAGGCCAACCCACCAGGCCAGTGGTGAAGATCCGGTCCGCATAGCTGTCCCTGGGCTTCTGAATACAGTTGGTGGTCATAACGATGGCCCCCGGGAATTCATCGAACTCCCGCGCCTGATTCTGCCAGGCCGTACCGTAGTGCCCGTAGAGATGCGGATATTTCTTAAGCTCAGGGTAGCCGTGGCAGGGTAGCATCTCACCGTGGGTGTATACATAGATCCCTTTGCCTTCGGTCTGCTGGAGAATCAACGCCAGATCCCTGAGGTCGTGGCCAGAAACCAGGATGGCCTTGCCGCGTTTGTGTCCCAGGGGCACCGCGCTGGGGACCGGATGTCCGTAGGTGCCGGTGTTGCCGGCGTCAAGCAGTTCCATAGCGCGCAGGTTGATCTCGCCGCACTTTAAGGCCAGCCCCACCAAATCGTTGACCGACAAGCTGTCATCCAACGTGGCAGTGAGACCTTGGTGAATGAAATGGTAAACCTTGGGATCTTGTTGGCCCAGAATCCGGGCATGGTCGGCATAGGCTGCCACGCCTTTAATACCATATATGAGAAGCTCGCGCAGGCTGCGGATATCGGGATCCAGATCAGGATCGGTCATGACCCCGACCTTTTCGCCTTGGATAATGAGGCTGGCACGGTCCTGGGCTGGAACAAAGGCGGCCGGTCCCTGGCCGAAATCGGTCTTGCCCCCCGCAGCCGCGACCTTGGCTTTGAGGCCGTCGCGATGCTTGACGCTCGCATGGATCAGCTCCTCGAATCGCTGGGGATCGAAATCCACGTTGGTCAGGGTCGCGAAGATCGCCTCACAGGTAAAGCGATCCACGTCGGGATCTTGAACCCCGGCCGCCTCGGCCGCCAGGGCCACCTGGGAGAGTCCTTTCTGGGCATAGATCAGCAGGTCCTGCAGGACTGCCACATCGGGCTGCTTGCCGCAGACACCGATTTTTGTACAGCCTTCGCCTTTGGCCGTCTGTTCACATTGAAAACAAAACATGGCTTTCCTCCTCGCATTTGGGTTGTTATGATAATTATCGATGGCGCTGCTCCGTGTCACTGTTGACTCCTTTTTAGCCAACAGGAGCGGCGAGCGCCTTGACCTAGATCAAGAACCGTAAAATTTATGACCCCAATGTTGCGACCATTTGGTTACGAAGGAGCACAATCGGTGACTACGGAGAAACATCTGCGCATTATCTCGGCCACCCCCCTGTTCAATGGATTAACCTCCGATCAGTTGAACACCATCACCGGTATCGCTCAGGTACGTAGCTACAAAAAGGGTGAGCGTATCTTCTTCGAAGGCGATGACGGCGAGGGCTTTTACATCGTGGCAGCCGGCAAAGTGAAGATTTTCAAAGTTTCCACCGAAGGCAAGGAACAGATTCTGCATATTTACGGCCCCGGCCACCCTTTTGGCGAAGTGCCGGTCTTTGCCGGTAGCCGGTTTCCGGCCAATGCCCTGGCCCTGACCCAAAGCCGGCTGCTCTTCTTTCCGCGCAAGGCCTTTGCGCAACTGCTCACCGAGAATCCCTCCCTCTCCATGAATATGCTGGCCGTACTCTCCATGCGACTCCGGGAGTTTACCCTCCAGATCGAGAACCTCTCCCTGAAGGAGGTACCGGCGCGGCTGGCCTCCTACCTCCTCTATCTCGCTAAAGAGCAGGAGACGCCCCAGCGCGTCGAACTGCAAATATCCAAAGGGCAGTTGGCCAGCCTGCTGGGAACGATTCCAGAGACGTTATCGCGGATTTTTGCAAAGATGGCTGGCCGCGGCTTGATCGCGGTTAATGGAAAAGAGATCGACTTGTGTGATCGTGAAAGGCTGGCGGAGTTGGCGGAGACTGGGAGATAACAGCGAGCGAGCTACCTCAAAGAAGCAGGATGATCTTGCCCGCTGGGCAGGCAAGATCTCTGATGGAATTGTCGTTGATAATCCATTGGATGTCGATTTTTTATGTTCAAGGCTTCCCCGCGGTTCCTTTTATGGCCACCAGTTCCCGGCTTAGCAGATTGATATGGCCCATCTCTTCCTTGATGATCTGATCCAATCTCCGTCTGCCCAGTTTCTCGGGGACCAGCTCTTTCATACCGAGATAGAACACGATGGAGTCCTTTTCTGCGGTGATGGCATCTCTCAAGATGGCTTCCATGGAAGAGGTATCGATCTCTTTTTGGAAAAAGACGCGGGTATCGGCCAGCGACTGCAGGTATTGGGCCGTTTCGTCTTCCGGATCGAAGACCGTCGGGGTCTTTTCTGCCGACGCCAACTCGGCGCGCATCTTTAAAAAAATCTTTCCGTGATCATCTTCCATGGCGGCAAGTTTGAGCAGTAAATCTTTCGCGGTTTGATCAGTCACCGCGCCGGCAGCAGTTCGATAAAACTTGGCGCCGTTACGCTCGAGTTGTTCGGCCATCTCAAAAACTTCATTTGCATTAAAATCGTAACTCATCCATGCCATCCTTTCACTTTGCGGTACGCTTGTAAAATCGTTTCCATCCGATTAAGATTTTAATTTGCACTGATCATCCCATTCCGGGCAAGCCTCCTTCATGGGCGTGCTGTATTTCAACATGCAGGCGCTGCACTCCATATCCACATTGGGCACATCGCCATAGCGTTCTTTGATCTCTTCATCGGAAAGGTGACTGACGGCACTGCAGCCGCATTGGGGGCAGGTGGTCTCTATTCGAAAACGCTTCTTGGACATGGCAACACTCCTTTGGCTTAGGGACCCTTAATATTTATCGAGCAGCCGCGCCAACCTCTCATTTGGCAAGATCGCCTCCTCGGTAACCACCTGGCGTATCGTCTTGCCGGCTTGATGCGCCTTCTTGGCCACTTCGGCAGCCCGGTCATAACCGATTTCAGGTACCAGGGCGGTGACCAGGGCCAGACTTTTTTCGATGTTGGCTTCACACACCTCGAGTTGGGCTTCCAGGCCTTGAATACACTTACCGGCAAACATGTTACATGCCCCGGTCAACAAGTCAATTGATTGGATTAAATTGTGAGCCAAAAGCGGCATGGTCACGTTTAGTTCGAAGTTGCCGGCCTGGCCGCAGAGCATGATGGTGGTATCGTTGCCCATCACCTGGTAGGCGGCCTGGATTACCGATTCGGGGATCACTGGATTGATCTTGCCCGGCATGATCGAGGAACCGGGTTGGATTTCGGGCAGTTTCAACTCTCCCAGCCCACATCGTGGTCCTGAACCCATCAATCTTATATCATTTGCGATTTTTACCAGGCTCACTGCCAGTGTCTTCAGGGCTCCGCTGGTTTCCACCACCGCATCGCGTGCGGCCTGGGCCTCGAAGTGATTGACCGCTTCGTAGAAATCGATCCCAAGCTGCCGGCTCAGCACGGCGATGACCCTGGCGGCGAATTCAGGATAGGCGTTGGCGCCGGTGCCCACGGCGGTGCCGCCCAGGGGCAACTCGCATAGCCGGGATAGGCCCTCGGCGATACGCTGACGGCCCCGCTGCAGCTGATGCGCATAACCGGAAAATTCCTCTCCCAATGCAATGGGCAGGGCATCCTGCAAATGCGTGCGACCGATTTTTCGAATGGACTTGAATTGTTCGGCCTTGTCAGAAAGGTTGCGCTGCAGGCGGTGGATGGCAGGCAGCAACTGCTGCCTGAGATTCACCGCCGCGGCCACATGAATGGCCGAGGGAACGACATCGTTGCTGGATTGACCCAGATTGACGTGGTCATTGGGATGCACCGGCGAACGCCCTCCTCGCGTACCGGTAAGCAGTTCATTGGCCCGGGAAGCGATCACCTCGTTGAGATTCATATGGGTTGAGGTGCCCGATCCGGTTTGGAACAGATCCACGATGAACTGGTCGTCGAATTGTCCGGTGAGGATCTCGTTGGCGGCCTGGCCGATGGCCTTTCCCAGTTGCTCATCCAGCAACCCCAGGTCGACATTGACAAGGGCTGCGGCCGATTTAATGCGTGCCAGGGCATACAGAAACGGCCGCGGTGGTTTTAGACCGCTGTCAAAAAAATTGTCTGCGGCGCGTTGGGTTTGCGAGCCGTAGTAGGCCCTCGCAGGAACCTGCACCGAACCCATGCTGTCCTGCTCTTGGCGACAATCCGACCGCTCCATGAAGCTGCTCCCCAGGTGTCTATCTCAGGCAACGATCCCCGCCCCTGCTCCCGAACCCTTCCGCCGGTGGCAGGGATTTCCTCAGCTGTTACATTCGCTCGATGTTGCCCCTTAGCTGCGCAATCTCGATACCGAGTCCCACACACTTCTGACCGATCATGCACTTTTCGGCGTCCCCTTCTTCGAGGAAGGTCTTCAGTTTCAAGTGGTCCTTTTTAAGATGGACCACCCAGCGTTCCTGTTGATCATCGAAGGCCACATCCAAATCGATCCCGCACTCGCCGATGTCCGGGTATAACTCTCTTATTTTCTCACATAACTGTGCTTTGCTCAGCATGTTGCTTCTCCCTTTTTTTGGATTACCTGGTCTACTGTAATCCCTGGCGGTTGAATGTCAATTTTGTTGCTACTCATAATGTCACATCACCCCCCAAAGGGGACGCCCCGGGCCCCTCAAAGTCTATCGCCGGCTTCTTCACAAATCTCATCAAGATCGGTATCAGCATCCGGTTTTTTTCATTTGTTCAATATTTATTAACGGTTTAATATGAAATTATTTTGCCGCCCCATCGTTTCGCCAACGGGCCAAAGGAGGCAACCGTGAATTTCGAACCCCTGTTCAAACCGCGTTCCATGGCCGTCATCGGCGTGTCGTTGACCAACGACCGACATCCGGCCAATGTAATCTATAACAAAACCCATCTTCGCTACCCGATCAGGGTTTATCCCGTAAACCCCCGGGGTGGCGTGTTGCAACGAGAAACGGTTTACCGCTCCATTGGCGCTTTGCCGGAAGCGGTGGATCATGCCGTCATTGCCGCCCGCGCCGAATTCGTGCCCGAAATCGTGGCCGAATGCATCGCCGCAGGCGTCGGCGGGGCCACCGTCATATCCGGCGGGTTTGCCGAAAGACAACGCGATGATCTGCAGCAGAGCATCGCCACCATGGCCCGTGAGGCTGCCTTCCCCCTGGTGGGCCCCAATTGCCTGGGGATCTATGTGCCATCGGTGCTGGACACCTTCTTTTTACCCACCGAACGGCTGGTGCGGCCGGAGCCGGGTCGAGTGGCCCTGGTGAGTCAGAGCGGCGGCGTGCTGGTGGACCAGATGGTCAAGTTTGCCGGACAGGGGGTCGGGCTCTCCATGGCTGTCAGTATCGGCAACAAGGCCGTTATCCGTGAAATCGAGCTGTTGCGTTACCTGCTGGATGATTCCGCAACTTCTGTTATCGCGTTCTACGTGGAGGGCTTTGGCCGCGGTGAGGGCCGTCAGTTCGTGCTTGAGGCCGCTCAAAGCTGTAAACCGGTGGTGATCCTTAAAGCCGGGAAGAGTCATCAAGGCAGCCGCGCGGTCTCCAGCCACACCGCCTCGCTGGCGGGCAACTATGCCGTCTTTTCCCAGGTGATGGCTCAACATGGCATCGTGGAGGCCAAAAACGAGTTAGAACTGGTGGCCTTCTGTGAATCCCTGAGCTGCTACCAGAACACCGTGGAGGGACGCGTTGGGATTATCACGATCAGCGGCGGCCACGGCGCACTGGCCAGCGATGCCTGCGTTCAACAAAACTTGATGGTTCCGCCCCTGTCGGAAAGCGACCGCAGCACCATCCGCGCCAATCTCGCGCCCCGCCTGGCAGCCATTGCCGGATTCGACAACCCCATTGATATGACCGGCAGCGCCGTGGATGACGACTTTTTTGCCGCTGCCAACAGTCTCGCTCAAATATCGGACATCGATTGTATCCTGCTCTTGCTGTTGCCTTACTCACCCGGCATCACGGCCGATCTGGGAGCCCGCCTCAGCCAGGTTCAGCGCCAGAGCGGGAAACCGCTGGTGGCCTATGTCCCCCACGTGGAGAAATATCGCATGCTTATTGAAGGCTTTGAGTTGAACCGCATACCAGTTTCCTCCTCCATCGAAGGCGCCGTGCTCATGGTTGCAGCACTAAGGAGGTGTCGGCCATGTTGAAAAAAAAGATCGACCACATCATCCAGCAATCCCAGACCCATGGTTGGGTGATGGAACCGGATGCCAAAACCCTGCTCATGGCCGCCGGGTTGCCCGTAGCCGCCTTCACGCGGGCTAAAGACGAGCGCCAGGCAACCGCCTTTGCCGAAAAGATTGGCTATCCAGTGGTGGCCAAGGTGATTTCCAGGCAGATCGTTCATAAGTCTGAAGTAGGGGGCGTTATCGTGGGGATCGAAACTCCCCAGGCGCTTAAAGCGGCCCATGCACGGTTCAAGGGATTGCCGGGATTCGAAGGCATGCTGGTAGAACAGATGCTAAGCGGTGTTGAGATCATCGCCGGAGCTGTCATGGATGCGCAGTTCGGGCCCACGGTCCTGTTAGGGATCGGCGGCACCGGCGTGGAACTGTACAACGACACGACCCTGCGCATGGCCCCCTTGACCGAAAGCGATGCTAAGGCCATGCTGGGGGGGCTACGGGGAGGATGCCTGTTGATGGGCTATCGGGGCGGCCCAGCGGTGGACATGGCGGCCTTGGTAAGTTTTATGCTGAAATTTTCCGAACTCACGCTCTATCTGAACAGCCGCATCGAATCCATGGACCTCAACCCGGTAATCTGCTCATCGAACGGTTGCCAGATCTCAGATGCACGGATTATATTGGCTGCCGAGTAGGGTTCTGTTTAGATTTTAGGGTACGCCCAGGGGGGGCGGCTCCCAGTCCAAGAAATAGGATATCAGGCTTTTTCGAGCTCTTTTTCGAAGTTGGACGGATTGTCGCGGTAAAGTGCCAGGGCGTCGCGAAGCCCCATGCGCTGAACCAGCTCCTCGCCGTTCTTGCGATAGATATACTGGGGCCGGCCCTGGCGCGCCGCTGTCGCTGCCTCGATATCTTTGGTGGAAATAGGCAGATCATGGGTTTTGGCATACTCCTTCAACACCAGAATTGAAAGTCCGCCCACCAGGGCCTCTTCCACTGCCAGCCAATGATCAGCGAGCTTCTGCACTTCGAATACCTTGCTGGGGCGCTGGGTTTTCAGCTGTTGGCGAATTTTCTCATCTGTGCGGACCCCCATGATATAGTGCAGGGTTTCTTCCAAGGGAAGTTGCAGGAGTGTAAAAAGGTGACGCGACGAATTTTGCCAGATGCTGTAATTCCCGCGCTTCAGCTGATAGTCACCCTCTTCCGGATTTTCAATCTCAAGATCCACGGCTCCCATGTTGGTGGATAGCAACTTCCCGGAGATACGATACCGGGCACTGGCGCCCGAATCTGAGGTAAAAGTGCACTCGGCCACATAGGCCTTCATCAACCGATTGACCAGAAACACGGTGATGCCTGCCGCAGGAATGGCCGGGTGTGCCTGGGTCGGCACCACAAAATCGCCGTAAATCCCGGCGGCACCAATCTTGTCCAGGAGGAAATCCACCGCCGACATGCAGTACCGGCGGTACAGATTCGCATATTGAGACCGGATTTCCGGCACATAGAGCAGTTGAATGTCGAGCCGGTCAACGTCTAAACGCAGGCGCTTGGTGTAGTTGACGCGTTCTTTCAAGCGTTCCAGAAAACGAGGCATGCCGGCCACATCGCGTAGAATTTGAGCCTTGACCTCACTGTCGGGGTCGGCTTTATAGTCTCGAAAGACCAAAAGCGGTTTGTCCAGCAACGCCAACTTAGGTAGATCCGCCAGATTTGGACCCGGATCCGGGTCTCCATCCATCCAGCCCAAGGCGGGCCAAGGTGTCATCAGTTGCATGATTCCCAAAGCGCCGGCTTGGAGAAAACGGCGCCGATGGATGCCAAAGGCCTTTTCGCGCAAGCGATCGGTTTCGCTGTGAACGTCAAGGCGGGTGGGTCGCTGATTTAATATCGTCATGGTCTAACCTTTGGAGCCTTAAATTGCGTTCATACCTATAGATAATCAGCTATTCGCACGGCTCAACCTCATTATCGACCGGTGGTCGACAGCCTTTAGTGATAAAATTCAAATCCTTTGTATCGGTTTTGACCTGTGCTAAGCCATGTAGATTCTCCGTAATACTGCACCAATCGGGCATCGAGATTTTTCCCGCCATCGAAAGAGCAAAAATTGTAATTAGCAGATCAAAAGCGCAAAAAATGCACCCCATCTCAAAGGCAGCTCCCCAAGATGAGACACCTTGGCAAGCTTTGGCATTCCTTGCATCCAATCGATGGGGTCTGTAACTCGGGGCAGGTCAGCTCTGGATAGACGTCATTACCGTTCAGTTTCAATTGGATACACAAGTCGACGGGCGACGCAAAAAATCCTTTCCAACCTTTTTCAAACATGCTGGAAAGGTTATCCCGTGACTCACCAAGTGGTGGCATACTCATTGCTTCTTCCAAATGCTTACAAGTTGCCTTGTTTGCCAAAGGAAGTTTGGACGCACTCTGAAACCATCGTTTCTGCACTCAGGTGGGTTTATTTCCTGCGGATGCTTGACCGAATAGCATCATGCTTA
>Ga0316577_10001873_pt1 | contig 10162 bp, 7 predicted proteins | sample S5NA_FD_203073 | JGI IMG/M metagenome (GOLD analysis project Ga0316577, IMG submission 203073) | Rhizosphere microbial communities from salt marsh grasses in Alabama, United States - S5-7_050615r2r1 | ecosystem: Host-associated > Plants > Roots > Rhizosphere | place: USA: Alabama | collected... | reverse complement strand
CGTATATGACATTCTCGCACCTCCATCTCCATGATGCTTCTCGCTGCTCACTGTGCCCCCATCATAGCAGGCCATCGTCAAAAGATCGTTAAAAACGACCACTCTCACGGTCGATTTTCATGTGCCCAGCCCCGGCGTTGACGCCCATCCGGCACTGTGGTACAATGGGATAGTGCCGAGTGTTGCGCCCATCGCAGTCTCGCTGGAGCAACAGCAAGCATCGAAGTTCACCGTACACTCACTGCCCTTTCATAGTTCTCGGCCAAGCGGAACATGGCTCCATACCGCACCTTCTCACACTGGAGCCCCATGCAAGCACGACCCTATGGGGATAGGGTGGCCAACGCGCACCCCTGAGACTTGCGCAGCCTCTGAAGCAGGCGGAGGTTGAGGGCTATGCTAAAGATTGACACGCTGGGCGGCTTGACCATCACGCAGGATGGCGAACCGGTGACGCAACTGGCCACCCGCAAGGTGGCCGCCCTGCTCGTCTATCTGGCCTGCTCCGGGCGACCCTCTGCCCGCGAGGTGCTGGCCGAGTTCCTTTGGGAGGAGCGCACCCCCGAGCGCGCCTTGGGCAGCCTGCGCGTGGCTCTCACCAGCCTGCGCAAACACCTGGACGACTACCTCCTCATCACCCGCGATACAGTGGCCATCGACCCCGATGCGGAGGTCCAACTCGACGTGCGCGACCTCGAGGCGCACCTCCGGGCAGGCCGGATCGATGTTGCCCTCGCCCTCTACCAGGGCGAGTTCCTGCAGGGGTTCTATCTCCGCGGCGCCCTGGCTTTTGACGACTGGGCCACCCAGGAACGGGAACGCCTCCACCTGGCCATGGTCGCTGCCCTCCACAGCCAGGTGGATCGCGACCTAGCCGGCGGCGCCTTCCGGGCCGGCATCGACCACGCCCTCCGGCTGTTAGCCCTCGATCCCCTCCTGGAAACCACCCACCGGCAGATGATGCTCCTGCTGGCGGCCAGCGGCCAGCGCAGCGCCGCCCTGGCCCAATACGAGACCTGCCGCCAACTGCTCGCCGAGGAGCTTGGCGTGGAACCACTTCCGGAGACCCGAGCGGTGTACGAGGGGGTTCTGCACGGCGCACCGCTGCAGGCCCCTGCACCAGTGCGCGATGCGGCATGGGGCACCCTTCCCAGCCTAGACATGCCGCTGATCGGACGCGAGAAGGAGTTGAGCCAGCTGGCTGGGGCGTGTGCCAGCGCCCGAGCGGGCCAGGGCGGGGTGATTCTGATTTCTGGCGAAGCCGGGATCGGCAAGTCGCGGCTGGTACAAGAGCTTTTCACGCGCTGGCGAGGTCAGGCGCTATTCTTGACCGGGGCCGGCTACCGAGAGCTGCAGACGATGCCCTACCACCCCGTCGTCGGGGCGCTACGTTCCGCGTTCAAGCATCAACCGGCAGCCACGCATCTCTGGGCAGACACGCGACACCAGGTGCAACCCGTGTGGCTGGCCGAGGCGTCCCGCTTGCTGCCCGAACTGCGCGACATGTATCCCGATCTGCCGGCGCCGATCGAGACCGGGCCGGAACAAGCCCGCACGCGGCTGTTTGAAGCTCTGAGCCAGCTCACCTTGAGTCTGGCCGAAGGACCCCATCCGTTGCTCTTGTGTCTGGATGACATTCACTGGGCCGATAGCACCACACTGGAGTGGCTGGTCTATCTGGCGCGCGAACTTCGCGGCAGCCGGTTGCTGGTCGTCGGGACCTATCGCAGCGAAGAGGCCGATGCCGTGAGTGGGCTGCGCGGGGGCCTTGCCCGCCTAGGCCTTCTCGCTGATTTACGGCTAGCTGTGCTGGATGAGGCGGCCGTGCTCGAGATGCTGCAGCATCTGTATGGGCACGAGCGCAGCGCAATTGCTGTCGCTGACCGACTGCAGCGAACCACGGGCGGTAACCCCTTCTTCCTGATGGAGACACTGCGCGCGCTCATCGAAGCCGGCGAAAAGCTAGAGGATCTAGCGAGCGAAGACCTGCCCATTTCCGCAACCGTCCGCGAAACAGTGAAGGTACGCCTGGGACGCCTCAGCCCAGTAGCCCGGCAGGTGCTGGAGGCCGGTGCCGTATTGGGTCCGGCTTTCAGGTTTGAGATAGTTTGCCAGACCGCAGGGCGCGGAGAAATGGAGGCGCTGAATGGCCTGGACGAGCTGCTGGATCGCCAGGTGCTGGAGGAGCAGGACATCGGGTACCAGTTCCATCATGAGATCATTCGCGCGGCGGTGTACGGTGAGCTAAGCTGCGGGCGCCGCCGGTTGCTGCACCGGCGGGCCGGCGAGGCCTTGGAGAGAGAGGAGCAGCCCGAGCTACTGGCCCATCACTTCACGCATGCCGAGGCCTGGGAGAAGGCGTTTCTCTATCTGGCACAGTCAGGACACAAAGCCCGCAGGGCCTTTGCCAATCAGGAAGCCATCGCCTTCTACACGCAGGCCCTGGAGGTGAGCGACCGGGTCACGCCTTCTCTGGGCGCAGAACAGCTCCTCCCGGTGTACGAGGGCCGTGGCATAATCTTCAGGCTTCTGAGAAGACTGGAGGATGCGATTGAAGACTTCCACAGGATGCGCCAGATGGCGAGCACTCTGGGCAACCAGCAAAAAGAGGGCGAGAGCCTCTTCAGCCTGGCCACTGTCCATTACTGGAGGGGGGCTGACCACGAGATCTCCATGGCAGAGCAGTATGCCCAGGAGGCAGTGCGGCTTGCCCAACTGACCGGAGATCAGAGAACCGCCGCGGGGAGCCTCACCAGCCTCGGGCTTGTGGATCAGACTCGTGGCAAGCCGCAGGAGGCCTACAGGAGGTTTGAAGAGTCCCTGCTGATCAGCCGTCGAGAGGGGTACAAGGACTTCATATCCACAAACCTCGGGTGGCTGGGCACGTGTGCTGGCTTTCTCGGAAAGTACGAGCGAGCTGTCGCACACCTCACGGAAGGTTTGGCCGTTTCCCGTGACATCACCGATGGCCTTGGCGAACTTGTCTGTCTTGCATTTCTCAGTCTTGCTCAGGTCCATTTAGGTAACTATGGCGCGGCCATCAACACGATACAGGAATGCAAGGCCAAGGCAGAAGCGCTGGGGAACCCGTTCTTTTTCGCCCGCATGCCCAACCACCTGGGGTGGATTCATAGGCTGTTCGGTGACTTCTCACGCGCCGAAGCCTTGGATCGGGAAAGTGCGGAACTGGGGCGTCCCGTAAGTATGCCCTATGCGGAGATCAGCGCTTTGATCAATCTGGGTGCTGACTATCTCGGGCTGGGTCAGGTCGAGCGCGCCCGTTCCCATCTTGTGGAAGTGCTCGATCGTATCGAGACCGGGGAGTATGGTGCTCACAAAGTCCTGTGGGCACCCAGGCTGCGCAACACGCTCGCAGACGCATGCCTTGCGATGGGAGATCATAAGGCGGCGCTGCGCCATGTTGATAAGAGCCTGGGCGTCGCGGTGGCCAGTTCGCTACAGAAGCGCATGGCCGAGGGCTGGGCCTTGCGCGGCAGGATTCTGGCGCACGTGGGGAAGCTTGAAGCTGCAGGGGCAGACCTGCAGCGAGCCTTTGCCCTCGCCGACAAGCTGAACTGCCCCTCCACCACCTACCCGATCGCCTTTGATCTTGGCGAATGGTACCAAGCGGCGGGGCAGGAGCGCGATGCCGCGGAGCTGTTTGGCAGGGCCAGGGCTGAGGTAGAACGGATGGCAGCCGCCATGGAGGATGAAGGCCTGCGCTCTATCTTCCTGCAATGGGCTCCCATCCAGGCCGTCTATGAGAGTCACGCGAGGCTAGCTGGCAATGCTTGAGACGTGGGGCACAGGGAGTGAACAAGAGATTGCCCTGCTCCTCTAGCCCACACGCTCAGGGCTGATTGAGGGAGGATAAGGTCAACCGCTTTTTCGCGCTCCATGCTCTCTCCTGACAGCGATCGCTTCAAGGCTTCCCTCTTGGGATTGTTCTTGGCCGTAGCCCTCCTGGTCGCCTGGTTCTTGCCGGCCCGTGTTGCCCTCTGTGAGATCTCTGACACGGCGCGCCTGGAGTTGGACGCCCTCGGGACAGTGGCTCAGCGAGGAGGTGATTCTGACCCTGCCCGGGGAGATGGTCGCCTACAGCCCCGATGGAAAACGGCTGGCCTCTTCCAGCGTCGACGGAACGACGCGGGTGTATGCCGTCGACGTCGATGACCTGGTGGCCCTGGCCCGGTCGCGGCTCACACGCTGGTTTACGCCCGCCGAGTGCAAGCAGTATCTGCACATGGATGTATGCCCACCGGAACCCTAAAGACCAAAACGAACACGGCCCTTGGCCCAGGCGGGTGACTGGGTACTGGTGAGCGCAACGGATCACCTATCCTGGCCGACTGTAGGATCCGTGGGACTCCTGGTCACGCAATAGTGAAGCAGGCTTCTCTGCTTTGGCGAAGGGAGCCCATTCTCTCTACCCAGAACCAGCCGCCCAGTCAGGACCACTCCCTTGTGTTCAGGCGTTTGTCTGTTGTTCCTGGAACCCAGTGCCCGCCGGTAGTAGCCGGAGAGGAGTTGGGGCAAGTTGCGGATAAGGTGGCGGGCCCGGCTTCACCGCTATAGGCTAGACCTAGGATACGGCTCGACCGGGACTTGCACGAACGCCCGACCTGTGGTTTCATAGGGGCATGGACTCGAGATTGCAGATTTTTACCAGCAGCCAGTTCACCTTTCCCCTTCCCGAGGGACACCGCTTCCCTCTGGCCAAGTACGCCCTGCTGACGCAGGCTGTACGGGATGCCGGCCTGGTCCCGCCGCCGCTCCTCCTCGTGCCCGAGCCGGCCAGCGACGAACAGATCCTGCTCGCTCACGACCCTGACTATCTGGCGCGGGTGGTGGACGGACAGCTCAGCCCGCTGGAGATCCGGCGTATTGGCCTGCCCTGGTCGCCGGAGCTCGTGGTCAGAGCGCGCTACTCTGCCGGCGGGACCCTTGCTGCTTGCCGGACCGCCCTGGTCGAGGGCCTGGCCATCAACCTGGCCGGCGGGACCCATCACGCTTCGCGGGACCGGGGCCAGGGCTACTGCCTGTTCAACGACCTCGTCATCGCCGCCCGCACCCTGCAGGCGGAGGGGCGCTGCCGCCGGGTGGTAATCCTCGACTGCGACGTGCACCAGGGCAACGGCACGGCGGCCCTGGCCCGGGATGACCCGTCCATTTTCACCTTCTCGATCCACAACGAACAGAACTTTCCCCTCCACAAGGAACCCAGCGACCTCGATATCGGGCTGGAGGACGGCACCGGCGACACGGAATACCTGGCTGCCCTGGATTGGGGAGTGAGGCAGGCCCTGGCCAGGTCCGGTCCCGACCTAGCCAGGTCGGGACCGACTCTGGCCATCTACCTGGCCGGTGCCGATCCCCACGAGGGCGATCTCCTCGGCCGCCTGGCCTTGACCAAAGAGGGCCTGGCACGCCGCGATCGCCGGGTGCTCGAGCTGTGCCGCCGGCAAGACCTGCCGGTGGCCGTCGTCCTGGCCGGCGGCTATGGGCGCCGGGTACAGGACACGGTCGACATCCATCTGCAGACGGTGCGCATCGTCCATCATTTCGCGCTCTAGGCGCCGGCCAGGGCAGATTTGGTGTTCCCTCCAATCCATTGTACAATCGACCTCACGAGCCTGTCGCCTATACTGGGAGGAGCATGCATATGAAGCCACGACTTGCCGTCGTCAGCCTGTGGGCTGAGGACCTACCAGCGACCATCCACTTTTACCGGGACGTGATCGGTCTGTCCCTCCTGCCCCACCACGCGGGGCAGCCACACTTTGATCTCCACGGCATCTTTCTGACCCTCCTGAAGGGAAAACCGTGCCCGGCTCAGGATGCCGAGCCGCGGCGTTTCCCGGTCGTCGCCTTTGCCGTGGACAACCTGGACGCGGCCCTGGCTCGACTGCGCGCCCATGACGTCGACCTACCCTGGGGTGTCGAGCAGGACGCCAATTCTCGCTGGGTCATGTTTTACGACCCGGCCGGCAACCTGATCGAATTGGTCGAGTTCGCCGGCCAGGACTAGCTCAGGGCGGTACCCAAGGGGAAGCCGGGCCAGGGAGAGGAGGGAATCGGCACCATGATCGAATCGAAGGACATCCCCACTCTATTCACCGTCTGGGAGACGCCGGTCCGCGTTCATCCAGGCGTCGTGGCCAACCTGGCCGGGTTGTGGGGCATGCTGGCCTGGTGGGCGGGCCGCCGGCAGCCGGAGCGCCCGTGGCTGCTGCGGCTGGGGATTGGCTTCCTGGAAACCGCCGTCCTGCTATTTGCCGACGTGGGCCATGCCATGGCTCACATTGTCAGCGCCCGGTTTGCCGGCGGGCCCATGGATGAGATCGTCGTCTCTTCGGGCATGCCGCGCACGCTCTATCACGACAACAACGTGCCGCCCCGCGTGCATCGTTTGCGGGCCCTGGGAGGGCCTATCTTTAGCGCGCTGGGCCTGCTGACCAGCCTCTTGCTGCGTGCGCTCGCACCCCAGGGCTCCGCCAGGCGCGAGGTCAGCGAGGCGTCCTGCCTGGGCCACGGCTTCATCCTGCTCGGCAGCCTCGTGCCGTTGCCCTTTGTCGACGGTGGCAGCCTGGTCAAGTGGACGCTGGTGGAGGCGGGGCACTCGGAAGCCGAGGCCGACGGGTTGGTCAAGACCGTCGATCTGGCCCTGGGCACGGCGTGCGCCGCGACGGGGGTGTTGGTGGCGACCACGAGCCGGGGCAAGCCGGCGCGGCAGCGCTGGCTGCCGGCCCTGGGCCTCATCGCCGCGGGCGGTATCGCCATCGCCGCCGCGCTGGACAAGATCCGGTAGACGGTGGAAGACCGAGTTGGAGACAGAGTGTGATACGTACTGAGGGTCCCTGGTTCAAGGATGAACACGGCCGGACCCTGATCCTGCGCGGCGTCAACCTGGGCGGCAGCAGCAAGGTGCCCTATCCCGACGGTGCGAGTCACATCCGGGAGGGGTTCTATGACCACCGCGACGTCTCGTTCGTGGGCCGTCCCTTTCCCCTCGCCGAGGCCGCCGAGCATTTTGCCCGGCTGAAGGCCTGGGGCCTGACCTTTTTGCGATTGGTGGTCACCTGGGAGGCGGTGGAACACGCCGGGCCGGGCCTCTACGATGAGGAATACCTGGACTATGTGTATGAGGTCGTGCGCCGGGCGGGTGAGTATGGCTTCCAACTGATCATCGATCCCCACCAGGATTGTTGGAGCCGCCTGTCGGGCGGCGACGGAGCGCCCGGCTGGACCTTTGAGGCTGCCGGAATGGACGTCACTCGCTTTTCGGATACGGGGGCTGCCCTCGTCCACGCCATCCACGGCGATCCTCTGCCGCCCATGATCTGGCCGGCCAACTACACCAAGCTGGCTTCGGCGACGATGTTCAGCCTCTTTTTCGGGGGCAACGACGTAGCCCCGCGGACAAGGATCGATGACCAACCGGCCCAGGACTTTTTGCAGGGGCACTACCTGGAGGCAATGGCCCAGGTCGCACACCGCCTGAAGGGGTTGCCCCAGGTCGTGGGCTACGAAGCGATGAATGAGCCCTCGCCTGGCTTTATCGGTTGGCCCGACCTGGCGGCCCATCATGGCCTGCTCCGCTTTGGGGAAACACCCACCCCCTTCCAGTCGATGCTGCTTGGGGAGGGAATCCCCCAGGAGGTCGAGGTGTGGCAGGCCGGGTTGAGGGGCCTGCGGCCGGTCGGGCGCAAGTTGCTGAACCCCGAGGGACTGCGCGTCTGGCGTGATGGAGTCCACTGTCCATGGCGGGAGAACGGAATCTGGGATCTCGACGGTTCCGGGCGGCCACGCCTGTTGCGGGCCGATCATTTCCACCGCCTGGGGGATCGTCCGGTGAGCTTTACCGGCGACTACCTGCGCCCCTTCCTCGAACGTTTTGCCCGGCGCATCCGGGCCATCGATCCAGAGACCCTCATTTTCCTGACCAGCTTCCCCACGGGCGCGCCCCTGACCTGGGACGCAAACGAGATCGCGAAGGTGGTGCACGCCCCTCACTGGTACGATGGTCTCACGGTCTACACCAAGAGATACCTCCCCTTCCTGGGCCTGGACACCGGCAGGGTCAAGCTCATCCTGGGGCGGGAACGGGTCCGGCGTTCCTTTGTGTCCCAACTGGCCGACCTCAAAGCCGAATCCGAGGAGCAGTTAGGCGGCATCCCGACCCTGCTCGGGGAGTTTGGCATCCCCTTCGACATGCAGGGGAAGCGGGCGTACCGGACCGGTGATTTCTCCAAGCAGGTGCAGGCCCTGGACGACTCTTTCCAGGCCCTGGAGGCCAACCTCCTGAGCGGCACCCTGTGGAACTATACGCCGGACAACGACAATCAGTGGGGCGACCAATGGAACGGCGAGGATCTCTCGATCTTTAGCCGGGACCAGCAGACCGATCCCCGGGATCTGAACTCGGGCGGGCGGGCGCTGGAAGCGGCTGTGCGGCCTTATGCCCACAAGGTGGCCGGCGAGCCTTTGGAGATGAGCTTTGACCTCAGACAGCGCACCTTCACCTTTTCCTTCCGGCACGACCCTGCTGTGCAGGCTCCGACCGAGATCTATGTGCCCAGCTTCCACTATCCCGGCGGGGCGCGGGTCGAGATCTCTGACGGGGAATACCAGTTGGACCGCGAGGCCCAGTCACTGATCTACCATCATAGCCACGAGCGGCAGATCCATCGCCTGCGGCTACGCCCGGAGTAACCCTTGATCCGCTCAGACCGGATTCGACACGCGATTCTCGTCTCTGTGCTGCTCTTGGCAGGCTGCGCCGCGCCCGCCCGCGAGCCACGACCCACACCCAGCAGCGTGGTGGGGCCGGTTATGACCGAGCCGGTCGCAGCCGGGACCCAGGCGGTTCCGACCACGACCCCGGTCCCGGGGCCCCTGCCGTCGGTGAGCCCAACAGCAGCATCCGTGGCCACCGAAACACCAGCGGCGCCGGGTGTCCTACCTGCCGCCAGTCCGTTGGCCGAACCAGGTGCCGCGCCAGAAGCGCCTGTGATCGAGATCCCGCTCGCCGATCCCTTGACGCAGCCCGATGCCCAGATCTCGGGACTGGCCTGGTACGGCGATCACCTGATCCTCCTGCCCCAGTATCCCGACTTTTCCCTCAAGGAAGGGGATGGCGCCGTCTATGCCCTGCCCCGGGCGGACCTTCTCGCCTACCTGGACGGCAGGACTGCGGGCCCGCTCCAACCGGTGCCGGTCCCCTTTGCCGCGCCCGGCCTGGCGGACCAGGTCGACGGCTATGAGGGTTACGAGGCGATCACCTTCTTCGGCGACCAGGCGTTTCTGACCATCGAAGCGGACACGGCCCGCGGCATGCGAGCCTACCTGGTGTCGGGCTGGATGGCCCCCGATCTCAGCAGCCTGAAGCTGGACACGGCCACACTGACCGAGATCCCGGCCCAGTCTGACAGTGGGAACAAGTCGGACGAGGCGCTGCTGGTTGCCGGCGACAGGCTGGTGACGATCTATGAGGTGAACGGCGCCGATGTGAATCCTTCGCCGGTGGCCCATCTCTTTGACCTTGGGCTGGCACCGGCGGGCACGATCCCGTTCCCCCAGGTCGAATACCGGATCACCGATGCCACCGATCTGGACGGCGAGGGCCGTTTCTGGGCCACCAACTATTTTTTTCCCGGCGACACGGATCTGCGCCCCGGGACCGATCCCCTGGCCGAGCGCTACGGGTGGGGGCCGAGCCACACCCCGGAGGGGGCGGTGGAGCGGCTGGTGGAATTTCAGTTGACCCATGAGGGCATCGCCCTGGCCGACCGGCCGCCCATCCAACTGGAGCTGCCCGACAATCTTCTTGGGATGATCGGCCGTAACTGGGAGGGATTGGCCCGCCTCGACCAGCGTGGCTTTCTACTGGCGACCGACACCTTTCCGACCACCATTCTGGCTTTCGTAGCCGCTCCTGAGTAGGTGAACACAGTTGGTCTATAGACAGTCGGTGATTGGCCACATCCAAACCAGACCTCCGAAGTTCCTGCCATCTGGGGAATCGCAGGTTCTGGCTCAGTAGACTCAGTAAGGTGAAATCACGCGAAAGGATACGAAAACTTCGGAGGTCTTTGCTCACAGTTGGTCCATCACAGGTATTGCGACGACGAAACCGCATTGAGTTCACCAGGGGGAGAACGCT
>Ga0316577_10001872_pt1 | contig 10168 bp, 9 predicted proteins | sample S5NA_FD_203073 | JGI IMG/M metagenome (GOLD analysis project Ga0316577, IMG submission 203073) | Rhizosphere microbial communities from salt marsh grasses in Alabama, United States - S5-7_050615r2r1 | ecosystem: Host-associated > Plants > Roots > Rhizosphere | place: USA: Alabama | collected... | reverse complement strand
TGGCCAGGCATCCCAACCATAAAGACCCATCATTGTTTCAAGACGTTCCAGGGTGTAATCTAAACCGTAGATATTTAATTCTTCCTTGCGTCCTAAAAGCCACAGGTCCATCAACAATAAAGGCACCCCAGAGACATGATCAGGATGAAAATGAGTCAAAATGAGATCAGTAATGTCATTGACAGACAAACCAGCTTTTCTCAATCGCACAATTGGGTTATTCACGCAATCAATCAAAACCAGCCGGCCATTCCCGACCAAAGCCATGTGGCTGTTTTCGTGTTTTTCATCGGGAATAGCATTGGATGAACCTAAAATAATTACTTTTGGCATGGAATAGCGTTCACTCCTTATAGAATTATCAACCACCAAACAACCAGTAAGCGATGCGGGGCGTTACCAGGACTTCCAAAATAGCGGCCCCCAGTAGCAACGGCAGCACCAAGCCCACCATAACTTTTGCCCAATCTGCAGCTGCTCCCAGCCATGCTTCGCTGATCGTTTTCCCTGGTGCTGGTGAAGCAATGGTAGCTCCGAGTCGTAAAATCGCTGCACCTGCCAACACAATCCCCGGGATTTCCAATATGCCGTGGGGCAGTACAAATGCGGTCAAGAACAAGAGTGGAGAAATGCCTGCACTGGCGACTGTAGCTGCGAGAAAACCAGTAAAGAGGATCGGAACAGCCATCACGATTAATGCCAGGACACCAAATGACAATAATCCAGCAAAAGTAGCCAGAAAAATCATGCGGAGATTATTTAACCAAACGATGGGTATACTACCGTCTTCAAAAAAGCGGAATTCCTGGATGCCATCAATGCCACCATTGACCAGGGTTTGTTCGTTGATCAACTCGGTTGGGATAACAAATTGATCAGCCAGACTCGCTCCAAGAATAACCCCCGCCAGCAGGACGACAATTACCAGTAAAGCAGGTAAACGCATGTTTGCGAAAGTCTTGCCGAGCTCCCCGTGATACCATTCCCAGGGTGAGTTCGCCTCCCCGCGAAATTCTTGCCAAAATGAGTTAAATCCACCTTTCAAATCAAATGAATCAAACTCCCTGGCAATCAGCTCCTCCCGATTGAAATGAGCTACCCCGATTCGCACCAATAGTGCAGCGAGTGCAATTTCCCCGACCAATGTCAAGAACAGAACTAGGCCAGTAGACCAAACAATCACCGCACTCTCAGCCTGCAGGAGGATTGCCATCGGGATGATGATGAAGACGGCCAGCAGGTTAGCCGCCCGCATTGAAGTCGTTTGCGAAGAAACCACCACTGCACCACTCACCATTAACAGGCTGTTCGTTGTAGCCAGTGCAAAGATCTGCAAGATTAAGACACCCCCAGGGAACCAAATCCCTTGCAAGTAGATCCACAACAAATATAGAATCATGCCCAGGTAGCTGGCTAATACAGCCGGGATCAACGCGGCCACGAGCTTCCCAAAATAGATTTGAAAATCACTTAAAGGGCTGCTTAAAAGCGGCTCTAAACTACGCCGTTCTTTCTCACCGACAAAACTTTCCAGTGCCAGGACCAGTGCAACAGTTATTGGGAAAAACCCGACCACCATCAGTAAGAATGGGTAGACCTGCCCAGCTTGAATGTGCGCGCCGTACCGGTCAGCAAATTCCAAGAAACGGCCCGAGGCATAATTCATGAACAAAGGCAGCAGGAGGATTAGCAGCAGAATCGGCCCCAGGATTCGCCAATCCCGGAAGTGATCACGGACTTCTCGGCGGGTGATAACCAGAGCTGGCTGCAATTTACCCAACATATACTGCTTCTGAAGCCATAAATTTTGGATCTTTCATCACTTGCAGATAAATCTGCTCTAAGCTGCGCGGGACTTCTTCCAGACCGATCACCTTCAAACCGTTATTCAACAGGTACTGCAGAATGACCGGATTATCATCTTCAGGATGAGCTGTCCTGTAGCGCAGCCAATTCTCTCCCCGGGCAGTGACCAACAGGCCTCCAGGAAGTTTAATCTGCTCAACAACTTGTCCGCCTGCAAATCTAAGCTCAAAAATGGCCGAGCCAAGCAGACGCTGCCTCAGTTCATCTGGGGTACCTTGTGCAATTATTGTTCCATACCGGATGATGGCAATCTTATCTGCCAACTTCTCCGCTTCAGCCAGGTTATGGGTGCAGAGGACGATCGCTCGATCGGATGAACGTAATTCCTGGATCGCATCCCGGACCAAGCGCGCACTTTCAGGATCCATTGCAGAAGTTGGCTCATCCAACAAGAGAACCGCAGGCTGGTGCAGGAGCGTTCTCGCAAGTGCCAGTTTCTGCTGCATGCCTTTTGAAAATTTTCCTACCCGACGATTTTTAAACGGCTCCAGGCCAAATTCTTTTAGCATACGATCAGCACGCCTGTGGCGCGTGGACGCATCAATGCCATACAATTGACCAAAGAAATCGAGATACTCATCGGCAGGCATACGCCCGTACAATCCATGATGTTCAGTCAGCACGCCAACAGATGCACGGACTTTATCTGGATGCTCGACAACATCATATCCTGCCACCCATGCCCGGCCGCGCGATGGTTGCAGAATTGAGGTCAACATGCGAACAGTTGTGGTTTTACCTGATCCATTTGGCCCCAATAATGCTAACACCTCGCCAGCACCCACATTCAGGTTGACGCCATCTACTGCAATAAATTCCTCAAAATGCTTGCTGAGGTCTTCAGTGAAGATCATTGTTCTTTATAGTGCACCCCTTCCTAGTCTTCCTCCCCGACCGTTGCAGGTTCAGATTTTGTCTTTCTCCAATGTCGCAATACAAGCAGAACCAGGGCCGATAATGCGACGATCATCATCACAGTCTGATTGATATTGATGCCGCCCACCCGGGATGGATCCAGGCGCAGGAATTCTAGCAGAAAGCGTCCCAACGGGTAGGCTATCAAATATACCAGGAATAAATCCCCATCCTTCAACCACCGATCGTATTTTCTACCCAACCAGAGCAGAAGAATCACTATCCCGAAATTCCATAGTGATTCATACAGGAAAAGGGGGTGGTAGGTAGCCTGATCTTCATACCCTGGCAATCGATTTTCAGGATTAATTTGAATCGCCCAGGGAAGTGTGCTCGGGCGACCATATAATTCCTGGTTGAAGAAATTGCCCCAGCGCCCGATCGCCTGACCTAATGCTAAGGCTGGGGCAACAATATCCAACCAGAACAGAAAATTTAACTGCCTGCGGCGAGCAAAGATAAATAACGCCAGCAATCCGCCAATTACAGCACCCGGAATCCCCAATCCACCTGCCCGGATATTGATCGCATCCAGCGGATGCGTTAAGTAATACATCGTTGTGTATCCTGCTTCGGCCATCGAAGCAGGTGGGGTCAATATGTGCCAAATACGGGCTCCAAGGATACCGCCAATTAGGACCCAAACCAGCCCATCCCAAACGATGTCGCTGCTCTGTCCTTTTCGCTTTGCCTCGTATGCTGCTAACCCTGCAGCGGCTAGAGCACCAAACATGATGATGATGCCGTAATAATAAATCGTGAACCTTCCGATTTGAATACCCATCTATCTCTCCCTACCCCCGATCTGTTCCATGAGTTTTGCGTCGGATATCCCAGATTCTCTGCAAAGCGGTGATATTGGCGAGAATTGCAATGATCCACAATCCAACCAGAGGAATGTTGAAAACAAGAGTCGGAGCAAGGACTAAATACCGTTCCATGCGAGTTAAAATACCTACTTTCGTATCATATCCCAGGGATGATGCACGAGCTCTTACATACGAAACCAACACTGATCCACTTGCTGCCAGGTAGGTAACCAGAACTGCAACCCAGTTCCCATGCTGCACATAATAAATTAATAAACCACCAAAAATTACGAGCTCAGAATAGCGATCGGTAACCGAATCTACAAAGGCACCAAATTCGCTCGGCTCACCCCTCAATCGAGCCATGGTCCCATCCAGGGCATCAATAGGTCCCATCGCGAGAATAATCAAGCCACCGGATGTCATTATCCCCTGGGACAGCAGAACCGCACCGATTGTGTTCCCCAACAGCCCGAGGATAGTCATTGTGTTTGGCATTAAGCCAATCCGATTAAAAAAAGCTCCAAAGGGGTCAAGCACCCCCCTAAATCGAACCCGCATCTGATCTGTAAATGTCAATCTGTTCTTTTTTTCTGTGGCTTGTTCCAATTCTTTTCTTTCCTTTTCTGGCATCTTATTCAAATCAGCTATGCTAACCCAAGCGAGAAAGACTGTCAAGCAGATAACTCATCCTCCGGACCTAGGAGCACCTCCCGTTCCCGACCACCACCCATGGAAGGTCCGACCACCCCCAAACCTTCCAACTCATCTATCAAGCGCGCGGCTCGCGGATACCCGATCCGGAGGCGTCTTTGCAGCATCGAAGCACTGGCTCTTTGGGTCTCCTGGACAATGGCGATCGCTTGATCAATTAACTGGTCTTTCTGGGCAAGAATCGCTTCCTGTTCTAATAATGAATCCCAGGGAGGAGCTTGTTCTTGCTCCACAGAGGAGCTGTCCTGCCAGAATGTGATCAACCGTTCTATCTCCTGGTCCGTGACCATGGCGCCTTGAGCCCGGATGGGTGAACCAGCTTCTGGAGGCAGGAAGAGCATATCGCCCCTACCAAGCAGTGATTCTGCTCCGGAGGAATCTAGTATCACCCTGGAGTCTACCGATGACGCGACGGCAAATGAGATACGGGCTGGGAAATTGGCTTTGATCAGACCCGTGACAACATCAGTGCTGGGCCTCTGTGTAGCCACGACCATGTGGATTCCGGTTGCCCTGGCCATTTGTGCTAATCGCACCAGTGCGGGTTCTGTTTGCTCTGGTGCTGACATCATTAAATCTGCTAATTCGTCAAGCATCACAACGATACGCGGCAGCGTCTCCCCATCTCGCCTCTTGCGCATTTTTCGGTTGTATGTATCAATGTTTCGTGACCGAGATGCCTCGAGCAGCTTGTAGCGGCGGTCCATTTCTGAAACTGTCCAGCGCAGGACGCCCAAAATTCGCTCCAATTCTGTCTCTACCTTTCCAAATAGATGAGGTAGTCCGTTGAACCGCACCAGCTCTACCATTTTCGGATCGATCATCACGATCCTCAGGTCTTCTGGTGTGTTGTTCATCACCAGGCAGGTGGTTAATGCCGCGATACAAACCGACTTTCCGGAACCGGTGGTGCCAGCGATTAAAAGGTGCGGCATGCTCGCCAGGTCTGCAACTACAGCCTGGCCAGAAACATCCCTTCCCAGCGCGATCGTTATTGGTGAACCGAACTTATAAAAAGCTTCCGTTTCCAAAATTGGTCTTAACCGTACGACTGTTGAACGGGTATTGGGTACCTCGATCCCAATGTATGGACGACCCGGAACAGGCGCTTCGATGCGCAAGCTCGGGGCAGATAAAGCTAATGCTAGATCTCGAGAAAGGGCTGCAATCTGCGCTACGCGAACCTTTTGCCGCTTGATATCCTCCTCGCTGTTGACCTTCTCAACAAATCCTGGCTCTACCGCGAATTGGGTTACGGTGGGACCCACCTGAAACCCAACCACCTTGGCTGGAATGCCGAACTCTGCCAAAGTTTTCTCAATTAATCCCGCGGTCAAATTGATATTTCTCTCATCAGGCTTGTTCGTTTGTTCATTTATCAACAAATCTAAACCGGGTAAACGCTGATCCCTTTTTGCGGGGTCAGCTGCTTTTTCATCATCCAATTGGATCTTAAATTTCTTGCGATATTCCGCGGGCAAGCGTGGTATCTTTTTCTTTAACCTCTGCGCAGGCTTTTCGCCTAGATTTTCATCACCAATACTGAGCGCTGGTTCAGACTTATCGGTGATCCCACCAGATACGGCATAATCTTGGAGTAATTTGCTTAAGTAACTTGAAAAACCACTTCCGATGAGTAAAGCCAAGACGATCACGGAAATCAGAAATATTACCAACAGCCATACTGGTCTGATGAAAGTTCCCAGCAGCTCGGCCAAACCCCAGCCGACCAGACCACCATCCAATCCCTGCGAAGCCCGCTCTAATGAAGCATCCGAAGTGAGTGCCAAAATGGCTAAACCAGCAAAAAACGCCAGTTCAAGGATTAATGCCCGACTCCAATTTACTTTTTCCAAGGTTTCTGAACGTTGAATAATCAAGACGAGCCCCACAACCAAAATGATCGGGATGAAAAGATAACTACCCCAACCAAACCAGCGTTGCAAGACTCCTGCCCACCAGGTGGTCACCGCTCCTTGAGTTTGATCCAGCAATGCGAGCAGGGTCAGTAATCCGATGGTTAATAAGAATATTCCGGCAATGTCCCAAACATAACGCTCAAGCATTCCAAAGATGCGCAAAGTTATACCGGTAAACCCATTGCTACCATCCAGGTCCTGATTTTTGCCAGGTTGACTAGTGTCTTTGGGATACTTTTTTACCATCTTAAAACTTCCGTTGACCTATTCAACTCACCTTGTCCGTGCTTGTTAGTGTAATCATCCTGTTAAAAGTGGGGAAAACCTGGTATTGGATTATCCGCCATCCATCTTCAAGGTTCGATTGATTTCCTATCTGCTTCTCCTCGGGAAGCGATGTAAATTCCAACGAGAATAAGTATAGCACCAATCATTTTAAGCATCGTTGGTATCTCATCCAGCAGGATGTAGGCTAACACAGCTGAGCCAATCGGTTCTCCAAGCAAAGTGATTGATACAAAAGCAGCGGATAGGTATCCCAGGGCCCAGTTGAAACTGGAATGCCCCAAGATTTGAGGAATGAGAGCTAACAGGATCAACCAGAGATATGTCTGACTGCTATAACCCGTCACTGGCTCTCCAGAGATTAACATCAGGATGAATAATACAATGCCAGCAACCCCATAAACAACAAAGATGTATGGAATTAATGACATTCCCCCACGTAATTGCCTTCCAATTAAAAGATAACCAGCTGCCATCCAGGCCCCGATTAAAGCCAGCATATCACCGATAAAGGCTTCTCCCCGGATAAATTCACCAAACAGCGGGCAAACCAGGTTCGTGTTATGTACTGTACAGATATCACTGATCCCTACCACGATCACCCCAATAAAAGCTAATACCATTCCGATCAGAATTGGTTTTGTCAGTGGTTCCTTAATCGTAAATGGAGATAATAATGCCACCCAGAGAGGTGCGGTAGATACGAGGACCACTGAGCTGACAACTGTCGTGAATTCCAGGGATGTGATCCAGGTTGCAAAATGCAAAGCTAAAAATATCCCTGATCCGATCCCAAGCCAGCGATCTTTCCCCTGGATATTTGCAAGATCAGCGCGGTGTTTTGAGAATGCCAAAGGGGCAAGAAAGATCGTCGCCAGACACAGTCGATATGCAGCAATGACGATCGATGGTGCTTCCTCTTGAGCAAACCTGACGAATATCGAGCCCGTCGATACTGCCAATATCCCAAATACAATCACCAATCGAGGTGGTAGAAAAGGTTTCTTCATTTAGACAATCCAGATAAACTTGACAAGAATTCAAGCAATGATACAATCTCTAATGATAAATTTCCAATTATGCTACATTACAATTTATCATATAGTCAACCCCTATCAAATCATTTTTAGCGAAAAGGAGATCGCGATGTCTTTCAGTCTACCCCCACTTCCATATAAATATGGAGATCTAGAACCTTCCATTGATGCAATGACAATGGAAATACATTACTCAAAACATCATAATGGCTATGTCAACAATCTGAATGCTGCATTGGAGAAACATCCAGAATTATCAAACAAATCACTCGAGGATTTAGTATCTGACTTAGCAAGCGTCCCTGAGGATATCCGTACCGCGGTCAGAAACAATGGCGGTGGTCATTTTAACCACAGCCTTTTCTGGACTGTCATGGGTCCGAATGGTGGCGGAGAACCATCTGGAGAATTGGCTTCTGCGATTGTAGGTGCATTTGGCGATTTTGCTTCATTCAAGGAGACATTCTCTAAAGCAGCTGCTACCCGATTTGGCAGTGGATGGGCATGGCTGGGATTGAAGGGTGGAAAGCTTACCGTTCTTTCAATGCCCAACCAGGATGTTCCGATGATGGACGGTTTGACACCTGTTTTAGGACTCGATGTTTGGGAGCATGCCTATTACTTGAAGTACCAAAACAGGCGCCCAGAATATGTAACCAATTGGTGGAATGTAGTGAACTGGGATGAAGTTGCCCGTCGTTTCGCTGCAGCTGCGTAAAAACTGACCAAATGATACTTCGAGCAGCCTGGATTTAAGGTAAAATTAAATCTAAATTCATCCATCTCACAATTGGGAGGTCTCTTCAATGACTTACATTATCACTAGCTTGTGTCTCAGAGATTCTGGGTGCGTCGAAGTTTGCCCAGTAGAATGCATAGTACCTGGTAAACCAGTAGATGAATGGCCCTGGTACTACATTGATCCAGATACTTGTATCGATTGTGGTGCGTGCATACCGGAGTGTCCTTTCGAAGCCATTTTCGTAGAAGATGAAGTTCCCGATGCATACGAAGCTAAAGGCGGCGAGCAAGTCAGCCTGCCCAAGGGTACTGCGGGTTACGATGAAGTGTACGATGGCACAAATCATCACGGGGAAGCTGTCCATCTGGAAACGGTCCGTACACTTGAAGCAGGTGAGACTTTAGATCTCACCAAGGATATTCAACCCAATTACGATTACTTCCAATCCGGCCCAGGTTACAGCGCCTTAGACTAACCTGAAACAAGAAAAAAACGACCCGTGAATAAACTTTACGGGTCGATTTTTTTATTTAACCTGTCTCAGGCGAATTTTACTACTGGATTTATCGGGTGCGCAGTTCTAAATTCCCAGCACCGAGTTCAACTGTGATCCGCAATTCAGGACCATCACCTGTCATTGAATAAACATCTCCAGACAAGCGCCAGTCGCCACTGCGGTCAACATTCGCCAGCCCACCCTCGAACTGAACAGTCGCTGCAGTTCCTTCGGGAACAATGATCACGATACTACTCAGGCCAGATTTGATACGGACATCCGCATCCTGCTGCAATTGCCCTGAGAAATCCAAATGATATTCACCGGCGCCGCTCCGGAAATCCATCTCCCGGAAATTTGCATTCGCTAAACCAGAAAGGGTTGCCTGGGATGCACCGGTATCATAGCGAAGTAAACTCATCTCAATTGGGTTGGGTTTCGAGAAGGACAAATCTGTCTTTGCAGCACCTTCAGTAACCCTCAACCCATGCAGAGGAATACCACCCAGCTCATAGTTACCCTGGTATCCGCCAGCGGATATATCCAGCTCCATGGGTGTGATTCCCAATGCGAGGTCCCAACGATTCTCCACGTCATCTCCGAATGCAGGGATGAGATTGACATCTTCCACCTGTTGGGAAATTTTAACCATGCTTTGTGTCTCGGTCACTTGAGGTTCAAATTCTTCAACATTGTAAGTGGCTGTTCCTGAGACGAGTGCCTCGCCGGAACCGGGATTAATCATCAGCTCCCCAGCTCCAAATTCAAGCTTGACCTTCACATTTTCGTCCGTATTCTCTGCAGAAACATCTATCTCTTTTGTTTGCACAGCCCCGACTGACATTCCTTGGACTTTATTATTGAAAGTAAATGTGCATGCTAACATAGCAATGCCGAGGGCAGCAATGACAGATAATCCTTTGACCAGGTTCATGATAATCTCCTTTTCATTATGCTTCTAACACTATATACGCAGTAATCATAATTTGGTTGCACAATTTACCGCATCATTCCAGTCCACAACTTTGGCGTTTCTCGGGATTTAGCTTACTCCGAGAGAGATGCGAATTTTTGTGATCCCATTCCTCGCTCATGCTTCCTGATGTGACTCAACACAGATCACCCCTTGCGGTCCCACGACCGCCTCATGCACAATCCCCTTAGGTAAATCCAAGCGATCTCCGCTGTTTAATATCAATTGCTCTCCTGATTCTGGCAAGGTAAAAGTGATCGATCCTTGAAGGACATAAATTACTTTATGGAAAGGATGGTGATGAGCCCTGTACACATCTCCGGGTGAGTTTGACCAACGGTATCCAGATAATCCTTGCTTGCTTAGCAACCGGCGCACTTCTTCCTCATTTGGCGGTGCGCCTGACTGCCAT
>Ga0316577_10001870_pt1 | contig 10169 bp, 8 predicted proteins | sample S5NA_FD_203073 | JGI IMG/M metagenome (GOLD analysis project Ga0316577, IMG submission 203073) | Rhizosphere microbial communities from salt marsh grasses in Alabama, United States - S5-7_050615r2r1 | ecosystem: Host-associated > Plants > Roots > Rhizosphere | place: USA: Alabama | collected... | reverse complement strand
GGCCGCGCCCTGGGTACGGACTTCACCCTGGACGACCTGCGCGACGACGGCTTCGACGCCACGATCGTCGCCATCGGTTGCTACGACTCGAACAAGCTTGGCGTCGAGAACGAATACGCCGACGGGGTGATCGACGGCCTCGAGTATCTGAAGGTGGCCACCCTGGGCAAAACCTATCCGGGCCACGAGGGCAGCCGGGTGGTCGTCGTGGGCGGCGGTTTCACGGCCATGGACTGCGTCCGGACCTCCGTCCGGCAGGGGGCGCGCGAGGTGACTCTCGTCTACCGCCGCGACATGAAGGACATGCCCGCCTACAGCGAGGCTCACGAAGCACAGGAAGAGGGGGTGCGAATGATCTTCCAGGCCGGGCCGACGCGGGTCGTCACCGACAAGCAGAACCGCGTCACCGGCGTCGAGTTCATTCGCATGCACCCCGGCGAGCCGGACGCCTCAGGACGCCGCCGTCCCGAGCCCACGCCGGGTTCGGAGTTCGTCGTCAAGTGCGACCGGGTCCTGCTGGCCATCGGCCAGGGCCCGGACCTGTCCTGGATCGGCCCGGGCAACGAAGGACTGGAGGCGGTTCGGTGGAGGTTGAAGGCCGACGCGGTGACTTTCGAGACCGGCCGGCCGGGAGTCTTCGGCGCCGGCGACGTCCGCATCGGCGCTTCGACCGTCGTCCAGGCCATCGCCGAGGGTCGGCGCTGCGCCTACGCCGTCAACGCCTACCTGCGCGGCTCGGACCTGTCCGACCTGCGTTCGGAGCAGGTGGAGCCGCTGATCCAGTGGGAGCCGGGCTTCCTCTCAATCACGCCCTACACGGACGAGACCAAGCAGGCTCGCCACCGCCTGTCCGCCCTGCCGGCCGAGAAGCGCAACCGCAGCTACGTCGAGTACGAGATCCCCTACAGCCGAGCCGAAGCCACGGCCGAGTCGAGCCGCTGCCTGCAGTGCACCTGCGAGGCGATCGGCTACTGCGATCTGCGCCGGCTGGGCATCGAGTACGGCACGACGCTGCCCAGCCTGGAGCCGGGCCACGACCAGGGCGCCGGCTTCCGGAGCGTGACCGAGAACCGCTTCACCGGCGCCAACCACGACTACATCCGCGACGACAGCCACGCCTTCATCCTGCGCGAGCCGTCGCGCTGCATCGATTGCGGCCGCTGCGCCGCCGTCTGCGCCGACGTCGTCGGCGCGGCCTGCTACGACTTCATGAGGATCGGCTTCGACACGCTGGTGACGACGCCGCTCGACATGAGCCTCAACGACACGCCGTGCGTCTCCTGCGGCCGCTGCGCCGAAACCTGCCCCACCGGCGCGTTGATGCCCAAGCCGCGCATCCTGGAGAAGTACGACGTGGATGAGAGCCGCTGCATCCTGTGCGGCATCTGCGTCGACGCCTGCCCCTACGACGCCCTGCGCTGCGGGCCGGACAACGAGCTGGCCCACACCGGCCGCGGCAACCCCGAGATAGACCTGATCGCCCTGGCCCAGGCCTCGCCCGAGTCGGAGGTGACCTACGTCCAGCGCGAGCGCGACTGGCTGGCTCACGCCGTGGCCGACGGCCGGGCCGCCGCCCGGGATCGAGGAAGGCGATGATGGGAGAGGAGGTGGAAGCCCGATGCCGATAGGCGACACCATCCCCCTGACGCCCGTCCGTTGGGAAGACGTACTCTTCCTGGCCCTGGCGACGCTGTTGATCGTCTCGGCCCTGCTCGTTGTGAGCCTGCGGGACATCATCCACTGCGGCCTGGCGATGATCGTCTCCTTCGCCGCCCTGGCCGGTATCTACGTCCTGCTCGGCAACCCGCTCCTGGCGGCCACGCAGGTGCTGGTCTACATCGGCGCGATCAGCATCCTGATCCTCTTCGCCATCATGCTGACCCAGACCAAGAACGCCCCCGCCCGACTGGTATTCCAGACCCAGGCCCGACTGGCGGCGCCGGCCGCGGCGGCCATCGCCCTGGCCATCGCGGGGGTCGTCCTGACCACCACCTGGCCGGCCGGAGGCGAGCGGCTCTGGACCTCCACGACCGAGATATCCACGCTGCTCTTCAGCGACTACGTTCTGCCGTTCGAGACGGTCAGCGTCCTTCTGACCGCGGCCGTGGTGGGAGCCGTGGTCCTGGCCCGTCGCGACCCCGGCGAGAGCGCCCTGGATGAGCTGCCGCCGAGCCCCGACCAGGGAGAGGCCCCGGCCGGCAGCGAGCCCGGCGACGAGGGAGGCCGATCGTGAGCGGCTCGCTGGACTCCTACCTGATCCTGTCCGGCATCCTTTTCGCCATCGGAGCCTTCGGCTTCCTGGCCCGGCGCAACGCGATCAGCATGCTCATGTCCATCGAGCTGATGCTCAACGCCGTCAACCTGACGATCGTGGCCTTCGGGGCCTTCGTGAAGCCTCTTTCCGGGCATGCCTCGGTGATCGCCCTGCTGGTGGTGGCCGTGGCCGCGGCCGAGGCGACGGTCGGCCTGGCCATCGTCCTGGCCATCTACCGCAATCGCCGCACACCGCTGGTCGACGAGTACCACGAGATGCAGCAATGAACACATCGCGGCTCCGGCAGGCCCAGGCCACGGCGCTGTTGAGGACGCGCGGCGAGCGCACCTGCACGGGCGTGAGCGGGCGGCCGCAGGCGGCAAGAAGGGCATGGGCCGCCCGAGCGAGCGACCGAGGCCACTGATGACAGCCCTCTTGCCCCTGATCCTCATCCTGCCCCTGGCTGGCTTCGCCCTCACCGGCCTGCTCGGCCGGCGCTTCCCCCACAGCGCCCACAACATCGCCCTGTGGGCCGTGGCCGGCTCCTGGGCAGTGGCTTCGGTCGTGGCCGTGGCCGTCCTGACCGGGGCGGAGCCCTTCGGTGAGCACGGCGCCGGCATCACCCTCTGGACCTGGATCCCGGCCGCTGGCTTCAACGCCGAGATGACCCTCTACGCCGACAGCCTGACGGCCTGCCTGCTGATCGTGGTCACCAACATCGGCCTACTGGTCCACGTCTACTCGGTGGGCTACATGGCCCACGACCCGGGCCGCTGGCGCTTCTTCAGCTACCTCAACCTGTTCATGTTCTCGATGCTGCTGCTGGTCCTGGCCGACAACTTCCTGCTGCTCTTCGCCGGCTGGGAGCTGGTGGGCCTGTGCAGCTACCTGCTGATCGGCTTCTGGTACCCGCGCCGCTCCGCGGCCGAGGCGGCCAAGAAGGCCTTCCTGGTCAACCGCGTCGGCGACATGGGCTTCGCCCTGGGGATCATGGCCATCTGGTTCCAGCTTGGGACGAGCAGCATGCGCGAGGCCTTCGACAGGTTCGGTCAGGTGCCGCACGAGTGGCAGATCGCCATCGCCCTGCTGCTCTTCTGCGGCGCGGTGGGCAAGAGCGCCCAGTTCCCGCTCCACGTCTGGCTGCCCGACGCGATGGAGGGCCCCACCCCGGTTTCGGCCCTGATCCACGCCGCGACGATGGTCAACGCCGGCGTCTACATGGTGGCGCGCTGCAGTCCCATCTTCGGCGCCGCGTCGGAGGTCATGGTCGTGGTCGCGGCGATCGGCATCTTCACCGCCATCCTGGCCGCCTCGATCGCCTTCACCCAGAACGACATCAAGCGCGTCCTGGCCTACTCCACAGTGTCCCAGCTCGGCTACATGTTCGCCGCCCTGGGCGTGGGGGCCTGGACGGCGGCGATCTTCCACCTGATGAGCCACGGCTTCTTCAAGGGCTTGCTCTTCCTGTGCTCCGGCTCGGTCATCCACGCCTGCGGCGGCGAGCAGGACATGCGCCACATGGGCGGCCTGTGGCGGCGCATCCCGGTCACCTATCTGACGATGCTGGTGGGGGCAATCGCCATCGCCGGGGTGCCGCCGCTGGCCGGCTTCTTCTCCAAGGACGAGATCCTGAGCGGGGCCTACAAGAGCGGCTTCTACTGGGTCTGGGGCATCGGCTTCGTCGTGGCCGGCATGACTGCCTTCTACATGTTCCGGCTCATGGGCCTGACCTTCTGGGGCGCCAGCCGGCTGGACCCGGAGAAGGACCGCCACGTCCACGAGTCGCCACTGTCGATGACCGGCCCATTGATCCTGCTGGCCATCCCGGCCGCGTTGCTGGGCCTGGCGATCGGCTTGCCGCCCGAATCGGGCTGGCTGCACCAGTGGCTGGCTCCCGTCTTCGAGCCGACGCTCGCGGCTTCCGGCCAGCACGAGGCGGCCTACGAGCTGTTCGGCCTCGACGGCACGCTCGCCCTGGCAACCACATCCCTGGTCGCGCTCGCCATCCTGATGGCCTGGCGCCTATTCGGCGTGGATATCCCGGTCCTGGGCCTGCGCGCCGTGGGACGGCCGGAGTGGGTGCGGTCGATCAGCGCCGCGCCGATCATGCGGCTGCTCTACCGCGGCTCGGCGGCCAAGTGGTGGTTCGACGACATCAACGACTTCCTCTTCGTCCGGCTGGGCGGGCGCCTGGCGGCCGGCGTCTTCTGGTTCGATCGGGTGGTGGTCGACGGCACGGTCAACGGCATCGGCATGGCCACCGCCGCGGCCGGGCTCAGGCTGCGCCGCGTTCAGACGGGCCGGGTCCAGAACTACGCCCTGGGCATCGCCCTCGGCCTGCTGGCGATGATGGCCGGCTACCTCTTCATAGCCGTGGTCAGGTAGGAGGGCGAGCGATGAACCTGCCGATCCTGAGCCTGATCGTCTTCTCGCCGCTGGTGGGGGCGCTGGCCATCGCGGCCCTGCCGTCGAGCCACCCCAACCTGATCCGGCGCACGGCCCTGGCGACATCGCTGGTGACGTGGGGGCTGTCGCTGCTGCTGCTGGCCGCCTTCAGCGTGGACGGGGCCGGATTCCAGTTCGGCGAGACAGCCGACTGGATCCCCGACTTCGGCATCCAGTACAAGCTCGGCGTGGACGGCCTGTCGGTGCTGCTGATCGTCCTGACCACCACCCTGACCTGGATCAGCATCCTGGCCAGCTTCGACCCTATCAAGACCCGGGTGAAGGAGTACATGATCTCCTTCCTGATCCTCGAGGTCGGCATGGTCGGCGTCTTCGCGGCCCTGGACCTGTTCCTGTTCTACATCTTCTGGGAGCTGGTCCTGGTCCCGATGTACCTGATCATCGGCATCTGGGGCGGCGCCAACCGCATCTACGCCACGATGAAGTTCGTGCTGTACACGCTCGTGGGATCGCTGCTGATGCTGGTCGCCATCCTGGCCACGGCCTGGACCCACCAGACGGCCACCGGCTCCTGGGCCGGCGCCTTCGACTTCGAGACGCTCCAGGCCTTCGCCGCGGCCGGGTCGTTCGGGCGCGACTTCCAGATCCTGGCCTTCCTGGCGCTGTTCCTGGCCTTCGCCATCAAGGTCCCCATGTTCCCCTTCCACACCTGGCTGCCGGACGCCCACACCGAGGCGCCGACGGCAGGCTCGGTCATCCTAGCCGGGGTGCTGCTCAAGCTGGGCGCCTACGGTCTCATCCGCTTCGCCATCCCGCTCTACCCCGAGGCGGCCCACGCCTTTGCCTGGCCGATCATCGTTCTCAGTGTGGTGGCCATCATCTACGGCGCCATCGTCTCGATCGTCCAGCCGGACCTGAAGCGCCTGATCGCCTACAGCTCGGTCAGCCACATGGGCTTCGTGACCCTGGGCATCTTCGTCTTCAGCGCCACCGCCTACCAGGGCGCCATCCTGCAGATCGTCAACCACGGGATGATCACCGGCGGGCTCTTCCTGCTGGTAGGCATGGTCTACGAGCGCACCCACGACCGAACGATCGCCAGGATGGGCGGGCTGGGCGCGGTGCTGCCGCTGTGGTCCACGGCCTTCGGCTTCTTCATCCTGGCCAGCGCCGGGCTGCCCGGCCTGTCGGGCTTCGTGGGCGAGTTCCTGGTCTTCGTCGGCTCCTTCGTCTATGCCCCGTGGATCGCCGTGGCGGCCATCGGGGCTATGGTCCTGGCCGCAACGTACCTGCTGTGGATGTTCCAGCGCGTGGGCTTCGGACCGGTTTCCGACTTCATCGCCGGGCTGGGCGACCACATGACGGACATGACCCGGACCGAGCTTGCCACGATCGCGCCGCTGGCCGCCCTCATCGTGGTCTTCGGCCTGTTCCCGGGCCTGATCCTGGACTTCCTGGGCGGGCCCGCCCGGGTGTTCCTGGCAGCCGCCGGGGTCGGCGGCGGATGAGCGGAGGATGCGGTGAACTGGTCTGACCTCGGCTGCATCGCCCCCGTGGTGGCGGCGGTCCTGGCGGCCGCGGCCGTGCTGGTGGTCGACATGGTGGCCCCGGGACGGCGTCGCCCGGCGCTGATCGCGGCCCTGGCGGGCCTGGGGGCCGTGGCCCTGACCGTACTCGCCCTCGCCGGGCACGTCGAGACGGCCTTCGACGGCGCCTACAAGGTCGACGACCTGACGGTCTTCCTCGACGCCCTGTTCCTGATCGTGGCCGCGCTCACGATCCTCCTCGCCGGTGACTACCTGGAGCCCCGCGGCCTGCCCATGGCCGAGTTCGCGGCCATCCTGCTGTTCGCCATTGCCGGGGCGATGCTCATCTCCGGGGCGGCGGATCTGCTGCTGCTCTTCGTCGCCCTGGAACTGATGGTCCTGCCCGGCTACGTGCTGGCCGGCTTCGCCCGGCGCGACCCCTACTCGACCGAGGGCGCCATCAAGTACTTCCTGCTCGGCTCGTTCTCCAGCGCGATCTTCCTCTTCGGCCTGGCCTACGTCTGGGGCATCACCGGCAGCACCCGCGTCGACGCCGTGGCCGCGGCCCTGATCGAGGTGGCCGCGACCGGCAAGATCGCCCCCGGCCTGGCCCTGGGCCTGGCTTTCGTGACCACGGGCGTGGCCTTCAAGATGGCCGCCGTGCCGTTCCACTACTGGACGCCGGACGCGTACCAGGGCTCGCCCACACCCGTCACGGCGTATCTCTCGGTGGGACCCAAGATCGGCGCCTTTGCCATCGCCCTGAGGCTCCTGGTGGCGGCCCTGGGCCCGGTCAAGGAGGATTGGCTGCCGGTCCTGGTCGTGCTGGCGGCGGTCACCATGACCATGGGCAACCTGGTGGCGATCGCCCAGGACAACGTCAAACGGATGCTGGCCTACTCCTCGATCGCCCACACGGGATACGTCCTGGTGGGGCTGGCCGCCTACGCCGGCGGCCGGGACGACGGTCTGTGGGCCATCCTCTTCTACCTGTCTGCCTACACCTTCATGAACATGGGCGCCTTCGCCGTAGTGGCCGCCCTGCAGCGCAGGCCCGGGGTTTCCTCGAACATCGCCACCTTCGCCGGCCTGGGCCGCCGCGATCCCTGGCTGGGGGCGCTGATGGCCCTCTTCCTGCTATCGCTGACCGGCATCCCGCCTCTGGCCGGCTTCTGGGCCAAGGCCTACGTGATCGTGGCTGCCATCGAGGCCGGGGGCTGGCCCGCGGCGCTGGCCGTGCTGGCGATGCTGAACGCGGCCGCGGCAGCCTTCTACTACCTGCGGGTCGTGGTCTACATGTACATGCGCGAACCGGCTGCCGAGGGGCGCCTCGCTGCGCCCGGGCTGCTCTTCCGGGCCGGCCTGGGGGCGACGGCCATCGGGACTCTGGCCTTCGGCATCTTCCCGGCGGTCCTGACCGCGGTTGGCAACGCGGCCCTGGTGCTGATCGGCTAGGCGCCCTCAAGGGGCGCAGCGGGGCGCGCGGAAGCAGGCAGCCGGTCGGGGAATCCGGGTCGGCCCCAGGCTAGCCGTCGCCGAAGGGCGCGATGCTGGCCGGGATGTCGCCCTGCGGGCCCGGGGTGGGCGTGGGCGTGATGATCGGCAGGGGCGTCGGGGAGGGTGTCGGCAGATCCACGTAGGTGGGCTTGGCCGGCAGCGCGCTGTTGTAGGGCGGCGCCACCACGGCCACCAGAAGCAGGAGCAACAGTGCCGCTCCCACGCCGGCAAGCGAAGAGAAGATCAGGCTGTAGCGCTGTGCCATGAGCGGGAGGGTAGCAGGAATCGGCCGCGGGGGTGAGTGACCGGGCTGGCGGTCTGGGGCGGCGCATGGCGCGCCGCATGGAGGGCCGCGTGGGGCGGCTGCGCCGGGCGGGCGTGTCCGGAGCCGCCCGAAATCCGCGACCGTGCCCGCGGACGAGGCGGCGGGCCTACCCGCCTGATAGGATGCCCGCCGATGAGCCTACTCAGCTCGGTAGCCGGCAAGATCGGGGGCGCGGCCGTCTCGGCCAGGCGCCGGATCGGGGCCGTCCTGCGTGGCGCCGCGGCGAGGCTCCCCCAGCCCAACCGCCGTGTTCGCGAGGCGCTGGCCCTGCTGCCGGCGCTGCTGGCCGGCGCCGGCGTCTTCCTGGTGGTCGCCGGCCTGTTCAACTACTTCGCCCCCGGCCCGAGCCCGGGACCCACCGCGCCACCGACCCCGGCCGCGGCTACTTCGGAACTCTTCACCCTGCCTCCGATCGCTTCCGACAGCCCTTCCATCGCCCCGTCGCAGAGCCCCGGCGCCGTGGCCACACGCCTGGTGGTGCCCGCTCTCAACATCGACCTGCCGGTCGTGGCCGCCGGGCCCAACGAGCGCTACCCGCTGTGCGACGCGGCAGAGTGGCTGGTCGCCGACCGCACCTACGCCTACCCCGGCGCCGCGCAGCCCACCTACCTGTACGCCCACGCCCGCGACGGCATGTTCGGGCCGTTCCTCGAGGCGTCCATGGTCGACGACGGGGCGGCACTGATCGGCATGTGGGTCGAGCTGTACAGCGACGACAACCAGCGCCACATCTACGAGATCACGAGGGTCCTCCGCCACGTGCCCAACTCGCCGAGCTTCCTGGCGGAGGTCTCGGCGGCGACCACGGATCAGCTGTGGCTGCAGACCTCAGAAGGCCACGCGGACACCTCGTTCAAGCTCCAGATCGTGGCCATGCCGGTGGGCGTTGTCGCGGCCGCCTCTCCGGCCGACGCCCACCCGACCGCGGCCGGCACCGTCTGCCCGGACGCGCCGGTCTGCGAGACCGCCGACCAGACCGGCTGCCGCCCCAAGTAGAGCCCTCGACGGCAGGGCGACCGCCAGGGCGCGAAGGCGCCTAGATCCAGTCGATCCGACGCAGCACCGCGGCGCACGCGGCGGCGACGACAAGGCAGCCGGCGGTCACGATCCAGAATCCCGCCCCCTCCTCGGCACGGAAGGCCGTCTGCGCCTCGCTCATCCCGAAGATGCCGGCCAGCGCCCCCACGCCGGCCACGACGACCGTCACGCCGGTCAGGCGCTTCATGATCTCCGAGAGGTTGTTGTTGACCGTCGAGAGGTAGGTTTCGAGCGTGGCCGAGGCGAGTTCGCGGTAGGTGTCGAGCTCGTCTGTCAGGCGGATCAGGTGGTCGTACGAGTCGCGGAAGTAGAGCCGGCGCTGGGCCGAGACCGCCGAGTGCTCGCGGTTGGAGAGGACGTTGAACATCTCGCGCTCGGGGGCCGTGACGCGGCGGATCTGGATCAGGCTGCGTTTCAGCTCGAACAACCGCTCCAGCATGGCTTTGTCCGGGCGGCCGACGACCTCGTCCTCTAGAGCGTCGATCTCGTCGCCCAGCCGATCGAGCAGCGGCAGGTAGCCGTCGATGATGTCATCGCACAACGCCCACAGCAGGTAGTCCAGGCCCTCTCTCATGACCCTTTCGGCGCCGGTTCGCACCAGCCGCGTCGACCGAGGATCCCACCACCGACTGTGGCTGCTCAGGAGGAAGCGTGCGCCCAGAACGAAATCGATCTCGCGCTCATAGATGGCCCCCTCGTCGTAGCCCAGGGCGAAGACAACCAGGTGCACCAGGCCGTCCACCTGGTCGAGCTTGGCGCGCTGGTCGCGCTCGGTCAGGTCTTCGGTCAGCAGCGGGTGCAGGCCGAGGATCTCGCCGACCTGGCCGACCAGACCCGGGGAGGCTGCCGTCAGGTCCACCCAGACCTGAGTGTCGCGCGCGGAGGCGAACCGCCGCAGCTCGGCCAGGGCCTCGGCGTCCTGGAGGTCCCTCGTGACCCGGCCGCGGAGGCTCAGGACCTGGAGCGCGCCCGGCCCGGCGGGCGCCTCGGCAGCCCGGGCTGAGCCTCTAGAAGGCGATCGTGTCGTCATGGGGCAAATGATCCACGCCGCCGCCCGTCTCCGCTCCGCCTTTTCGACCGCCGCGGAGGATGAGCGCCGGCACCGCGGCCGCAAGCGTCACCA
>Ga0316577_10001869_pt1 | contig 10178 bp, 11 predicted proteins | sample S5NA_FD_203073 | JGI IMG/M metagenome (GOLD analysis project Ga0316577, IMG submission 203073) | Rhizosphere microbial communities from salt marsh grasses in Alabama, United States - S5-7_050615r2r1 | ecosystem: Host-associated > Plants > Roots > Rhizosphere | place: USA: Alabama | collected... | reverse complement strand
GCATGAGGGCCGGGCAGTCGCTGCGCGTAGGGGTAGAGACATACGAATGCCTGAAAACGGCGCTGTTGGTTCAGGCTGAGACGCACGGGGCTTTCGATATCAACATTGGCTCCCTGATGAAATACAGAGAGGCAGGAATCTCTGAAGAACGGCCCCCGCGTACGGATATCCTCAGACAATTGGTGCTTTCCAGGAAAGCCCGAGGGTATGCCGTCAAGTATCTGCCGTCACGCGCGTCGGAAAAACCCACGGAAATGAACCTGGACCTCGGTGGCATCGGGAAAGGGTATGCCCTGGATTCGACGCTCGAGATTCTTTCCGATTGGGGTGTTAAAAAAGCTTTGGTGCATGGGGGCACGAGCACGGCCTTGTCTGTCGGAACTCCGCCTGAGGGTGAGGGTCAGAGGAAAGGCTGGCCGGTGGGCATCGGCGGAGATTGGAAATGCCCCAACATGCCGAAAAAGTTCTTTTTGAAGGACAGGACATTGAGCGGTTCCGGGACCGAAGTCAAGGGGGATCACATATTCGATCCCCGAACGAACAAGCCTGCCAAAGGCCATCGGGCTGCCTGGGTGTCCCATCCATCAGCGGCCGTGGCCGATGCTTTGTCCACGGCGTTCATGGTCATGAACACCGAGGAAGTGACGGCCTACTGCCGGGAGCACCCGGAGGTTTGGGCGCTGGTGGTCATCGATCCCCGAACCTGCCAGGTCTTCAACCCTGACCTTGCTCCCTGATATCGAACACTGGGATTCATCGTGCTGGATAACACCTCGGTCCGCTCACGAAGATCTTGTCTCAACGGGCAGCTTGACGACAAAAGTAGAGCCTTTGCCGGTTTCGCTCTCTGCGTGAATCTCCCCCCCATGAGATTCGACGATTTTTTTTGCGATGGCCAATCCCAGCCCCGAGCCTTGATAGCTTTTCTCCGGTAGGCTGTGGGATTTTTCAAACGGATCGAAAAGCCTGGGCAGCAGCTCCGGGGAAATCCCTGTCCCCTGGTCTTTTACTGATAAGATAATCTCGTCCCCTGTTTGCCGAAGGCAGACCTCGATCCGGCTTCCCTCAGGAGAAAATTTCAAGGCATTGGCGATCAAGTTATTCAGTACTTGTTCCATCTTTGACGGATCGACCATCACCACGGGGATTTTTTCGTCATGGCAGAAGACAAGTTCGATGTGTTTTCTATCAGCATTCAGCTTGTTCAGGGAAAGGTTGTTCTGAAAAATTTCGACAAGGCGGGCAGGTTCCTTTTTCAAGGACAACTTGCCAGACTCGATGGTAGAAATGCTTAAAAAATCATCTATCAGTTTTTGCATGGATTCACTCAGAGTGTCAATCGTGTTGAGATATTCCATCTGTTCCGGTTCAAGTTTATATGCGCATTCCTCTTGCAGAAACCCGGTGAGCATGTGGATGATCCCAAGAGGATGGCGAAGTTCGTGGGCAGCCATGCCCAGAAAATGGTTTTTTTGTTTTGACAGTCGCTCCAGCTCGACGTTTTTTTTCGCCAGTTGTCTTTGCATGTTGGCCAGCTCGTTGTACAGCGCTGTGAGCTGGTCGTAAATCTCGTCATTCTGAAAACTTGACGCAGGGAAGTCCTGCTCGCTTGCGCTGTTGTCCCCATCGTGAAGCGCTTTTTCCAGGTTCTTTTTTTGTTCGGGGAAAATTTTGTTGAAAAGCGGCAAAAGGTCCGAGCTGTTTTTAGCCCCGATTAGGAACAAATCGTCTCTTTCGGTCCTGCCGCAAAAATGAAGGCGTTCGAGTTTTTTGCCTATCTGCGTGTAAAATTCCCAGTTCAATACGATTCCTTTTTTTTGGATTTCCATAAGAAAATTGAGCCCTTTGGAAAAACTGCCTTGGTGGATCACCTGGATAAAATTTTTGCCAGTCTGAAACGGATCACATCGTCCCAGAGTGTCCATAAGGACCTCTATAATTTTGCCGCGGAGAGTGCATCGGAGGGCTATTCCTTGAATATCACCCTTCTGAGTCATTTTTTACGATTTTTTGTCGGTGAGAAGTCTTTCTGCCAGAAGTACCGCATTTTCGGCGTCAGGGGCATGACCATCCGCCCCCGCGCGTTTCCAGGCGTCTCCGAATGTATTCAAAGAATATCCTCCCACGATAATTTTGATATCCCGAGCGCGTTCGTCGGAGCGCACTTTAGCGATCATGTTCTCCAGTTCCCTTTGATGGAGGGGTATGGTGCAGGACAATGCTAAAATGTCCGCTTCGTAATCGATCACAGCCTGGATAACACTGGATGGGGGCAAATTGGCTCCCAGATAAAAGGAGTCCCAGCCCTCTAACTCGAAAAAGTCGGCGACCATCCGGATGCCGATCTCGTGAAGCTCTTCGCTCACGCATGCCGCTACTAACCGGAGGCCGATTTTTTCTGTGGAAAAAATATGGGTATAGAGCTGGGACATGATGAGCTGTGTGGCTGCCGAAGCAAAATGTTCTTGAGCCACGCTCACCTCGTTCCTCTGCCAAAGGCGTCCGATTTCTCGCTGGCTGGGCTGGAACACCTGGAGATAGATATCCTTGATGCTGGCGCCTTCGTGGTAAGCATTCATGATGAGGCGGCTGGCCGTTTTTTTATATCCGGCAAGAAGCGATTCCAAATATTTTTTGGCCAGATTTCCCATGGGATGGCCTTCCTGAATAAAAGGCGTTTGGGATTGATCGCATGCCTGGAGCTGAGAAGATACAGCTGCCATGTGTTTGCTAACGATTGGCGATAATTCTTCTGGCAGTCTTTCTTTTAAAACAGCCTGCATGCAGTTGAGCATCACCGGGAGCACATTGTCGGAAAATTGTAGTCCTCTGAAAAGAATTTTCAGCCAATCGACATAATGCTTGAAGAGGAATAGATCATCCGTTCTGACAGCTTCAATCAAGTATTTTAGATGATATTCCATGTCCCGGGTGCTTTTTTCCCTGCCTTCTTTGCCGTAAGTTTCCCAGATCTCGGCTTGAACGCCATACTGCCGAGAGACGATTTCTTCCGATAAGGGTTTTTGATTCGCCTCTATCGCATAGGCTGCTTCAGCTTCTATTTTTCCCACAGACTATCCTTATCCCCCGAATTTATTCCTTTTCAAAAGAAACATTGGAGCATGTAATCAAGCGACGATCGATAAAAAATAAAGAACCAATCCGTCGACAATTATGGATTTTTTCATAAAAGGAAGAATTTTGTCAATAAAAGAATGCCATGCTTTTCCTGGGTAGGATTGACTTAGCTAAAATGAATACCTATCATTGTTATGGCGAAAATGCCGGAAAAAAGTGGAGTGGATATGACCCGGACAAAGACACAAAAGCCCTCTCGGGAAAAAAACAACACAAGAGGATTACGGGAGAAAATTGACCGGCTGGAAAAATCTGTAGCGGAACTCAAGGTTCACAACGAAAATCTTTGCGCAGTCATTTCATCTCTGGAAAAGGAAAGGGATACCTTTGAAAAAGATTATGCCCGGGTACGCTCCCTATTGGGTTATCTCCAGGAGTCAAATGAGCAGGAGCGTGCGCTTGTCGTTCACAAAATATACGATGAGCTGGGTACCCTTTTGACAGCGCTTAAGATGGACCTCAACCTTATGAGCGAGGAATTATCCAATAAAAGTGAAGAGATTATGGAGTTCCGGGATGATTCCAATCGTCACATCGACACTGCTATCCGTGAACTGCGCATGCTGAGCGATGCTTTGCGGCCTCCGATTTTGGACCATTTAGGGTTAGCCGCTGCCGTCAAGTGGCAGGCGGGTCTTTTTAAAAAACAAACGGGCCTCTCGTGTCGAGTAAAGATTGATCCGGAAGATGTGGCGGTCGATAAAAAGGTGTCCAACGGACTTTTCCGCATATTGCGTGGGTTGCTGGAAAATGTAACCATTCATTCTCAGGCAAGAACTGTCCAGATCGTGCTTGAAAAGGACGGGCCAAACCTTGTCTTGACCGTCTGCGATGACGGACTCGGCATAACCGAGGAGAAAATTGCCAATTCTGGATCGTTTGGCTTGATCAGCATGCGTGAGAGAGCTCGATCACTCGGAGGCGAAATGACCATTGACGGGCGGAAGGAGAGAGGAACCCGGGTGGTGGTTACAGTTCCCTGTGAAAAAAAGAAGGAACCGGCATAAGATGATCAAAGTTTTTGTGGCAGATGACCATCCCGTTGTCCGGGAAGGGTTGAAAAAAATTTTCGCGAAAACAAAACATATCGTTGTCGAGGGAGAGGCGAGAACAGGACAGGAGGTTTTGAACAAACTGGGAAAAAAGGATTTCGATCTCGTTCTTCTGGATATAACTATGCCGGGCACCAGCTGGCTGGATGTTTTGAAGAGCCTCAAAAACACAAAGCCGCATATCCCGGTGGTCATTTTGAGTATGCACAAAGATGAGGAATACATTTATCGGGCACTCAAGGCGGGCGCTTCGGGCTATTTGACCAAAGAAAGCATAATGACCGAGCTTGTTAAAGCCGTCGAAAAGGTCCATCGAGGGGGAAAATTCATCTCCGAATCCGTCGCCGATAAGCTCATCGGCTATATTGGCGAGGAATCCGACCGACCGCCCCATAAGAGCCTATCTGACCGAGAGTACGATGTGATGATCCGTTTAGCCTCTGGTAAATCCACGAGCGAGATCGCCGATGAACTTTTTATCAGTGTCAATACAGTGAGCACCTACAGGGCCAGGATCCTGGAAAAGATGAAGATGAAAAATATCGCAGAGATCATCCGTTATGCTGTGAAAAACGACCTTCTGGACTGAGTGCCTTTTCTTTATTCTCTTCTGTCGCAAATTTGACGACAAAGCAATCCCACCATTACCACATAAAAATCATGTTTCCAGCGATACCCAGCCTTTTTATTATGACGTATCATTGAAAGCGTTTTGAAAATAACGTTAAAGGAAAAAAACCGAACAGGAAGAGAACGAATCCTCTTCATTAAATTACAAAAGGAGGTTTTTTATGAAAAAAACACATTTTATCGGTTTGTCGATGGTTCTGATCGCGGGATTGCTTTTCGGGTCTATCCAGATGAAAGCCAGTCCGAGCGAAAAAAACATCGTGGAAACAGCGGTCGAGGCGGGATCTTTTAATACGCTGGTAACGGCTGTTAAAACAGCAGGCTTGGTCGAAACGCTGTCCGGTCCTGGTCCGTTCACCGTTTTTGCCCCTACGGATGATGCATTCGCCAAATTGCCTGAGGGAACGATCCCAGCTCTTCTTGAGAACAAGGATAAGTTGACCTCTATTCTCACCTATCATGTTGTGCCTGGTAAGGTGATGGCTTCCGATGTAGTGAATCTTGATTCAGCCAAAACCGTTAACGGCCAGTCTTTAACCATCACGGTGAAAGACGGAAAGGTAATGGTAGACGGTGCCACGGTTATTAAAACCGATATCGTTTGCTCCAATGGCGTGATCCATGTGATCGATGCTGTTGTTTTGCCTAAGTAAGGTGAGATCCGAAAAAATTTAATCATTCGTCTCATGGCGGGTCTGAGAGCGTAACAGGAAATAACGATGAAAGATATTTACGATACCGTGAAAGAAACAGAGTTTTTGAAGACACTTTCTACAGCACTCGATGCCGTTGGTCTTTCAGAAACGCTCTCAGGCCCCGGCCCATTTACCTTTTTTGCCCCGGTGGAAGACTATTTCCTAAAGCTTTCTGTCGAAGACAGGAAAAATTTTCTCCAGAACAAGTGGAAGCTGGAACGACTGCTGTCCTCTCAAGTCATGGCCGACAGGGTTTCTATTATCGACATCGAAAACATGGGGCTGGCCAAAATGATCAATGAAAAGGAATTCAAAATCTTTGTCAAAAATGACGGTATTTTGATTGATGAGGCGAAAATAATGCAAAGCGATATTCAATGCACCAATGGCATGATCCATGCTGTTGATGGGTTCTTCGAAAAGGATGAAAAATAAAAACGACATGCTCCGGCATTTTTTCGATATATCGATCCAAAATTTTAATTTCACAAAGGAGGAATAGAGATGAAAAAATTTTTTTCAGTCTTAGCATCTGCTCTTTTTATGGTCGGTCTGTTATCAGGCACGGCTTTGGCTCAAGATGAAGCCACCATTTTTATCGTGCATGGGATTCCGGGAATAGATCTCGACCTGGAGCCCGAGCTGCCCGTCGATATCACATTGGACGGAGCATGCCTGCTGCAAAATTTCAAGTTTGGCAGCATCCGGGGCCCCTTTTCTCTTCCCGCGGGCACATACAATATCCAGATCAAGCTGGCGGATTTCAGCAATCCGTGTAACGGAACCACGGTCATCGAAGCCGACGTCCCTTTTGAAGCGAATGAGAAGTGCACTGTTATTGCTCACTTGACAGAAGAAGGCGGGATTACCGCAAGTAAGTTTACCCACGATTTATCCGGAATCAAGCGGAACAAAGCACGGATTCTGATGCACCACACAGCCTATGCTCCCAGTGTCGATATCACATGGATGCCTTTAGGTGATTATAGACCTCGAATGGTCCATATCGATGATTTTGAGCATGGGGATAAATTTCAGGTCGAAGTCCGGCCGTTCGTCGAGGATGCGTGGAGGCTCGCATTGGCTCCCACAGGGACGGGCACACCGATTTTTTTCCAGAACAGAAAGCTTGAAGCTTTCCATGCCTATGGTGTTTTTGCCGTGGGGTCGGTTGTTAACGGTACGTTCCGTTTGATCGTTAACATCATACCAGGTGTGAAATAGGACGTTTTAAAGACAGGGGTCGGCAGCGCTCGTCAAAAAGCGCCGTCGGCCCTTTTTTTTTGGTCCGTTAATTTTGGACACGCTTTCAATCCGAAATGCCGATTGATTTTGATAAACAGTCGGCTTCCTTTTCCGTTTACTTTTTCTTTGATTTTTTAAAAAAGCCAGTCGGTATTTGGCCGCGGTAGAAATAATTTCATGCGTAAAATCTGAGGATATGTCTCCAGAAATAGACGGTCGTATCCCCCTTTTCCCTTCCATCAAGAGCTCCTCAGGCCAGATGAAGAGGCTCGCGAGAGAACGGAATCTATCTTGAGTCAGTTGGTTCGCAGGATTTGATGAAATTATTATGATTTTGGGGCTTTGGCCTTGTTTTTTGGGGTATGTTATTGTTATTTTTGAGTGTTGACGGTTTGTAAATGAGGACATTTTTTGGAGGAATCACGATGCCGGACAATAAAACAGCCTTAGCAACCGCCTTTTTTTTGGTTTTGGTCATGGCGGCCTTGGTTCATGGAGGCACGAGTTCAGCCTTATCCATCGGAACTCCGCCTGAGGGTGAGGGTCAGAGGAAAGGCTGGCCGGTGGGCATCGGTGGAGATTGGAAATGCCCCAACATGCCGAAAAAGTTCTTTTTGAAGGACAGGGCGCTGAGCGGCTCCGGGACAGAAGTCAAGGGGGAGCACATATTCGATCCCCGGACGAACAAGCCTGCCAAAGGCCATCGGTCTGCCTGGGTATCCCATCCATCAGCGGCCGTGGCCGATGCTTTGTCCACGGCGTTCATGGTCATGAACACCGAGGAAGTGACGGCCTACTGCCGGGAGCACCCGGAGGTTTGGGCGCTGGTGGTCATCGATCCCCGAACCTGCCAGGTCTTCAACCCTGACCTTGCTCCCTGATATCGAACACAGCCATTGCCAACAGGCATGTTTTTATAACCATAAAAACGGTCCTACTGTTTTCCTTTGGCACATCACTTTATTAGGGAGGCATCTTTCAATAATTATTGTAAAACGAGGAAGTAAGTTGAAACGCCGAATATTTATAGGATAAAAAAAAATATACTATCCTGGCAATAAGCTGTGCTCAAGAAAAAAGAGGAAAGCTGTAGAGGTTTTAACCGCTTCGTTTGGTAGAAGAAGTTAAAAAGTTGCTGATGTTTAGGAAGAAATAAAAATTTTTAAACGTAGAGAAGGAGTCTTTCCGTATTATTATTAAAGCACTGTATTGAGTTTTATTTTGTTAGCTTGATGCATTAAAATATGGAGGGGTAAACAATGAAAAAGGGAATCTTTATCATCGGCATTTTGTTTTTTTTGGTATTTTCGTCTGCCCAAGAGATCCAAGAGAAAGCCACGGCCATCAATATCGAGGTGCCCGTTCGGGTTTTCAAAGGAAAACAATTCATCGATGATCTCACCATCGATGATTTCGAAGTTTTCGAGGACGGGAAGATTCAAAAAATCGAAGCCGTCTATCTGATCCATGAACGGGAAGTAAAAAGACAGGAACAACAAGTCAATAGAGAAGAAAGCGAAAAACCTTTCTTTCCACAAGCGAAAAAAAGAAATTTTGTCCTGATCTTCGAGATGATGAGATACTCCCAGAATGTCGGAGACGGCGTGGATTATTTTGTCAAGAATATCATTATGCCAGGCGACAGCCTGATTCTTATCACTCCCATGGAGCGATACAACTTCGACACAGGATTTCCCTCGGACATACCGAGGGAAAAAATCAGCGATGGGCTGAAGACAAGAATCAGGACGGATATTTTTAAGGGTAACACCGAATACCGAAACCTGACAAAGGAACTTCAAGAGATAAGGAATATGGAGGTCGATCCGGAATTACAGGACTCGATAGAGTTCACTTATGCCGAGGTATTGGAGAAGCTTAGAACGCTCAGTTGTCTAAAAGAAGACAGGCTCATCGGATTCGCTGAAAGCCTGAAAAAAATTGAAGGCCAGAAACACGTCCTTCTATTTTTCCAGAGGAGGCTTATACCGACTTGGGGAAGATTCACTTCAGCTCATGTTTTAGACCATAATCCATCATACACGCATCGGATATTCGATTTTTACACTCCGCGCGAGTTGTTTAACATGGACAAAGTGAAAGGAACGTTCGCAGATTCGGAGATTTCCCTGCACTTTATATACGTAACGGAGAGACCGCGGGGTTCCTCGGATTGGATGGAATTCAACCCCGCAGCAGAAGGGAAAGAAAAAGTCGATTGGCAGGATGGGACAATGGATTTTTTCGATGCCTTCAAAGAGATCGCATCGGCCACAGGAGGTATCAGCGAAAGCTCGGCGAATGTCAATTCTTCCCTAAAGAAGGCTGCGCAGGCTACGGAAAATTACTATTTGTTGTACTATACCCCGGAGAATTTTGTGGCAGATGGGAAGTTCAAAAAAATAGAAGTAAAGGTCAAGGGCAAGAAGTACAGAGTGATACATCGTGCAGGGTACATTGCCGATTGATGGCCTGTTTTTTGCCGCAATTCGGCAGAACAAAGAATCATAAAATCCCTAAATAAAGATATCAACACAGTTATCCCATAATTGATTTTTATCGCAGAGATGGTGAGAAACGATGACCGCGACATATAGGGAAGAAGAGATTTAGCCAGAAACGTGTTATACTTAGAAAAAAGATGCGATAGAGGAGCGAACGATGATAAAGAGGATTATTCCGGGGATGCTGATCCTGCCTGTTATGGTTCTTTTCGCCTGGTGTATTGGATTGGCCCATCAGGATAGCAGCCAGGATAAGGTGGTGCTGGAGTTGGAGCTTCCCAAACCCATGTTCGTCGGGACACCGCGCAACATCCGGAGCGCCAACCTGGAGAGGGTAACCGGGAAAAAACGAGGCCCTTTTTATGTGCCGTCGGGAACGAAGCTGCTGTCGTTGGATAAGCCTGTTACCTCCAGCGACACGGCGCCTGTCATCGGAGAGCTCGACTTCGTGACCGACGGGGAAAAATCAGGAGAGGAGGGCTATTTCGTGGAGCTGGGCCCGATGGTGCAGTGGGTCCAGATCGATCTGGAGAATACCTACAGCCTGCATGCCATCCTGATCTGGCACTACCACAGCCAGGCCCGCGTTTACCGCGACGTGATCGTTCAGGTTTCCGAGGATCCGGATTTTATCACGGGAGTCACGACGATTTTCAACAACGACCACGACAATTCTGCCGGCTTGGGGATCGGAAAAGACAAAGAATACATCGAGACCAACGAAGGCCGCCTGATCGACCCTAGGGGTGTCCAGGCGCGCTACGTGAGGCTTTACAGCAGGGGGAATACATCCAACGAGATGAACCATTACGTGGAGGTGGAGGTTTACGGCACGTCGGTTGATGGATAAAAAAGCGGCATTTATTGCGCTTTTTCTAGCTGCCGTTTGTGCAGCCATTTTGTTCCGTGTAGTC
>Ga0316577_10001868_pt1 | contig 10182 bp, 6 predicted proteins | sample S5NA_FD_203073 | JGI IMG/M metagenome (GOLD analysis project Ga0316577, IMG submission 203073) | Rhizosphere microbial communities from salt marsh grasses in Alabama, United States - S5-7_050615r2r1 | ecosystem: Host-associated > Plants > Roots > Rhizosphere | place: USA: Alabama | collected... | reverse complement strand
GTCCTCTTCCGGAACGCGCTGGAAGGTACCCAGCTCCCGCAGCGGAACGGTGAAGCCCGCATTCGAATGGACCGGCAGATCACCCAGGGTGTCGATCTGCGAGCGTTCCGACAGCGGCACCTGGACGACGATGCGGATCGGCTCATGGCCAGACTTCATCTTCACGTCGCCCAGCTCGACGCCGCCTAAGGCCATGGCGAGATTCTGGTTGATGATGTCGACGGAAATGCCGCGGCGCACCGCCTTCTCTGTATCGACGTCGAAGCGCCAATAGTCGTAGCGCTCGCGCATGTAATTGTCGACATCGCGGGCACTCTCGGCCTGGGCAAAGATCTCCGTTAAATCCCGCGCAAAGTCCCGACGAACATCGGCACTCGGACCATGGACCTCCGCGACCACCGCCTGCAGCACGGGCGGCCCCGGCGGCATCTCTACGACGGCGTAGCGTGCACCATATTCATCGGCGAGGCTCTTGAGCATCTCGCGGGCCTCGACAGCGATCTCATGGCTGCTGCGGTCGCGATCGTGCTTATTGGTGAGCTGGACCTGAATCTCGCTGAGCCAGGGATCCGAGCGCAGGTAGTAGTGCCGCACCATGCCGTTGAAATCGAACGGCCGGGCGGTGCCAGCATAGAGCTGAATCGCGGTGACCTCGGGCAGGTTGCGTAGGCGCTCGGCCATCCGATGGGCCAGATTGGCGGTGACCGGCAGCGCCGTACCCTCGGGCATGTCCAGCACCACCGAGAACTCCGGCTTGTTGTCCAGCGGCAGCATCTTCACCGGCACCCACTTGAAGTAGAAGAACATGCAGGTGAACAGGAAGCTGCCCCAGAGGATGAGCCTAAACAGCGTGCGCTTGCGACGGTTCTCGATCAGCGGCGTCAATATTCGCACATAGAGGCGCTCCAGCCCCTCGGCCTCGCGGTGCTCGCGCTTCTCGGCCACCTCCAGGTAGCGCATCGACGGGCGGAGCCAGTTGGAGATGGCGAGGTAGGGCGTAAAGACGAAGGCCGCGAACAGCGAGATCAGCATCGCAACCGAGCCAAGGGCCGGGATCGGCTCCATGTACGGCCCCATCATGCCGCTGACGAAGCCCATCGGCAGCAGCGCGGCGATGACGGTGAACGTGGCCAGGATCGTCGGGTTGCCGACCTCACGCACGGCATCGACGGCCGTATGCTCGTCGGTACCGCCCTCCTCGAGCCAGCGGCGGTAGATGTTCTCGATGACGACGATGGCGTCATCGACGAGGATGCCGATCGAGAAGATCAGGGCGAACAGGCTCACCCGATCGATGGTGTAGTTGGTGATCCAGGCGACGAAGATCGTCATCAGCAGGACCACCGGGATGACCAGCATGACGACGATGGCAGGCTTCAATGCCCGGAACGCGGCCAGCACGAGCAGGAAGACGAAGAAGGTCGCGATGAAGAGCTTGAAGATCAGCTCCGACACCTTCTCGTTGGCGGTCTCCCCGTAGTTACGGGTAATGCTGACGTCGACGTTGTTCGGTATGCGGGTTCCGCGGAGCTCCTCGACCTTGTCGATGATCGCATCGGCGACGGTCACGCCATTGGTCAGCTGCTTCTTGGCGATGGCGATGGTGACCGCCGGCGCGCCGTTGGCGACCAGACCTTCCTCCGCTGCCGGCCCCGTGTAATAGGCGACAAGCTGCGTCGCGTCCTCGGGGCCAAAGGTCACGCGGGCGATGTCATAAACGTAGACCGGGATCTCGTTGAACGTGCCGACGACGAGGCGGTTGATATCATCAGCGCCGGTCAAGAATGAGCCGCTGGTCACAGAGAAGTGCGAGCCGCTCGACTCGACGCCGCCGGCCGTGGTCTCGGCGTTCGCCGTGCGGATGGTGTCGGCCACCTGTCCCAGGCTGATCTCGAAACCCGACAGCCGCTCGGGATAGGCGTCCACGGTAATCTGCTCCCGCCGACCACCGACGATGAAGGCGTTACCGGTATTCTTGACCTCCTTGAGCACCTGTAGCACGTCCTGAGCAAGCAATCGCAGCTGGCCGTCATCGACGTCCGGGCGGCCGTTGCCGTCGGTGTCCTTCGACCAGAGCGTCAGCGTGACGATGGGCACATCATCGATTCCCTTGGTCTTGACCAGCGGTGGCATGACCCCGGGGGGAATCTTGTCCATATTGGACGCGAGCTTGTCGTTCACCTTGACCAGCGACGGGCCCATCTCCTCGCCGACCTCGAACTCGACGGTCACGATCCCTTGCCCGCGCTGCGAGGCGGAATAGACATGCTTGACGCCAGGGATCTCGCTCATGATCCGCTCCAGGGGCTGGATCGCGAGGTTCGAGACCTGCTCGGCCGAGGCGCCCGGATAGGCAACCATGACGTCGATCATCGGCACCGAGATCTGTGGGTCTTCCTGACGCGGGGTCGCGACGAGGCCCAGCAGGCCCATCAACAGCATCGCGACGTAGAGCAGCGGCGACAAGGGCGAGCGAATGAAGAACCGTGCCGTGCGGCCAGCGAGCCCCAGACTGGCCTCGTCGTAGCCGGGATCGAGCTGCGAGGGTGGCTGGCCCTCTGCGTCGGGATTGGTGCGTTGGTTGTCGTCCTGGCTCATTGGGCTGTCAAATCCGGCAGGGCTGGCGTGGGCCGGTGAATATCCACCGGTACGTTAAATGAGAGACACCGAGGCAGGGCGCTGCGCACGATCAGCGCTTGGGCGGGCCCCCGCGGGACCAGCCGCCGGCGACCCCCGGGCCCGGATTGGCCAGGATGCGCTCACCGGCACGCAGTCCGCTGAGGACGGTGATGGCGTTGTCCTGGTCCGGCACTGGCTCGCCGAGGCGGATCAGCCGCAGCTGCGGCTTGCCGTCATCGTCGAGCACGTAGACACCCGGCAGGCTGCCGTTGTAGCGGATCGCCGAGCGCGGGATGACGGGGCTTACCCGAGCCGGTGCACCGAAGTCCGGGACGAGCACCTTTGCATACATGCCGGGCTCTGAGACGCCTTGGGGCAGATCGAGCTTGATCTTGACGGTATGCCGCTGCGGGTCGGCCATCGGGAAGATCTGCGCGACGCGGACCGGAACGTGGCCGTCGACCCCCATGCCTGGAAATGGCGATGGTGCCGGGGGCGCACGCATCTCCGGCTTACCCCTGGGGACATCCAGCTCCGCGCTCAGCATCATTCCTTCGCGGAGGTTGGGCCGCAGCCGCGCCGGGATGTCGACCTCGACTTGGAGATATTCGATGTCGGCAAAGTTCAGCAGTGGCTGTCCTGGCTGAACCGTGTCGCCGACCTCGATGTACTTTTTGACGATGACGCCGTCGAACGGCGCGATCGAGCGCGCGTCGCGCAGCTTGGAGTCCAGCGCACGCAGCTCGGCCTGCAGCCGCATCATCGCGTGCTGAGCCTCCTGCACGCGGGTGCCAGAGTCGTAGAGGTCGGCGCTCAGCTCGGCCCCTTGGTCGCGGTCGCCGATGAATTCCTCCATCGGCCGTGTGAACATCTGGTCGAACAGATTCGGGATGGCCATACCGCCTGGGGACGTGCGCGATCGCGGCGAGAACAGCTCACGGCTATATTGCACTCCGGCGTTGCGGATCTGCGCATCCGCGGTGGCGATCTGGGCAATCAGCGCCTGACGCTTCGCGAGCAGTTCGGCCGCGTCAAGCGAAACGAGCAGATCACCCGATTCGAAGCTGTCGCCTTCGATGCCTGCCAGATACTTGACCCGACCTGGCAGCTGCGCGGCGTAGGTCACCTCCTTGTAAGGGATGACGGTACCGCCGACCGAGACCCGCGGTGTACTGTCCGCAAGCTCGACGACATGGACTTCGCCGACGGGGGCGGAGGCGGAGACGACGCCCGCGATCATCCACAGACCGATCGTGGGCATGAGCGCGCACTTGGCAGAATTTCCCATAGTAATTCGGGTACCCGGAAACAGATGGAGGCAGGTGTGGGGGCGATCACATACCCAGTGGTGCCAGCAAAAAACGCCGATGTAGATGCCCTCTCCAACCAACAGGGCTCGAGCCGACGGATGGCGGGCTCCTTGGGAACATCGGCTCCCCGATCGATGAGGCGTTATCAAGCGCCGGCAGCCAAACCGCAACAGTATCCTCAATCGGGGCGCGAGGATCAAGCGAGTCGACCAGCAAATACCTAAAAATCAGGCGATTAGGGCCTTCACGCGGTTCGCCGACCAATGCCCCTATGGCACTTGGCAACCAGCGATGGAGGGCACGCTCGCCGAGCTCAGGACCGCGGCACGAAGCACGCGCCTCGACCCTGACGAATCTGCCGGCTCTTCGATTATACCTGTCTGCGCCGCAGGCAAGAGGCTATCGCCCGCTAGGTAAAGCGTATAGTATCCCGGCACCATGTCAGAGGGGTGGCGCCGCATCCCTCGGCCGACCGTCACCCGGTAATCACGGCAACGGCCGTGGTCACCTCCAGTCCCGATCGCGCCCACGCCTCAGAGCGCCGGACCGGTCGCTTATCTCGAGCCGACAACAGGAGCCCAACGCGATGCCATCCGCGGTCGCACCAGAGAGCGTACAACAGCGTCTCGAAGACCTGGAAACCCATCTGGCCCAGGAAAACCCGATCCTGCTGAACGCGGTGCAGAGCTTCCGCACCCTCGACCACGTCGCCTACGACATGGGACTACTGACCCGCAGCGAGTCCTTTGCCAATCAGATCCCCTGGTGGCCACTGGTCTCGATCCTCGGCACCTTCTCCGCGGGCAAGTCGACCTTCATCAACGACTTCCTGAGCCAGCCCATCCAGCGCACCGGCAATCAGGCCGTCGACGACCGTTTCACCGTGGTGGTCTACAGCCCAGAGCCGAAGAGTCGGACCTTGCCGGGCGTATCGCTGGACTCGGACCCACGTTTCCCGTTCTACCAGATGTCGCGGGAGATCGAGCGTGTGGCAGGCGGCGAGGGCAAGCGCATCGACGCCTACCTCCAGCTCAAGACCTGTCGCAGCGACCGGCTCCGCGGCAAGATCCTCATCGACTCGCCAGGTTTCGACGCCGATGCCCAGCGTACGGCGATCCTGAGCATCACCGATCATATGATCGGGCTTTCGGACCTGGTGCTAGTCATGTTCGATGCCCGCCACCCGGAGCCGGGCGCGATGCGCGATACGCTGCAGCACCTGGTGGTCGACACCTTGAACCGCCCGGACTCGAGCAAGTTTCTGTTTATCCTCAACCAGCTGGACACGGCCTCGCGGGAGGACAACCCGGAGGACGTGGTCGCCGCCTGGCTGCGCGCCCTCGGCGAGGTCGGCTTGACCACCGGGCGGTTCTACACCGTCTACAGCCCGAATTCGTCGCACGTCATCGAAGACCCGGCACGACGCACCCGCTTCGAGGCCAAGCGCGATGCCGACCTCAGCGAGATTTACGAGCGGATGGACCGGGTCGAGGTCGAGCGCGCCTACCGCATCATCGCCGCCCTGCGCCAGAACGCGAATTCCCTGGCCGACGAGACCATCCCGCTGCTGCAGACTGCCGTGCGCCGGTGGCGCAACCGCACCCTGTTCACGGATGGGCTGCTACTGATCGCACTGGCGGTCGGGTTCTTGTATTGGAGTATCGGTGCCGGCCACTGGCATGGCTTCCACTACGAGCCGGCCTGGCTCGAGACCGTCAAGCAGCTCACCTGGGGCGTCCAGGGCATCGAGGCACTGCTCGTTCTATTGCTCATCGGTGCCCACTTCGGGATACGTAAGCTCGCCGCCCTATCGGTGCTGCCCTGGTTGAAGAAGCAGGCATCATCCGAGGAGCTCCCTGGCGACGTGGTCGCCGCCTTCCGCTCGAACACGAGCCGGTGGTCAACCGGGTTCTCGGGGCGACCGCTGGGTTGGAATGGCTGGTCCGAAGGCCGTGTCAGCAAGGTCCTGCACGACTGCGAGGATTATGTGCAGCGCCTGAATGAGCGCTTCACCAATCCCAAGGGGCTCAAGGAGCCGACACCGGTGAATCCGAACCCGGAGCAGGACTAGCCCCCGGGCCGGGGCGCACCGCCGACCAGCTGACTTGGGCTGCCAGCGAAGCGCCGGCCGCGGATGCGCATCGGGATCGATCTCGGCGGCACAAAGATCGCCGCCATCGCCCTCGACGCCGACGGTCGCGAGCTCGCCCGGCATCGCCGGCCAACACCGCGGGGCGACTACGATGCCACCCTCGAGGCGATCGCCGACCTCGTGCGCCGGCTCGAGGCCGACCTCGGGCAACGCGGCAGCGTCGGCGTCGGCACCCCGGGTGCCATCTCGCCGACCACCGGCCGCTTACGCAACGCCAACTCGGTCTGGCTCAATGGTCGCCGACTGGATCATGACCTGTCCCGGAAGCTGAGCCGGCCCGTCCGCATCGCCAACGACGCCGACTGCTTCACCCTGTCCGAGGCGCACGACGGCTCAGCTGCCGGCGCAAGAACCGTATTCGGCGTCATCATCGGGACGGGCACCGGCGGCGGCCTTTGCGTCGACGGCCGGCTACTGGCAGGACCCAATGCGATTGCTGGCGAGTGGGGGCACAACCCGTTGCCCTGGCCCACCCCCGACGAGCTTCCTGGACCGCCCTGCTACTGCGGCAAGCACGGCTGCATCGAGACCTTCCTGTCCGGGCCAGGGCTCGCCGCCGACCACGCACGCGTCACCGGTGACGAGCGCGACGCCACCGCAATTGCCGCGCAGGCGGCCAGGGGCGATCAGGCGGCCAAGGCGACGCTGCAACGCCACGCCGAACGGATGGCGCGAGCGCTGGCGACCGTGATCAACCTGGTCGACCCGGATGTGATTGTCCTCGGTGGCGGCCTCTCCAACCTTGCAGACCTGTATCCCAGCCTGCCGGGGTTGATCCTGCGCTATATCTTCGCGGAGCGCCTGGCGACCCGCGTCGTCCCACCCCGTCATGGCGACGACAGCGGCGTGCGCGGCGCCGCCTGGCTCTGGCCGAGCGACCAGCCCTGAACTGATCAGGCCACACCAGCCGCACCGAGCACGCCGCCCAGCCGGTCCACTGCGCCTGCCCCTCGTCGCGGCACCCCGGAAGAATCCAAACGTGCCCCATTGATTGTCTATACTCAGGACACGGCAACTCGATAAGAACGTTACCAATGGCACGACTCCCCCGTTTCATCCTCCCCGGCTACCCCCAGCACGTCATCCAGCGTGGCAACAACCGCCAGCGCATCCTCTTCGACGAGGAGGACTACTGGTTCCTTTGGGGACGCCTGCGCGACGCCGCGGCCAAGTTCGGCTGTGACATCCACGCCTACGTGCTCATGCCGACGCATTTCCACTTGCTGCTGACCCCATGGGACGAGACCGGTATCGGCAAGCTGATGCAGTACGTGGGCCGCTACTATGTCCAGCACGTGAATACCCGCTACGAACGTACGGGAACCCTCTGGGAAGGGCGTTACCGCGCGACGCTGTTGGACCCGTCGAAATTCCTCCTGGCGATCTCCCGCTACGTCGAGCTGAACGCCGTACGCGCCGGGCTGGTGACCGACCCGGCAGCCTACGACTGGTCGAGCTATGCCGCGAACGCGCGCGGCGAGATCGACGAGCTGGTAACCCCTCACGCCGAGTACCGCAAGCTTGGGCGCACCCCGAAGGCACGGGCAGCCGCCTATCGGGCGCGCTTCGACTCCCAATTGGCACCCTCGCTCATCGAGCGCATCCGCGCGGCGACCAATAAGGCGTGGGTGCTGGGTGATGCCCAGTTCTGTGATTCCATCGAGGCCAAGCTGAACCGCCGTCCGCTGCCCCGGCGTCGCGGCGGTGATCGCCGCTCCGCGACCTACCGACGATCAGCGGCAGCAACCGCGGCGCACGCGGGCTGACCCCTGCCATCGGCCCGCACGCCAGGCGAGACCTGCGCCAGCACAGGGGTCACACTCCAGGGAGCGATCGATGGCGTTTGGGTTATAGTCGCATGACAGACTGATGGCACCCTCTCGCGGCCACGCCTGGCGGGAGCGGCCAACCCACTAGCCATGACTGGAGCCCGCCATGTCTCAGATCCATATCGTGCGCTCGCATCAACTTGGCCTCGAGGCCGCTAGGACCGAGGTCGAGCGTATCGCGCAACGGGTCCAAGAAGAGCATGGTGCGAGCTACGAATGGGATGGCGATATCCTGCATTTCAAGCGTTCCGGCGTCAGCGGGAGGATCGCAGTCCAGCCCGACAGCATCGACCTGAAAATCAAGCTCGGGCTGCTATTGATCGCCATCAAAGGTCAACTGGAGGAACGTCTGATCGCGAAGGTCGACGAGGCCTTGGCCAAGCACGGAACCGAAGGCGCCGACCCGGATAGCTCTGCGCCTCCAGAGTCTGGACCTGAGAGCGCCGCGTAGGCACCAAAGTGGGGACAGTTCGATCATGCTGCCAAACGCCCTCGTACCCGACAGGTCTACGTTTCCAGCAATAACGCGTCGGCCGGAAGCAACGCCCACAAAGGCTCATGGAGAGGCAGTCCCCTGTTGCGAGCGAAACGACCGCGAACCCCTGACGAGACATTAAGAAACCCTCGGATATTGCTGACAAGATTGACAAAAACTTCGCAGGAGTCCTTGTCATATCGGCCTGTTGCGCCTATGCTAAAGAACACGAGGGGAATCCACCGGGGCGTAGCGGTCTTGCCACATGACAAGATCGAGCCTGTAGCGTGGAGTCATGGGCCACGCCGACAGCTTCATTCAGGGGCATTCAGATCATGACGGGCACGACCGAGCTCATCACTATTGGGGACCGCATCGAATGCGGTATGGATCACGGCGGTATCTCGCGGCGCGAGCTGTTGCTGGGCATCGGCGCGATGTCCGGCGGGTTGTTGCTGGGCCTGCCGGAGCTGGCAGCAGCGGCTCAGGGGGCCTCGCTGCAGACACTGGTCAACCGGCAAGTCAAACGCCTGCGTGCACAAGGCATCATCCGCTCCGACGAGGAGACCTCCTGGTCGGTCTACGACTTCACGACCGGCAAGAAGCTAGTCGCCATCAACGAGGACATCCCTCGCCAGGCGGCCAGCATGATCAAGCCCTTCGTTGCCCAAGCCTTGTTCTACACCGTCGCCCGACGCGGCTCCGGCCTGTCGTACACGAGCGCTCATCGCTCCCTCATGGAGCAGAGCATCCGGCGCAGCAGCAATACGGCCACCAACCGCCTCATCGACATCGTCAGCCGCTACAACGGCGGTACTGGCCCCAGGGCCGTCGAGCGGGTGCTCAAGGCCAACGCTCCGGGGATCTTCCCCCAGACCAGCGTCGTCGAGCGCATCCCGGCGGGTGGGCGCACCTACCGCAACAAGGCCTCGGCGCACGACTACAGCCGATTCCTCTACGCGCTCTGGAACGATCGCATGCCCTACTCCAGGGAGCTGAAGGAGATCATGGCCCTGCCCAACCGCGACCGCATCACCGACGGCGTCAGCAACATTCCCGCCCACGTGCGGGTCTACGACAAGACCGGCTCCACCGCGCGCCTCTGCGGCAACATGGGCATCATCGAGTGCCGCGACAGCCGTGGACGGCCGCGCCCCTACACCTTCATCGGCATCATCGAGAAGCGCAGCCGTACCGGCGCCTACGGCACCTGGATCACCAAGCGCAGCAATGCCATTCGCTCCGTCTCGCGCGTCGTCTACGACTACATGAAGCAGCGTCACCGTCTGGCCTGATGGCCGCCCGGCCAATCCGCGTTCGGCTCGGTTCCACCGCCCGAACAGCGGTCACCGGTGCGGGCTGAACGGGAAGCTGGATGCAGGGACCTGGCCGCAGCTGCACGCCGCCCGATCCGGTCCGATGGCGGGCAAAGACCAGCCCATGAGCCAAACCCTGGGCGAGGCGCTGAAGAGCGGGACCGCCCAGCTCGCTACAGCTGGCTGCGACAGCCCGCGACTCGAGGCCGAGCTGCTGCTCTGCGAGGCGACCGGCGCCTCGCGCACCGAGCTGATCGCCTGGCCGGATCGCCCACTGATGCCGTCGCAGGCAAAGCAGCTCGCCAACCTGATTCGACGGCGCGCCGGCGGCGAGCCGATCGCCTACATTCTCGGCTACCGGGAATTCTGGGGCCTGCGCCTGCGAGTGACCCCGGACACGCTGATCCCGCGCCACGAGACCGAGCTGCTGGTTGAAGCAGCGCTGGCGGCGTTGCCGGCGGAGCGGTCACTAGTCGGCATC